>Ga0315291_10004750_pt1 | contig 17192 bp, 11 predicted proteins | sample YL17G12_20_MG_FD_203070 | JGI IMG/M metagenome (GOLD analysis project Ga0315291, IMG submission 203070) | Sediment microbial communities from Yellowstone Lake, YNP, Wyoming, USA - YL17G12_20 | ecosystem: Environmental > Aquatic > Freshwater > Lake > Sediment | place: USA: Wyoming | collected...
GTAACCGACTTCGCCCGCGAGGAGTCTGTCCACCTTGACAGGCTTCGGCGTCAAGTAGCCGACCTCCTCCACCTCATACTCGGCGTCGGCGGCCATGAGCAGGATCTTATGGCCGGTCCGGAGCTCGCCGTCGATGATCCTGACGAGGACGACGACGCCCCGGTAGGAGTCGAACCAGGAGTCGAAGAGGAGGGCCTTGAGCGGCGCTGCGGGATCGCCCTTGGGAGACGGGATGCGATCGACGATCGCCTGGAGGACGGCATCGACACCCGTGCCTTTCTTGGCGCTGACCAGGAGCGCGTCCTCGCGCTTGAGGCCGATGATGTTCTCCATCTGGTCAAGGGTCTGTTCGACCTCGGACTGGACCAGGTCGATCTTGTTGATGACCGGGATGAGGAGGAGGTTGTTCTGGACCGCGAGGTAGGTATTGGCCAGGGTCTGGGCCTCGACCCCCTGGGAGGCGTCGATAACCAGGACCGCCCCCTCGCAGGCTAGAAGACTCCTCGAGACCTCATATGAGAAATCCACGTGGCCGGGCGTATCGATCAGGTCTAGAACGTATTCCTCGCCGGATTTGGCCGTGTAGAGGAGCCGGGCGGTCTGGGCCTTGATGGTGATCCCCCGCTCCCGCTCGAGGTCCATGGTGTCCAGGACCTGCTCTTTCAGCTCGCGGGCAGGCAGGGCGCCGGTCACCTCGATGAACCGGTCGGCCAGAGTGGATTTGCCGTGGTCCACGTGAGCGATGATCGAAAAATTGCGGATGTTCTTCACGCGGACAGTATAAACGAATCGCATCCTCCCGTCCATCTGAGCCCCCACTCGTTTCCTTGACTTTTCCCCATGACTCAAGTATCGTTGAGAGGTAGATGTAGGAGGTTTTCATGTTTTTATTCGGACCCATCGGACCCACGGAACTCCTGCTCATCCTGCTCATCTTCATCATCATTTTCGGCGCCAAGAAGCTCCCTGATCTCGGCAAATCCCTGGGCGACGGAATCAAGAACTTCAAGAAGTCGATGCACACCAAGGAAGACGATGACAAGGACAAGCCCGCCAAGAAGGACCCCCCTTCCTCCAACTGATCCGTAATGAGACGGACCCTCGAGAAACTCGCCGAAGAGCGCCGGTCGAAGGAGGACGATCTCGCCCGGAGCGTCGCCGAGCTTAAAACGAAAGGCGCTGAAGATTTATTCGTCCGGAGGTCTGTCTGCCTGAAAGAATCCCTTACCCGCCTTGAAGAATTGGCCGGGTCCCTCGTAGTCCTGCTGGCCCAACAATGGCCCCTTTTTGGGCTCAATCGTCCCAGCGACCCGGCGGTGTTCGTCGGCCTGGCCGCGGCCGCCCTTAAGGAGGTCGCGACGCTCCTCGATGACCAGGCCAGGGAGACGCGCACCCAAACGGCCGCTGTCCTCGAGCTCATTAGGAAGCTCCCCCCCCTGATAGACGCAAAGGACCGGGAATTTGAGGCGCTGGGAAGCAATCACCTCGGCATGATTTTCAAGAGCATGGAGTGGCGGGTGGACAAGCTCGCTGTCGAATATGGGGATGTCCAGATCCTAATGAAGAAGTTCTTCCTCATCCGGGAGAAGCTGGATTCCCTTATCCTGGTTCTGGAAAAAGGGAAGAAACCGTCCCCCGCCAATGTCCGGGCCGTCCTCGGGCCCCTCGAGGATTGGCGCTACGCCGGGTTCGAGAACAGGTTCCGCGGCTCCGAAGAGGACATCCGGAAACAACAGCTCGGCTACGCGGACGCCTTTCGGAAGGGCGGCAAGGTCCTCGACCTCGGCTGCGGCCGGGGAGAGTTCCTGGACCTCCTCCGGGAGAACGGCATCGATGGGGAGGGAGTGGATCTCAACGGTCAGATGATCGAAATCTGCCTCGACAAAGGATTGAATTGCCGGCAGGGGGACATCCTTGAGCGCCTCGCCGAGGCCCCGGACGGTTCGCTCGACGGAATCTTTTCATCCCAGGTCGTCGAGCACCTACGTCCGGCCTATATCAAAAGGCTGGTGGATACGGCCTACGCCAAGCTCGCCCTTGGCGGAACGATCGTCATCGAGACCGTGAATCCGGCTTCGGTCTTCGCCCTGGTCCAGATTTACTTCCTCGATCTCAGCCACGAGAAGCCCGTCCATCCCCGGGCCCTCCAGTTCATGCTCGAGAGCGCGGGATTCTCGGACGTCGAGGTCCGTTACTCGGCTCCCCTGGATGCGGAACGGCTCCGGGAACTGCCGGGCGCCGACGAGAGGACCTCGTTGATGAACGAGAACATCGACCGGCTGAACGACCTCCTGTTCGCGCCGCAGAACTACGCGGTCCTTGGGAAGAAGAGATGAAGGAACGGCTTTACGCTGGTTTTGATCTGGGCGGGACCCAGCTCAAGTATGGGCTCATCGACGAAAACGGGACGATCGTCCTCAGGGAGAAGACGCCCAGCCCGGGTTCTATCGACGGCCTTCTCGGCCTCCTGGAACGCATCTGGCTGGACCTCAAGAAGGGCCACCCGGGAAGGATCAAAGCAGCCGGGTTCGGCTTCGCCGGGTTCTTCAGTCTTCGGGAGCGGAAGATCCTCCATTCCCCTAATTACCCGAGCCTCAACGGCTTTGATCTCGTCCCGGCCTTTAAAAGATTTCTTGACGTCCCCTTCCGGATCGACAACGACGCCAACATGGCCGCTTTCGGCGAATACAAACACGGGGCCGGGCGCGGCGCTCAGTCCCTGGTGCTCTTGACCGTAGGGACAGGCATCGGGTCCGGGATCATCCTCGACGGCAAGCTCTGGCAAGGCAAATGCGGTTTCGCCGGGGAGCTCGGACACATCACGGTCAACCCGGAAGGGTCGAAGTGCAACTGCGGCAACATCGGCTGTCTGGAAACTGAGGCCTCGGCCCCCAAGATCGTCAGCAACTATGCGGCGCTCGCCGGGAAGGACGAAGGGCTGACCTCGGAGGATGTCTATAACCGGGCAAAACTGGGCGATCCGGCCGCCCGGAAGAGCTTCGCCCGCTGCGGCTATTACCTGGGGATCGGCCTGGGCATCGTCATCAACTTCCTGAACCCGGAAAGGATCATCCTGGGGGGCGGGGTCATGACGACGGGCGAATACCTCCTGTTTCCGGCCGTGGAAGAAGCCCGGAGGCGGTCCCACCGGGTGTCTTTTGCCTGCTGTTCCATAGACAAAGCCGGCCTGGGCAACGACGCGGGCCTCATCGGAGCAGCTTCCTGGGCCGGGGACCAAGCCTCCCTCGGGAATTCTTGACTCTAACGCTCCGGCCCAAGACCGCAGATCCGCAACCATTCCGGTCAGGCGGCCGTTTAAATGTTTTGCATCTCAAGCGGCGAAAACGATATAATGTCCGAGTCGAATAGAGAATTAAAGCATAGATTATCAAGGAAATAAGCCGGTCATGAAGGAGGCCCCCGTGGTCAAGAAACCGAGTCCCGCCCTGGCGGCGCTTTTCGTGGTCCTCGCTCTCGCATCCACATCGTTCGCCGACCGCCTCACCGGATCCCTCAAAGGCCGGATCACGGACAAGCAGGGCTATCCCCTTCCCGGCGCCTTCATCTACGTCTCCTCGCCCGCCCTGCTCGGGATCCAGAACTACATCACCGCCGATACGGGAAGCTACGCCTTCATCCTGCTGCCGCCCGGGACTTATAAAGTGACGGTTGAGATGCCGGGATTCAAGACCGTCAATGTCGACAACCTCCTCATAAACGTTGGGAAGGCCCTGGCCCTGAACTTCAAGCTGGAAGCCACGGACATCGAGGAGGAGATCACGAGCCTCGGGGCCACTCCCTTGGTCGACACCCTGTCCGCCAAGAACCCGTTCGTGGCCGACAAGGACATCCTTCGTCACGCTCCCCTGACCAGGGATTTCTCATCGATCGCCGGGTTGGCGCCCGGCGTCGTCGCAGACCCCGCCTTTCCGGACCGGGACTTCGCCTTCCATGGTTCGACCGTCAGAGCCAACGCCTTCGTCTTCGGAGGCATCGACCTCACGGACCCATTGACCATGGCCCCTCTCGCGAACTTCAACGTCGATGTGATCGAGGAGGTTGAATTCGAGACGACCTCTCATCCCGCGGAAACCTATCCCTCCGGGGGAGGGTTTATCAACATCGTCACCAAGTCCGGCGGGAACCAGTTCCTCGGCGACCTCCATCTCACCCATTCGAGCGGATCCCTTTCCAAACAGCTCTGGTCGGAAAAGGACCTGGCCGAAAAAGGGGTCGCGGCGCCGGAGGCGGCCCAGAGGCACTGGGATTTCTCTCTCAATATGGGCGGGCCGATCATGGAGGACCGGGCCTGGTTCTTCATGAATACCCGTCTGGATTTGCGTTCTAAAGAGACCCCGTTTCAACCCTGGACAGACCCGCTCGGCACCGTTCATAACGGCTTTCGCTGGCACAACCGTGACCTCATGACCTTCCTTAAGATCAGCACCCAGGTCACTTCAAATATCCGGGCCATCGCCTCGGTCAATTACCAGGACCGGTATCAGCCCGTCTATGAACCCCTCCTGTCCCTGAACACGCCCAGGGAAGCCGGCCGGGCCCTGGACCATGACGGCCTGTTCGCGGCTTCCGGGATCGTCAATTATAGAATGGACCAGAACACGTTCGTCGACCTCTCCGTCGGGCTCGCCCAGCGCTCGACCCCTCTCACTCTCATCGGCGGCGGACAAAACCTGCCCTATTACACGGACGCGGTGTCGGGCCGCGCCTGGGGAAGCGCTCCGTTCAACGAAAAGTCGACGGGGAGGCGATTCAAAGGGGCGGTATCCATCACGCGCGTTCAGAATGGAATCATGGGAATTGCCCATGAACTCAGGGCCGGAGCAGAATATGAGGACGGTTACGGCGACCTTTCGACCTGGAAGGACGACAATCTCACTGTGACCTATTTCGCAGGGAACCCCTATTTTTACGGAACCGCCGTCTCTCCCAAAACCGGAAAGACCGTGGGCAAAGGGCTGGTCTCATTTTCCCTCGCCGGTAAGGTCGAAGGCGGCTTGATCCTCAAAGAGGAGATGAAGCGGCTGGGCTTCTACGTCCAGGACGCCCTGACCATCGCCCAGCGGGCCACGATCCACCTCGGACTGAGGTTCGACCACAGCTCGGCCCGACTGCCGGCCATTTCCAAGTCCCAGAGCGGAAACGCTGTTTCGGTCAAGATCGGGACCGACCTGATCAAGCCCACTTACGGTCTGAACCCTTACGATGCGAACGTTATCCAAGCTTGGGACCAGGTGATGGTCTGGAACGCCCTTTCGCCGCGGGCCGGGCTGAGCCTGGACCTCTTCGGGAACGGCAGGTCCATCCTCAAGACCTCGTTCTCGCGGTATTCGGAATACCTCAACCTCGGCTACGTCCAGGAGATGGCGTCTTTCTCGCCGACGCGCGCTCATTCGTTCGAATGGTACGACGAGGACGGGAACGGCAAAGTGGACTCCACCGACACCTATGCCCTCTTTCCCGATGACTACCGGATCTACAAAGAGAGCTACTTTAAGAAACGGGTTTCCCCGGACGCCAAAGCGCCTTACACGAACGAGCTGACCGTCGGCCTCCACCAGGAGGTCATGAAGGACCTGACGGTTTCCCTCGAGTATATCGCCAAGAACCAGACGAACATCCTGGAGAACGTGCTCTACGATCCCGATTCGGGCGTCGAATGGTATTCCGCGGATACCCCGTCCCATGGCTGGTGGGTCCCCTTCAAGACGATCGTTCCCGCGGCGGGAGATTATGCGGAAACCCCGGTGACTGTCTTTTTCAGGTCCAACTCCGCTCCCGCCGTCTTCGACCGCCTCCAGAATGTCCCCCAGCTCAAGAGGAAGTACGGCGCGTTTGAGCTCACGATCAGGAAGCGGATGTCCGACAACTGGCAGTTCTACGGTTCCGCGGTCTGGGGCAAGGCCACGGGAAACATCGGACTCAAGGCCGCGGACTCCTCCGGATTCTCCACGGCCCTCGGCACGCCCAACTCCTTCGTCAATGTTCCGGCGGACTCCCGGCTCGATCTGGACCGTCCGACCTCCATCCGGCTTATGGGGACCTACAAGTTCCCCTGGGACTTCTTCCTGACCCTATATTTCTCCCACTGGAGCGGGGCGCCCTGGGCCAGGTCCGTGACCATCCTGCCTCCGGATTCCTGGGCCCAGCTGAACGGCGTCACGGCCGCTCCCGTCACGGTCTTCCTGGAAAAACCGGGTTCCCGGCGCACCAGCTCCGTCGAGAGCCTGGACCTGAGAATCGAAAAGGAGTTCATGCTGAGGAACCGAAAGAGATTGAGGTTCTTCGCGGACGTCTTCAACCTGCTGGGCCGCAAGTCGAGCGTCCTGGATTTCAATGACGCGGGGTTCTGGTTCCCGGGAGCTGAAAATTCGAACCTGGGACAGCGGGTGATCAGCCCGACCTTCGAGAAGGTTCTGTCCGTGAGCGGCGTCCGGACGGTGCAGATCAGCCTGAGCCTCGAGTTCTAGTCCAACAGGAACTCGATGACCTTCATGAGCTCTTCGCGTTCCGTCGAATTCTTGATGGTCAGCTCGAGCATGTTCTTCCCCTGCCGGAGAGCGTCCAGATCTCCTTCTAAGACGAATGGAAACTCGATCTTGTAGGACTCTTCGCGGCGCGCTTTCAGGTCATCCTCCCCGGCCGAAATCTCGAAGGTCTTCCGATCGCTCCAGAACGTCGCCCCGGACCCGGTCTTCAGCACGGCCTGGACGTCCATGGTCGTCCCGAGCTTGCCGTCCCTGGCGACGAACCAAAGGCCCCTGTAAGGGACGTCAATGACGATGGTCCCCTCATACCGGTCACCGCCGGAGGTCTTCTTCCGGATGACGACGTCGTAGTCGAAGAATTTTTTCTCCTGGGTGAAGGTCTTCTGGAAGTAAGCCTGGGCGATATTGAGCTCCTGGAGGTGCTCCAGGTTGATGGCGGTCATGGCGAAATTCCCGGAGCAGTGCTCGTCGATGAAGATCACGGGAAACCCCCCGTAATACCAGACCTCGCGGCAGTAGCCCCCCGCATCCATCGGATAGGTCATCCTCTCGCTCGGCGGGCCGAAGAGGATGTAGATCCGGCCGCGGTCCGTCAGCCATCCCGGCTTCCCCTCGCCGTGGAAGATCTGGCCGGACTGGTCCACGCGCTTGAAGTACTCGGTCTTGTACTCGTTCTCCTCGGTGTCCGGATCAGGATCGCGACGTTTCCAGAACTCCTCCCTGAACTTGGCCTTTTCAGCGTCGGGGAGCTCGAGGAAGATCTTCCTCTCCTCCCCGGTCATGATGTACTGGACCTTGGACACGAAGTCCAGGTCTTTGGGGCCCAATTTCCGCTCCAGGTTGTAAAGCCGGCAGGAGGTCCACAGAACCAAAGGCACGAAGATGGTTGCCCAATAGAGTTTTTTCATGTCATCGGATCCTTGGAATCATTATAGCAGGTTCTCATCCATTCCGTATGGGCATGATTTTGCGGATCTCCGCCAGGTCTTCCGGCGAGAGATCTCCTCCCAGATAGGGCAGGGCGGTTTTATTGTGGAGCAGGGGATCGGAGTCCGGCGCCAGGACCCCCCGTCGGGCCAGGGTGTCGAATTCCGGTGTGCCCGGGATCGGGGAAAAATGGGCCAGGCGGGGCACGGCCCCGAGCTCCCGAACGGCGCGGATACTTTCCCGGATCGTCGCAGCGTCCTGACCGGGAAGCCCGACGATCAGATAAACTGAGATCTCGCCCCTCCCATAGCCCGCCTTTTCCAGACAAGCAAGGGCCCGGGCCAGATCACCGGGCAGGACTTTGGGCGACCTTTCCTTCAGGAGCTTGCCGTCCACGGATTCCTGGCTCAGGTAGATCGACTTCACCCCTGCCCGCCTGAGGAGTATGGCGAACTCCTCGTCGATCTCCCGGACGTGGACGCCGTTCGGAGTGTGAAAGCTCACGTTAAGTCCCTTGACCAGGACACTTTCAAGGATGGGAACAAGGTGACCTGATTTGTTCAGGAAGAGGGCGTCGTCATAGAAAGCGAAATGCTTGGTCCCGAATCGGGCCGAAGACCTCTCGACCTCCGCGACGACGGAGGACGGCAGCCGCTGCTCGAAACCCTCGTAAAGCAGGCGGCTCGCACAAAAGGAACACCGATAAGGACAGCCGCGGGACGTCAGCAGCGGAAGCCACGTCCTGTCTCTCAAAAGACCGAAGGCGGGATCCGGCAGGTCATCGAGGGCGGCGAATTCCTCGGCGTTGAAGGACCCGGCACCAAGGACCTCCCGAACCAGGGGCAGGATCTTGTTCTCGCCGGCGCCCCGGACAATGATGTCGGCGCCCGTGTGCCCGGCCGCATGCGCAGGCATGAGCGTGGGATAAACGCCCCCAAGGACGATGGGGACACCACCGAACTTCTTGCGCACCAGATCGACGGCCGTTTGGACACCGGGATACCAGTAAGTCATGGTGCACGTCATGAGGACGAGGTCAGGGATGGGAACGCGGTCCAGCGCTTCCCGGAACAGAGGGACGGGAATCCCATAGCGCGAATATCGCCTCGGGACTCGCTTCAGCGGAGCTGGTTTCGGGACCTCGACCTTGGGATAGGGGCCCCGGCCGTCGGGCTTGAGGCGGAGCGGTCCCTCGGCGCGGGCAGGGTCGTGTCCCAAGCAGTCGATGAGGTCCAGCCGGCAGGATGTGCGCCGCTCGAGGACGGCCGCGATATAAAGCAGGCCCAGCGGTTTCATCCAGAAATCGTAGGCCGCGAAATCATAGACCCAGGGATTGATGAGGAGGATGTTGCGGGCTGGAGACATGGGAAAAAACTGGTGCGGAAGGGGGGACTTGAACCCCCACGGCCTTACGGCCATAAACTCCTGAGGCTTACGCGTCTGCCAATTCCGCCACTTCCGCGGCCTGAAAAGTCTCAGGTCAAGGCGTTCATTATAGCCGGAAAAGGACCGGCTGTAAAGGCGCTCTCAGCAGCGACTTGACAAACGCGGGCCCGGCCTTTATCCTAAAGTCAGTGGCTTCATCTCACCAACCCCGTCAAAAGGGTTCGTATGCATTCCCTAATCCTTAAGGAGGTTTCATGAAATTTACAGGCCGCGCCCAAATCGAGTCCCTGACCCAATTCAAGAGCGGAAACTTCCCCGTTACGTCGTTCTATCTGGATACCGACAAGAGCCGTTTGTTGAAGAAAGAGATCATAGTCTCGCTCAAGCAAGTTCTCAACGAGGGCAGAGCACGCCTTGAGGCCATGGATCTCGCCCAGGAGAGGAGGGAATCACTGGGCCTTGACCTGGAGAAGATCAGCGCCTTCTGCGCCCAGAACCTCGGGTCCTTCAACCACGCCGGGCTCGCGCTATTCTCGTGCTCTCGAAAAGGCTTCTGGCAGCCGGTATTCCTTCCGCACGGCCCCAGGAACAGGTTCGTCATCGACCAGAATTTTTATGTCCGGCCGCTGCCGGCCATCCTGGACAAATACCGGCGCATCTGTGTCTTCCTCCTCAGCCGGCGGGAAGCCCGGTGGCACGAAGTCTATATGGGGGAAATTACTCCTCTCGACAAACTGACCAGCGACGTCCCGGGCCGGGTCAAGAAAGGGGGATACGAGGGCAATGAGTCCAAACGCATCGAGCGGCACATCGAAGCCCATGTCCTGGAACATTTCAAGAAGGCCTCCCGGATGACATTCGATATCTTCAAGAAGGACCATTTCGCGTCGTTGTTCCTGGGTTGCGATGACGACTCCTATCCTATCCTCGCGCCGCTCCTCCACGCTTATGTCAAGGACCGCCTCAAGGGCCGGATGAAGGCTAAGCCGGCCGACTCCGCCGCGGTGGTCCTCAAAGAGGCCGGGGAGATCGAGAACGGACTGAAGACGGACGAGGAGTCGGAGATCGTCCAGAAGCTCATCGCCGAACTCGAACGCGGAGGCAAGGCTTGCTCGGGGGTGAGGGAAACCCTTCAGAGACTCAACCAGTTCGAGGTCCAGACCCTGGTCGTGACCCACAATTTCTCAAAGGAAGGTCGTGCCTGCCCCAACTGCAAATTCCTCTATCTCGAGGATGAGATCTGTCCGGTCTGCAGAAGGAAAACGGATCCCGTCACGGACGTCATCGACGAAGCCATCGAGACGGCTTGGAAGCATAAATGCGCCGTGAAGCAAATCGACGCGACCACGCGGCTCGATCGCTACGGAAGCGTCGGGGCCTTCTTGAAATACAAGACGTAGCCGGACGGGACCAGCCTCGCGGAACTTAGCCCTTCTTTTCCTTGAAACTCACCTTTTCAAAGAAGCTGTAGATGATCGGGATGACGAACAGCGTCAGGAACGTCGTGGCCGTGAGGCCTCCGAGGACGGTGACGGCCATCGGGGCCCTGAATTCCGCCCCGGAAGACGTGGACATGGCCATGGGCAACATGCCCAGGATCGTGGTCAGGGCTGTCAGCAGGACAGGCCTGAGGCGCGTCGAACATCCCAGGAGGATGGCTTCGCGTTTCGCCATCCCGCCCCGGACGAGCTGGTTGACGTAATCGATCATGACGATACCGTTGTTGACGGCGATCCCCTCCAGAAGGATGAATCCGACCATGACGGGCAGGTTGACCGGCCTCCCCGTGACCATCAGCCCGATGACGACGCCGATGAGCCCGAGGGGGATCGTGAACATGATGATGAACGGGTGGAGGAGGGATTCGAACTGCGAGGCCATGACCATGTAGACGAGAAGCGTGGCCAGAGCCATGGCGGCGAAGAGGACCTTGAAGGCTTCGACCATCTGTTCGTAGGCGCCTCCGTACTCGATGAAATAGCCCTGGGGGAGCTCATTTTCCAGGCCGCCCAATCTTTTCTTGATGTCTCTCACGACGCTGCCCAGGTCCCGGCCGACGATGTTCCCCGTGATGGAAACGCGCCGGGACTGGTTTTCGCGGCTGATCTGCATCGGTCCGCTCCCCTGTTCGATCGTGGCGATCTGGTCCAGGTAGACCGTCTTGTTGAGGGCCGTGAACAAGGGAATATTCTTGATCTCGGCGATGTTGTCCCGATAGGGCGTCTTGAACCGGACACGGACGTCGACCTCTTCGTCGGCATCCCGGTAGCGGGTCGCCAACTTGCCAAGGGTCGCCGCCTGGACAGTCGTCCCGACCTGGCCGATCATGAGCCCCAATTGGGCGGCCCTTTCGCGGTCGATGCGGATGTGATATTCGGGCTTGGCCGCGGCGAGGGTATGGGTCGCATCCCTTACGCCCTCGATGCCTTTGATCCGGTCTACGATGACGGTGGCGGTTTGCTTGAGGACGTCAAGATCTTTCCCGAAAAGCTTGATGTCGATCGGGGTCTGGGCCCCGCCCATGAAGCTCGCAGACATATCGAGGGACTCGAACTTGACGTCCTTGACCTTGGGCAATTTCGCGCGGAGGCCTTCCAGGATCTGGGCCGCTGTCCTGGACCTCAGCTCTTTTTTCTTCAGCCCTACGTATAAGATGGCCTCGTGAGGTCCGGAGGCGGAGGAAGCCGAACCCGAGTCCGCAGGATTGACCTCGGCCTGGGACCCGACCTGGGCCGTGACGATGCTGATCTCGGGGTCAAGCTTCGCCTGGTTCTCGACGAGAAGGGTGACCCGGTTCGTTTCCGCGAGGGAGGTCCCCACAGGCATGCGGATCTTGATCATGAGCATGTCCTGGTCCATGGTCGGCATGAACTCCGTCCCCAGGATGGGGATGAGGACCAGGGACAGGACGAACACCCCGATAACCGAGAAAAGGAAGAGCTTTCGCCGGCGCAGGGACGCTTCGAGCAGCCGCCGATAAAAAGCCTTGGCGTTCTCGAAGCCCTGCCAGGTCAGGTACCAGCGTTTCTTCCCGGCGGGCTCCCCGTCCTCCTTCCGGACGGACTTCGCTTTCCTGAAGAGAAAGGAAGAGAGGAGCGGCACGATGGTCAGGGCGACAAAAAGCGAGGAGAGCAACGAGAAAGTGATAGCCAGGGCCAGGCCCCTTGTGAGCTTGGCCGTGATGCCGGTGGCGAAGACCATGGGCAGGAAAACGACGATGGTCGTCAGGGTCGAGGCCGTGATGGCCATGCCGACCTCGGATGCTCCGACGACGGAGCCCGATTTGCTGTCCATCCCCTCCTCGATGTGCCGGAAAGTGTTCTCGATGACGACGATGGCGTTGTCCACGAGCATCCCCACCCCCAGGGCTAGGCCCCCCAGGGTCAACATGTTCAGGGTATAACCGGCGGCGTAAAAAGCGATGAACGTCGTAATGATGGACAGGGGGATGGCCACGGCGATGATCAGCGTCGGCCGCCAGTTGAGGAGGAAGATGAAGATCAGGGCGATGGCCAGAAGGCCTCCCAGCCAGGCGTTGCCGGCGGTCCGCTTCGTGACGGCCTTAACCATCTCCGACTGGTCCATGACCTGGTGGAACTTGATGTCGGCCGGGAGCGACGGCAGGATCTTGGCCATTTCCTTGTGGACGGCATTCCCGACAAGAGCGGTATTGGCGCCGGATTGTTTGATGAGCATCAGAAAGACGCCTTTTTCGCCTTGGATACGAGCCTCGTAACGCGCTTCCTTGACGGTGTCCTTGACCTCCGCGATGTCGTCGACGTAGATGGGCTCACCTTTCGGACCCGATCCGATGACCGTGCGCCGCAGGTCGGTGAGCGACTGGAACTGGCCGAGGGTCCGGACCAGGCGGTCCGTGTAGCGCTCGACGAGGTTCCCGGCCGGCGTGTTGGCGTTCTGGGCCTGGAGGGCCAGGATGACGCGGTCGAGCGTCAGGTTGCGGGACTCCAGGGCTCTTTTGTCCACGTCCACGTGGATCTCGCGGATGTCGGTGGCAAAGACCTGGGCCGAGGCGACACCGTCGATCCTTTCCAGCCGCGGGGCCACTTCGTCTTCGATGAGCTTCTTCAACTGGAATACCGGCCTGTCGGCGATGATCCCCCAGAAGATGATCGGGAACTGGCTGAAGTTGAACTTGACGACCAGGGGCTCGGAGGCGTCGGGCGGGAGATAGTTCTTATATATGCCGATCTGGTCCCGCAGGTCCTGGGCCGCAAAATCGAGGTTCGTTCCCCATTCGAATTCGGCGCTGATGGCGGAGACCCCTTCCGAGGTCTGAGACGTCACCTTCTTGATCCGGCTGACCGAGCTGACGATCTGCTCCAGGGGCTTGGTGATGGTCGTTTCGATGTCCTCAGAAGATGCGCCGCTATAGGTCGTAATGATGGACACCGTGGGAAAATCGATGTCCGGGAAGAAATCGAGACCCAGCTTGGACAGGGAAATGAGGCCGACGACGACCATGATCATGGCCATCATGGTCGCCGTGACGCGCTTGTTGACCGAAAATTCGGGAAGCTTCATGATTTGACCTCTTCAGCGATCTGGACGGAGGTGCCCGCCTCAAGCCCGAAATTTCCTTCGACGACGACGATCTCGCCCTCGGCGAGGCCGCTCAGGACCTCGACCATCGTCGTGTTTTGGATGCCGAGGATCACGTCGCGTTTCACGGCCTTGCCGTTCTCGACGACGATGACATGGGCGTTTTCCAGAACGGCCCGTTGGGGGACGACCAGGGCCGACTCATGGCTGTTGACCTCGAAGGTCACCTCGCAGAACGTGCCGGGCCGCAATTCCAGCCCGGGGTTGTCGAAAACGGCCTCGACGAGAAATTTCTTGGTGGAGGGGTCGGCGGTCAGGTTGGCGATGGTCACCTCCCCTTTGAACTCCCGCCCCGGGAAAGAAGGGGTCTTCAGGAGGACCGGTTGGTCCTTCCGGATACGGGAGATGTCGTTTCCGGAGACGTCCACCACGACCTTGACCTTCGCGAAATCCATCAGGGTGAGAACGCCCGCCGCCGCGGAGAAACCGCCCATCATGGGGTTGATCACATCCCCGACTTCGGCGTTCTTGGAGGCGATGATGCCGCTCCAGGGTGCCTTCATGATGGAAACGTCCAGGGCGTGGGCGACCATATTCAGGGCGGCCTGGGCCTGCTGGAGCTGGGCGTCCGCCGCGTCGCAGGCCAGCCGGACCTGTTCATACTGCTGCTCGGACACCGCGTTTTCCTTGATCAACCGGTCCATCCTTTCCTTGTTCTTCTTGGCGTCGTTAAAGCCGGCCCGAGCCACGGCCAGTCCGGCTTCGGCCTGCTTCAGCTGGAGCCGGGTGGCCTCGGTGTCGATCTCGGCCAGGATCTGCCCCTTCGCGACGCGATCGCCCTCGCGGACGTTGATCCTGGCGATCTTGCCGCCGATGTCGGGAGTGATGGCGATCTTCTTATTGGCCTCCAGTGTCCCGGTGTAGGACACCTTGGCCGAGATCCTCTCCCGGACGACCCGGAAGGCCTTGACGTTCGTAACTTCCTGGACTTCCTGCCCGCCGGCCTGGGCGGCCTTCTTTGGAGCCTTGCAGGAGATCAGAGTTATGCCTATGATCAGAGCGGCAAAAACCGTGACATGGATGATGCGTTTCATTTCGTTCCTCCGTTAATTCGGCTGTTTATCTTCCGTCCCGTCCCCGATAGCCTTTTCGAGCTGGGCCAGCGAGATGACGCAATCATAAAGCGCTTGGGATAGGTTCGTCTTCGCCTGGCTCAGCGCCACCTGGGCCGTGGAAACGTCCAGGTTCGTCGCCAGGCCTTCGGAATAGTTCAACTCGGCGATCCTCATGGCCTCCTGGGCTTGTTCGACGTTCTTCTCCTGCGAGGCCAGGGATTCCTTCGCCTGTTGGTAGTTCAGGACTGCCTGTTCGACCTCGAACCTGATCGCCTCCGATAGTCCCTTCTGGGCCCACTCCATCTCCTTCAGGAGGGCCTTGGATTGGCCGACCTGGGCATCGATGGCGAAGCCGTTAAAGATGGGGACAGTCAGATTCAGGCTCACGGTGTAGTAGCTTTCCCAGTTCTTGTTCCGGAAATTGAACTGGTTCGTCCAAAAGTTGTAGGCGCCGCCGATGGCCACCGATGGAAGCCCGGCCGCCCGGGCGATCTTCACCATCTCCGCGGCCATCCGGCGCTGGAACATGAGCTGGTTGATCTCGGGCCTTTGGAGGAGGGCCCGGCGAACGGCCTTCTGGACGTCCGTTTCGAGGGGGGTGTAGCTCATCTCTCCCTTGATCTCGATGGCCCGGTCGAGGTCGAGCCCGAGCAGGGTCTTAAGTCCCAGTCCGGCGACACTCAAGCTGTTCCTGGCCCGGATGAGCTGGGGCTTCAAGTTGGCGACCTGAACCTCGGACCTCAAGAGGTCGAACTTGGAGGCCACGCCGACTTCGTAAAGGTTTTTGACGTTCTTGTAATGCTTCTCCGCCAGCGTCACCGCCTCGTCGGAGACCTCGGCGAACTTGGCGGCCAGGAGATAGCCGTAAAAGGCCTTCTTGACGTTGAAGACCGTTTCCTGCTTGGACTGGCGGATGACTTCCTTCGTCGCCTCGAGGTTATAGTTCGCCTGCCGGAATCCGGAGATGAGGCTCCCGCCCGCGAAGAGGGGCATGGAGAAGGCCATCGTGAACTGATAAGTCTTGGTGAAATCAACCTTCACTTTCTGCGGCGGCTCGCCCGGGATAAAGGATGGGAACTCCAGGGTGAACACTTTTTTATCCAGGATGTCGCTCCCCTGGCCGTTGAGCGACGGAAAGAAGCGCGACGCCGCCTGTCGGACCTGGGCCCGCGCGGCGGCCTCCCTTTCCCGGGTGGCCATGAGGGAAGGATTCTGGGTCAGGGCCAGGTTCAAGCAGTCGTCGAGAGTGAGGACGAGCTTCTCCTGAGAAAAGCCGGGCGCCGCCAGGGCGAAGCCCAAGCCGACGATCAGGCCGAACGTTATGAATCTCCTCATTGCGAATCTCCTTTTAAGGGGGCATGCTCTTTTTCGATCCCCCGCATAAAAAAGCCGAAGATCATCTCCGCCTCTTCCCGGACCTTGGGCTTCGGGTCCATCCAGGCCCTGAGGTGGAGGATGCCCTGGAGCACGGCGTTGAGGAAGTTCATGGCCGAGGGGACGTCCACTTCCCGGAACGCGCCGCAGCGGATGCCGTCCCTGACGATAGCGCAGCCCATCTCCAGGATCTCCCGGCGTTTCCCCTTCATCGTCCTGATGAACTTCTTTTCGACCGGGGACGACGTCCCTTTATGTTCCGCGACGAACGCCTTCATGATGCCGTGCTCGGAGTCATCCATCATGATGGCCCGCGAGAGGTTCTCCCTTTCGTCGTAGACCTCGAGGACCGTGAGGATGGTCCTCTTGAGCTTTTCCACGGGGGCCAGATCGAGGGCTTGGACGCCGGCGAGGCTCCTCTTGATGTCGTCGAAATAGTGGAGCATGATCTCGTAGGTCAGGTCCCCCTTGCTCCTGAAATAGTTGTAGAGGGTGGCCTTGGAGAACTGGGTCTCCCGGGCGATGTCGTCCATGGTCGTCGCGCGGTATCCCTTCCGGACGATGAGGGACTCGGCCGCGTGGAGGATCGTCTCCTTGTATCCCTCGCGGCGCTGCCGCTTGCGCTCCTTCCGTAGATCGATGGTTTTCATGATGAACTTTCCAGTTTCCTCTTTAAACTCATCAGTTTATATTATGAACCCTGAAGTTTAGATAAGATAGCAAAAGGGCCCCGGCTTGTCAAGTCCCTTTCATATAGGATAAGATGTGGGAGGCTGGTGAGATCATGAACCGCCCGATCGTGACCCTGTTCCGGATGATCCCGGCTGTCTTTTTCCTGTTCCCGGTTTTTCATGCCTCCGGCCAACTTTCCCTCCGCCCCCCCCGGTGGTGGGACGTCGAACTCCGCCTGACCGTGAAGGGCCAATACTCCGTCCGGGAGGCAGACGCCGTTTGCGCGGGCGAATTTCTCTACGAGGCGGCCTGGTCGGGGAGCATGGAAAAGGATGACGCCGACTACCTCCTCTATCACTCCGGGTCCGAGATCCTGCGTTGGGAGGCCCGGGAGAAGATCGCGGCCGGGGGCAATCAGAAGGTCCTGACCGAAAAGGACTTCGACGACAGGCCCGTGTTCCGGATGAACTACGTTCTCAACGAAAACGGCATCCTCCGGTTCAACTTCATCGTCGACGGCTTCCCCGTGCCGCGGAGCGGCGCCGGCGAAAAGTTCGATCTCATCCTCCCGGCCTCGAAAAAGGAGGAGGGCGGCCTTTCTCCCTCCGGGTACGATGCCTCCGTCGCCAAGGGATCGAACGAGATCGTCTTC
>Ga0315291_10004751_pt1 | contig 17192 bp, 12 predicted proteins | sample YL17G12_20_MG_FD_203070 | JGI IMG/M metagenome (GOLD analysis project Ga0315291, IMG submission 203070) | Sediment microbial communities from Yellowstone Lake, YNP, Wyoming, USA - YL17G12_20 | ecosystem: Environmental > Aquatic > Freshwater > Lake > Sediment | place: USA: Wyoming | collected...
CGTCCTCTTTGGCTCATACGATAGAAACCTCTACAGCGTTTCCGCAAAGGATGGCAGGCTTCGCTGGAAATACAAAGCGGCGAGTGTTGTGTGGGTTTCACCTTTCGCCGAAAAGGGAAGGGTCTTTTTCGCTTCTGTGGATGGGACTTTCTATTGTCTGTCCCTGGACTCGGGCAAGCTCCTCTGGAAGTACACTGCACCAGGTGGAGTCTACTCTTCTCCAGCCGTGAGCGAGGGCGTCGTATGTTTCGGCTCAAGCGGACGCGCGTTCCACTTTCTTGAGGCGTCTAACGGAAAAGAGATTTTCAGGATCGAAGCAGGCCGAGACGTGAGAGCTTCACCGCTGGTACTGGGCGAGAGTGCGTATGGAGCCTCGGACGACGGAGTGGTGAGATGCATTAACGTGAAGAAGCGAACAGTAGGCTGGACTTTTAAGGCGCAGAGGGCGGTGCGTTCAACACCACTCTTGTCCGATGGGGTACTCTATTTCACTTCATACGACGGAAAGCTCTACGCCCTTGAGGCCTCCTCTGGAAAGAAGCTCGGTTCGTTTGACTCTGGCGCAGAGATCTATTCTAGCCCCGCCGTGTCGAACAACATGGTCTACTTCGGAGCTAACAACGGCTACCTCTACTGTCTCCAAGCAGCATCCCATTAGGACCGTCCGTACCGAGGTGTTTCTTCCATCCGGTGCTGGCTTTGCTCCGCCCCTTGACAGCAGGCCTTAACTGCAATAGCATGCTACTGTAAGGCCTGTTTTTGGCATGGCGTTGGATTGAATCGCCACTTTGGGGGAAGAGATGCCACCTGGAGGGGTAAAGTGGTTTAACGCGATAAAGGGAACCGGCGTTATAAGAGGTTTTCCCCATGTTTGAATCCGTTCTCTCGAAAATATTCGGGACAAAGCACGAGCGAGACGTCAAAGAGATGACTCCGTTGATGGAAGAAATCAACCGTGCCTGGGAGGGTCTATCTGGGCTAACTGACGAAGCTCTTGCAAGTAAGACCCAGGACTTCAAGCAAAGGATCACGCAAGGCGAGACCCTGGATGAGATCCTTCCCGAGGCCTACGCTGTGGTTAAAGAGGTCTGCAAGAGGCTTCTTGGTAAGTCGTGGACGGTCTGCGGGCAGACAATCGAGTGGGACATGGTGCCCTATGACGTCCAGCTCATCGGAGGAATCGTTCTCAACCGGGGAAAGATCGCCGAGATGGCGACAGGCGAGGGAAAGACTCTGGCTGCCACGATGCCCCTGTATCTCAATGCTCTCAGCAGTAGAGGCGTTCATTTGGTGACCGTGAACGATTATCTCGCGAAGCGCGACAGCGAGTGGATGGGAGAGATATACAAGTTTCTTGGTCTGACGGTGGGATGTATCCAGAACGAGATGGATCCCGCTCAGCGCCGGGTTCAGTATGGAGCCGACATAACCTACGGCACGAACAATGAATTTGGTTTTGACTACTTGCGCGACAACATGTCAATCAGGCTCGAAGATCGCGTCCAGAGGGGCCATTACTACGCCATCGTGGACGAAGTAGACAGTGTGCTCGTCGACGAGGCTCGAACTCCACTCATAATCTCCGGCACCGTCTCACATTCTACGCAGAGGTACTCTGAGCTCAAGCCCGAGGTCGAGCGTCTCGTCAGGAACCAGACGGTTCTCGCGAACCGCTTGGTGACGGAAGCCGAGAACCTATTGAATAACGGCGGAGATACATACGAGGCTGGTGTAAAACTGCTTCAGGTTCAAAGAGGTGCACCCAAGAACAAGAAATTTCTAAAGCTCATGACAGACGGGAACCTGAAGAAGCTCATCAATAGGGTCGAGGCAGACTTTCTCAGAGAAAAGAAGCTCAACGAGCTTGATGAAGAGCTCTTTTTCAGCATAGACGAGAAGTCGCACAGTGTCTCCCTGAGCGAAAAGGGCAGAGAGAACTTGTCTCCCAAAGGTCGAAGCATCTTCCTACTGCCTGACCTCAGCGAGGAATTGGGCAAGGTCTCGCGTGACGCAAGTCTTTCCGAGAAGGAAAAGGCCGAGAAGAAAGAAGAATTGTACAGGCATAACGCCGAAATGAGCGAGAAGATCCACAACATCTATCAGCTTCTGAAGGCCTACTCTCTCTTTGAGAAAGACGTCGAGTACGTTGTCAAGGAAGGAAAAGTCTTGATAGTGGATGAGTTCACTGGAAGACTCATGCCGGGCAGGCGTTACAGCGACGGTCTCCACCAGGCCCTGGAAGCAAAGGAAAACGTGGAGGTGGAGGGGGAGACTCAGACACTCGCCACGATCACTTTGCAGAACTATTTCAGGATGTATGAGAGGCTTGCCGGAATGACGGGTACGGCAGAAACCGAGGCGGGGGAGTTTTATCAAATCTACAAGCTTGACGTTGTGGTCATCCCGACCAACGAACCAGTCAGAAGACTGGACTACGAGGACGCCATATTCCGAACAAGACGCGAGAAATTCAATCGTGTCATTGACGAGATAGAGCAAATGCACAAGAACGGTCGTCCGGTTCTGGTGGGAACCGTAAGCGTGGACGCGTCCGAGACGTTGAGTAGATTGCTCAAGAGAAAGGGAATCGACCATTCAGTGCTAAACGCAAAGTATCACCAGACCGAGGCGGAGATTATCGTAAAGGCAGGCCGCGCAGGTGCCGTGACTATTGCAACCAACATGGCAGGCAGAGGCACCGATATCAAGCTTGGTCCCGGTGTGGTGAAATGTGATCGGTGCTGCATCGAATGCGACGACGACTGCTCAAAGTGTACGCAGAGAAAGCGGCGCGAGGAGTGCCTGGCCCAAACGGACTGCGGCCTCCACATTATCGGTACAGAGAGGCACGAGAGTAGAAGGATCGACAGACAGCTTCGAGGCCGAAGCGGAAGACAGGGAGACTCGGGCTCTTCGCGATTCTACCTGTCACTTGAGGACGACCTCATGAGGCTTTTTGGTTCGGACAGAATAGCCGGCATAATGAGCAGGCTCGGTGTACAGGAGGGCGAGGTCATTCAGCATCCTCTCGTGACGAGAGCCATCGAGAGAGCCCAGAAGCGCGTTGAGGCATACAACTTTGATATAAGAAAGCACCTGCTCGAGTACGACGACGTGATGAACCAGCAGAGGGAGGTCATTTACGCGAGAAGGCTCAGAGTGCTTGAGGGCGAAGATCTGTCTCAAGAAGTCAAGGAGATGATTACAGATTTTGTTGAGGAAAGGGTTGACGAATCGGTGAGCGTACGCGATCCTTCGGAGGACTGGGACATTTCAGCACTGGCAGACGAATTCGGCACGGTTTTTCTTGCCGAGTTCAACCTTGAACAGTTTCGGAAAAAACGCTCCAGCAAGGAGGAGTTCCTAACATACTGCCTCGAGCGCGCCTTTGAGGCTTACTCTGCCAGGGAGAGAGATCTCGGCTCTGATTTGATGAGGCAACTGGAGAGATTCGTTCTCCTTAACGTGATTGACGAAAAGTGGAGAGATCATCTCTACGAGATAGATCAACTGAAAGAAGGTATAGGGTTAAGGGCATACGGACAAAAAGACCCGCTCATTGAATACAAATCCGAAGCGTTCAAGATGTTTGTCGAATTGAGTGGCGACATTACACGCGACTCGTTGAGACTTCTGATGAGTGCCGATGTTAGGAAGCCACCCGAGCCGCGCAGAGTCCAACCACCCGTCGCAAAGGCCCTGCATGCGGAGGTGTCGGCGTTCGCTGGAGCGGCCGTAGGGGGCCCGCCGCCGGGGGAAATCTCGAGACAGCAAAGACAGACGCCCGTGCAGCGGAACGTACCAAAGGTTGGGAGAAACGATCCTTGCCCGTGCGGAAGCGGGAAGAAGTACAAGAAGTGTTGTTTGCCGAAGGAAGAGGAATAGCAGGCTCATCAAGTGCAGATTCTGGAGAGCCGGTCAAACACACGTGAACGTTGAAGCCGGACGTAGTGTCATAGAGATTTTGACTGCCGGAAGGAGAATAGAATGGAAGACTCGGTGAGAGATGCACTCGCTCTGATTGCGCGACACGTCCAAGCATTTCTGAATGGAAAAACTGGGGCCTTGCACGAGCTGTGTGACATCCTCTTGTCCGGAAGATTCTCGGAGGAGACAGTCAAGGAAGCTCTTGAGACAATCATTGAGCTCGCGATTGAAGAGGCCGAACTCGAGGAGAAGGAAAGTCTGCTCGAAACCCGTGAGAGTAGCTACAATGCAGAGAAACTGCCTCTTTCACCCGAAGCGCACGTGTATTTGTCTGAGTTGAGGAGCTCTGGTGCAATAAATACCTTGACCGAACGGGCTTTAATGGAGAAGGTGGCTGTGGGTACCACAGGTGAGGTCAGCGTGGAAGACATCAAGAAGGCCATGGTAGAGGTGGTGGCGGATCCCTATACTTCGTTCTTGCTCTCCTCGGAGAACCTCGATAATCCGACCATTCACTGAAATAGAGTGCTCACAAAACAGGCGGGTATGAAGAAAAGTTCTGTCGATAGGGCCTCGCAAAAGAAAACAGGTGAACGGAACCAGAGGGGCGGCCGCGTGCAGCGGGCATCACGAAGCCAGTCTACTTCGCTGCGAAAGAAAGACGGGGCTAGAGCAGAAGGTTCTGAGCATTCCAAGCTCTCCGCAGAGATGCCGTTGCGGAAGAAGCCACCGAAAACAAAGCAGAAGACGCGGGTCAGGCAAGAAACTTCAGATAGCGAAGGCGGCGTCAGGAGACAGGCAGATTCTAGACCACTCATAATAGTTGAATCGCCCACAAAGGCCAGGACTATAGCAAAGTTCCTCGGAACGAGGTTTGAGATACGTGCGTCGAGTGGACACGTAATGGATTTGCCCAAGGCAAAACTTGGGGTAGAGATAGAGAAGGACTTCGAACCGCAGTACGTCCTCTTGCGAAACAAGGCAAGAGCACTAAAGGAGATCAAACAAGCCGCTGAAAGGGCGAGCGAGATATATCTTGCACCCGACCCCGACAGGGAAGGCGAGGCCATAGCATGGCATCTGCAGAAGTATCTCAGCGAAACCAACAGCAAGATAAAGAGGCTTGTTTTCTATGAAGTCACTAAGGAAGCGTTGATCGAAGCTCTGGAGCATCCCCAGCAGGTTGAGATGAGAAAGGTCGATGCCCAGCAGGCGCGGCGCGTGCTTGACAGACTTGTCGGCTATCTGGTGAGCCCGTTCCTTTGGACGACCCTCAGGTACGGCCTCAGCGCGGGAAGAGTTCAGTCCGTGGCACTGCGCCTGATTTGCGAGAGAGAACAGGAAATATCATCTTTTGTAACCAGAGAATACTGGTCGCTGGAGGCAGAGCTTGAGACTGGAAGCCACGAGCTTTTCAAGGCGAGGTTAATCACCGTTGAAGGAAAGAAGACCGAGATATGTGAGGAAGGGAGTGCTAAGGCACTCGCAGAGGAGCTAAGCAAACAGGCTTTCTCTGTCCAGATCGTGAGGGAAGACGAAAAGAGAAGAAACCCATTTCCACCCTTTACAACCAGCACTCTGCAACAGGAAGGGTCGAAGAGACTCAGGTTCTCCAGCAAGAAGACGATGTCAATTGCTCAAGAGCTCTACGAGGGGGTTGATCTTGGCCCCGAGGGTCAGGTGGGGCTCATAACCTACATGAGAACCGATTCGACTCGATCCTCAGCACAATCAGTCGAGCAGGTGAGAAATCACATAGGAGCATCTGTCGGCAACGCCTATCTGCCAGATTCCCCCCGGATATATACAAGCAAAGCTCGCACCCAGGATGCGCACGAGGCCATAAGACCCACCTCTGTGACGCGCACCCCCGAGCAGATCTCGAAGTTCCTCGCAGAGCCTCAGCTTCAGCTCTACAGGCTTATATGGAACCGTTTTGTAGCAAGTCAGATGGCAGCGGCGCGTTATCACACGACCTCCGCGGACATCGAGGCGGGGAGATTTCTGCTGAGGGCCTCGGGTACAAGAATGACCTTCGATGGTTTCACACGAATCTATAAGGACGTAGAGCGGGCGAAAGAGAAAAAGCCTGAGCTCCTTCCAAGGCTTGAACAGGGTGAGCCACTGACGTTGAGGAAACTCGACACCATTCAGCACTTCACGGAGCCTCCTGCAAGATACACCGAAGGCACTCTAGTGAAAGCACTCGACGAGAACGACATCGGCAGACCCAGCACGTATGCGACAATTGTTGGGACCATAATCGCCAGGAAGTACGTCGCTTTGGACACGGGCAGATTGAAACCCACCGAGTTGGGTATGGTTACCTGCGGGCTCTTGATCAAGGCGTTCCCTGACATCTTCAATATTGAGTTCACCGCCAACATGGAGGACAACCTCGACCTCGTCGAAGCAGGCGACAAGCAGTGGGTTGAGGTTGTGAGGGAATTCTACGGGCCCTTCCGTTCGGACCTCGAGAAAGCCGAGAAAGCAAAAGCAGCATTGAAGGCGGAACTGATTACCGATACCGGTCTGGTCTGCAAATTGTGCGGGAAGAAGATGGTTAAGAAGTTCGGCAGGAGGGGCACCTTTCTTGCCTGCACCGGTTATCCAGAATGCAAGTTCACGATGCCGGTTGAAACTGGCTCGCCTGAAACCGTGACCGATGAAAAATGCGAAGTGTGCGGCTCTCCCATGACGGTGAGAGAGGGCAAGTACGGGAGATTCCTGTCTTGCTCAAGATATCCCGAGTGCACCGCTACGAAGCCCATGAACCTGGGAATAGACTGCCCTGAGGAAGGGTGCGGGGGAAAGCTCCTGGAGAAAAGATCGAGAGCGGGGAAGGTCTTCTTCAGTTGCAGCAGGTATCCGGCTTGCAAATTCGCAACCTGGGACTTGCCCATCAAGCAAGAGTGCCCCGAGTGCGGCTATCCGATATTGGTGGAGAAGGTCACAAAGAAGAAGGGTAGAACTCTGCGATGCCCCAGGTGCAAGCATGAGCAGGCAGAATGAGATCCACATCATTGGCGGCGGCCTTGCCGGCACCGAAGCGGCATTTCAGGCTGCAAGACGCGGGCTGCGAGTAGTTCTCTACGAGATGAGACCTGGCAGGATGACGGAAGCTCACAAGACTCCTCATCTGGCCGAACTCGTGTGCAGTAATTCGTTGAAATCCGAGTCTCTGACCACTGGCTCCGGTCTCTTGAAGGCTGAACTTCTCTCGCTGGGTTCGGTGTTGCTCGCTATCGCGCAGGAGGTAAGAGTCCCCGCGGGAACGGCCCTGGCTGTGGACAGGCTGAAATTCTCAGAAAAGGTAGAGGAAGCCCTCCTGAGGGAGGCAAACATCAGCGTCGTTAGAGAGGAGATGTGCAAGGCAGATCCGGCACGTCTTACGATTGTAGCTAGCGGTCCCTTAACGTCTGACTCATTGTGCGCTTGGATCGAGAGTTTTCTTGGCCGAGACAATCTCTTTTTCTTTGATGCGATCTCGCCCATAATAGATTCGACAACGATCGACTGCGAAAGAACCTTCTTCGCCTCTCGGTACGATAAAGGAGACGGCCCTTACCTGAACTGTCCGTTTACGGAAGAAGAGTTCAACGCCTTCTGGGAAGAACTTGCGGGAGCACAGGTAGCTGATTGCCGTGATTTCGAGACGGGCCTCTTTTTTGAACCGTGCCTTCCTGTAGAAGAGGTGGCGGCAAGGGGAAGGATGAGTCTGGCTTTCGGCGCATTGAAACCCGTTGGTCTCCTAGATCCACACACGGACAGAGTACCATACGCGGTCGTACAGTTGAGACCCGAGAACGTCGAGAAGACCATGTATGGGATGGTGGGGTTTCAGACGAGACTAAGGATTGAAGAACAAAAGAGAGTCTTCAGAATGATCCCCGGGCTTGAGCGTGCTGAGTTCTTGAGATACGGCAGCGTTCACAGAAACTCGTTCATAAACTCACCAGCGTGCCTGACGGACACCCTTCAAGCAAAGAACAGCCCCTCGGTTTTCTTTGCGGGACAGCTTTCTGGTGTAGAGGGGTACGTGGAGTCAATAGGAACGGGCTTACTGGCAGGAGTGAACGCGACGAGACTGGCAACAGCCGAGGACCCTCTGGTTCCTCCACCTGAGACCGCGCTTGGATCATTGTGTAGGTACCTTGCTTCACCGAGATCAACCCCTTTTCAACCAATGAACTTCAACTTCGGCCTTCTACCGCCACTTCCTGGACGCGTGCGCGTCAAACTGAGACGCAAGGAGGCCATGGCTTTCAGGGCAATGAAGAAGATCGAGGAGTGGCGGGGGATGATTGTGTGACGGGGAAGATGGTCGTAGGCGCCTGGAATCGATGGGTCAAGACACGGACTCGTGATTTCTAAAACCATCTGGTGAGCGTGGAGACGTTGATATGAGTCAGCAGGAGACCATGTGAGACCGGAGACAACTGCATGAGGCGACCGCTGCAGAGTTTCATCCGATACCTGAGAGACCAGAGGGCCTATTCTCATAACACGGTCGATTGTTATACGAGGGACATAATCCAGTTCGCGAGCTTCACAAGACGTCTCTCGAGCACTGACGTCGGCGTGAAAAATATTGAGCCGGAGGAGGTTCGGGCTTTTCTAGTGCAGCTCGCCGGTGTAGGTCTTGCTGATTCCTCGATTGCGCGTAAGCTTGCTTCGCTAAAGTCTTTCTTTAAGTTTCTGGTACGTGAAGAGGTTATCGTGTCCAATCCCGCGGCGGGACTTAAGTATCCGAAGAAGCGACGGAAATTACCAGCTTTTCTGAGTGTCTCTGAGATAGACAGGTCTTTCGACTTCGATGCCAGCGATTTTCTTTCTTCACGGGATCTTGCTATACTGGAACTCCTGTACGGAAGCGGTATACGTGTCGGAGAGCTCGTTGGTCTCGATCTTCTTGACGTGAGACTCTCTGAGCGGCTGATACGCGTGCGAGGAAAGGGTAAGAAGGAAAGAATATCGCCCTTTGGGGCCTGCGCCGGACGGGCCCTCGAAGTGCATCTTCCGTTTAGAGGCGAGATTTTGGCGCGTGCTTCCAGGGGAGGAACGCGCCTTTGCAGGGACGCAGAGGCCCTCTTCTTGAACCAGAGAGGAGCAAGGCTTACCGTCCGAACCGTGCAGAGGATGGTCGGTCACAGACTGAGTAGCGCGGCCAGAGAAAAATCTGTCAGTCCTCACGTCCTGAGGCACTCTTTTGCGACGCATCTTCTGGATGCTGGAGCGGACTTGCGGGCCGTCCAGGAGTTGCTCGGTCATGCCAGCGTCGCTACAACACAAATCTATACTCATGTCTCCTTGAGACGCCTAAAGGAAGCATACAGCAAGGCGCACCCGCGCGCGTGAACCGGGGAAGGAAAGGAGTAGGGCGATGGGACCAGGTAGCAGGATAAGACACACTACGATCCTGGGACTGAGAGTTGGCAACAAAGCAGCCATAGGTGGTGACGGACAGGTCACGGTGGGCGATACGGTCATGAAGAGAAGCGCTCGAAAGGTGCGGAGACTCTTCAAGGGAGAGGTGCTTGTCGGGTTCGCCGGTGGCGCGGCGGATGCGCTTACACTTTTTGAGAAATTTGAAAACAAGCTTGACGAGTTCAAAGGCAACGTGGAAAGGTCCGCGGTGGAGCTTGCAAAAGAATGGCGCACCGACAAGATGCTGAGAAGGCTTGAGGCCCAACTGGCGATCGTGAGTCGAGAACATGTGTTTCTTGTTTCTGGCACCGGAGACATTATAGAACCTGACGACGGGATCGTCGCTATTGGAAGTGGTGGACCTTACGCTTTGGCGGCTTGCAGAGCACTGATGAAGTACTCGAAGCTGGAGCCGCGTGAGCTCGTGCGTGAATCATTAGAGATTGCGGCCTCCATTTGTGTATTCACCAATGACAACCTTGTGATTGAGGATTTATGAGTGACGCATCGTCCGACGAAAAGAAGGCTCCCCTACCTCTTGACGCTCTCACACCGACGCAAATAGTCACAGAACTGGACAAGTACGTCATCGGGCAAGATCGCGCCAAGAAAAGTGTAGCCATCGCCCTTAGAAACAGATGGCGCAGGCAGAGGGTCGAGGGTGAGCTCAAAGACGAGATAATGCCCAACAACATCATAATGATCGGTTCTACGGGCGTGGGAAAGACTGAGATTGCAAGGCGACTGGCCAGACTCGCTCAAGCTCCGTTCATAAAGGTCGAGGCATCGAAGTTCACAGAGGTGGGCTACGTGGGCAGAGACGTAGAATCCATGGTCAGAGACCTCGTGGAACTCGCGGTCAACATGGTCAAGGGCGAAAAGGCCGTCGAGGTCGAGGATCTCGCCAGGCATCACGTAGAGGAGCGTCTTCTGGATCTGTTGCTTCCGAGGCCCAAGAGGAAAAAGAAGACAGAAGAAGGAAACCTGTTCCCGAGCCAAACAGAGGCCAGCCTCGATGAAACGAGAAAAAAGCTCCAGGTGCAGCTGCGAGATGGAAAACTCGAAAACAGGATGGTGGAGCTCGACGTTGCTTCGAAGGTCTTCCCGACGATTGAGATTTTTTCAAGCACCGGCGTGGAGGAGATGGACGTAAACGTTCAAGAGGCGTTCGGTGGGCTTTTTCCAACCAGGAGGAAGAGAACCAGGGTGACCGTACAGGACGCAAGGGATATTTTGTTCCAGGAGGAGGTACAGAAACTCATTGACCTCGACAAGGTGGTAGCGGAAGCCCTGGGTAGGGCGCAGAACTCGGGGATAATCTTCGTTGACGAGATCGACAAGATCGTCGGTGACAAATCGGGTGTAGGTCCTGACGTTTCAAGAGAGGGCGTTCAGAGAGACATTTTACCCGTGGTCGAGGGATGTAGCGTTGCAACAAAGTATGGAATGGTCAAGACCGACCACATGCTCTTCATCGCGGCCGGGGCCTTTCACTCGCACAAACCGTCAGACCTGATTCCTGAGCTTCAAGGTCGTTTTCCCATAAGGGTGGAATTGGACAATCTGACCAAGGAAGACTTCGTGCGCATTTTGCTCGAGCCAAGGAACGCACTGCTCAAACAATATCAAGCCCTTCTCGAGACGGAAGGTGTGAAGGTGAATTTTACACGAGGCGCAGTCGAAGAAATCGCGTCGATCGCGACGTTTGTGAACGAGCAGACCGAGAACATAGGCGCGAGAAGACTACACACAGTAATGACCACTCTCCTTGAGGAGCTTCTGTTTACCGTTCCTGAGAGCAAGAGGAAAACGATAGAGATCACTTTGGAAATCGTTCGCGGAAAATTGAGCAGAATCGTTGAGGACAGAGACCTCAGTCGTTATATTCTTTAGGTAATATCGCTGAACGTCGTACGCGACCGTGCGAACTTGCTTCCGTCGCTCCGGTGGGCGGCGATCTCCAAAGGAGGAAGAATGCTAGAGGCTTCGAAGAGCTCAAAGCGTACGGTTCGCAGTTTTCTTTCCATCAGGGATTTCACAAGGAACGAGATTCAAGAGCTATTTGTGCTCACCGCCAAGAAGAAGAGAGAGTTGAAAGAAGGCAAGACGAGTATCGACCTGGCCGGAAGGATCCTTGCGCTTGTTTTTCATAAACCAAGTCTGCGCACGCGTGTGAGCTTTGAAGTGGGCATGCGTCAACTCGGCGGTACGACCGTATATCTCACAGATCAGGAGATTGGTGTCGGCCAAAGGGAATCTGTCGCGGACGTGGCAAGGGTTCTTTCTCGATATGTCGACGCCATAATGATAAGAACTTTCGAGCATTCCCTCGCAGTTGACCTGGCCCGAGAATCCTCGATACCGATCATAAACGGTCTCACGAACTTGTTACATCCCTGCCAGGTGCTTGGAGACCTCTTCACGGCGTTCGAGAAGGGCAGAGATCTGGATTCCATGTGCGTCACGTTCATAGGCGATGGGAACAATGTGTGCAACTCTTGGCTGACCGCGGCCACACGATTCCGTTTGAGACTGCGTGTGTGCGTACCGGAGGGATACGAGCCTTCAGAGGAAGTCATGAAGATCGCCAGGAGCGAGTCACGGGGCGGGATAGAGCTGTTGCGGGACCCGTTGAAAGCGGCGCGCGATGCAGACGTCATTTATACAGACGTTTGGGCAAGCATGGGCCAAGAGAAGAAGGCAGCCAAGAAGAAGAAAGATTTCGCGGGTTTTACCGTGAACAACAAGATCGTTGCCGCGGCGAAGCCGGACTGCCTGGTGATGCATTGTCTCCCGGCTCACAGAGGTGAGGAAATAACGGACGAAGTAATAGACGGACCGCGCTCAGTCGTTTTTGACGAAGCCGAGAATCGATTACACGTTCAGAAGGCCATCCTTCTAAAACTCCTTGTTTAGAGAGTAGAAGTGCGAAAACTGTTTTTCCTCGTGTTCCTCATCGTAATATGTTCTTGTGCTCGTAGAGGGCTACCGCCGGGGGGCCCCATTGATCTGGTGCCGCCCCGGATAGTCTCTTCAGAGCCCGATTCCGGTGAAATCAACGTTGGGGTTGTGCCGGAGATTTGCATCGACTTTAGCGAGCCCATGGACAAGAGAAGCGTCCGCGATGCGGTCGTGATACGACCCCCGGTAAAGGTAGAAGGAGTGCGTTGGCGAAAAAGTACTTTTTGCCTCACGCTTGCGGATTCACTTCGTCCGTCTACGACTTACACGGTGCTCTTGATGAGCGGGTGTAAGGACGGACATGGTAACGTTATGACAGCACCCAGTCTCTTGGCGTTCTCAACCGGTGATTCTCTCTTGGCGGGCAGGATTCAGGGAAAAGTACTGACAAAAGGGCTTCCTGCGGCTGGCATACCTGTCTGGGCATTTGATTCGCTGAAGTGTCCCGCGCCGGACTTCAGCAAGGACCAACCCACCTATGTTTCCCAGAGCGGAGGCGACGGCGCATTTAACCTAATCGGCCTGACCTCGGGAGTCTATCTGCTCTTCGCATTCAAAGACAAGAACGCAAACAGAGCCTACGATGCGGACGTCGATTTTGTGAGTCCTGCTCCGTTCAATGTTATCATTAGCCCTGAAGAGTCTCTATTCACGGGTCTTGAGATTCCCCTGGTAGATCCCAATGAGCCTGGAAGCATCGCAGGTACGGTAGAGCACTGCTATCCTGAGAGCGTTACCATAATAGTGCGCACGATTTCATTGAAAGACTCGCTAAGTCTCTCCGCGGCCGCTGTCAGGCCTGACAGCACTTTTGGTGTTGCGAAGCTTAGTGCAGGCCAGTACAAAGTCGATTGTTTTGCGGATCTCAATTCGAATCGCATTTACGATACCGTTCTAGAACCAACATGCGAGGAAACGCACGTGGTTCAGGTGCTGCCAGGTGAAGCCACAAAGGACGTGAAGCTCAAAATGACTTGTCTCCCGATTGCCTTGCCGGCTGAAAGCAAGCAGGGCGAGGGGGAAACGCCAGAGAAATAGGCAATGAGGATAGAAAACGGTATCATACACTTCTACAAGGTCTCCGGGGCCGGGAATCACTTCGTCCTCCTTGACCTGAGGAACGACCGGCTTCCCATGCGGAGGCGGGACCTGGCAAAGGCTTTGTGCATGCAGGGACACTCCATTGGCGCCGACGGGGTTCTTTTCCTCGAGAAAAGCTCGACCGCTGACTTCAGATTGCTCTACTACAACGCTGACGGCAGCGAAGCTCCAATGTGTGGGAACGGAGCCCGCTGCGCCGCTGCCTACGCGTTCGAGAAAGGCATAGTCGGAACAAACATGATCTTCGAGACGCCCTGTGCCCTCATTGAGGCAAATGCGACGCGGGGTAGCGTGGAGCTCAATATGGGGTCTCCGCGAGATTTTCGTGAGAAAGTCGTGATCCGCACGAGTACGGGTAAGGTCGAGGGGAGTCTTGTAAACACCGGCGTTCCGCATTTTGTGACTGTGGTCCGAGAAGTGAGAAAGTTGCCCGTCGAAACGTTAGGTCGCGAATTGCGATTCCACAGGAGGTTTAGGCCGGGGGGGGTGAACGTCGACTTTGTTCAGATTAACCGCGACCGTTCGCTAATCGTAAGAACGTACGAAAGAGGCGTTGAGGCTGAGACGCTAGCTTGTGGAACGGGGGCTGTTGCGGCGGCAGTGTGTCTGGGGGTAAAGGGGTTGGTGAGGCCACCTGTCAGGATACAGACGCGTGGAGGGGACACGCTTATCGTGAGATATGTGGATGAATCTAACCCACTGTCATCTCAATTGTTAAAGGGTTCAGCTCAAGTAATATTTGAGGGTCGTGTGCGGGTTTCGGTCCTGAGAGGAATCAGAGAACGGTTCAAGCTTGGAGAGTGAGTCATGTTCAAGGGGCTTTTCGTTGCAATGGTGACGCCTTTTCACAACGGTGAAGTGGATTACGGTGCGCTCGAGACTCTGACCAAGAAGCTTGTGGAGGCGGGTTGCGATGGGCTGGTGCCATGCGGATGTACGGGCGAGGCTGCCACGTTGAGCCCTGAAGAGAGACGTCACGTGACAAAAAATGTCATTGATGTCGCTGCAAAGAAATGCGTGGTGGTTGCCGGCACGGGCACTAACAGCACGTCGGACTCCATCAGGTACAGCAGGATGGCAGAGGAGCTGGGCGCAGACGCCGTGATGCTCATCACTCCCTATTACAACAAGCCCGGTCCTGAAGGACAATACCAGCATTTCAAGACCGTCGCCGAGGCAGTCAGTATTCCGGTAGTACTCTACAACGTGCCGGGTAGGACAGGCGTCAACATGTTACCCGAGACGGTTTGGAGGCTTTCGGAAATCGAGAACATCGTGGCCATAAAAGAGGCCAGCGGGTCACTTGATCAGGTGGGCCAGATACTGAGCAGGTGCGCGATTACGGTGCTGTCGGGAGACGACTCTCTGACCTTGCCGATGCTGTCTTTAGGAGCAACCGGCGTCGTGTCCGTGGCAGGTAACATAGTGCCTGAACTCATGAAGGAGATGCTTGAGAGATTTCTCAGGAGTGATGTCGAAGGTTCGCGAAAGATCCATTTTGAATTACTCCCCATTTTCAAGGCCCTGTTCTTGGAAACAAATCCTTCGCCCGTGAAGAAGGCCTGCGAGCTTCTGGGCATCTGCTCAGGCGAACTGAGACTTCCTCTCGTCCCGGTGAAACACGAAACTGAAGAGTTGTTGAGGAAAGAACTAAGGAAATTGAAGAAGCTTTGACGGATTCTTGCGAGGCCGTCGTGGCGAGCCTAGGAGAAATCTCATGAAGAATGCGGTTCTCGTCGCAGGTATATGCGGTCGGATGGGCGGAAGGATCGCAGAACTAATGGCACAAGATTCTGATCTTGACCTCGTTGCCGGGATAGAGAGACCGGGGCACCCTTGTGCCGGCCGTACGCTTTCTGTGGCCGGGAAGGCGGTCAGAGTGGCTTCGGGTTTTGACGACAACGTGGAGAAGGCCGAACTGCTTGTGGACTTCACGGCTCCGGAGGCCACAATGTCAGTGCTCGAGTTCTGTACAGAGAGACGCATTGCCCTGGTCACGGGTACGACCGGGCAAAGCGAAGTCAATACCGAGGCAATGAGGGAGGCCTCGGCTAGGATCCCTTTGCTCTTCTCGCCAAACATGAGCGTCGGTGTCACGTTGCTCGCAAGAGCACTTCCAGCGATCGTTGACTCGTTGGGCGGTGAGTGCGAGATAGAACTGGTGGAAAAACACCATCGTGCCAAGAAGGACACCCCCAGCGGCACGGCTCTCAAGCTCGTGAAGGCGATCATCACGGCTTCTCGTGGCGGAAAGAAATATCAGATAAAGTACGGCAGGGATCGTGGCGTCTTCGAGAGGAAGAGCGACGACATATTCGTCCACTCCGTTAGGGCCGGGGACATTGTCGGTGAGCACACTGTGTTCCTGGCGTTAAAGGGCGAGAGAATAGAAATCAAGCACGTTGCCGAGTCAAGGGACTGCTTTGCTTACGGAACGCTGGCCGCGGTCAAGTTCCTTCTCGGAAAGAAAGCCGGATGGTATACAATGGAGGACGTCGTAAACCTGCCGGAAGTGTAACGGAAAAGGGGGCGCTGTCCCTGGAAAAGACACGAACCACGAGACGTGACCTGGCTCCTCCCATCCTCGTGATCCTGCGTGTATCAGTCCTTCTGTCTTCGGCATTTCTAGTGTTTCTTCTTCTTCGATCGGATTGTCTGGCACAGGGAACCTTTGGCAAGAACAAAGTTCAATACTCAGAGCTTCAGTGGTCGGAGATTGAGGGACAACACGTCACTCTATACTTTTACTCGGAGGAGAGGGAGATTGCGTCCATGGCTCTGGCCATGGCAGAGTCCACGGCCGTAATGCTGTCCGATACTCTCCAACATCAGCTATCCAAGAAGATTCCGCTTGTTCTCTTCAGCTCTCACAGAGACTTCCAGCAGTCCAACATTATCCCTTACTTGTTGCCGGAAGAGGTCGGGGGGCTGACCGAGTTTGTCAAGGGCAGAGTGCTTGTGCCTTACACGGGCTCATTCTACAGGTTCCGATGGGTGCTCGCCCACGAGCTGACGCACGCCTTCATGTTGGATAAGATGGACAACGCACTCAAGAGAACGAAGAAAATTATGAGTTTCTATCCTCCTCTCTGGCTGTCAGAAGGCCTGGCCGAGTACCTCTCGGCAGGTCACAACCCTGCGGCTGAGACAGTGCTCAGGGACGCTGTATTGTCCGAACGAGCGGCAGGGATCGACGAGATGTGGCGGATAGAGAACAGCATTCTAGTTTACCGAGAGGGACAGTCACTCATTACATACATTGCCAGTGCGTTCGGCTTCTCATCGATAGTGAAGCTTCTTGACAATTGGGGGACTGAAAGAACATTCGACGACTTGCTCGAGAAGACACTGGGCGTTTCGACGAGAGAACTCAGCAGGCGGTGGATGCTGGGGCTCAAGGAGAAGTACTATCCTGATGTGGTCGTTCGCGAGTGGCCCTCTTCGTTCGCGGAGTCAACGATTTCTCGTGAAAGATTCAATCTCTCTCCGGTTTGGGTGAGACTCGACAGCAAACGAGAGGCGGTTGTCTATCTGGGGGCCGAGAGCAGAAGTCCGGAACTCAGGATCAACGAATTGGGGACACGTGGCCGTGATCGTCTTCTGGCAAAGGGTGGAACCTCCAGGCAGTTTGAGTCTCTCCATCTTTTTCGTAGCAGACTTTCCGTGAGCGAAGAGGGAACGCTTGCCCTGTCGGCACAGAGGGAAGAGACCGACGTTATTCATCTTTTCGATCTCAAGAAGAGAAGACGCGTGGCAACGATAGAAATCAATGGTCT
>Ga0315291_10004755_pt1 | contig 17184 bp, 31 predicted proteins | sample YL17G12_20_MG_FD_203070 | JGI IMG/M metagenome (GOLD analysis project Ga0315291, IMG submission 203070) | Sediment microbial communities from Yellowstone Lake, YNP, Wyoming, USA - YL17G12_20 | ecosystem: Environmental > Aquatic > Freshwater > Lake > Sediment | place: USA: Wyoming | collected...
GCCATGTTGGGAAGGAATTCTATCGAGGCCAAAGCGTGGTTTCCTTCCAGTTCGAGTTTGTTTACAATTCCGACGCAGTTGTCGAGCGTCAAAGGAACACCAGGAGGAACGCAGCGATGAGCGGTCATCAACCTGGCCCAAACGCGAGGCGCGGCCTGGCGAAAGGCCGCTTCAATTACTTTTAGCGGATAGACCCGCCCGCTGGCCATCTTCTGGTCGGTGATGAGAACTTGGAACTTCATGATCGTGGCAATGGCAAGAGTTTACGCCCCGCGCCGCGCCCAGCACAAAACTGAGCATCGACACGAACGCGCTGGTGAAACAGAGCAGGAGAATGCAGCTACCCAGCCACACCCAAAAGCTCGAAAAGATGAATTTCAGGACTTCAAGCATCATAACTTCGCAAACCCTCAAGCCTTCACCAACATATTCTGTAGAACATGTCGCGCTCAACAATTATGGAGCGGTATCGCACGGCGAGTCAACACAAATCGTATCGTTTGCGAAATTTAGCGTAAACCTGGTCATACCAGCCATCTAGCGCCAAGTTTTCCGCCCCAGCACCAGCCGCTTTAGCCGCTTTAGCGCCCTTTTTAATCGCTTTGGCCCAATCCTTTCTGCCCCCAAACGCCTCGGTGATGAGCTTCCCTAACGCCTGGTCGGTGTCCGTATATTGGGTGTTGTGTGTCCGCTCGAACTCGGCGTCGCACCCTTCGTAGGGCTTGCAAATTTTGTCGAGCAGCGCCAGCGCCGATTGGTTCGTGCGAAGTTCAAGCGCCAGTTCCGCCGCCATTCCCATCGCCCTTCCCGCAGCATGATTTCCCATATCCTATAGAACGCGGTTACCGGACAGTCTCTTTGACGGGTAAGTCGAACATCGGCAGATTAGACGCAGGAGGATCGCCAACCGGCTCCCAAGGCACACCGCTATCCTGAATAAGGCGTAGTAGAGCAACCGAACAAGCGATATTCTGAAGAAGGCGCTTCTTCAGCTCGACGGCAGCGTGCGGGTTGGACGGATTTACTTCTTCGAGTTTGGCCAACCGTTTCCGCAGCATCCGCCGCCATTCTTCGAGACCCCAGGCTCCGTTAGCATGGCCCCACAAGAACTCTTGGACCACGCGGGCAGCAAGGACGCCCTCGACGATGATTTTCTCTTCTTTCGACAAATCTGGATTTAAAATGCTCATTGCGCCTCCCGCAGCATGATTTCCCATATCCGGTAGAACGTGATTTAAAGCACCAGGCTAAAAAGGTTTGACCATGGTGTCGGTTTTGTTGGTTGGGCCGACCACGGCCACGGTCACCAGATACTCCGCGCCGCCTAGATATATGGTAATTTTGGCGTTTGCAGCCCCCATGCTGTTCAGGTGCTCGACTAATTTTGCGACTGCCCTTTTGCCTTCGTCGAGTTCATCTTTAAGCTCGTCGCGCATAAAATTCATGGATCATTGGGCGGAAATTTGAAGACGAGCGTGCGGGCCTTGTCCAGTCTGTGGCAGCCGTCCGTATCCCAGAGACCACCTGTGTCGGGCCGAAAGCCCAAGCCTCCCAAGATGAAGCACATGGTCTGCGCCTCGCTGTTGCTGAGAAGCGCAGCATCGCCAACCCTCATGCTATTGGCGAGGGCAATCAAATCATCCTTATGCGCCCACACTTTAATGCGGGGCGGCGAGAGGCTGATCCGCCAAAGAATGCGGTTCCACCAGACCTTCCACCAGGGCAGTTTGACATGGGGCACGTAGCCGCAGACAGCAGCCTGTCCCTGGACCGCGCGGTCGCAGACTACATCCCAAAATTTCGTCAAGTCCTGATCTCGCTCTCCATACAGGGCCAGCATGGCTGGCAAAGGTTTCCCGCCTAAATCTGAGGCGTCATTCCGAATAGACAACTTGAGAGCAGGATTCGCTCGCATGGCTTGCTCGTATTTGGACAACTCGCCCACGTGAAAATTAGAAACATAGTAATGGGTCTTTTCCATAGAATTTCTGCGCGTTTTTGATCTTCATTGCCCAACCGTAAAACTCCAGGTGCTATCGGCGTTGAGCTGAATGCACAAGGAGCACATGCCTTGGTAGCGAAAGTGGAGCTTGACTCCAGTCGTCTCCTGGAAATCAACCTCGACCAAAACGGTGCGGCTAAGGATAGGCTCAACCGTTTGCTGGCTCAGCCAGTCTCTCAAGCATTTGATGTCGTCGGCGTTCATGCCAATTTTGGGTTTGATTGACTCCTCATCTGGAGCATGTATGAACTTCATGTTCTGTAATGCGAAACTCGCGTTTGTCACGCCCAGCCTCGACGATCTTTTGCAGTTTTTTAAAAGCAACTTGATGCGAGATGTAAACTCCCGCCATTTGATAATCAGCCCTGAGAGTGTCGTCATCTTCCCAGAGAATATAAACTCTTTGCTTTGGCATACAAATTGCCGATCTTCATCCGTGCTCCTGCTCAGTGGCCGACTCTTCCGAGGGTGCTACGACTTCTTCATGATAGTCCAGCGCCCCCACCGCCCCAGCCCCAAAGCCAAGCGCCGTGAACGCTTCTTCAACTGTTTCTCCCGGCCCTTCATTAACTGAGCCGTCACGCCAATGGAATCGCCATGTTTTCATTCCGCTCCCGGTGATCCCAGGAGATCGTCGATGGCCTGGAGATGGCCCTCGACCTTCTCGCGGGCCTCGACGAACAGAGCCAGGATGCGGTTATCCTTGGTGTTGCGCCAGGCCAGCGCCATGATGGTCAAGTAGGCCAGCTCCGGCGACCGGGCTGCCTTCATGGCATAGGCTTTGAATTGCTCGATGTCCTGGAGCCGAGCGCAAGAAGCCTGCTGAACACTTGCAGCAGGCTTCTTGGCCCCCCTCTCCTCGGCGAGCGCCCCAGGAAAGCAAGCGTGCTGCGGGGGTGGTGGAGTCGTGGGCTGTTGGTTCCTCAACCCAACCCACGACTCCGGCCACTTGATGCCAGAAGCATCAACATTTCGGTTTGCAATCCACCAGGTTGGATCGCTTATGCACCCCAGCAAAGCCACGTAAACATTCTCCGGCAGATCGGGCCTCCACTCCGGCAACTTCATGGCCCGGCAATCTTCGCCGAACTTGTCCTGTGCCGTGCTTCTGCCGCCCAGGATGGATATGGTCATGACGGGATCAGACGGAACGGGCACGTTGGCCAGCTCGCTCACGTCGCAGTGGATCAGTCGTTCACCCATAACGGTTGGACTTTATGCCATTTTTGCCGGGACTGCAATATAAAAAGTTTACAAAATGGACGGCGTGCTGCGGCCCGGCGCAGAGGCGGCGAACCACCCCCTAGCAGAAGGCGGTTCACCGCTTTCACGCCGCCCAAATTTACCGCGTCGGTTTACTCATCCCCGGCTCCCGCACCGACCACAAACTCACTCACCCCCGGCTGAAAACACGTCCCGCGATGCCGGGCGCGGGTCAGGTTGAGGACCGCCCGTTTTCTTGGGTTCCTGCGCGATAAGCGGAAGCACTGCATCTTCGGATTGAGGAGACGGAATCACTGGAATCCACGCACCATCACTGGGCACATACGCCACGCTTGGTCCTTCCAGGACTTCGATCCGGCCTTGCTCAAACCACTGCCCTTCCAGCGGCTTGCAATCCCTGTTCAACTGCCGCGCCTCCACGCCCACCCTGGCCGGTCCACCCAGCCAAGTGCTGGTGCCCACCACGACGCCCGTGAAGCCCGTGACCATATCCCGCACGAGACTGCCCAGGACAACGTGGCTCATCACAATCGGCATTGCACAAGCCAACTTTGCGGGGATCGGCCCCACGATTTCCAAGCGTTGTTCGTCGAATACCTGCATGGCAATTGGTTTGCCGTCGTGCAGCTCTTGTGGCTCGACATGGATGCGCACACACCCAAAAAGCCAAGTGGTGCTGCTCATGGCGATGCCAGTGAATCCGGTGATTTTGTCTTTGACGATACTTCCTAGTTCTATCATATATGCTGTTTTTATTAGCTGTTTTACTTGATTGTTTCAATCCACGCTGCCCTAGATTTACCGCCTCGGAACCTTGGCAGGCTTTGGGTCGGGCATCGGCCCGCCCGAAGGAACTTCCGTCTGCTTGACCGTCTTGACGATCTTGGCGCTGGGGCCTTTCAGCAGCTCGACGCGCTGCTCGTCGAACCACTGCGGATCGACGGGTTTGCCTTCGTGGAGCGTCTGGCCCTCAACGGTGAGGCGTGTGCATCCGTGCAGCCACTCGCAACGCCCGACGACGATGCCCTTGAAACCTGTAATGGTGTCTTTGACTTCACTGCCTAGTTCTATCATTTGTTCTTCTTTCTCGTAGTTGAGGTTATGGTTGCTTTGCCGTAGAGCTTTGGATTGAGCTTGGTCTCGGCAAATCGTTGGCGAAACTTCTTGGGAATCTTAAGGGGCAGCTTATAGCTGGCCGCATGGCCTGTGGGCAACGACCGCTGTTCGCACCGGAGAAATCGGTCAATCTCCGCTGCAATCAAACCGCCCGCGACCGCAAGCATCTTTACTCGATGCCCCTCATGCTTGTGGATCAGGCCCCAGGAATCACCGCCCAGGAAGCTCACGCGGCCCAGCGGGTCTTCCACGCACGCATCCGTTCCTTTAACCGCCAAAATGGCTGCAATAACAGCCAAATCGCCGCGAGTGTGCGCGTCATCGTGCGCTGGTGTAAACTTCCGAGCGTTGTGCTCGCGCTCCTGTTCGATGAGTTTTACCCCGGTCATCATAATGTCATTTCTTTTCTATCGCCATTTCAGTTCATTTCTTCTTGACGGCCTCCCCCATCTGGCGCTCCAAGTCGGGGCTGAGCCAACTACATCGGATGGGTAGCTGGTTGCGCACGTCGCGGATCAGCGTTTCCAAGTAGGTGATGCGCTGCTGGAGCGCAGTTTGTTCGGCCAAGGCCGCAGCACTGTTCGGCAGATACCACCAGAAAGCAGGCGTGCGGCCTGAGTGTGCGGGGTCTATCCACTGCGCCTTGTCGAAGGGCGGGTTGTAGTGGTAGTAGGCGATGCCACAGGTCTCGGCCAAGCCCAGCTCCGGGCTGGCCTCATAATAGACCAGCACGTGGACGCTATAATTCCAACCAGGCACACTGGGCGGTGGGGCGGCGGCGGGCGCACCTTCGGGATGGAATTGTTTACTTTCCATCGCTACTCCCTTTCGCCTGTGCCGCGCCACGAATGGCCTTCCTCGTGGGATGATAAGCACGAAGCGGATGATAAGGACGAAGCATCTGTTTCCACCCCTGCACCGTCTTCATCTGCTCCGTCGGCGGCTGGCCTTTGGTGTCGATATGGGTGACGTAGCGGTCGGGCTGAACCTGAGCGCGGCGGCGGACGGCCTTGGCTTCGGCTTTCAGGCGTTCAACGTATTCGCCCAAGCACTCAGGTTCTTCCCCCATCGCGTTCAGGTGAACGAATATATCCTTGGCTATCGTCTTGCCCTTAAGGATGAGCACGAGGTCTTTGGGCCAGGGAAAGGGGCGACCGTTGCGAAAAACGCCCATTCGGAAGCCGCCTCTGCCATTCGGTATCCAGTTGGCCACTACCTGGTGGGGCTTGGGCTTCGGGTTGTTGGTCAGGACTACAGTGTATTTTTGGTTGAATTTTGGCATAGGTTTGGTTGCTGGCCGTCCTTGATGCCGCGCTCCTCGCGCTGGCACCGGCACAGCCGGTAGAGGTTGCCGCCCTTGGTCTCTCCGCAGCGCGAGCAGACGCGCTCCTCGAAGCCCCAGGCAAGCTTAGGGTTAATCTGCGGCCTGTTCTCAGTCATGTTATGGGTAGCTGGGGTCAATGATCTTCTTGGCGAGGTTTTTGATCTCTGCCAACACGTCCACGGCGGGGTCTCGGCGGTCGTGTTCGTCGATCAGGCTAATGATGCGCCGAGCAAGGAAAATGTATCTCCGCGTCGAACTTGACGCGAGCGACGGCTCTATGCCAAGCACAGCACAAACCTCCCGTTCGCTGGTCTTACCCCAGTTTCGCGGCTTCGTCGGCGAGTTCCAATACAGATGGCCCGCAGCGTAGATTGCCGCGAGCTTTTCCTTCGAGTCGATGTCGAGCTGGTGTTGCCAGCCATAGTTCGTAAGACAGTTAGCCGTGCGGCAACTAAAGCTAGAATCCCAGTTGCCCGCCAATTTTTGCAGCTTCCGGTTGTGCTCGACCATGTCTCGCGCCCGCTTGGTCGAAACGCCGAAATGCTCTCCGATAGCACGATAAGTCTCGCCCTGCTCCTCGCGCATCTTCCGCGCCAGCTCGTAGCATTCCTTTGGTAGCGGTGCTCCCATAGGCTATTTCTCCTGTTTAATTTCGTAATCGCCGTCGCGCTGGATGGACACACCCTCAGCGTCCACCGGCCTGACACCGTGGAAGCCCGGCACCAGGGCGCAAATGCGGCACCACAGGCCCGTCTCTGGTATGCCACAGGCGCGGTGCTCCCACAGGTCCGTGGCCAACTGACGCAGCGCGGTTCGCTCGCGCCTCAACTGCGCCAATTTACCGGCATGTTCATGCTCCCGCTTCTTCACCGCCTGGCGATATAGCTGCCCGGCCCGGCCAGAAGAAATGCCGAACTCCTGGCCAATGGCGCGAAATACAGCGCCGCTCTCGCGCAGTGTCAACACTTGTTTAAGCCTGGTTTTCCGCACTGACCACAAATTTTTCATAATCATCGCCGCCGCAGCGCAACGCGCCGGGCAGAGTGGGCATGTCGTTCTTGGCGCACCAGTGCCGGGCCAGATCGTAACCGGCCTCGACTTTTTTGTCCTTGGGCGTCCGCGCTCGGATGTGCTTGCAAGATTCGCAAACTGAATTCATTGGTCCACCTTCTCGTTTCGATGCTTCGACTTTTCGCATACCTGAACTTTACGCCAATCCGCCTGGTGGGCGCAAGAACAAAATGTTTACAAAATCTAGGACATGCCAAGTTTCACGCGAACCTCCGCGCCGTAGGGCCAATGCCGAGGTTTTGGCCACGCAAGTGATCCGTGTCGGGTTGCCCGAACCCGAAGCCCTCATACATCTCCTTGTTCAGCAGGATGAGCGACACTTTGGCCGAGCAGGTGAAGACCCCTACCTTGGGCGGCAGGTAACCAAACAAGGCCGAGCGCGTAACCACGACCGAAAGGATATGGGTGCTTTGGCTCTCGCGCAGGTGCTCTATCACCAGCGGCAGGAGTTGAGCATTGACGTTGGGCAGGTCTTCGGGCTTGTCAGTCGCGTCGAACTCGACCTTCATCCGGCGAGTCCTGGCATTGTAAATGCGGTCGCCAACCTTGAACACGGGCGTCTCGATCTTGGTAAATCCAGCCGCCGCCAGGCCAGACATTATCTGCGGGCAGAGGTCGATACGATAGGGCTGGCGCTCCGGTGTCACCGGCACCCAGCCCTCTTTCTTCATGGCCTCGATGAGCGTGGCCATGTTGCCACTCCTGCTGGCCAGCCAGTTCGCGTAAGCGTTCATCATATCTATTAGTCTTTCTTAAACTGTATCTGAAGGAAATCAGTTATGTCCCGGCAAGTGAACAGGTTCGCCGCATCCGTCGAACTCATCTGGATATAAAACAGGCGGTTGGAGGAAACCACCAAAGCCTCGCCATCATTCTGCATGTAGTAAATGAGCGCCTGCGGGCCAAAACGCTTGTGCAGCTTGGTGTCCTTCTGCACCTGGTTCTCGCACCCGGACAAGAGGCAAACCGCAAGGAGCAAAAGCACCTGAATCAGCCCGCCCAACTTCGGATTCAATACTTCATAGTTCATTGCTGCACCTTTCTGCGAGGACACAAGCCCGCGCTCTCCATCCCGCACTGGCCACTCAAGTAGAACGGCAGCCGGATCGCGCCCTTTCGCCGGACGCCACTCAGCTCTTCTCGTGCTCTGACCACAAACTTCTACGCCCATAACCGTCTCGACGCAAGCGGAAAAGTAAACATTTTCACGTAGAACGGGCAATGAGCCTCTATTGACGGGTAATCAAGAGAGTCGTATTCGGCCATCAACTCTTTACTACGGGGTTGTGCCCGACGCCGTATTCGGAGGTTCGATCTTGACTCCGCAGTCCTGGAGCACGGCATCAAACCAGGCCGTGAACCACGCAGCTTCCTCTCCAGCCTGGTCGGCCTCGCTGAGCGCGTTGTGCTCTTCGATGACCCTGCGCTCGGCTGGCCCCATGCCGGACGTAACCGTCCAAAACCGATAGTAGGCTGCGTCGTGAGCCTTCACACGTCGATAACTTCCTCCGGGTCAACCGAGCAACAGCCCCGTCCGATGCCCAACCAGATTGGCGTTATGAGTCGCACGATCCAATTGCCTCTCTTGACGACCTCACAGAAAGTGCGCCCCTCGCAGTAGATCAGCAAGGGGCAGGGAGCCTTGGTCCCAAGTCCCAGCCTGGCATCCCCGATGGCACAGACCTCCTGGGCGCAGCAATAGCCGCAGCCATTGCACGGCTGGCCCCGCAAAGGCTTGGCCAGATATGGGAGCTGAAACGGCACGGTTGAACAGCGTCCTGGCGGCGGCTGTGAGGTCTTAGCAGCGTGCGAGCAGCGTGCGAGCAGCGTGCGAGCAGTCTTGGGGTGCGTCCGAGCAGCGTGCTTCACGGGAAGCCCACACAACTCAGTCTCCCAGTGCTTCAGCCACTTGCGACCCAAGTTCCGTAAGCGTGAGCCTATCTTTCACCACCCGCAGATAGCCCCGGCGATTAGCCTGAAGCGTTTTCCGCGTGTCCCAGACCTCCACCGACTCGCCGCGCAATTGCCGCAGCAGCTTGGCGGCTGCGGGTGAGAGGGTCTTCACTTCGTCTGCCAAGTCAGCTTTTCTCAACTTCATTTTATTTCCTTAATGTTCGTTGTAAACAAGGACGCACCAGCGGCGCTCCCAAACAATGGGCAGGGTGGGCAGCAGGCACAGGTAATAAGTGCGTGTAAACTGCGTGCCATTAGCCACATAATCCCAGTGGCTCTCGGTCTTCCAATAAAGGCCAATCCACCAGTCGCGCGGCTCAAATTTGATGCGCATAGCCCGTGTTTACACCGTCTTCTCTTTGAGATTCTTGCGGTAGCGGGTCACATGCCTCTCGGATACCCAATGGGCGGGGTTGTTATTCCAGGAGACGCGAACCTGCCGCTTTACGAGATCAATTTCGAGCACGCGAACTACCCAGGTCGCCAGCTCGGAATGGCACCCGCGTTTGACCCGGCGCTGGTCCCACAGAGTCATGCCTGCCGTCATGTTTTCGAGTTTCATGGAATTTAGGACTTGCCTGTAATTTTAGCCGCTCGCAAGGGCCGTAGCAATGCGTCTTTTTCCTTCTGGTTGAGCTTGGATAAGGCGATCTGGCGGTGCCGCACAATGGCTGTGGTGCGGTCGATGGTCACCAACTCATGGCCAATGGCTCCCTCGTTGGCACTCAGCACGCGCACCTTGACCGGATGGACCTTGTAGCTTGCCCACTCCTCGTGCTTGGATGCGGCCTCCATCTCCGCAACCTCACGGTCGGTGTAAACTGTGCGCATCCATTCACTGCCGCCTGTCGAGTCCTTATAGAGGCGGAATGCTTTAATTGTTGTGCTCATGCTTTTAGTAATTCGTCTGCCAACAACTCCACGACTCTCCTGACGGTGCGAGGCTGGATGTCCCGCAGCTCCAGGGCGATCCCAAACTCGTCGCCCAGCTCCAGGCTGAACTCTGCCATGTCCAGACTGTCCATGCCGAGCTGTTTATCCAGTTGGCTGTCCAGGCTTATCTCTTCCTCCGGGACGAGCTGGGTCTTAGCCAGCACCTTCCTGACCCGCTTGAATATCTCCGATTCCATCATTGCCCAGTAGAACCGAAATTGGAACCGCGCGTTCAATTTTCGCGTCCGACGCGAGCCAGGTTCTCGGATAGAAGACGGGCATTGGTCTCGTTGGCCAGCTTGTCCTCCGCTTCGGACACCCTAAAACCTTCACCAGAGCAGCGCGTAAGCCCCCTCGAAGCGGGCGGGAGCTGGTGCTCCAAACGGGCATTGATCTCGTTGGCCAGCTTGACTGCCTCGGCGCTGCCAGTCGTATCCTTGGAGATGCGCTTGCCGTTCTCGTAGTAGCGCACCCGAAACTGACCCCGGCGCATGGCGTAAACGCGAACGAGCACGTTGTCGGTAGCGCCGACCTCATAAATCGGCCCAGCTTCCAGCTTGTTTCCATACAACGGTTTGGTTCCCAGCAACGACCCAACTATCCGCGCTACCTGCACTATCCCCGGCAATTTCGCTTTCTGATCTGGCTTGGCTTCCTGATCTGGCTTGGCTTCCTGATCTGGCTTGGCTTCCTGATCTGGCTTGGCTTTCTGATCTGGCTTGTTGGGTAGCCCCGGCCTGGCCGCATGGATCGGACCTGCTGTCTGCGCCAGAATCGGCGCGGCTGCCCGCAGCTTTTGGAGCTGTTCCTTCAGGTTAGCCAGCTTGCCCTTTTCGAGCTGAAAGAGCGAAGCCCGAAGCGACTGAACCTCCTTGACGTAGCCGTCCTGGGCCTTTTTCACCGAGTCAATGTCCAGCGCGAGTTGCTTTTGCAACTCCTTGAGCAGGGAATCCCGCTGCTGAGTTATCATTGTCATCCACTTCCTGTCCAACGCTTTAACAGCTTTGTCCAGCTCGCTCAGGGTCTCCTCCATCGCCTGGAGTTTGGCCTGTGTTTCCGATAGGGTCGCGGTGCTGCCTATGTCGAAATTGCGTTCGATAGCGCGGATCAGGCGGTCGCCGTCGTATTCTTTAGTCACTTCACGCATATAGCCAGTAGAACGGAAAACGAGAATGTTTACAAGAAAAAGCTTTTCTTGCGGAAAGGGATCGCCCGGTTTGCCCGAATAACGAAAGGGTGCAAAAGAAGGCGACTCAAAAAAGTTTACGAAAGTTCTTGCACCCGGCTGGCTGGAAGCGTAAGCTCGACCCAAAAAGACCTATGATCGCATCAAATACACTGAAAACTCTCTGCCTGTTAGCTTCGATCCTTTGGGGCCTGCCCCTTTTGGGCAGAACCTTCCGGGGAAGTTCCTACAAGGTTTACGAACTCGTCATGTTGGCGGTAAACCTGACCGCGTTTATCGCCCTTCAAGGCCACTTTTTTGCGGAGGGCCTGATCGCATTAAACGTGCTGAAAACTCTCTGCCTGTTCGTTTCGATCCTTTGGGGCCTGCCCCTTTTGGGCAGAACCTTCCGGGGAAGTTCCTACAAGGTTTACGAACTCCTCGTTTTTGCGGCAGCCCTAACCACATTTATCGCCATTCACTACCGCTTTTTTGCGTAGCCCCGCACCCCCTGGAAAACCAGAGGTCGCAATTTTTAAGCTATCGGTCAATGTTCCACGTGGAACAATTCTCGAAAGCATCCTTCATCCAGAAGACGATGCGTGTTCCAACTCTCCTCGTCCATGACAAAAGGCACCTTGCGCCCGCAACGGGCCAACACGAAACCCTCCGTGCAGGCCAGGCAGCGTAGGGGGCCGCGCTGACCTCTTATCCTGTCCCCCGGCTGGGGGTGCGCCTGAGAGGCTGCCAGGCGCTTATAGTGGGCCTTGTCGATCTCCATGCCCGGCAGCCGCACCAGATTCAACTGGGCACGGCTTACGGCAGCCAACCTGGTATCCAGGTGCAGGCGGTTGTCCACCCTGACCTCGGCCAACGCGACGTAATGTTTGAGCCTCCATTTCGTGGGGTAGTCTCCCTCGACCACGCGGCTGCTCCAGGCCACGACGTTCCGGGCCTCATTCCACTCTTCGTAGAGCGGCTGGCCCCGGAACAAGACACCAGTTATCACCTTTTTCATGCTTCCACCTTCTTTGCCAGCGGGATTGCCAACGAGAAGCCCCCCGGAACTCGCATTATCACCTTAGCAGTAATGAGTTGGTTGACAGCATGATAGACGCCAAAACGCAGCTTGATCGCTTCCTCTGGGTGCAACGCTATCGCCTTTACGCGGAGCTTGACTTGATCGAAAATCTGCGTGCCGGAAGCTGCAAGCTCCTGCGCTGCTTCCGCGATCATCGCCGTACAGCTTTTCCTGTAGAGGATTTTTGCCGTTGAAGCTGGGGTCGGGGCTTCTGCCGTTGAAGCTGGGGTCGGGGCTTCTGCCGTTGAAGCTGGGGTCGGGGCTTCTGCCGTTGAAGCTGGGGTCGGGCAGCCGCCGCGCAGGATGTTAATCGCTTGCCGAAGGCCGTAAATACGGGCTTGGGCATCCAGGCCGATGCGGTCGCACTCGGCTTCCAATTGTTGAATTACGTTCATTGGTCTTCCTTTTTCATTGAAACTCAAACTGCAACGTCTAAACTATCGGCGTATCAACGATGCGAGACGAGCCGCCTCGGTTTGAATCGAGACGCAGCATAACGCATCGCAACGCAACGCTTAAACTACTGGGCAAGAGTCGGCTCAGCTCGCCGTCTATATAGTGCGCTTTCGTCCTTTCGTCCGCTCCGTCGTGGTGGAGGCACCAACGCGAATGGGGTTGGAAATCCCAAGACCCGCAACTAGCGCAGACCGTAAGCGGTCCACAGGCTGGGCAATAGACTCCCCGAAGATACCGTTGGACCCCAACGCCAATGTCCACTTCATCAGCATCCTCTTCGACATTCGGAGCGTTGCATTTCGGACAATCCATCATGATTCATCCTTTCTTCCAATCTTCGCCGTGGTCGCCGTCCTCGCCGCCGAGGAGGTTCCAACGCTTCTGGTCGAACTCCTTGTCGCCAGTAGGGAAATTGGGTGGCACGAAAGGCATCGGCTCCTCCCGATGGTTAGCCTTATTTTGGTCGAGAAACAGAAACATGCCTTGCGTGCCAACACAGAGGCTTGCGACCCCAGTGCTGGTTATCACGACGGCCCCCTCGGACGGGCCGCGCTCCACCTCCCGAACGCCGACGACAAAACGGACTTCGGTATTTCGGAATTCGCGCGGTAGCTGGCTTATGGCCAACACCAATTGTGCTAGTGTCATCATACTCCCCGCACTGACCTTAGACTAGAACGGAATTATTTGAAATCCTGCAAGGTAGCGATCAGGCCGGGCTTCTTGGCCACGAGGCGGCGGCGCTTGAGCCAGTGCTCCAGATTGTTCAAAGATTCGAGCTGGAGGCCCCAAATGTAGTCAACATCCAGGCTGCGCGGGTAATCTCTGAGCTTGCTGCCAATGCCCTGGCCGCGAGCCGCGCTGACCAGGCCCAAAGCCACGCCCTCGACGCCCTGCTTCTGCTCGTAGCCGGACAAGTCCTCGACCGGCTCCATCTCCTCGTCCACAACGCCCTGAGCGACCGTGCGCCTGCCCAGGAAGTAGAAGCCGATCACCTGGTCGCCCTCCATCGCCGCGACCGACAGGTCCATGTCGGCAACCGTCTGGATGTATTGGACCACCCAGGCCGCGTGCTCCTCGAAAACCTCAAGGACGGCCTTCTCGACGCCGGGCCAATTCCGCTCATCTATCTTGACGAGCTGAACTTGCTCAGCACTTTCATTGACCTTGGTTGGAACCTCGAAGTAGAAGTATTCGCGGGGCTTCCAGATTGTCACAATCTCCTCCGGCGTATAGCTGATCTCGCCCAGCCAGGGATCGTTGACCTGAAAGCGGGTGCCGTCGAAGTCATAAACCACAATCCAGTGCTTGATGCCTCTGGTGAGCGTCCGCAGGATGATGTAGCTGCCGCTGTCCAGGGCGTCGGCCAACGCCTCAGCATCCTTGCCTTCGCCGACCTTGAAGGGCACGCCTGCTGCCTGGAGGCCCGTGGCCATCTTCTTGTCGTCGGTGCCGGTCACCGGATCGCTGCCCGCTGCCCGAACGATGTCGGCGATCTTCAGCTCGCGTCCGATGCCCAGCGCATTCGCAACCATCTTGATGCAAGCGGGGCCGCAGTCATACCCGCACTCCTGGCGCATGTGCTGGACCCGGCCTTCGCCCAGCCTCTCAAAGTTTACAATCGAAAACATCGACTCGCCCGGTTGATCTTGCCAGTCTCTCGCATCCTCGTGGCTAAGTATTCCAGCCTCCATTACTTGTTGGGCTGCTTCCCTACTTTTGAACAAAGTTGCTTTCTGCCGGGACTCCACCCACTTCCAATTTTCAGCCCTCCCGCCTTTCCAGCGAGTGATACGCGCGTAATGTGGCCCAATAACCCACTGTCCATTAACCTCCTTTGAAATTCGGCATTGAATAGCCCAGCAACCCGGCCCGACGACCTCTTTCCAGCCGGTGTCTTCCTCGTCTTCAACCAGAACCTCCTCCACGCCCTCCGAAGAAGGCGTGGTGGTCGTTGCATTGCAGCTCGGCGCATCGCACCGCAGCTCATTTCGGCGCATTTCATCACACCGAGTCGCGGGGCAAGGCAATTCATCCACGCTACTCTCTTGCTCAGCCTCTTGCAAACCCATTTTTTGAGCGACCTCTTTGATGAGCGTCTGATTATCAAAAGCCAGCTTAGGCAGGTCGTCGATTGCTAACCATTTCAGCCGTTGAGCGTCATCTCCGGCTACTGCTTTTTGAGTCTCCGGTAACATACACCCAAAAACAAATACCGTGGCGTTGCGCTCCTCGTTGGGCATCTTCTTGATGAACGTCAAATCGTCCAGATCGAGCTTGGTCTCCTCCTTCATCTCGCGCTTGGCGGCGACCTCGATGCCCTCGCCTTCCTTGGCGTGCCCGCCCGCGATCCCCCACTCACCCTTGGCTGGTTCATACTCGCGCTGGCAAACCAGGCAGGTATAGCCCTTGCCCTCGCTCTTTTCCCTCCCGCACTGACCACAAGCTTTTTCGTCGCTCTTTTCTCTGAAAACAGCGACGATGGCCACACGGTTGTCGTCGCCTTCATTCTTGCCTTCGGCCAGGTCTTCACCGTGGACATCCTCGATGCCGGTCATCCGGCTGGCTTCCTCGCGGGTGACGAACTCGCCGCGCAGGGTCAGAAACCCGATCTCGACCTGATTCCAGATTTTGTTATAGGCCCGGTTGGATCGAACTCCCAAGTCCTCCAGGTCTTCAAGGCTCTTGATCTTGCCGAAGTAGCCCTGCTGGAGCAGCGACCCCATCGCCTCGGAATGGGTTGAGCCACTAGCAACTATGCCCCTGCCCTTAATCATGACGGCAGCAGCGACAATGGGCCTCTTTGACGCCTCTTGCAGAGCGGTTTGGCTAGCGCAAATGGTGAACTTGCCGGTTTTTGCGTCGTAGCTTGCCCCATTCTTGTCAACGGCAAGTGCTTCTGCAAGAACCTCTAATGTCTGGCCACGGTGCCATTCACCTTTGATTTCTACAAGTCCCTGTTGCTCAGAATCTTGCACCTTTCGCACGGTGCCGCCCTGCTCCATGATCCGGCTGACAAGACCCGGTGCTTCTGATTCGATGCGACGGCGCTTTTGAGACCTAGCATAAAATTGCCTCGGAATGACAACCACAAAGCCACTCTCGTTATTGGGTATGGTTTTGAGCCGCGAATAGCTGATACCCATTTTCTCCAACCGGTCCTTGGCGGCATACATGTCCGCAGTCGTCCAGCCCGGCCAGCTACAAACAAACCCGTCAAACTTGGACGTATAGCGAAACACCGTCACCGACTGAGCACCCGTAGCAACTAACGCCGCCTCGATGTCTTGCTGGGTGGGCTGCGAATGAACCACGTCCTTCCAGGAGTCTTCGTCCCCCGCCGCCTCGCCCAGCAAACCCTGAGCAATGGAGATGTCCAAGGTGCCCGTGGTCGGCTCGTAATGGTAACCGATCAAAGCCCTATTGCTACGGAGGCCCAAGTGACACACGATTCGCCGAACCAGTTCAGCGGCATCGGCATCCTTCTGGCTGTAGAGCCAGGTGCCCTGGAAGTGGGTGTTATGCCAACCCGGCAGGACCAGGACGGAGACGACGCCAAGCTCCCCCATTGCTTGCTCAACCTCTTGCCGAGTTAAATAGCGTTCGGGCATCACGTCTTTCCAGGCACCGCCTTCCTCGGCAGCAATCAAGTCGTCGTCCCCAAGTCCTTCTCGCAGTTCTGCCAAGGCAGCTTGTGCCTTAGCTAATTCCTGCTTGTAAAGTTCCAGGTTGTGCTGGATGATTTGCCGATAGCTGTTAGACTTGTTTCCTAACTGCTTTTGGTAGAACTCGATCTGGCTCTGATAGTAGGCTTGGGCTACTTCGGCTGGTTTTAAGCTGATTTCCACTATCCCTACTGCGGGAGTTGGCCGAACAGGCAGTATGTTCTTGAGCAGATTGGCTGGTCCTACAAATACACCCCTTTCGTCCCGCCTGCGGCGATCAAACCAATTTTTAGGCCGCGCAGCTTCCGGGGGAACACGGCCATCCAGCAGCCCAGTGTTCCCCAGGGTCCAGGCTAAGAAATTTTGGTTTTCGTCAGCGCGGACAACAACGAGCACCGTTTGAGACTTACGACTTGCATAGTTTACAATCCAAAAGTCTTGCGGTTCCCAGCTACGCTCAGTTTCGATGTTGGCATCCAGCGCCTCCCCAATTTCCCTACGGCTTTGGATGTCCGGGTCGCCCACGAACCAAGTGATCTCCCAAGCTCCGGGGTCCGCCTTCCACCGGCTAATATAGTCGATTTCATCGGTGCCCAGGATTTCGTAGAGGCTCGACTTGATCTGGCGGCAGAAGTTCTCCAACTCCGGGGTCGCGGTGCCGCTGGCCGTCCAGGGCTTTTTGCTGTCGGGGACAATGATGGTGTCCACAATCCGCTGGGGCCTGCCCAGGTCGCCCCAGCCCTTGTCTGCCGGTTCCTCGAAGACCTTGAAAATCTTCAGCCCAGCCAAGCCGAATAGGTGCCGGATCATGGCCCCCTTCTCGGTCGGGGCCTGCATCTCCTTGCCGGTGATCTCATCCTCGTCGTCCAGGGCCTCAACCTGTGGGCGCGGGCGTTGTTCGAGGGCAATGATAAGCTGTTCATTCGGATCAGCCTCGATGATGATCGAGAACCAGGCAGTGCCTTGCTCGGCGTAAAAACCGGCCCTGCGGAGCGCCAAGTCCATCATTGAGTGCATGGAGTGGCCCCCGCCCTCCGCCGCAAAGTAGGGCATGTGAGCACCGCCATCATGGGTGACGATCAAGCAACTACCTCCCCCATACTCCTCGCCCCTGGCCTTCCATTGCTCTGGGGTATAAAAGACGTGGCTATGCCCGCCAGAATATAGATCATCCCCTCGGTTGAGCACCCCAAT
>Ga0315291_10004758_pt1 | contig 17178 bp, 15 predicted proteins | sample YL17G12_20_MG_FD_203070 | JGI IMG/M metagenome (GOLD analysis project Ga0315291, IMG submission 203070) | Sediment microbial communities from Yellowstone Lake, YNP, Wyoming, USA - YL17G12_20 | ecosystem: Environmental > Aquatic > Freshwater > Lake > Sediment | place: USA: Wyoming | collected...
GCCAGCCCAACAGAGCCGAATGCCTTACGTATGGTTTTGAGGAACATCAAGCGCCTCCTTTTTCTGCCGGCAACGCGCAGGCCGGGTCCTGGAGATCATTATAAGCGGCCAAAATGAGCGGCGTCCGACCGTCGTTGTTCTTGGCCTCCACGTCCGCGCCCTTGGCGATCAACAGCTCGGCCACGGCCTTATTGCCGTTATTGGCGGCCCAGTGAAGAGGTGTGATTCCCGAATCGTCTTTCGCATTTACGTCCGCGCCCCGCTCCAGGAGCCGTTTCACTTCTTTTAGATCGGCCTTTTTGGCGGCCTCATGAATGGCCTTGAAGGCCTGGGACCGGTCGTCTTGGCCGCCATAACATAGTAGGGCCGTCAGCACCAAAACCGATCCAAAAGATAGCCCCGTTAAGATGTTTCGGATTTTCAAGGTTCCCTCCTTCTCTACTTGATGTGCTTATCCATACTCCTCCTCTGGAATCAAAGTCAAGGCGATGAACTCGTCCAGTGGATCAGTGACGCTGGGTTTTATGCTCCTTGAGCCAGTTTTGATATAACTCAGAAATTATCCTAAGTGATAGGAGTTTGCTTTTGTACGCTGCGCGACATTCCCTCCCATAAAGCTCGGAATCGACGCTCCCCATCACGAATAAATGATAAATCCAGTCGCGGATCGAGTCAAGAACAAGAAATTTACCACGAAAGAGGCCGGCGGGCTGGCTCAGCGAGCCGGACGACCACAAATGCGCCTAAAAGACAATAGACCCCCATCCCCATCAAAACTACTCGTCCTAAAAATACTCCGCCCGCTCTTCGGCCGCGATCAGGGCGACCTCGGTTAAAACTTGCGACGGCGGAGGCTTCGAGGCGACAAAAGTCAGCTTGAGGTGGTTGATGATTCTGTCCACCACGGAGAACTCGGTGATAAAGGCAATGACGCGCATCTTGCCTCCGCACTTGGGACAGACCATCGAAGACGGGGGACACGTACCGAATTCAAGAGAATTCGGAACATGTCCCCTATAATTTCTGTCCCCCTTTTAATCTGTCCCCTCTTGAGTTAAACCGCCCAGCCCTTGTAAGGGACGGGCTTGAGCTCCTCCTCGCTCATCCGCAGCGTCAGAGGAGAGACGGCCGCTTTCCCCATCACGATGCAGGGGACACCTCCCCGCATCCGCTCATCCTTCACAATTCCGCGGGAAAAGCTATAATTATGGGTCTTTAAGAGAGAACAGAGGCATATGTCTTTACACGCGAGAATCCACTTCATCAATTTCGCCCGGACACTCACGGTCACATCCATCTTTTTCCTCATTCCCCTCCATTTTCTGAAGATCGGGTTCAACGGCATGCAGATCGGCGTCATCATCTCCATGTTCGCCCTGGCGCCGCTCCTGATCTCCTTTCCCACGGGCTGGGTCAATGACCGCTTTTCCATGGCCGGCGTCATCCGGGGCGGCTTGCTTGCCGAAAGCCTTCTCTTGCTCTTCATTGCCTGGGCGCAAAATTTTTATCTCATGGCCGCCGCGTTCCTCGTGCTCGGGATGGCCCAGAACACTCTCGCCATTTCCCTCACCAGCCTCTATTACAAAGACGAGAAGGTCATGGACCAGAACCGGAAATACGGCCTCTATGTGTTCTGGGTCGGCTTCGGCCCGGCCATCGGAGTTTTCGCCGGCGGATTTCTCATGAAGTTCGCGGATTTCCGCGTCCTTTTGGCCGCCTTCGCCCTGATAACGTTCCTGGTTTTTTTCGCCGCCCGCCGGTTTGATCACGAAAAATTCCACGTGGTTTCGTTCGGGGATTACCGGACGAGCATGCTCCGGAAAAAGACCCTTCTTTTTGTCGTTTTCATGTTCATCCTGGCCCTCCACTGGAGTGTGGAGGGGACCGTTTACAGCCCGTTTTTGGAAAAGTCGTTCGGGCTCGACAGCCTTCAGGTTTCCTACTATATTTCGGCGGGGTTGTTTTTCCTGTCCTTCTCGGCTTTCCTGGTCGGGTGCCTCAAATTCAATGTCCGGGCCAACAAACGGCTCCTGTTCCTGGCCATGTTTTGCTCGGGCGCGGGCCTGGTCCTGATGGTCAATTCCAACGTTTACGTGTCCCTGGCTTTTCGCGTGCTGCACGAGATCGGCGATGGGGCCCTGGGCGCGCTGACAACGCTCTTCATCTCCCGGCTTTTCGAAAAAAAGAACATCGGCGGCAGCGCCGGCATGCTGACGTCCATCCAGATCCTGGGGCAGATGGTCGGGGCGCTCGTTTTTTCGCCGCTGGGGTTTCGCTACGGGCTCCAGTATCCTTTTCTCATTTGCGGCGGGCTCATCATCGTCAACTCTTTTTATGGGGCGCTCATCTTCCGCCGCCTTGAATATTAACAGTAATTTTTCAACCCAATTTTTCTCTTGACAAAAGATCAACACAACATTATAGTTGTGTTATGATACCTGGGTTCGATTCAAAAGGGAACTTGCCACGCGGAATCCATTCGGCCACGTGGCAAGAATTTGCTGAACGATTCGGAACTACGCCCTACCGAAGGCGGCTTCTCCAGGGGCTGAAAAAAGCGATAGTTTCACTTCAATTAGCTGGATGCATGTCCGTTTACATTGATGGGAGTTTCGTAACGACCAAGGAAATTCCCGCTGATTTCGACGGATGCTGGGACCTGGAAGGGGTAGAAATATCCCTTCTTGACCCAGTGCTATTAGATTTTGATTCTGGGCGATTGACTCAGAAAGCCAAATATGGAGGAGAGCTCTTTCCCGCTCAGTTTACCGAGAACGGCGCGGGCAAGACTTTTTTGGAATTTTTTAAGAGCGATAAAGAGACAGGCGACGCAAAAGGAATTGTAGCTTTCAATCTCCAGGGAGAATGGGAATGATAAAAAACGAGAGACAATATCGTATCACTAGGGCACAGATACAAAAATTCGAACATGCCCTAGAGAAGGTGAAAAAGAAACCTGACAAGCGCAGGGATGTTGACGCTGTTCTCTGCAGGATAGAAACTGATGCGTTACGCAGCCAATTGGGAGACCTTCGCGCACAGCTCAGGGAGTACGAGGAACTGCGATCGGGAGAAGTGAGTATCCGTAAGATTCAATCTTTGGAGGAGCTTCCACAAACGCTGGTCAAAGCACGCATAGCATCTGGACTTACCCAAAAGAAGCTTGCAGAGCGTCTTGGCCTAAAAGAGCAGCAGATACAGCGTTATGAAGCTACGGATTACAGAACAGCAAGTCTTGCGCGTTTACTTGAGATTGCGGGAGCTTTGCGGATAAGGCCGTGGAAAGGCCTGTCTATGCCCAAGACAGAGTTCTCACTTGACAGCTTCTTTAAGCGACTGCAAGCCACAGGACTTGAGCACGATTTCGTCGTCAAGCGATTTGCTCCGCCCCAGCTTTTGGCATCCCTGGAGTCAAAAGGGTTTAAAAAAGATGACAAAAGGGCAAGCTTTATTTTGCGAATGGCTGAAATCATTGGCCGCGTGTTCGGTTGGACCACAGACTCGATTCTTGGCCGCTCCGCGCCCAAGCTTAACATTGCTTTGGCAGGCGAGGTGGATTTCAAGCTCCCTTCCAGAGCTGAGAAGCTTCGTCTGAATGCGTATATCTTGTATGCGCATTATCTGGCACTTCTTGTGCTGGAAAGCACGTCAGTACTGCCGCAAGCGCGAATTCCAACCGACTATGACCAGGTGAGGAACGCAGTGCTTTCCAAATTCAAGTCTATGTCTTTTGAAAATGTGCTGCGGTATGTTTGGAGTCTTGGCATACCAGTACTTCCATTGAATGACCCCGGTGCGTTTCACGGCGCATGTTGGCGCGTGGATGGACGAAACATTATCGTCCTGAAACAACGGACACGCTCACAGGCTCGCTGGCTATTTGATCTGCTTCATGAACTGCGACATGTCGCAGAAGACCCAGACCAGCCGCATCTCTCGTTGATTGAATCAAGCCCGACGTCAGAAGAGCGCCGAAAATCCGCTGAGGAAGAGGCGGCCAGCCAGTTTGCGGGCGATGTCATCCTTGCCGGACGCGCTGAAGAGCTCGCACAGCTTTGCGTGACAGAGGCAAAAGGCAGGGTGGAATGGCTGAAACGGGCTGTTCCAGAAGTCGCGAGCCGGGAGAAAGTGGCAGCAGACGCCCTTGCCAATTGCATGGCATTTCGTCTCTCGCTTCAGGGTATAAACTGGTGGGGGACTGCAGAAAATCTGCAACTGACTGATTCTGAACCGTGGGCAATTGCACGCGACTTACTTCTGAGGCACTGCGCCTTAGAGAAATTAAATGAAGTCGACCGAAACCTTCTTATCCTTGCATTGGCCGACGAGGAAGGTTAGGAAATGTCAACTGATAGACAGACTAAAAAGAGATTAGACCCCCTAAAAATTACCTGCAAAAGTGCTGACTGCGACAGCGGATTGCATTGTTTCAGCCTGACCAAGAAGATGAAAATCGCCGACCAAACGGGCCAGTGCAGGTATTGCGGTGCCAAACTTGTTGACTGGAAGCGGATCTATAAAAGGGACCTTACCGATGCCGACTACACTTTCAAAGCGCTGAAGTACGAGCTATGGAGGCACTATTACTGGCATATCGAAATAGATGAGAAAGCCATAAACCACGCCCGCCGCAAGGGAAAAGCAGGCATGAAGGAAGCAGCTGAAAAACGCATTCGCAATTCTGTGGGCGATGGCAACCCGTATCGAGACGGAATGCAGACCCCAAGAAAGGGCAATGCCCTATACTACGCCCAACACGCTACCGCCACATGCTGCCGAAAGTGCATCGAGGAATGGCACGGGATTCCTGTTGGACAGGCATTAAGTGACGGCCAAATAGAATATTTCAAAGAACTTGTTATGCTTTACATAGAGGAAAGACTGCCTTTTCTCACCGAACAGGGAGAATACATCGCGCCGATTAGGAAAAGCAGCTGATAAGACTGCACCAGAAGAAGAGAGCGGCTATTTCTGACTTCAAGGCGCGGCAGAGGCGATTAGAATGGAATTGACGGACTTGGAATGCATCGATGTAGAAGCAAGGTCAGAGCACTTTCGAAAGAAAGTCATCGACACCCAGGATCCGCACCTTCTGATTTCCAGCTTCCAGGGCTCAGAGCAGGAAAACGATCTCACAGTTCCGCCTAATTGTGAAGGAGTCGGGCGGATAAGGCATTTCAGGCGGAAAAGCAGCGCAAATTGGGTGACTGACCCGTTGCCAATAGACCCAGTCTGTAAGGCCTTCGGGCTTCCGCCCAGGGATATGATGTACGCCCAAGTCTTCCAGGTTGCCGCGTGCAACTTCAGGTGCTGGTACTGCTTCGTTCCAAGTAACCTATTGGAAGCAATTAGCGAGCATGCTCAGTGGCTTACCCCAGGCAGGCTCGTGGAGCTTTACCTCAATCAGGTGGACCCGCCCCCTGTAATTGATTTATCCGGAGGTCAGCCGGATTTGGTGCCTGAGTGGGTGCCGTGGATGATGAAAGAACTCAGTGCTAGAGGCCTCGACAGAAAGGTCTATCTTTGGTCGGACGACAACCTAAGTACTGACTACTTCTGGAGGTTTCTCTCGGACAGGGATCAAGAGCTTGTGGCAAATTACGAGTATTACAGCAAAGTCTGCTGCTTTAAAGGATTCGATAGCGACTCTTTCGCGTTCAATACCCGGGCAGACTCAGCTCTTTTTGCCCGACAGTTCGAGCTGATGGGAAGGCTTTTAAGCTTAGGCATTGACCTCTACGCCTATGTGACTTTCACAACCGGATCATCATCCAATATCGATACACGCATGCAAAGGTTTGTCGACAGGCTTCAGTTGCTAGACAAAAACCTGCCGCTTCGGACAGTGCCTTTGGAAATCCGAGTGTTTACGCCGGTAAAAAAGCGGCTGAATCGTCTCAACGAAGAAGCCTTAAAGAACCAATATCTTGCGGTCGACATATGGCGAAGAGAACTAGAAAACCGTTACACGGCTGAGGATAGAGCTAAGAATATCGCTGACATTGCGCTTAGCGGACATAGCGGATGATAAATAAGGCGGTTGAACAAAGCAGGTTTGCCGAGTTCATTGACGGTCTTTTATTGGAGGCGGTCCAGAGAGGTCTTACAAGCTTTGACCAGATATTGCTCTCTCTTCCCGGCGTCTACCCGTCCACTGCACTCGCGTCTTTACAAAGACTTGCATTCAAGGGTAAAATCCCGGAGAAAATACTTTTGGATGCTATCAAGCTCACCTCTGATAGACGATGCAAGCAAATGACTCCTGAATCTTCTGGATGTGGAACCACCGGGCGCGTTCTTCTGCCAGTCCCACACCCTCTTGATTACGACTGGCGATTCGGAGATAAGGCGACTAACTACTTGCTGGAGAGATGCCTTGAGGTTACGGACGCAGAGGATTGTGTCGTACTGCTTGGAGCTCCAAGCGTACTTGCGAGAGCCATAGAGCGTGATTATCCCCGCAAGATGGTATTATTTGATGGAAACCGAGCAGTCACCGACTCTTTAACACGTTTCGCTCCGAAAGGGTCTGTTTTCAACTGTGACTTGACAGGAGATGAGTTGCCTCTTATTTCGGCAAAGGCGGTGATTTGCGATTCACCTTGGTACATGGAATATGTTAAATCGTTCCTCTGGTCGGCCTGCCAGTTATGCGCGACGGATGGATATATGCTCTTGAGTACGCCGCCAGCTGGCACACGCCCCAATGTCAGCGAGGAATGGGCAATGATTCTGGAATGGGCGAACCGGCTGGGTTTCAGGCTATTGCGTGTGGAATACGGAGTCTTGCCCTATGTGTCTCCGCCTTTTGAGCGTAATGCGCTTAAAGCGGAAGGCCTTCATAACATCCCAGGGGAATGGCGATGCAGTAATCTGGCCCTCTTCGTCCTCAAGCGCAGAGCCCGGGTCCCCCGGCCTCCAAAGTGCGTAAGAGACAGGAGCTGGAGCGAAGAGGTCTTCCAAGACGTGCGGATTCGGTTCCGGGAAGGCAGTGACGCAGCTGGCTTAGAGGATCCAACTCTAAAAACCATTGTTCCTGGCGATATTTTGCCCTCAGTAAGCCGGTGGGATGACCGGAGAAGATTGGCTGACGTATGGACATCGGGGAACCGCATTTTCAGGTGCGATGATCCAAGTCTGCTTTGCAAAATCGCTAAATCAATCGGCTGCTCTGGACGCAAACTGACACAAACCGAGACTGAACTGGTTGCAGAGGCATCAGAGCAAATCATAAATATTATTAATCTCGAGAAGAATGAATATATGTCCTATTGGGAGGAGGTTTCATAAAGTGGAAGATTGGCGAGCGTTGTTCATAAACGGCCTCCAAAGCGCGGTGAAAAGTCACACTTTCTGGGAACCCTATCTTGACTCGATGATGCAAGGTCCCTTTGCATCTGGTTTGCATCTTGCGGTTCTCGTTGAGCCGTATCTAAGCTACATCCTTGATGGGAAAAAAACCGTTGAATCTAGATTCTCAGAACGTCGTGTCGCTCCCTACGGGAGTGTCAGAAGGGAAGATGTGATTCTCCTGAAAAGGTCTGGTGGACCCATAGTGGGCTTATGCCGGGCATCAGACATCTGGTATTACGAGCTGGACCCCCGGTCCTGGAGAGAAATCCGAGCCGGATTCAGCCAGATGCTATGTGCCCAAGACCCGGATTTCTGGAGTCAACGAAAAAGCGCTGAGTTTGCCACATTGATTCGGTTGACGAATGTATTGAAAATATCTCCTTTCAAATATGCGAAAAGTGATCGTCGCGGTTGGGTCGTTTTAAAGCCTGGTGGAGAGTAAGTCATTGAAATCGATTATTATTGGATTTGCCGGAAAGATTGGCAGCGGAAAAACGACAATCTCAGCAGCCGTGGCAGAAGCCCTCAATTGGCCACGCGCGAGCTTCGGAGACTATGTTCGAAGGGTTGCCCGGCAACGGGGATTAGAGGAGTCAAGAGAAGTATTGCAGGAAATCGGAGCATCATTAGTAGAAAATCCGGATGAGTTTTGCCTCTCTATTTTAGGGCTAGTTGATTGGAAGCGGGGACAGAATCTGGTCGTGGACGGTATCCGGCATGCCAAAATTATAGATGCGCTACGCCGGGTTACTGAACCTTCGAGAGTTTTTCTGGTTTTTGTAAAGGTAAATGAAAGAGTGCGCAGGAAAAGGCACTTGAATGATAGGGATGCTGGAAAGCAGGCAGCCCCTAAGTACGAGGCGCACACAACCGAGGCAGACGTAAATACTGTTCTGCCAGCTATGGCAGAGTTAGTGGCAGATGGAGCGCGTCCCGTGCCCGACCTCGTGAATCAGATTGTCACATGGATCCGAGACAAGAGTGCGGCAGAGATTTGACTAGAGTAAAGAAAGAGATCGGAAAACATCCGGGCACCTGAGTTTCCCGGCGGCGGAGACCAATGGCAGAAGTCGGGTTGGGATTCCTCCTTGGAATAATCGCATTTTATTAATTTAATAATTACTAATTATAGTCCAAAGAAATGATCGCGGTAAAAGGTTCGGGCTTCGACGTCATCCTCGTGAGCGGCGAGCCTTACGCCGACCATCCGCTTTCGGCCGCGGGCGTCATCGCCCGGGTCCTGGAGGCCGTGGGGTACAAGGTCGGGATTATCGAGCGCCCCGACTGGAAAGGCGACGCGGATTTCAAAAGGCTCGGGCCGCCGCGCCTCTTTTTCGGCCTCACGGCCGGCTCCATCGACAGCATGCTCGTCAATTATACGCCTCTCAAGCGGGCGCGGGCCAAGGACGAGCATGCGGCCTACCGGTCCGGCATGCCCGACCGGGCCGTCCTGGTTTACGCCAACAAGATCAGGCCTCTCTTTCCCGGCGTTCCCATTGTCCTGGGCGGGATCGAGGCCTCGCTCCGCCGCTTCGCCCACTACGATTACTGGGAGAACAAGGTCCGGCGGAGCCTCCTCGTCGATTCGCGCGCCGATATTTTGGTCTACGGCCCGGGCGAGCTCCAGGCCATCGAGATCGGCCGCCGCCTGGCGAAGGGCGAGGACCTGGCCGGAATTCAAGGGACATGCGTCGTCCGGAAGGACCTCCCGCCGGAGTTTCAGGAAATCCCTTCGTTTGAGGACGCCGGCTCGAGCGCGGACGCGTTCTGCCGGGCCCAGAATGCCTTTTCCATTCGCCGGCCTCTGGCCCAGGCACACGGCAACCGCTATGTCCTTCAGTATCCCATGCCTGAATACACGACCGAAGACCTGGATTGGATCTACGGACTGCCTTTTTCGCGGAAGATCCCGGCCCATTTTCCCGAGTTCAAGATGGCCCAGTTTTCCGTCGTCACCCACCGCGGCTGCGTCGGGCGCTGCTCGTTCTGCGCCCTGGCCCTCCATCAGGGGGACAGGATCGTATCGCGGAGCGAAAAATCGATCCTCGACGAGATCCGCCGCCTGACCGGGCATCCGGATTTCAAGGGCTATATCGACGACCTGGGCGGGCCGACGGCCAATATGTACGGCATGGACTGCGCGGCGGCTGAAAGATGCGGGAAAGAATGCCTGCGATGCAAGAGGCTCGACCGCAGCCACGGCCGCCTCATCGAGCTCATGCGGAAAGCGCGGCAGATCCCCGGCGTTAAAAAGATCTTTGTCCGGAGCGGCATCCGCTATGACCTGGCCATGGAAAGCGAGGAATATTTAAAGGAGTTAAGCGGGCATCATTTGTCAGGGCTGCTCAAGATCGCGCCCGAGCATGTCTCGGCCGAGGTGCTGCGCCGGATGAACAAGAACCTCCCCCCGCTCGAGGAATTCCGCCGCCTGTTCCATAAGATCAATAAAGGGCGGAAACAGCATCTCAAATATTACTTCATGGTCGGCCATCCGGGGAGCGGCCCCAAAGAGGCGAGAGAGCTGGCGCGGGAGATCCAACGCCTCGAAAGGGAAGGGGAGAAGCCGGTCGAGGGCGTCCAGATCTTCACCCCGACGCCGATGACCGTCTCGACCTGCATGTATCACACGGGACTCGATCCGGCTACGGGCGAGAAGGTCTATGTGCCGCGGACCTTCGCCGAGAAGAAAGAGCAGAAGCGCATGCTTATCACATAGGGGGACACAATACTGTGTCCACAATTTTTTTCATATCTGATTTAAGACAGTTGTCAAGAGGCTCTTTTAGTCTGTTAGGCACTACCTTTCCGGCTAAAATGACATTTTTTGGACGTAAGTTGTTGATTTTACGATGGGGGATTATTAAAAGGCCTTAACAACTGTCGAAAAGAAGCTTGACTTAATCCGCGTCCGCGATTATTCTTTTTCGTGCTGGGGAGCGTCGATTCCCCGCTTAATGGGAGGGTAAATCGTGCAGAGCGAAAAAACAAATCCTTATACTCGGAACGTGGTGAGACATCCGGTCATTGTCGTGCTGGTCGCTTTGTTGGCGTTTTCGGCCTGCGGTTCGGGCCTGATTCCCTGGAAATACAGAATAGGAGCTATGTCGAACGACGACCCTGACAAAATCAATACAATCTTGTCCCGCGGCTATGATGTCAACCGGCTTGATATAAGTGGACAAACGGCTTTGATGGTCGCGGCATTTCGAGGCCATGTCGAAACGGTGAAGCTTCTCCTCGACCGAGGAGCCGATGTGAATGTTCGGGATAGATCGGGCGCCACGGCATTGATGTACGCAGCGTTCTTGGCTGGAAAGGACAATCCGCGGCAAAAATGCCCTGAGATTATTGACTTGTTGGTCAATCAGGGCGCCGATGTGAATGCTGTCGACAAGCGCGGCACGACACCCTTGATGTTCGCGGCCGCGCATCGCGAAACGGAATTGGCCAGGCGGATGATCCAACATGGCGCGGATACAAAAGCCAAGAATGCCAACGGTGTCACAGCGGGGATCTTCTATGCCCTGCGTTTTGACGATCCGGGTGAAGTCGCGACCGTGGAAATGCTCGGAGGACAGGAAGTCGCTTGCCCTCCGGACGTCGCTGTTCTGTTTTTACCGGCATATGATATCTACCTCGGCGAGAACTTCCCCAGCGAAAGCTTAGCCGGTGGCGTTAACGTGCGAAGTGGGAGCGCATCCCAGATCGTCTATTCAAGGTCCTTGGAATGGGAATATGAGCGCGCCGCCATGTGGTTCCTGCGGCCCAGGACATACCACTTCGTGGTCGGTTATTCCAAGCGATTGCTTGAAAAGGACTTCTTGGGGAGAAGCCAGACAATCACGGGGAAATTCATCAGCATTCCGTTTGAGCCACAAGAAGGTCATGTCTATATTCTTCGGTATGCCTTTGATGAGATCAATGGGAAGAGCACATGGCGAGCCTGGATCGACGAGATACCGATAACTCCGAGCCTGGATCGGCGAGATACCGATAACTGATTTCAGAGTGCGATTGTAAAGGTCCTCGTTGGACTCCAGCGAAGCCGTCCGCGCGCGTGGAATGCCCACTGTGGAAGGCACTGTGGAACTCGCGGCAGATCGCCGCTATTCCCCTGCCGTCGTCGAGTCCATCCGCGCCCTGATCTCGCTTGTCAATTCCTGCCTACCCTTAACTTTGATAGGTCCTCTTCCATTTTGTGTGGATAAAAATGAGGGAGAAGATCCGGGAACGGCCGAAGCGACCGGGTAAGGTTTAGCCTTCTCGAACCGCCCTTTAGGATATTACCAAAACGCTGTGGATGTGGACCTGCGGAATGGTCGCAGTCACCCAGCCCGCCTTCCACTTCCATGTGACCGGCGTTTCCTCCGGGACGAGCGTCACTTTTCGGGGTTTCGCCGCGATCTTCAATTTCACCTGGACCGGGCCGAGAGCGGGAATGAAATCCATGAAATTATAGCGGTCGGGGAGGGGCAAGTTGCTCCGGTTGAGCAAGTGGAGGCTCGGCCGTCCGTCTTTCGTCCTCCGGAGGGCGATATCGATGGCCGACGGGCCGTCCACAAGGACCGCCGGCTCCGGAAACAAGTCTTTGACCATAGCGCCGATGAACTGCCTAATATAAGGATGATGGCCCTTGAAAAAGATATTCGCCAGGGGTCCATAGACAGCCCCGATTTTCCCCTTGCCGTAGTTCACGATTGTCGCGGCCGCTTTCGGGTCCTTGCGCATGTCGCGAGTCGCATGCCGGAATCCCGCGGCCTTGGCCGTCAAGGCCGTGACCTCCTGCCAGATCCCGCTGACGCTTATGGGCCCTGACGGCGTTTCGAGCTCGGCGGCGATATTTTGCGGCTCGCCATCGAATCTAACGCCCAAAGCAGGCTCGAAAAGCCGGCCGCATTTTTCCCCGAGCAAGAGAAGACTTCCGCCCTGCTCGGCATAATTCAGGAGCGCCTTTTTGAAATCATCGGCCAGCTTGGCTGAATCCGGAACGACGACCAGAGGGAATTCCTTGAGGCGCGGCTGGAGCTGGTGCTCGGCCAGGATATCCACGGAATAATGGAGCTCGAGAAGAGCGTGAAGCGCGCCCTCTAAATCGTCGAATTCGCCGCCCCACGGCGCGAACACCCGGTCGGATCTCTCCCAGTGCGATTCCGAGGAAAGAAGCAGCGCGACCTGGGGCACGGTCGAGCTCTTGAAGCTCGCCTCTTTCCGTGCCCGGCAAAAATCCGCCACCTGGCCTTCCTGGTCGATGATGGCGTCTGCGATATAGCCTGACCGAGTCGGCTGATGATAGATCTGAAAGCCGCCTCCCTGCATCAAAACCACGGCCGCTTCCTGCATGAGCTGCACGGGCGTCTTGATCGACCAGCCCTGGTCTTTCCCCTTATCGAAACCCCAGGCCATCAGATCCCAGGGCATGCCCGTGCTTTCCAGATAGCGGGCCTCGACGCGCGCCCGGTCGAGGGAAAGCGAAGGCGAGTAATCTCCCGATAGGAAATCGAGCTTGGCGACGACCGGCTTCGGCGCGAACGTCGTGTACATCCAGTTGCTCGTGATCTGGAGCCCGGGCTTGAAAGCGTGGAGGGCGTCCACCCAGTGGCAGAGATAATTCTCAAAGGCCTGCCGGTGGAACGTCTTCCATTCGAGCCAGCCGGGATCGCCGCGGTCTTTGGGCGCGGCCGTCCTGCCTGTCGCCCTGGTCCATTCCGCAAGCGCCCGCGGCGAATAGTCGAACTGGGCCGCCCAGCATTCTCCGTCCACCCATAATCCGTCTAGGTCGTAAGCCGCTACGACTTCCTTGAGCTGAGGGATCAGCAGCTCGTCCTTATAAGGGCCGAAGACGCTTGTGTTGTTGGGATCGCGGTTGCCTTTTTCGTCTATCCGCGCCCAGTCCGGATGGTGCTCGATGGCCTGCGAATCCCAGACGCCCGAGTAATGGATATAAAGCCCGACCCCATGCTCCCTCGTCATTTTCCGCCAGATGGCCAGGCTGTCTTTTTTGATCCCCGGCGCCGGCCAGCCCACCTTGGTCGGATATCCGGCCCAGCCGACGTGTCCCTTACAATCATATTGGACATAATCCGGCCTGACCCGGTCGAGGAGCCGGCTGATATTTTCCTCTGAGACATCCGCGCCCAACGCCGCGTCTGTCTTATTGGGATGGAGGTCGAAGTGGAGCCCGAAAAAGGCGTCCTTGCGCGGAACAAGCTTTTTCTCGGGCGGGTTCTCGTTCGCCCCCAAGCAAATCCCGACGGCGCATATCAAAACTGCGATTTTCCTGGCGAAAGAGTGCATGGCATTTACCTCATGTGAGCAGATTTGGGAACAACATAATGCAGAACCCCGTGATTTTCAAGGAGCGGCTTTTCCGTTATAATACGCCCGCATTCGAGGGAACAATATGAAAAGATTCGTGCGCGGAGCGATCCAGGTCGCAGACGACGCGCTCTATAAGCAAAGGAGCAGGATAAGAATAGATTGATGAATGAGAGCTGAAAGATGCGCTACTTTAAAAAAATAAGCACATATTCTCTCAGCATTTTCCTGCTTGTCCTTCTTTCGCATCTTGCTTCGACTGCTGATGACAATTCTCAACGATTGACTTCATTGAAATATGCCCTCGTATTGGGGGAAAAACTATTGGGCGACGGGGATTATCAAAAAGCCATCGGACAATTTGAAGTCGCCCTTAAATTATCTCAAGACCTGAAAATCAGGTCTGATGAAATTTATGTCCTTATGCAATTGGGATTGCTTAATTGGAATCTCGGCCGGCTGGAGATATCTTCTTCTTTTTATAAAAGGGCGCTTGAGATGACTCGATCTTCAGGCTTAACGAGCAAAAAGCAAAAATGTGACACGGCGCTTGAAATTCAGAGATTATATTCAAAAGGCAAGGATAGCCGCGCGTTGGGCCGATTTGATCAGTCGATCAAATGTTTTAGGGAAGCTATTCGTCTTGCAAAAAATATCAACAGCCCGAATCACGAAGTCAAATGCCTACGGCAGATGAGTCTTAATTATTGGGAGATAAATGATATTGAAGAATATTTTAGGCTCAATACACAGGCTCAACAGCTTGCGCACAAAATTAAAAATCAAAAGGAAGAGGGCATATGCTTCAATAATATCGGGCTTTATTACTGGAAACACGCTGACTATTCGAAAGCGCTTAAATATTTTCAACTGGCCTTTGCAATTGCTGAGAAAAAAGAAGAAAGCGAAATCAAATCACTGAGCGCTTCGAATATAAGCCTAATTTATATAGATTTAGGCGAGTATGAAAGAGCATTAGAATATTTATTGGAAGCAATAAAGATAGATAAAGAAGTTAAGAATGAACACTATGTCTCAATAGATTTAAATAATTTAGGAATAATTTATAAGAATAAGGGCATAATGTTCGATAAGAAAGAGGAATTCCAAAAAGCTATTAATATTTATAATGAATCGTTGTCCATTGCAAAAAAAATATTAAACAAGAAAGTAGAAGGTAATGTTTTAAATAACATTGGAGAAGCTTTCGTCAGCCTTAAAGAATATGACAACGCAATGAAGTATTTTAATCTGGGATTAAAGATTGCCATCGAGAGTAAAGATACTGAATTAAATAGCTTAATTTTGAATAATCTTGGGAACTCTTTTTTGTATTCGGCCGACTATGGAAAAGCTATTGAATATTTCTCTAGTGCAATAAACCTAGCCATAAAAATTAACAGCGGAAAAATCCTTTGGGAAGCCTATTTTGGCTTGGGGCAGTGTTATGAAAGAAAAGGAGAAAATTTGAAAGCTGTACAATATTATAATAAATCAATTGAAATTATTGACAAGATCAGGAGCCAGATTTATATAGACATTTTTAAAACAGGTTATGTGAGGAATAAGGCCAAAGTCTATGAGTCTTTGATTAATCTTATTTGGAAAATGAATAAAGGAGAAGACCAGAAGTCTCAAGAAGATAGAATGTTCCATTTTATCGAGAAAGCGAAAGCCCGGGCGTTTTTAGAGTGCCTTGTAGAATCAAAAATTGATATTCAAAATAATATGAATCAGGCCCAGCGCGAAGAACTGAATGAAGCTTCGAGCCGAATATCATCCCTTTATTTTGAGCTGGTAAAGACAGGCGATATTGACCAAGGCAGCCAAAATCTCAAGGAAAGGCTTTCCCAGGAAGAAGACAATTATATGCGGCTGATTTCGAAAATGAGGGCAGATTTTCCGGGCATGGCAAGCCTTATTTCTCCAGAGCCGGATTCGTTGGGGGCATTACAAAAATATATTTCAGATGGTCAAACAGTCATGGTTGAATATTTTCTTGGCGACCAACGATCTTTCATGTTATTCATAGCAAACAACAGCCTGGATATTTTTCCGATGCCGCCGAGGCACGAAATCGAGAATTCAATCAAAGCTTATTTGAAATATTTAGCATCGCCTCCCCAAACTGAATTCGATGGGAAGATCGCCGCGAAACGCATATTCAAAGAATTGCTTTATCCATTAGAGGATCAGATATATCGAAGTGTCAAAAAGCTGATCATCATTCCGGATGGAATTTTGTATTATCTTCCGTTTGAAACATTAGCATTGACGAAAACGGGACAGTCGTCTGCTTATTTGATTGACCGCTATCAAGTCTCTTATGCGCCGTCTGCCTCTGTTCTTATGTTTTTAAATGAAAAAAAAGAGAATAAAGGACCTTATAAAGGTCTATTAGCGTTCGGAGATCCTGTATATCAATATCAAGTTCCATCCGACGGCGGCACAACAGACAGCGAGAACATTCTGGCAGACATATATATGGCTCAAGGGTTTGCCTTTTCGCCGATTCCATACTCGAGAGATGAAATCAAGGCGATTTCAAGGTACTTTCCCAAGGATCAAAGATCCGTTTATTTAGGAAAGGAAGCCCGAGAAGAAGTCATTAAGAGAGGGCCTCATAAGAATTATCAGATCATCCATTTTGCCTGTCATGGACTTTTGGATGAGCAGCAGCCGATCAGGTCGGCTCTGGTACTAAGTCAGGATCTCAAAAATGAAGACGATGGATTTCTTCAGGTCCGGGAACTATACAACCTCAGACTCAGCTCGAATTTAGTCATCCTTTCCGCCTGCCAGACGGGAAAAGGGGCCATGGAAAAAGGAGAGGGCATTTTGGGGCTCCCGAGGATATTCTTTTATTCAGGCGCGAGGTCTGTTTTATCCACGTTGTGGCCCATCAATGATAAGTCTACGGCGTCTTTCATGAAGAAATTTTATGCCTATCTAGCCAAAGGCATTTCGAAAGCTCAAGCTTTGCGCCTGGCCAAACAGGAGATGATTCATTCAAAATATTCCCATCCATGCTACTGGGCGGGTTATGTGTTGAATGGAGAGTCTGATTCGAGCGTCAATTTTCATTGATCAATCGATCAGCGTGATTCTGATCAATGGGGATTCTATCGCTCCCCCTGTTTTCGTATATCCTGTAACCATCCACAGATACGTTTTAGGGCATCGTAGTTTTTCCGCCAAATCATCAGGGATTGAGCAGCGATTAACGGTCAATTTCGGGCTTTTCCAAACTGGCATTAATGCTTCATCATAGAGTTCAAGAACATAATAGTCCACAATTTCGTTCTGGCTCCATTTGAAAACCAAGTGAGTCTTTGAGATGTTTCCACGGACAGGCTCGATCAAATGGATTCCCGGCAGGTGATTTTCTCGTTCCCTCGGTGTTTTTGAAGGCAAAACGAGGCCATTCTGCAATAGCATAAAGAGGCTTGTCGAAAGAAAAATGATTCCCGCGAAAATAAACACATATCTCCAAAAAGGCAGAAGGACAAA
>Ga0315291_10004760_pt1 | contig 17171 bp, 11 predicted proteins | sample YL17G12_20_MG_FD_203070 | JGI IMG/M metagenome (GOLD analysis project Ga0315291, IMG submission 203070) | Sediment microbial communities from Yellowstone Lake, YNP, Wyoming, USA - YL17G12_20 | ecosystem: Environmental > Aquatic > Freshwater > Lake > Sediment | place: USA: Wyoming | collected...
CAGCGGTGCGCTGTGGGTCTGCCCGTTGGGCGTGAAAACCCACGAAGAAAAGGGCTCCGCGACCCGGAACACCCCATTTGACAGGAGAGAGCCTTTCATGGATAGCGGCCGGGCTCGGTCCCGGCCGTCATGTGTGCTGGGTCTTCCCCGGCCGGGACAGAGCCCGGCCGCTACGCGCTGCGGTCCAGGATCAGGAGGGCCAGCAAGAGCGGGAGGTAAACCACAGTGGCTAAGAAGAGCCGTCGGGCCGCCGCCCGTGAAGGCTGCCGCTCGAGCGCTACCCCCGCGATCAGCAGCCCGACGCCCAGCAGCAGTGCCCCCACCGCGTACACCGGACCCGCGACGCCGATCAGCGTCATTTGCAGCGTCAGCAGCACCAGCACGAGCGTGTACAGTACGATCACGTCGCCGGTCACGGAGCCCGACGGGCGGATGACCGGCAGCAGGCAAAACCCGCCGCGGCGATAGTCGTCGCGATACAGCCACGCCAGGGCCAGAGAATGTGGGATTTGCCAGAGAAACAAGATGCCTGCGAGGACCCAGGCGCCCGCGTCCAGCCGCCCCGCCGCCCCCACCCACCCGACCATCGGCGGCAGGGCACCGACGACGGCCCCGACGAGCGTGCTCAGCGGCGTACGCACTTTGAGCGGCGTGTAGGCCAGGATGTAGACCAGCAGCGCCGCGAGCGCGAGCCCCGCCGTGGCGATATCGACCTTCAGCACGAGCAGGGCCGGTCCGGCCAGGCCGGTCACACAGGCAAATACCAATGCTGACCGGCTGTGAAGTCGGCGTGCGGACAGCGGGCGGTCGCGCGTCCGCCGCATGCGCGCATCGCGCGCCACCTCGATCCATTGATTCAGCGCATTGGCACCACAGGCCGCCAAAGCGGTCCCGAGCAACGTCCAGACCAGCCGCGGCAGGTCCATGCCACCACGGGCCCCGAGCACGAATCCGGTGGCCGCCGTCGCGACCACCAGGCTACTGAGCCGGACTTTCGCCAGTCGGAGGTACAAAGGGAGCGAGGTCCCAAGCGCGCGCCAAGCGACGTGTTGGGCACCGGGCAGCGCAGGGAACATCGGTGAGCCGGTCAGGGGGCGTCTCCAATCGGTCGTCCGTCGGCATTGTACGCGCGCTGTCGCGGGTCTGAAACCGGGACTCGGCGCGGGGATCCCACATCACTTTGCGTCACGCGCAGCAGCAGGCTGTGTTATAGTATAAGTAAAAGCGGTTGGGTGCACTCATGCGGGGCCCGGCTATAAAGTACGTCGTTTTCGTCCAGTGTGTTGTCGCGGGCTGGGGCGTTTTTATGCGCCTGCGAAACGTGGGCACGCGCCCGGCCCGGCGCGCGGAAACACTCTCCTGGGCCCCAAGGCAGCGCGTAGAGGCCTGACCGCTACACTGGGTGGCACATGGCAGGTTCGGAACAGGGTAAAATGGCGCACGACGGGCCGCCAAGTTCCACGACGGACCTTGGAAGCCAGGCGGAGCGGGCGGTCCATTCTGAGGAATGGCCGGAACGAGGCCCCGCCGTCGTATGCGCTACCGTCGGCCCGCCCGGCACCGCGCGGAGCACGCTGCTCTGGCTCGTGGTCCTCACGATTCTGCACATAGGACTGGCCTGCCCACGGCTGGGGCGCGTGCCGCGCGCTATCATGGACGAAAGTTGGGAGGCCACTACCGGGTGGTCGCTGGCGTTTGAGGGGCGGCTCCGCAACCCCGTCATTCCCGACCGCGACGGCATTGACCGGGCGTTTGTCCAGCCCCGCGTCACTCAGAGCCTTGTGCTGGCCGTGGTCTATCGCCTGCTGGGCTTCGCGCTGATCGACGGGCGGCTCGCGTCGGTTTTCGTTGGGCTTGTCGCAGCCTGGGGCGTGTTCTGCCTGCTGCGGGCGTGGGCATCGCTGGGAGTAGCCGGTCTAGCGACCGTGCTGTTCATTGCCGACAGCCAGGTTTTCCTGGCCACGCGCGTGGTGCGCCCCGAGATCTACTTGCTGTGCGCGAGCGTCTGGATGCTGGCGCTGCTGGCGCGCGGCATCACCCGGGGACGTCTGTGGACCTGCTTCGCGGCGGGGCTCGTGGGCGGCATCGGCTGCTATACGCACCCGAACATGGCGCTCGTGATACTGCCCACGCTGCCGATGATATTCTGGCACCTGGGGCTCCGGCGCCGCGCGTGGGCCGTGCTGGCCAGCTACGGGCTCGGTGGTATCCTCGCCGTGCTGCCGTTCGCGGCCTGGGTCGCATTCGCGCATGCCCGCTGGGATGTCAGCTTCTTTGCCCAGCTCGGCGGGTGGTACATGCAGCCGCTGGACAATGCCGGCAACGTGCTGGTCAAGGAGTTTTACCGCTGGTGGACCTACCTGCGCCTGCCACACCGCGGACCGTGGGTGCTGGTCGTCGTCGCGAGCGTCGTGGCCGGGCTGTTCCGGCCCAACCCGCTCCACGTCTGGGGCTTGGCGCAGATCGTGGGGCACGCCGCGCTGTGTCCGCTGCTGATCCGCAAAGGCTCGCCGCACTACCCGGTGGTGCTCTCCCCCTGGTTGGCGGCGTTCGTGGCCCTATGGGCCAGCCAGTTGTGGAGGGCCGCCTTGGCGCCGTCGGCCGGCCCGCTGCGGCGACGCAGCCTGCAAGCCGTCGCCCTCGGCAGCATCGCGTTGACCCTGGCCGTACACGTGGCCGGCAACCTGTATCTGCTTCACCTGCACCGCCGGGCGGACTACGACGAGGTGTGCCGGCGGATCGCCGCCCAGATCGAGCCGGGCAGCCGAGTGCACGGCAATCTGGTTTTCTGGACCGGCCTGCACGAATACCCGTACTTGAGTGAAGTCCCCCAATGGACCACGAGGACAAGCGAAATCGCGGAGCGGCTGCGCTCCCGGCTGCGCGCCTTTGACCCGCAATACGTCGTCCGCAGCTCGGACATGTGCTTGACGCTGGGCGGGCTTGGTCCACGGCGTGCGCAGATCAATCGCGACTTCCAGCACGCGGCCGACTTCGTCGACTACTGGGAAGCCCTGGAGAATCTCTGCAAGGACAGCTACCTGCGTCAGCACCGCGCGGTGCTGCTCGACCGGTTCGAGACTTACGACTTCGGCACGATCGAGGTACACCGGCTGCAGCGGTAGCTCGACGGCCGACGGCCGGGCAGGAGCCGTCCGTTTCGGCGCCGTTAATCCCCACGTCGCGTTGGCACAGGCCCACCGACCCGGTTATGCTTCGCCGCCGATCGGAACCATGGCCGGCGCTCCTCAGCGGCTGCGTGTCGCAGACATCCTGACTGTCGGTTTCGGCACTACCGTCGCCATGTGGGCCATCGGCTACCTCTGCCGCCTGTTCGGCGACGCCGTCCCTGCGCCGGTGGTCTTCGCGCTGCTTCTGTTGTGCCTGATCGCCGGCGGCGTGGTCGCCGGGCGGTATGCCAAGCGCGGCGTGCGCGGCGGCGTCTGGGCGGGGCTGCTGACAGGCGCGTTGAATCTGCTCATCGTCGGGAGCGTGGTCGGCGGCCAGACGCCCAATGCGCTCAAGGCCGGCGCCTGGATGTGGACCGCGGGCTCGCTGGGCGTTTCAGCCGCGCTGGGGGGTATCGGCGCCGTCATCGGCAGCCATCGGCGGCACCCCCTACCGGAGCCCGACTGGCCCGGCGGCCTGGCCGTCGTCGCGGCGTGTGCCACATTTCTGTTGCTCGCCGCCGGCGGATTGGTCACTGGCTTCGACGAGGGCCTGGCCGTCGTCGACTGGCCCAACACCGAGGGATACAGCATGTTCCTGTATCCCCTGGCCCGGATGACCGGCGGCGTCTACCTGGAGCATTCGCACCGCCTGCTCGGCTCACTCGTCGGGCTGACCACGCTGGTGCTGGCGTTTCAGGTCCAATTCACCGAGCCGCGCCGTTGGGTCCGGCGATTCGCCTGGGTCGCGCTGCTGCTCGTCGTCGGGCAGGGTATCCTCGGCGGCCTGCGCGTAACTGGACATTTCACGCTGAGCACGCAGCCCGCCCACACGGACCCGAACGTGCTTCTGGCGATCGTACACGGCATCTGCGGGCAGGTCGTCTTCGCGACGCTGGTCGCACTGGCTGTCTGGCGGTCGCGCGCCTGGCAAGACGCCGGCCCGCCGCAGCCGGCTCCATCCGCCAGCACGGACCGCACCTTCGGCACCGTGCTGGTCGGCCTGGTGATCGTCCAGTTGATGCTGGGCGCGCTCGTCCGGCACTTTACCTGGGCCCTGGACATCCTGCGTTACGGACTGCCCATCGATCCCGACCGCCTGATTGCAGTCGGCCAATGGGCGCTCCACCTGCACATCACGGTCGCGGTGCTCGTGGTTCTGCTGGGCATCACGGTCGGCGTGCGGGCCTGGGGCCTCTATCAGGGCGTGCCGCCGCTGCGCCGGCTGGGCAGCCGTCTGTTGCTGCTCGTCGGCGTGCAAGTCGCACTGGGGCTCGCCGCCCTGGTGGTTTCGGGGAACGACGCCCCGGATCGGCGGCCGACGGCGCTCGACGTGGCCGTCACCACCGCTCATCAGGTGACCGGCGCCGCGGTGCTCGCCTGGGCCGTCATGCTCCTGCTATGGAACTACCGGCGGTTGACCCCGCGCGCCGGGGCAGGCGCGGTATGATGCCCGGTCCGCCCCTACGAGGCGGTCCAAGCGATGCCGCAGGAGTCGCGTTCTATGACGCAAGCTGCCAGCGCTACTGCCGCTTCGAGCGCCGACGGTTCGAAGCTCGAACCGCTGTTTGCCCCGCAGTCGATTGCCGTCGTCGGCGCTTCGCGGACACCCGGCTCGGTCGGGAACGCGATCCTGTCGAATTTGGTCTTCGGCGGATTCACGGGGGTGATCTATCCCGTCAACCCCAAGGCCAAGAGCGTCCTCGGCAACCGCTGCGTGCCGAACGTGCAGGCCATCGATGAGCACGTGGACCTCGGCGTGATCGTCATCCCGGCGGCGCACGTCCAGGGCATCGTGGAGGCCTTCGCCGACAAGGGTACCCGACACTTCATCGTGATTTCCGCGGGGTTCAAAGAGGTCGGCGGCGACGGTCTCAAACGCGAGCAGGACCTCCAGGCGCTCGCCGCCGCGCGCGGCCTGACCATCGTCGGGCCGAACTGCCTCGGCATCATCAACACCGCTCCGACGGTGGCCATGAACGCCACATTTGGCCGCGGCATGCCCGAAGCCGGCCCGTTCGGGCTGATCTCGCAGAGCGGCGCCCTGTGCACCGCCCTGCTGGACTATGCCAAGGGCGTCGGCATTGGCTTCTCGCGTTTCGTGAGCTTCGGGAACAAGGTCGCCGTCAGCGAGAACGACCTGCTGCTCGCCCTCGCCGCCGATCCGCTCACCAAAGCCATCCTGATGTACGTCGAGGAGCTTTCGCACGGGCAGAGCTTCATCGAGACCTGCCAGCGCATCACGCACGGCAGCAACCCCAAGCCGATTATCGCGATCAAGACCGGGCGTACGCAGGAAGGGGCCGCCGCCGCCGCCTCGCACACCGGCGCCCTGGCCGGGCGCGACGAGGTTTATGACGCGGTGCTAGCGCAGGCCGGCGTGCGGCGTGTCGACTCGGTTAAGGAGCTGTTCGACTGTGCCGAGGTTTTCGTGGACCCGACGCTGCCGCAGGGGCGGCGGACCGCGGTCGTCACCAATGCCGGCGGCCCCGGCATCATGGCCACCGATGCGTGCATCCGGTCCGGGATGACGCTGGCCAAGTTCCAGGAATACACGCTCAAGTCGCTGCGTTATCAGCTTCCGCCGACCAGCAGCCTCAAGAACCCGGTCGACGTCGTCGGCGATGCGAAACACGACCGCTACCGGGCGGCACTCGACGCCGTGTCCTCCGATGAAGGCGTCGATCAGATCCTGGTCATCGTCACGCCTCAGACGATGACCGACGTGACCGCCATTGCCGACGTGATCCGCGAAACCAAGACCTTCTGCGGCAAACCGATGGTGGGTTGCCTGATGGGGCTGGTGGACGTGTCGGCGGGGGTCCAGCTTCTGCGCAAGAGCGGCGTGCCGGCGTACGCGTTTCCCGAGGATGCGATGCGGGCCATGGCCGCCAAGTGCCGCTTCGCGGAGTGGACGCGGCAGCCCACCCTCGCCTGCAAGCACTTTGAGGTCGATCGCAGCGGCGTGGCCGCCCTGCTGGATGAAGAGTTGGCCGCCGGGCGAACGACCCTGGTCGAGCTGAAGGCCCTCGAAGTAGTCCGGCGCTACGGCTTTCCGATCGTGCCCTACGCCCTGGCGGGCAGCGCCGAGGAGGCCGGGCAGGCCGCCGCGAAGATCGGCTTCCCGGTCGTGCTAAAAATCTCCGGGCCGAAGATTCTGCACAAGACCGACGTGGGCGGCGTGCGGCTGAACCTCAACGATGAGGGTGTGGTGCGGACGGCCTTCAACGAGATGGTGGGCAGCGTCCGGGACAAGCTGGGCGCCGACGTGGAGCTTTGGGGCGTGCTGGTGCAGAGGATGTTGCCCAGGGGCAAGGAGATCATCCTGGGCATGTCGCGCGATCCGCGCATGGGACCACTGCTCATGTTCGGCCTGGGCGGCATTTACACCGAGGCCCTCAAGGACGTGTCGTTCCGGCTCGCCCCGCTGCGCGAGAACGTCGCGCTCGAGATGATCATGGACATCCGCGCGCACAAGCTGCTGCGCGGCTTCCGCGGCGAGCCGCCGGCGGACGTACCGGCCATCGCCGACTGCCTGCTGCGACTGTCGCAACTGGTGACCGAGCACGACCGCATCAAGGAGCTGGACATCAACCCGCTGATGGTCTACGCAGCCGGCCAAGGGGCGATGGTGGCCGATGCGCGGGTGATCCTAAGCGCGTGAAAACGTGAAAATGTGAAAAGGTGAAAACGTACCTGGGTGACGCCTTTTCACGTTTTCACCTTTTCACATTTTCACGTTTTCACGTGTCCCGACGCGGAGAATTAAGCAATGAGCAAATGGCGTGAAACCTGCGGCGACAAGCTGGTCAGCGCCGCCGAGGCGGTGCGGAAAATCCGCGCCGGCGACCGCGTCTTCATCGGCTCGGCCTGCGGCGAGCCGCAGGAGCTGGTGCGCGCAATGGCCGCATACGGCGACCACCTGGCGGACACCGAGGTCATCCACGTGCTGACGCTCGGCGTCGCGCCGTATGCGGAGCCCAAGTACGCGGCCAACTTCCGGCCTAACGCGTTTTTCATCGGCAGCAGTGTCCGCGACGCGGTGAACACGGGTCGCGCCGACTATACGCCGATCTTCTTGTCCCAGGTCCCCGGGCTTTTCCGCTCCCACCGCGTGGGGATCGACGTGGCCCTGGTGTGCGTCAGCCCGCCGGACGATTACGGCAATTGCAGCCTGGGCGTGTCGGTGGACATCACGAAAGCCGCGGTCGAGTCCGCCAAGCTCGTCATCGCCCAGGTGAACCGGCACATGCCGCGCGCGCATGGCGACTGCTTCCTCAACGTCCGGCAGATTCGCTACCTGGTCGAGCACGACGAGCCGCTGCTGGAGTGGCCGGTTGCCGGCGAACCGGACGAGGACACCCGCCGGATCGCGACCTATCTCGCGCGGCTGATCCCCGATGGCGCGACCTTGCAGCTCGGGATCGGGCGCATTCCCGACGCGGTCGCCTCGACGCTCACAGACAAGAACGACCTCGGCATCCATACGGAGATGTTCTCCGACGGCGTGCTGAAGCTTGCGCGGCAAGGGGTCATCACGGGAAAGTACAAGTCCGCGAACCGCGGCAAGATCGTCGGCAGCTTCGCCGCCGGCAGCCGCGAGCTGTTCGAGTACATGCACGACAACCCGCAAATCGAGATGCACCCCTCGGACTACACGAACGACCCGTTCGTGATCAGCAGCCACGAGAACATGATCGCGATCAATGCGGCTCTCGAAGTCGACCTGACCGGGCAGGTCGTCGCCGACTCGATCGGGCAATTGCTGTACAGCGGCATCGGCGGACACGCGGACTTCATCCGCGGCGCCGCGCTGGCCAAGAACGGCAAGCCGATCATCGCGATGCCCAGCACCGCGACCACGCCGGAGGGCGTGAAGTCGCGCATCGTCGCGACGCTCCAGGAAGGCGCCGGAGTCATCACGACGCGCGGCGACACGCATTATATCGTCACGGAGTATGGGGTCGCGTACCTGCACGGCAAGACGCTGCGCGAGCGGGCCATGTCGCTCATCAGCATCGCCCATCCGGATTTCCGCTCCGAGCTGCTGCACGCGGCCAAGCGCCGGCGGATGGTGTATCCCAACCAGATCATGCCCCCGGCCCAGGCCCCCTACCCGGCCCAGTACGAGGAGACGATCACGCTGCGCACCGGCGAGAAGGTTTTCCTGCGGCCGATCCGGCCCGACGACGAGCCGCTGATGCAGGAGATGTTCTACAACTTCAGCGAGCAGACCAAGTACCTGCGCTATCACGCCGCCCTGAAAGCGATGCCGCACAATAAGATGCAGGTGTTCTGCAACGTCGACTACGACACCGAGATGGCCATTATCGGCCTCGCCGGGCAGGCCGGCGGCGAAGAGGTGGTCGGCGTCGCCCGGTACATGACCGACGCGGAGCACGCAAGCGCCGAGGTGGCCTTCGCCGTGCAGGACACCTGGCAGCGCAAAGGCCTGGGGACGTATTTCTTCGAGCGTCTGGTGCAGATCGGCCGCGAGCACGGGATCCACACCTTCCACGCCTACGTGCTGCTCGAAAACAGCGGCATGCTGAAGATCTTCCACCGCTCGGGCCTGGTCGTCGAAACGCAGACCGAGGGCGACGTGGTGCGCGTAACGATGCGCCTGCCGCAGCAGGCACCGAAGTAGCGGACCTGCGCACGGCGCAGAGCACGTTGCTTTGGCCGCCCCAAACCGCTAGAATGTGGTGAGCTGTTGAAGGCGAGTTCTCATGTAACAACCGCGGTGTAGCGGCACCGCAGCAGCCATCCTGTAGGAGGTCAGCGATGAAGCAGGGGAGACACCGTATGCACCCGCGCCCGAGTCACGCTGTGCTGCTCATGGCAGCCGCTCTCCCACTGGTTCACATGGCCTGGCACTCCACGCCGGCGGCCACGACTGCCAGCGCAGTGGCGGCAGACACCACGCCCGTCGCCGGCGGGTTATCGGAGGGTGACACGCCGCGCGTGTTCTGCTTTGCGCCCGGCACCGACCCGGCCATCATGGCCTACTACAACAATCTGATGCAGTACGACCCTTACAACCGCTACCAGCTTGCCAACCGCTGGCCCGGCTCGCAGGGTGACCCGATCGTCCTGCGCTGGAGCATGGTGCCCGACGGGCTGACCATCGACGACGGCGTGCCCAGCGACTTGTTCAGCACCATGGATGCCAAGTTCGGCGGCAACCGCGCCCTGTGGATCAGCAAGATGCAAGCCTGCTTCGACCGCTGGCAAGCGCTGACGGGCATCACGTACCAGCGGATCACCTACGGCGGCAACGACTGGGATGATGGCGCCAGTTGGGGTTCCAGCGGCAGCAGTGCGCGCGGCGACATTCGCATCGCCGGCAAGAACATCGACGGGCCGTCCAACGTCCTGGCTTACAACTACTACCCGGGTTCAGGCATCGGTGGCGAAATGGTCTTGGACACCAGCGAAAGCTGGGCTTCTCCGTCCAATGATTATCGTTTCCTGCGAAACGTCGTCATGCACGAGCACGGCCACGGTATCGGCCTGGGGCACGTCTGCCCCTCGAACAACACCAAGCTGATGGAGCCCTATCTGAGCACCAGCTTCGACGGCCCGCAGCACGACGACACCCGCGCCGGACAGCGGCACTATGGCGACCCCTTCGAGCCCGACAACAGCGCCGCAGCGGCCAACGACCTCGGGACGCTCACCTTCGGTGTGCCCGTATCCATCGGCCCCGTTCCTCCCCCCAATTACACCAACGGATCGGTCTTGAGCATCGACGCCAACGGTGAAGTAGACTGGTTCAAGTTCACAGTAACCGACGAAGCCACCGTATCGGTAACCGTTGCTCCGAAGGGCTCCACCTACGACTCCAGTCCACAAAACGGCGACGGTTCGTGTTCCAGCGGCAACTACATCAACAGCCTGGCCATCGCCGATCTGAATGTGCAGCTCATCGGCGAGGACGGGACCACGGTCATCGCTACCGCGGCCGCCCAGCCCGCAGGCGGGACGGAGCAACTCAGTTATGTGCACTTGCCCACCGGGCCGGGCACCTACTATATCAAACCTTATGAGGGCAACTCGCCCAGCGAGTCGCAACTGTACCACCTGACCGTTCAGGCCACTCCCTATGATCCGAATCCGCCCACGCCGAATCCCATGACCTTTGCAGCGCCGCCCTACCCGCTGGCCAGCTACGCGATTTCCATGGTCGCCACCACGGCCAGCGACACCCAATCGCCCCCGACGTATTACCACTTCGATTTCGTCGCCGGGGGCTCGGGTGGCACGACCAGTTACTGGCAACTGGACACCAACTATACCGACTTCGGGCTCCAGGCCAACACCGAGTACACCTACCAGGTCAGGGCGCGCGACAGCGCCATCCCGTGGAACGAAACGGCACCGTCCGCACCCAAGACCACTGCCACTGGCATTGAAATCCCTGTTGGCACCAACATCGGGACGATAACCAATCACTCGATCGAGGTCTTCGCCACCGGCTCTCTGACGAATCTCACGGTGGGCAACTCCGGGGTCTACTTTGACTGCACGGGTATCAACTGTGATGGCGGTTTGAACGAGTGGATCCAGGTCACCAGTGCTACCGCCGTCAATTTGCAGCCCAACACCCTGTGTGATTTACGCGTCAAGGCCCGCAATCGGAACGGAATCGAGACTACTTGGAGCGTGTTCAACGCCTCGGTTTATACCCTGGCCAACGTGCCGGGCGCGCCGACCCTGAGCAATCCCACCCCCGCTTCCCTACAGTTGGGCGTCGCTCTCAACGGTAATCCCGCCGACACGAAGCTCGCCGTCCAGTGCTCGGCAACGACCGACCCGAGCTGGCAAGGGAAGTTCGTCGATGCGGCCGGTCAGCCCGTCGCCGAGGCCGTCTGGCAAACCGCCACGCACTGGGACAGCCTGACCCTCGGTAATCTGCAGGAAGCCACCGAGTATTGCTTTCAGGTCAAGGCCCGCAACGGCGACTGGGAAGAGACCAACTTCTCCGGCGCCGGCTGCGCTCAGACGACCGGCGGCGGCCTCCTGGGTGACATAAACTGCGACGGCTTGGTCGACTTCGGTGACATCAACCCGTTCGTGCTCTATCTGAGCGACTTCGCCGCCTGGCAAGCGGCTTACGCCGGTTGTCCGGCGACCAACGGCGACATCAACGGGGACGGCCTGTACCCGTCCTTTGACGACATCAACCCGTTTGTGGCGCTGCTGACAGGGGCCCGCTAGACCGCTAGGCTGCGCGAGATGCAGCCGATTGACCTGTCCCGCGAGCACCCTGACCAGCACAGCGGCGACCTCCCGCCGCTCGTGCTCGATCGGCAGCGCATCGTCCACTCGGCCGCTTTTCGCCGCTTGCAGCACAAGACCCAGGTCTTCGTTGCGCCCCAGAGCGACCACTTTCGCACCCGCCTGACGCACACGCTCGAGGTCGTCCATCTGGCCCGCTGCGTCGCCGCACTGCTGGGCCTTAACACCGATCTGGCCGAGGTCGTCGCCCTCGCGCATGACCTCGGTCATCCGCCGTTCGGCCACGCCGGCGAGCAGGCACTGAACGAATGCATGCGGCAGCACGGCGGGTTTGAGCACAACCGGCACACGCTGCGGATCGTCGAGGTGCTCGAGCACCCCTACCCCGAGTTTCACGGGCTCAACCTGACCCGCGTCGTGCGCGAATGCCTGGCCAAGCACAGCACGCCTTACGACCAACCCGGCACCCACCCGCTTCAGGACGGCCGGCCTCCGCCGCCTGAGGGCCTGGTCGTCGACCTCGCCGACCGGCTGACCTACGCCCTGCACGACCTTCAGGACGGCCTGTATGCTGAGCTACTGCAACCGGCCGACCTGCAGGAAGTCGAGCTTTGGCGCCGGGCATATTCCGGCCCGCCGGACGCCTGGCGCGCTCACCTGCGCGGCACGATCGACCGCATCCAGGCCTATCTGCTGCAAGACCTTACCCGCCGCGACCGTGACACCCCCAACGCCCCGCCGCTTTCCGCCCCGTTGGACCAGGAGCTGGCACAACTGGAGCGGTTCCTCCTGGAGCGTGTTTACCACAGCGGGCGGCTGATCGCGGCGGACGACCAAGCCCGCTGCATCCTAACCGCTGTTTTCGACGCCTGCGCGGCGAATGCCACGGCGCTGCCGCCGCGGTTCAGTAAGCGCATCGACGCGCTCGGCGTCCACCGTGTCGTCGCCGACTATGTGGCCGGTATGACCGACCGGTTCTGCATCCAGGAACACACGCGCCTGTGCGACCTGCCAACCGACGGCTAGTAAGCCCAACACGAAAAGAAAAACGCCGGAGGTTGCAGTCCGGCGTGTTTCTGGCTTGTTCTTTAGCAAGACACCGTTGGGCGGCACCAGCGCCTACGCCGTCGCTCGCCTGATGCGCCCATGACCCTCGTTCAACACGTCGCAGAGACAATCAACGACCAGTTCCAGCTTGCCATGTGTGAGATAAGTCCCGGCGGCGATCTGCCCCCGGATCTCGCGGATACGGGCTCGCGTCGCTGCCTCACGGGCGTTCTTGGCCGCGGTGCTACCAGGTTCGGGGCGCCGCTTAGGCAGCCCCGCTTTGAGCACATGTCCCAACAAGGGGGTGGTCCGCAGGCGTACGGCCGGCGCTCGCAGCCGAGCCGCACCCATGTACTCGATTCGTCCTGTCTGACTCACTATGCCGTCCTTTCTGGCCGACGCGTCCTGCTCGCGCCGCCGCAATCCGAGGCACCGCATCGTTCCGGTCTCTGCCATCCGCGACCGCCAACCAGCGGCGTCTCACCCAACCCAGGGCGCGCTTGCCGCAGCCCTCAAGAGTTTTTATCGTCCCAACGTGGATGAATCTTTGGCCAAACTAAAGCCAATCCTTGTGGGTCTTTGGTCCATAAGCCCTTAGGGGCATGTGATTTGCCGAGACTAACGCCTGTGGGGGCAAGGACGGTAAAGTGCGAGTTTTAGCACGTGCGCGGCATGCGTTAGGTGGAATTACCTAGCGCAGGTTTTGCGCCTTTCATCCAGAGGCCCAGAGCGCCAGCGACGGGCCAATCCGGACCCGGATCCGGAGCGGGAGCGGGAGCGACGGAGCGGCGAAGCGACGAAATGTATCGGCCGGGCTCCGTACCGGCCGTGGGAGGGCATCGACGGCTACATGGATGGCGCCAGCATCCCGCCGGTGGCCGGTTTGTCTTTTGCGGCCGACACGGCGGTCGGCCGCTACATCCCTCGCTTGCGATTCGGGCTCGGATTGCGGTAGCACGATCGCGATCAGCCCCGGTCCCAGGTCCGCGATGTCCGCCAGGCGAATCTCGCAATCGCCTTTCCGCGCGCGTAGTCGGCCGCGCGTGATCAGGCGGGCCAGCCGGCCGTACGCCGGACGATCCGGTGCCAGCAGCACCACCGGCGGCGCGTCCACCGGCACGATCTCCGCGCCGACAATTAGATGAAGGTTGTGCTCCTTGGCGGCGACGTGGGCCCGTACGACGCCGGCCAGCGAGTTACGGTCGGTAATCGCGAGGGCAGCGTAGCCCAGTTCCGCCGCCCGCTGGACCAGCTCCTCCGGGTGCGACGCCCCGCGGAGAAACGAGAAGTTGGTCAGGCAGTGCAGCTCGGCGTACGCGGTGTCAGTAGCGGCCGGCGCCTCGCCGGCCGACGTAGCGCCGGACCTGTGTGTCCGGCGTGTAGCGGCCGGGCTCCGTCCCGGCCGTAGTAGACGGGAAGGGATTCCCGATGGAGTGGGTGCGAGAAAGGATTCTCGCACCAGCAGCGAGTCAGTAGCGGCCGACCCCCGTGTCGGCCGTTGGTCGGCTGGCAGCCGGTCGCGTAAAGTCCGTCGCCGACCGGGAACAGTCTCCAACCCTCCATCGACTGGCCGCCGCGTTTGCGGCTCCACCGCTTGCCCATTCTAGTTAACAGTCAAGGCGGGCGTTTTTTCGCGACCACCCCTATCGCTGGTGGAAGTGCTGCCCCGTTGTGTCCGGCGTGGCTGTGTCGGGAAACACGCGCCGCAAGTACGCGGCGTCGCACCGGGGAGCTGACGCAGGACAATCCGCGCCGCCGGAGGGCTAGTCCCGGCAGGGGTAGATGCCCTGCAGCGCGATGATGTAGCGCATACCGAGCTGCCGCAGACCGCCGGAACCGCTTGCATTCTGGTCGCCCGTGTCACCCGCAGCGATCGGCCCGCTGGGTCCGACCCCGGCACCGACGGGGACTCGGCCGCGAAGGTCAGGCAGGGCGAACGTCCTGTTCCCGTTGCCCCCATACGTCGTGCCGAGAATGGAGAAAAGGGCCGTATTCTCCATGATGGACAGGATTTGTCCTTCGCAGAACGCCCAGCCGGCGGGCGCATAGGTGCCCGCGAACAGAATGATTTGACCGAGCAACGGATCCATAGATGTTACCTTCCGTGAAAAACGCCTGGCCACGTGCGGCCCCACCGTGGGCCGCCGCGCGACTTGTTCCTCGTGCTGCTCATGAAGTTCAGACCGCGGCCGCCGGGATCGCTGTAACGTACAGCTTGCCGCCCGGCGCCCAGGTGATTTGCCGCGGAGCGGCTGCCCGGCCGTCAGGGAACACGGGGCTGATGCGGGTCAAGGCCGTGCCGTCCGGGGCGAAGACGTCGATCTCGCCGCCGACGGAGTCGGCGACATAGGTATTTCCCTGCGCGTCGATCACGAGCGAGAGCGGGCACAGCAGCCCGCCCGCGTCCTGGCCGTAGACCCCGTACGAACGCACGTGGTTGCCGGCAGCGTCGAAGACCTGGATGCGCGAGTTGCCCAGGTCGATGACGTGCAGGTAGCCCTCGGGGTCCAGCTCCGCGGCGACCGGGCAGTTCAGTTGATGGGCGTCCGTCCCGAACTCGCCGATGACGCCAACTGGGGTGCCATCCGTGTCGAAAACGTGGATCTCGTGGTCGTACGCGTCGCACACGTAGAGCCGGTCCTGGCCATCGAAGGCGATGTGCCGGCAGAAGTTCAGCTCGGCGGCCTCGTCCTTGGGACCGCCGATCTGCTGCACGAAGTTGCCCTGTGTGTCGAAGACCTCGATCCGGCTGTTGCCGCGATCGACCACGTAGACGTGGTCTTTGTGGTCCAGCTCCAGACCGGAGGGGTAGTTGAACTGGCCATGATCGGTTCCGAGCCCCCCGACCTCCCACGCCACGGAGCCGTCCGAGTTCAGCCGCAGGATCTTGTGGTCCTTGGACTGCACTTCGTAGGCGTTACCATCGCGGTCGAAGTGTAGGGCAGCATTACCTACGTCGGCGATCTCGGCCAAACCAGCGGACGGCGGCCAGAGCGCGGTGCAGCCAGTCTTAAGGATTCCCAGCGAAACCAAACTGAGACCGGACACCTTCAGGAATTCGCGTCGATCCATACTGTTGACTCCGTGTGCCTTGCGGCGGCCCGATCACGCGCGCTGCTATCGGCCGGACGGCGGAAACAACTTAAGGCGCGCGGTTCCCGCGCCGTCGGGCGCGGAAAAGTCCGTCGCGGCGGATCGCACCAGCGGCGCTGAAGGCCGACGCAGACAGGCATGTGGCCGCCCGGGCCTCGCCTGCGACCATCGACTGGCTCGACGCCGTGTTCTCGCGAACCGGCCGCTATCCATGAAAGGCTCTCTCCTGTCAAATGGGGTGTTCCGGGTCGCGGAGCCCTTTTCTTCGTGGGTTTTCACGCCCAACGGGCAGACCCACAGCGCACCGCTGGCCCCGCCGGCCCAAGCCGGAGGGGAAAGAAGCAGGAACTCTTTTCTTCCGTACGCTCGTCCGTGCACCGGCATCGGACTGGGTCTCGCGACCGGTCCAGCTATCCATTCGTGCGGGCGTGAGCAACGGCGACCTGCGTCGCGGCCCTTCTCTCCCGCTGGCTCACGCGGTCACATGATCTCGTCCGGTGCGGGCGGCCCACTTACAAGGAGGCCTGAGGCCGCACTACTTCACGACCCCGACCATAGCGGCCACGGGCTGGCCCGTTCCCGGACGAGATCGTTTCGTCCGCCGCCGCGAACCCGGCCGCGGCGGCGGTTCTTCCGTATACGCCACACCCTTCCGCCAGACAATATCCACCAACTGCGCCAACTGGCGAGCCACCGCGATATACCCGCGGTTGCGATTCCGTTGCCCGGTCCCGGCGCGCCGGGATGCGCCGATCGTACATCTGCCGCCACCGGCCGCCGTGTCGCACAGCCCCGCGCGCCGCCTCAATGAAGGCCCACTTCAGCGTCCGCCGCCCGGCGTGCCCTCCCGGCGCGCCGGGACCGCCCCTGCGGCGGCCCGTCCTCCGGCTCGCCCGAGTCGTACGCCCGCGGCGCCAGCAGACTGTACGATGCCAGATGCTTGGCGTTGGGGAAACGTTCGATCCGCCCGATCTCCGCCACCAGCGTGTAGGCCAGCACGTAGGCGATGCCCCGGCGCGCCGGGGCAGCCGCCGCAGGCGCTCGGCCACCGGCTCGCGCCGCACCGTTCGGCGAAACACGCGTGTCGCCTGGGCGATCTGCCGCCGGACCTGATCCAGCCCCGGCGCGCCGGGGCCGGTGCAACACCGCGTGAATGCGGTTCTTCAGGCCCGTCTGGATTTGCACCAAGGCCATGCGATAACGCAGCCATTCGCGCTGGTCCCGCACCTCCGGCGGCGCCAGCCACACTTCCCACCAGCGCGGCTGCTGGCCCCACAACTCGCTGAGCAGGTCCGCATCCAGGCGGTTCGACTTGGCCAGCCCGCGGGCCTCCCGCCAGGCGGCCACCTTGCGGCTGCTGGCCAGGTGCGGCTCAAGCTGGGCGGCCTGGACCGCGTCGGCGAACCAGCCCCAACCGAAGCTAGCTTCGAAGATCACCGGGGTGCCCTTGGGCCAGGTGTCGAGTTGGGCCTGCAGCCGCGGCCGATCGGCGTGTTCCAGGCGTTGCCGCCAAACGAGCCGATTCTGGGCATCGCGCGCCGTGGCAATCGTAAACTTCTTGTGGAGATCGCACCCAACGTGTGATACCTTCTGCAACGTTTCCATGGCTGTCTCCTTGGTCTC
>Ga0315291_10004762_pt1 | contig 17168 bp, 11 predicted proteins | sample YL17G12_20_MG_FD_203070 | JGI IMG/M metagenome (GOLD analysis project Ga0315291, IMG submission 203070) | Sediment microbial communities from Yellowstone Lake, YNP, Wyoming, USA - YL17G12_20 | ecosystem: Environmental > Aquatic > Freshwater > Lake > Sediment | place: USA: Wyoming | collected...
TGTCTCTGAGGTGCACTGGCCCTTCCCCGCCTTGAAGGGCCACATCGAGCATCGCTCTAGTGCCGTACCGTCCCTTGGTAGAAAGCTTCATCTCTCGATCCCCGTTCCTGCCACTACCGCCAGTCGGAGGCCTTGCGGCGTCCTGCTCGCATCTATCCCATCGTGAACGATGGGAAGTAAGATCATCGGCTTAGTAACCATTATAAAACCGTCAACTCATGGTGGTCAAGACAAAAGGAACCTACAGTCCCTTGGTCGCAAAAACGGGAAGGCCGCCCGAAGGCGACCTTCTGCTGCCAAGACAGATACGATTCTAGCAGATCAGGCGCGCCCGGCCGATGTCGCGGCGACGGCCTCTTGCCTGAACTTGCGGTGGCTGAACCACGGGACAGCACGATGCGCATAGGCGTTGGCGCGGAGGAAGTTGTACACGCCCTGCGACCCCAGCCACTCCTCCATCCTCGCGACATCAGGGTAGAGGGGGACGGCGTCCTTCCAGATGGCCCGACCGCAGAGAAAACCGCTGGCACCTGCTTCGGTGGCCAGCGCCACCTGGATCAGGAACTCCTCGATGCCCACGCCAGCGCTCAATATCACCCAGGGCATGCCTGCCGCTTCATTGAGCTGGCGGCAGAACTCCCGCACCTCTGATAGCTGGTAGACGACCTGGCGCTCCTGGCCGTCGAAGGCGCCTCCGCAGAACTCCCTAGTCCTCTTCAGGTCAGCGGGGAACTCCAGCTTGAGGACGTCCACCTTGTACTTCGGGGCGCTGAACTCGCGGGCGCTGCGGATGACGAGGTCCGGCTTCTTTCTGGCGAATTCGTCCGTGTTGGTGCTGGCCTCCTCAAGCGCGTAGCTGACCAGTTCCAGCAGGAATGGCATGCCTGCCTGCTCGCATTCCTCGCCCAGCCGCCGCACGAGATCCTGCTGATAACGGCGGACCTCTTCAGAAGCATCGGGGTGGTAGTAGAGGAGGAGCTTGACAGCGTCGGCGCCGGCACGCTGTGCTTTCTCCACCGACCATCCTTCCACCAAATTGGTCTTGCGCTCCTTGCCCGTGGGGCCGGACCGCTCATAGCCCGTCTCCTCATGGGCAAGAAGGAGGCCAATACCCCGCGGGATGCTCTGGAAGGAGTACGGATAGCCGTAGATGGGGTCGGTGAGGACGGCGGTGGCGTAGGGGGCAAGAACCCTTGTGATGACCTCCTTTGCCTTGGCCAGCTCCTCGCCGGCGACCTGCTCCGGGCTCCTGTTTGTCACTTTAGCGATGGCGTCGCTCAATGAGCCCCTCTGGTCGATGGCCATCATCTTGAAGCGGCCCTCTCCATCGGCCAGTGACCGCAGGCGGCGCCACTTACCCTCGGATATTTGTGTGTCCACAGCAATCTCCTTCTGCTCTGTCATTTCGTTGTCTGCATGGGTGTTGGGGCCTTACTGCCGTTCAGGCTGGTCACGTGGGCGAATCTACTCTCGAACTCCGCCGGCGTTATGTTGGCCGCCGCGGCCAGCTTACTCAGCATCTTGGGGTCCTGGAGGTCACGCGCCTCCAAACGGATCATGTACTCACGGGCGACGTTGTACTGCTCCGAGTCGGTGTCGACGAGGCGAGCGCGGATGCGGCCCGTGACGGGGTCCTGGATCTCATCGAAAGACAAGACGTGCAGGCGGCCGTCGTCCACACAGACAAGGCCACCGTACCGCAGACGCTCGTCCGCCGGCTCCGAAAGCAAGAAGCGGATCGCCCCGTAGCCCAGAGTCCGGGTGTAGTCGATGTCGAAGGGGATGGGGCGGGCGCATCGCAGCTCGTAGCCCAGCGTCACGTCCGCAACGGACAGCTTCTCGCCGCGCTGGGCGAAGCGTTGCTGGACATCACGCTTGATGATGGTGGCCAGCGGGATGTCACCCAGACGGAGGTTGCCGTAGGCATCGTATCCCATTTCGCTGCCACTGATCTCCGCCAGCTCCTCTGTGTCCAGCTTCTCGCCGATCCCCTCCGCGACGATGGCAAGCCCGTACTCACGCCCCATGGCCCGCCGCTTGAGGATAGCGCCCTCGATGATGCCGCACACATCTTTGAGGCTTATGCGCTCCGTTGGGAACTCCTCGGGGATGATTGTGAAGGTGGCGCCGGCGGCCTTGCCGATGCCAAGAGCAAGGTGACCAGCCCTGCGGCCCATGACAACAACGATGATCCAGCGGTTGGTGGTGCGGGAGTCCTCCATCAGGTTGAGCACCAACTCCGTACCGAGATGGCGGGCAGTCTCGAAACCGAACGTAGACATGCCCCCCGGCAGGGGCAGATCGTTGTCGATAGTCTTGGGGACATGGGCGACCCGGAACGCATCGTTGGCGGCCTTTGCCACTTCATAGGCGGCAAACGCCGTGTCGTCGCCACCGATCGTAATCAGATAAGCGATGCCCAGCTCGCGCAGCGCATGGAGGGTACGCTGAAGCTCCTCGGCGTTGCGCGTCGGGTTGGAGCGAGAGGTGCCCAGGATAGAGCCTCCCTGGAAGTGGATGAGAGAGACATCGGGGATAGTCAGCGGACGCACCCTATCGACGCGTCCCTCCATCAGGTACTGATAGCCGTTGTGGATCCCGACGACTTCCAGGCCGCTATTGACCGCCTCGATAGTCGCAGCGCTGATGGTGCTGTTGATGCCGGGGGCTGGTCCCCCACCGACCAGGATGCCCAGACGGCCCTGCGTCGCAGCCATACAGACCTCACCTCGCTTTATCGAAAGCACGCCCAAGGCAGGTTGCTAGCATGGCGTAAGCGTGCACACTACTGATGCCACTAGGGATGATTCTACCATCCTTCCGCAGAGCCGCGGGAAAGGAGTATCACCAAAGAGAAGCGATTTTGGGATCGCAGTTTCACATAATAGGAGACTCTTTTGAGCCCCCTGGCGTTACATGACGATTGAGGCGTTGTTGGAGACGCCCACGAACAGGCGATTGTCGAATGGTGGCAGCGGCAAGATTCGAACTTGCGACCAAGGGCTTATGAGGCTTTAGGCGTCCTGCAAGCTAGTCAATCGCCGTTTTACTCGTATTTTCGCCCCTGTCAGATATGCAAGCTAGTGACAATTAGCGGCACTTGTACGGGGGTTTCCTCACAGGTCGTCTAGTAGTCCGACCGGGGCTTCGATCGTGGGAATCGGGCTGCATGGGCAGGCAACTCCCTAAGCCATGGCGCCATCTTGTCCCCGACGGCCTTCATTTCCGCGTCTATCCTCTGTAATTCGGCCCGTTCCTCTGATGTGATGATAGCGAAACGTAGCCCTTCGCCAGGGTTCCGGGACAGGCCACTATCGCGAATCTCAGCGTACTCCATGAGGAGTCCGTGCCATCGCTCCAAGAGCGCGCCCAATTCTCGGTTGATCTTGTCGGCCTGCGCTTCCCACGCCTTCAACTCCTCGCCATCAATGGCCCATGCTGGCCTTTCGTCTCGGCGCATGTTGGAACTCCTAGACTTTCGGCCTCTTCTTCAGGTACTCCAGCACGGCGATGCGGATCTCCGCCGACCGGGGCAAGCCCATCATGATGACCGCCACGCTCTCAGACGCCCGTCCACCCAGCGCTCGAGGCGCTCCGCCCAGCGGTCTATAGCTGGCGCGAAGAGAAGCCCCAGGAGGCCGAGCGCGGCGGGGACGGCGATGGGGAGAATGTCGGCCATCGTTACCGTGACCTCCAATTGACCTTCGTTCTGGGCATCTCAGCCCTTCTTATATGCCTTCTGCATAGCCTTGTCAAATAGCCTTGCCAACCCTTGCGGGTGCGGGGTCGCAGATGCCACCGCACATGGAGTACTAGGGAGGGAAGGCGGCCAGACCCTTCGACAGGCTCAGGGCAGGCCTGAAGGTCTGCACCTATGAACGAAAGAACTGAGGGCCGTCCCGACGGCGTCGGGACGGCCCTTGTGTTTGCGGGGTGGGCAAGAGGGGGAAGCGGGAAGGGGTGTGAGGCGGCGGTGACGGTGCGGAGGGTTGCGGGCCCCTATCTGTGCAAGGGGAGGTAGCTCTGGTCGCCAAGTAGGAGCCATCCCCCCGTGACAAGTGCGGCCTCGACATCAGACTCGCGGGGCCTCATGGTGGTCAGATGACCGCGGCCCTTCCCCAATGGCATGTGAAGAGCGACGAAGTCAGGGATCCATGGGCTGCTGTTTGCGTCGAGGAGCACCTCGCCCCGGATTCTTTGATCACTCATCCGAGAGGTGAGTACCTCGCGGCGAAATCCCACTTCCGTAACCCAGAGCCAACGGGGCATGCTCTTGCCCAGGTACATCCTACGGGCGTAGCGGTGCAGACCTCGGGTTCGGTCCACGTGTTCCTTAAAGGCGTTGGATTCAATGAGGTACGTCCGTAGATAGAGGTCATCGGGCATGTCCTGCCCGAGACCGTCATACCACATCTTTAGGATTCGGGCTACTTTGTCGTGCGCTTCAAGGGCGCTCAGCGAAATGCCCGTGGGCAAGGGAACAATCACGCCCCACAGGTTTCCTATACAACACTGCGGCCGACGAAAGACGTTGCGGCTTTCCCAATAGGGGAGGGCACAGTCGATGCGTACAGGACAGCCCCACTCTTCGAGCTTGAGCGAATTGATGTCGAACCCTGGGGTTTGACCGTAGATGCCCTGAATCTCACTGCTTAGCTCTTCGGTGTCAACGCCGAGTAACTCAAGGCGACAATACGGGCCACGTTGGTCGTCGTGGACAAGCAGGGCGTCGACCCACTGCCAGCTCCGCCAGACAGAGATCGGATCCTCTCCCTTTGCCCAATGAACCTTGCTGGGCCCGGCAGGTTCGCGGCTCACATCGAATGTGTGGCCTACGGCCATCATGGCATGACCACCCTCCACTAGCCGAAGGAGAAGGATAGGGGGTATGCAAGACTCAACGTAGGGATACACGACATCCATTGCCTCGTGCGAACTCCTGATAGGCAGAGTAACCGGGTCGTACCCCATCCTACGCAGTGCCTCTGCAATCTGGTCGACGGTAAGGCCCCCTGATGGCAACATTCGTTCACCTACGACGTAGGCTGTTGCATACTCCGTGATCTCGGATGTCGTGTATGTCGGAAGGCCAAACCTTGCCGCTATGCTAGCTGTGCTCATCCAGGTCGCGGCTGAGGCACAGGACGCTACACGGGCGTCCTGCTCCATGAAGGCGGCACCTTGCACTTCCAGGTGGGAACCTCCGATGTTTACGTGAAACCGACCGGCAGTGATAGGAAACTCGGACTCCGGATCGATGGGCTGCGGCTTGAGCACTGTCCGGCCGATTCGCCGAACTGCGAGAGGGCGAAGTACGCAAAATCCCATATACGAGGCGGCGGTGCGTGGCCGTCCGAGGTAACTGACAGAGGCACGCCTGATGGGCCTGGCGAAGAAGTGGAGACGTGTGGTTCGCTTCTCTAGATCCCGGAAAGAACGTGCGTAGAAGTGCCTATAGGACCTCGCATAGTCTCGGTCGACGTAGTCGCGTTCCACGACAACGGCGCGGCAGCCCCGGTTGAGAACGTAGTCGAGAACCGCCCAAGGGGCTAGGCCAGCCTGGAGTGAAATGACCAGAGTTACCAAGCTAGCCCAATCGCGTGGCCTTTCGAGGTCGAGGATATCGAAGTTCTCGTGTGGGGTTTCGACGGTGCGCTGCACCTAACTCTCCCTCGGACAAGAGTGGGGACATTGGATGCCAATGTCCCCCGACAGATAGTGCCAGTTGGTGAGCGCTAGTCCAGTCCGCGAAGGCGCTCCTCTTGTGTAAGGCGAAGCCGGCTCTGCCGCAGCGCATCGTCGCGGACAGCAGCCGAGTACTTAACAATGCTCGCGCGGACGCGGGAGGCATCCAGCGCCTTGTCAGCACGCACGGCTCTCTGCTGCACATCCTTGGCTGCTCTTTGCGCCATTCTTAGGAACCTCCCACCGAAGAAAGCACCGTTCGCTTTTGGGCGATTATACACCCGTTGTCAAGCCTGGACAAAGGTTTGTCCCCTCGCTGGTGGGGCCGGGGAAACCTGAGGAGCGCAAGAATCAACCTGCAACGAAGCTTTGGCCGGCACCTGCCCGCTGACATCGTCAGCTCAGGTCGCACCCCACCGACCCATCATTCTGAAAGACTCTACCATAAGAAGATACCATGTGGTCGCATGCTCGTCAATATGCAGATAGGCACTTTCCGCAATTATAGACGCGCGAGTGGGGCCGGTGTTGCAGGCTTCAGTAAACGTCAGGAGATGTTAGGGTGTACATTCGGTTGGAATCAGGGCGGCGAGTTGGGCAGGGCTTGCGCCAGAGGCGGGAATAGCGGATAACTGCGGCCATTGGCCGCCGTCCGCACCGTCGCTTTCGTATCTGTCAGCCATCCTCGTTCACCCTTCGAATAGCGCATAACTGTTAGATTTTATCCCGCTGTTCGTCCACGCCGCCGACCGTACACCATAAGCCCAGCAAGCAGGCGACAGATCACTTAAAGGGCACCGGGCCAGGGGATACGTCGGGTCAGCCTGTCTTGCCGTAGCCCAGACTCTACCACCTTACAGAGAGGGGATGGTGTGTCGACGTGAAGAGGCCTCGTGCTCATCCCTTTGCCTCGCAAACTGGTCGCAATTGACATAGGTGTCTGCCTGTGGGATTATTCGCTTCGTACCATAGATATCCAGTGCCAAAATCCCCGCACATGGCTCTCCACTTGTCGGTTGAGGGAGCAACGGATCAGCAGTGGGGGAATAGGCGATGCCTGACCTGTCGGGTATCAGGACCGCACTTCTCGAATTCGCCGAAGACACGAAGTCCCCGGCGTTGCCGGCTGCCCTCGGTCTGAAGCCCGTCGCTGCCCCCACCGATCTCCTGCAGCTCCCATCGCAGCCGATAGCCAAGCCTCTATCGACCGTCGCGAGCGGGCTGTTTCGCGTGGGTAGCGCGGAGGCACCTGAGGGCAACGTCGGCATGTACGTCGTTCCACTGCATGAGTGGGGCCAGCGCTCATCCGACCGCGATCGTGCCCGCCGGCGAGTAGCGAAGGCGCTCGTCGAATACGCTCCCTACGGCGACAGGCGGTGGTTCGTTGCCCTCACGAACGGCACGAACCACGAGGTCGAGTTCATTCTTCCCCGCGTCCGCGAGGGCAAGGCCGGCGTCTCCACTGTTCGCGCCCTCGTCCAGCCCACGGACCCGTCTGGCTTCCACGTGCGCCTCCTTGAGGACCTCCAGCTCGTCCCCGGCATGTCGCTGCTCGATATCAGCCGCAAGTGGAGCGAGGCGTTCAGCGTCGAGAGGGTGACCAAGGCCTTCTACCAGGAGTTCCGCGATCTGCGCAACCACCTGTCCGAGGAACTCATCGCCCAAAACAAGGGGCAGCCACTGCTATCGAAGGAGAATCGTGGTGAGGTCGACCGCTTCGTGACCCGCCAGCTCGGGCGCATGCTCTTCCTCTGGTTCCTCCAGGAGAAGGGCTGGCTCGACCAGAACCGCGGCTTCTTCGAGCAGCTCTTCGAGCGCCACTGCCGGGGCACCGGCGCTCGCAACTTCTACCGCGACCTCCTGCTGCCCCTCTTCTTCGATACCCTTGCCAACCCCCAAGGCTCGAAGCAGCGGGGCCAGGCTAACGAGCTCTTCGGCGACATCCCCTACCTCAACGGTGGCCTCTTCCTGATGACGCCTTATGAGGTGGAGCTCCTCGGGGAGAACCGAGAGCGCTTGAGCGATCTCGACTTCCCGAACGGGCTGTTCGACCCACGCCTGCACGGCAACGGCCGCTCGCCCACGGTGCTGGGCCTTCTCAAGAACTACCGCTTCACGACGCGGGAGTCCACGCCCGACGACATGTCCGTCGACCCCGACCCCGAGCTGCTGGGGCGCGTGTTCGAGAACCTCAACGAGGAACGCCAGCGCCATGACACCGGCACCTACTACACGCCTCGCGAGATCGTGCATTTCATGTGCCGCGAGGCGCTCGACGGCTACCTACAGGACGCCGCCGGCGTCGACCGCCCGCTGCTGGAGCGCCTGCGCGCTGCCGCCCTCGAGGACGAGCCGCCGGAGGAGCGGTTGCCCCAGCCCGTCGCGAAGAAGCTTGTCGATGCGCTGGACGCCCTAAAGGTCTGCGACCCCGCCGTCGGCTCCGGCGCTTTCCTGGTCGGTGCGATGCAGGAGATCATCCTGCTCAGGCGCGGCATCGCCCACTCTTCGAGCCCCTACCGAGACCCCGACCCGTCTCAGGTGGCCGGTTGGAAGCGGCACGTCATCAGCAACGCCCTCTACGGCGTCGACATCAGCCCCGAGGCGGTCGATATCTGCCAGCTCCGTCTGTGGCTGTCGCTTGTGCTCGAGGAAGAGCAGCCGGAGCCGCTGCCCAACCTCGACTTCCGCATCGTTGCCGGCGACAGCCTTATCGACCGGGCGGGTGAGTGTGCGTTCGAGGACAGCATACCGCCGGCGCAGACGCAGCAGCTTGGGGTCCACAACAAAGTCGCGGAGATTAAGGCGGAAACGCTAAAGCTGCGCGATGAGTACGCCGCGACCCGTGACAACCGCTATGCTCGTTCCCTGCGCGACCAGATCACCCAGCGCCAGCTTGCGGCGGTAAGGCTGGAGCTGCAGCACTATCTCAACGAGGCGCGGGAAAACCTGAAGGACGTCCGGGCGAACGTCGGTGGGATAGTCAGCGAGCGCCTCAAGAAGGCATTGAAGCGCGCCGAGGAGAGGGTGACGTCCCTGGAGGAGCTGCACGAAGGGCTGCAGACAGAGGCTGCCTACCAGAAGCCGTTCCTCTGGCCGATTGCATTCCCAGAGGTGTTCGCGCAGGGCCGTGGCGGCTTCGATATCGTTCTCGCTAACCCGCCCTACGTACGCCAGGAAAAGCTCTCAGCCCTTGATCAGAAGGCATATGAGCTTGCCTTCCCTGAGGTCTACGCGGGCACTGCCGACTTGCTGGTGTTCTTCTACGCCCGCTCCGTCCAAATCCTGCGGAGCGGCGGGCACCTTTCTTTCATTACCAGCAATTCGTTCGTGAAGCGAGCCTACGGTGCTCGCCTGCAGCGCTTCCTCGCGGGGCAAGTGACCATCGAGACGGCCATCGACTTCGGCGAGACGCGGGTGTTTGACGCAGTAGTTGAGCCCTATGTACTTGTGGCAACTAAGGCAACTCCACCGGAGACACACAGAGTCAACGGCCACTACCTGTTCGTTGAGATCGCTCGCAGGACGGGGAGCCGCAGCTCAGTCGCGGCGGTTAGGGAAGAAATCGAGGACCTTTCACAACTACTCGGCGCAGACCACGTGCGACTGCCTCAGAAGGCCTTCGCGGATAGCGGGTGGATGATAGAGTCTCCGGAAGTCCTAGATCTATACCATCGCCTCATGAACGAGGGCACACCGCTTGGCGAGTTCGTGCAGGGACGCATGTACCGCGGAGTCACGACCGGCCTGAACGAGGCCTTCGTCATCGACGAGGCGAAGCGGTCGGAGCTGATCGCCGCCGACCCTCGGAGCGCCGAGGTCATCAAGCCCTGGCTGCGCGGCCGCGACGTCAAGCGCTGGTCCCCTGAATGGGCAGGGCTGTATCTTGTCTTCACCCGCCGCGGGACGGACATAGATGGCTATCCGGCCATCCGAGAGCACCTGGCACAGTTCCGTCGCCCCCTCCGGAATGCGGCTGGCCGGTTGCTAACAAAAGGCCTTGAGCCCCGCGGCGGGGAAGAATACCGCAAACCGGGGGACTATCGGTGGTTCGAGATCCAAGACAGCACCGCCTACTACCGGGAATTCGAGCAGCCCAAGATCGTCTGGCCAGATATCTCGCGGAGCCTGCGCTTTGCGTGGGACGAGACTGGCGCGTATCTAGGAAACACCGGCTACATCTCGCCCGAAGCCCCGATGTGGATGTTGGCCGTTCTGAACTCCCCACTGGCGAAGTTCATGCTGTGTCAAATCACCAGGCAGGTACCCGGTGGCTTCATCCGTGCCATTGACGAGTTCGTGCGGCAGTTGCCCATCATTGTCCCCCCGCCTGCGGATGCGAGTCAACTAGCCAAGTGCGGCGCCAGTCTACGAAACGACCCATCCAATCTGGCCATGGAGAAGCAGGTGGAGGAGCGCGTTCGCCGCCTCTACGGGATCGATGCACGTGAGTCGCGACTGATCGACGAGTGGTTTGCCCGCCGTTCCGTCGATTCGGCAGCGGACGAAGACAACGACGAGGCCCACGAACAGGAGGAGAACGAGTAATGGGCACGCAGATGAACATCCAGGAGCTTATCAACGCTGTTGGCCATGATCAGTACATTCTGCCGGAGTTCCAGCGCGGCTACGTCTGGAATGAGACACAGGTACGCGAGTACGTAGCCAGCCTCTACCGGCGCTACCCGACCGGCAGTTTTCTCATCTGGAACACCCCCAGGCCCGGCCTCGTCCGCGGCACCCCGTCAAACTCAGCCAAAACGTTCCAGCTAATCCTCGACGGCCAGCAGCGGCTCACGAGCATCTACGCGATCGTGACCGGCAACCCGCCTCCTTTCTACGAAGGGGAGAGGCTCTACTTCAACCTCTATTTCAACGTGAAGACGGAGGAGTTCTCCTACTACAAGAAGACCGTCATGAAGGATGCCTGGGAATGGGTGCCGGTGACGGAGTTCCTCAAGTACGGCCTTGGTGACTACCTCAAGACGGACGGCCCTCTGCCGGCGGAAAAAGCCCAATACCTCATCAACTTCCTCGACGTCCTGAACCGGCTCGACCAGATCAAGTCCTACTCCTATTACCTCGATGTCTTGAGCGAGCGGGAAATGGAGGAGGCGGTCCGGATCTTCAATTTCGTCAACTCGAAGGGCACGAAACTCAGCAAATCGGACCTGGCCCTGTCACAAATCTGCGCCCTCTGGCCGGAAGCGCGCCAGATCATGCGTAAGGCCCAGGATGAGTTCAAGGGCGCGGGCTTCGATTTCGGCCTCGACTTCTACATCCGATGCACGGCTTGTGTCGCCACCGAGTCGGGTCGCTACGAGCCGCTATACCGCGTGCCGGTCAAGAAGATTCAGGCAGCCTGGGAACGCGCCAAGAAGGCGCTCGACTACCTTCTGAACATCCTCCGCTTCGACGCGTTCATCGACTCAAGCGGCAACCTGGCGACGGACATGGCGCTGGTGCCGCTCGTTGTCTATCTGGCGAACGGAAATGGCCAGTTCGCGAATGACGTTGAGAAGAGGAACTTCCTCCACTGGATGTTCGTGGCCCTCATGTGGGCGCGCTACAGCGGCAGCACGGAGACGAAGCTGGACGAAGACCTGCGCGCCCTCAAGTCAAAGAACCCGACTGACCGGCTGCGGCAGAACATCATCGCCGAACGAGGTCGCATCAAGCTCGAGGCGGAAGACTTCGTTGGGCGCACCGTCCAAGGTCCCCTGATCACCTTGTGCTACGCCGCCGCCCGTGCCGCCGGCGCCGTCGATTGGTTCAACGGTTTGCCGCTCTATAACAAGCTTGTAGGCAAGAGCAACAACCTGGTCTATCACCACGTCTTCCCGCAGGCCCTTTTGTACAGGAAAGGCGGCTATGATAGCTCCAATCAGCACGACATCAACCGCGTCAACGAGATCGCCAACATCGCGTTTCTTACCGAAGGTGCTAACCTCAAGATCGGCGCCTCGGATCCTGCGAAGTACTTGCCCGAAGTGAAGGCCAAGTACTCTAGCGCCCTCACCCACCAAGCGATTCCAGAGAACCCCTCTCTTTGGGAGATCAACCGCTATGAGGATTTCCTGGCAGAGCGTCGACAGCGGCTGGCCAACGCCATCAACGAGTTCATGGATCAGTTGCTCGCCGAGGAGCAGCCAAAGGCGTTCACCATAGGTGACTACATTGACGCCGGAGAGAGCGAGACCGTGGAGTTCAAGGGCTCGCTTCGATGGGATCACCATCAGCAGGAGGTCAACAAGGCGCTGGAGAACACCATCGCGAAGACAATCGCTGCCTTCATGAACAGGAAGGGTGGCACTCTCGTGGTCGGCGTCGGCGATCGAGGCGAGGTCTTCGGCCTGGAGGCAGACTTCAGGACGCTCACCACTAGACCGGACCGTGACGGCTGGGAGCAGGCGCTTCGCAACGTCTTGAACACGTTCCTGTCGAAGGACATCGCCGCGACTGTCGGGGTCGCCTTTTCCGAGATTGACTGCAAGACCGTGGCCGTCGTTCGCGCCGATGCCGCTCTCAAGCCCGTCTATCTGGAAGGAGAACACGGCGCCGAGTTCCACGTGAGGTCCGGCAACACCTGCCAACAACTCGACGTGAAGCAGGCCCAGGAGTACATCGGGCAGCGGTTCAAGGCAATCGGGTAGGCCATGGCCATCGAAAGCGAACCAGAAGTCCCGACAACGCAAGACCTCCCATCGAGCGAGGGAATACGCCACGTCGCCAATGACCCGCCAACGGGCACGATGGAGGCGGAGCTCATGCGCGCCCTCCAGCGCGTCCAGCCGGACGAGATACGCATCGCCACCGCCTACATGACTCCTGACGGCTTCATGGAGTTGGGAGAGCATTTCCACCGTGCTGCCCGCGTGAAGGTACTGTTGGGTGAGCGGCCCTTTCTCATGCCTCGCGGCCCCCGCGATGTGCTCGGCAAGCCCGACGATGCTGACCTAGCCGGGCCGGCGGAGGTCATCGACTGGTACCAGTTTCTCGAGGGCGACTACCCCTGGCTTCTGATGAACCACGATCAGCGCAAAGAGGCGATCGAATCGGGTGCGGATGAGACCGTCCTCAAGGCCTTCAACCTGCGGGCCTGGGAGAAGGTGAGCGCCCTCGTTCACTTCTTGCAGCGCGACGGCGTGGAGGTCCGGCGCTATCTAGCGGATCAGGCCGGTAAGGTGCCCGAGGGCAAGGTCCTCTCCCACGACACGGCGCCACGGGTGCATCTCCACGCCAAGACCTACCTCTTCTCTGGGGACAGGCGCGAGTATGCGGCCGTGGGCAGCAGCAACCTCACCAAAGGCGGCCTGAACGAGAACATCGAGCTCAACCTGACGACCGAGAACCCGGAGGTCGTGTCCCGCCTAACGGGCTGGTTCGAGGAGAAGTGGGAGACCCAGAGCCAGGATTGCAAGGAGGAGTTCATCCGCCTGTTGGAGCAGTGCGTGCTGTTCGGCCGGCGCTTCACGCCCTGGCAGGTGTTCATCAAGGCTCTCCACGCCGCCTACGGACGCTATCTGGATTTCGGCCTCGCCGGCGACATCGCCGAGCAGCTCGCCGCATTTCAGCAGGAGGCCGTTGCCCGCTGTGTGCAGCTCTTGAACCGCCACTGGGGCGTGATGCTCTGCGATTCGGTGGGCCTCGGCAAGACCTATGAGGGCTTGGGGGTCTTGGCGGAGTTCCAACGCCAACGCGACACGAAGACGAGGGCGCTTATCGTCTGCCCGGCCCAGCTCGAAGGCAACTGGTCGAGCGACAAGCTCCAGAGTTACGGTGTCATCGGCAAGACGATCACGATGGAGAGCCTGCCCCGCTTGGCCGAGATCGACGACCTGCCCGATGGCCTGGAGAAGAGCCGGCGGCAAACTCAGCTCAGGAGCCTGCAGAGCTACGACATCGTCCTAGTTGACGAGTCGCACAACTTCCGCAACCACAATGCGAAGCGCTATGCGGGACTCATGAGGATCATCCGGGAAGGGTCCAAACCGGACAAGCGAGTCGTACTTCTGACCGCCACGCCTATCAACAACACGATCTGGGACCTGTACTATCAGTTGAGACTCATCACCCGCGGCGACGACACTTGGTATGCCGGCCGTGGCCCCATTGCTAACCTGCAGTCCGCCTTCCAGCAGGTCGAGAAGGGCGGCGGTGGTCCCGGTCTCCTCGACACGATGATGCTCACTCTGGTGCGGCGAACGCGCCACGACATCCGTGCCCGCCAGGAGGGCGGCGAGCCAATGGAATTGGGCGATGGGCGAGCCCTCCGCTTCCCCGAGCACGAGATCCCCGAGGCCATCACATACAGCCTCGAAGCCCTCTACAGCGGGATCTACAAAGAGGTCATCAAAGCCATCGAGGGTCTGACGTTCGCCGTCTACAAGCTGGAGGACTACGGCGTCGACACGGGCGAGCGCGATACCGAAGCCCGTGTCAGGCAGCGCAACGAGACGCTCATCGGGATCATGCGCACCATATTCTTGAAGCGGATGGAGAGTTCCGTCGTCGCGCTCACCAGCACGGTGCGCTCGCAGGTGCAGTATCTCGACACCTTCCTATCCCGCCTCGAGACCGGCCGCGTGTTGACGCCGAAGCTGGCTCAGAAGCTGCGCGTCGCGCTCGGCGGGAGCCTTACCGACGACGCGCTCGAGTTGGAAGAGGAGTCGCTGAACGTCGCCGAGCTGCTGGACAAGATGCCCTCGGTTCCGGTAGACGCAGAGAAGCTCGAGAAGTTGCGCGCAGACGTGGAGGCCGACAGGGGGACTCTTCGGGCACTGCTGGACAAGCTCGCTGCCCTGGCTGGCAAGATGGGACCAGAAGGCGATCCGAAATTGTCCGAACTCAAGAGGGTCCTTGAAGCACTTCCATCGACGGATGCGCACGGCGTCCCGACGAAGGTTGTCGTGTTCACCAACTACCGCGACACTGCCAACTATCTCTTCGAGAGTCTCGGTGGGCCTTCCAGCGCTCAGTTCAAGACGATGCTGCGCTGCCAGACTAATCTCCCAGATGGCCGCTGGATGTCCAAGCTGACCGGAAGTGATGAAAAGAAGCGTCGGGTCGAGATCCTGGCGCATTTCGCGCCCTTGGCCGCCGTCCGAGACGTAGAGGCGCTCGATGACCCCGACCTGCTCGATAAGATCAAGCCGTATCGGCAACAGAGCATCGAGATCCTCATCGCCACGGACGTCCTCAGCGAGGGTCAGAACCTCCAGGACGCCCAGTACGTCATCAACTACGACCTCCACTGGAATCCAGTTCGCATGATCCAGCGCGGTGGCCGTATCGACCGTCTCTTTTCACCGCACGAGCGCGTCTTCTTCTACAACCTGATGCCGGAAAAGGAGCTCGAAGAAATCCTCAAGCTGGTCCGAAAGCTGCGAGAGAAGATCAAGACGATTGAGGGTGCCGTTGCCCTTGATGCGTCGGTTCTCGGTGAGCAAATAGAGGAGACGGCGCTCGATCAGCTCATGGCGATCCGGCGCGGCGGTACGGACGCGGACAAGGTCTACCTCGAGGGAGAGAGGACACAGGGACTTGATCGCGCCTTCGCAGAGCTCACAAAGTACATAGACCTCGTTCGGAATTTGGGCACCAGAGAGGCTCAAGAGATCCCCAACGGCGTCTACAGCGTCAAGGTGGGCCAGGAATCAGGCGTATTCGTCCAGTTGCGCATGCCCGAAGATGTGAGTGGGCAGGTGTTCTGGCGCTTCTATCCTCTGAGTGAGGCGCACCCGCTGACCTCTCCGAGTGATGTCGTAGGCCTGCTCGAGTGCGAAAGGGAAGAGACCAGGGCTACGCTTCCCGGCGAGATCAACCCGTTCGCCTATCTAGGGACGCCACTGAGGTCGGCCGTCTCGCAGGTCGGCGCTGAATACGTGGCGCAGGTTGCCGCTCTAAGCCCCGACAAGGTAGCCACTCAACTCCGGCGGTTGCTCGCCCGTGATGATTTGCTCGAGGCGGACGCGGGTCTGTGCACCAAACTGAACGGCTGGTGTGATCAGTACCACCCCATCGATGCCACTCAGCGCGGCGCGGTGTCGGACGCTGTCCGCAGGATCAGGCTGTTGAAGCAGGACACGCCTGTGGAAGAGTTGCTCGCCTCTCTCCGGGAGTTCTGGGCGGCCCTGGAGGAGGCAGGATTGGATCGCCCTCTTTTGAGGCCCGAGACTCGTGAGCCCAGCGAAAAAGAGCTAGAACTAGTTTGCTGGGAACTCGTCTTGAGCAAGAACGAGCTCGAGGCCGTGCGGCATGCTGAGGTGCGGCAAGACTGAGCCTCTTCCCATACCAGAGGAGGGCGCGATGCTACTAGCCAGTATGCCAGGCAATGTGAAGATCGCCGTCAAGATCATCAACCACTACGGCGACGAGGTGCTGAAGGCGTACGAGGTGTGAGGCCCCGGATGCCCGCCGTCGGCCTGCGGGCCAAGGCGATCGTCCTGCGTCACGACGGCACACCCTACCAAACGCCCCAGGATGCGTTTCTGACGGCCTGCCGTCAGTCAGGCTAGGGCTTTTCCCCGTCTCCTCGTAGTGCCTCGCCCAGAAGGGCGCTACAGCCGCACTCTGGAAGGCCCTCCCGCTTGATGCCTCTTGGCCGATACGCCAAAGGGGACACCTAAGCTGGCGAGGTCTTGATGGTCTACGGCAGCAATCGCCAGGGGCAGCGTGCGACCAGGGCCTACGAGATGCTGAGGTTCGGGCAGGAAGTCCGGCTACAGCCGATGGACTGGAAGATGGCCGAGTCCTACTCGCCCACGTTCGAGCAGATACTCGGGAGAGAGGAGTAGCCATGATGACCCCATTCGAGCAAGTTCTTGCCCGTGCGTACCGTTGCGTGCTAGAACTAGCAGAGGTCCTTGAAGAGGGTGAGGCGGTGGCGTGGGAGGAGAGCAAAGGAAGCTTCTTCGCCTTCCCCTATATCAAGGAGAACCTGGCCGCCCTATCCAAGCAACTTCTTGGGCTACAGGACAAGTAGACAGTTCCTGGCAGGAGGTGCGACCATGAAGATCGCGATCATTGCGTTACTTCTAAGCCTTGCGGCCCTTGGCTTGGGCAGTTTCGCCACTGCCAGAACCTTCAACGAGAGTCACCCTGCGCCCCCTGTAGCCGAGAGCCAGTGGTCGGAGGTCGGCTGCGATAACGCCCGAATAGATGTGAGAGAAGGCACGAAAACCACAGCGGGCGGTGTCCTTTGGCGAATGTGCGCGGGTACGGTCTGTGTGACGAGAGGTGTGTGTGACTGTGCCCCGTACAACGACATGGTGCAAGCCATCGCTGCCAACTGCCCCTGAAAGGTTGACCCATGAGTATCTCTAAGCGACGGCTGATTATCGGTGGGGCCGTACTCCTATGGTCTGCTCCCCAAAGTTAGTACCGTTCATAATGACAGTCCCGCCGGCTCCATCCGCACGGTTTGACCGACCAGGCTCTTCCTGTATTCCTCGGGCGTGAGGTTCCCCAGGGAGCTGTGGGGGCGG
>Ga0315291_10004763_pt1 | contig 17165 bp, 22 predicted proteins | sample YL17G12_20_MG_FD_203070 | JGI IMG/M metagenome (GOLD analysis project Ga0315291, IMG submission 203070) | Sediment microbial communities from Yellowstone Lake, YNP, Wyoming, USA - YL17G12_20 | ecosystem: Environmental > Aquatic > Freshwater > Lake > Sediment | place: USA: Wyoming | collected...
ATTCAATTCGTGAACCATATTTTCCAGCCGCCCATGTCGGCGCTCCTGAAAAATTCGCTGCTATACGAGCGCAGCGGTCATAAACAAATGTTCCGCCGTTCTCGTTCATAATCCACGCGCGGACGAGACCGCGAGCGAGCGGATGGGACCAGTTAACCGGAACTCCTAAAAGAGGTTTTTGAAGTAAATGTATCATTAGGCATCTGCTCCACAAGCAGTCTGGAATGCCATCTCACAGTTTGCGATAGTTGCATCCAAAATGAAAATCCATTTGTTAATATGATTTAGATTCCCTGCCGTTGGATTGCTAATAGGTATAACCTTTTGACCGGCGGCGGCCGTGCTTAATACATCTGTTTTGAACGCAGTTAATCCAGACAGAACGACAAACCGACAAATTGTGGTCCACTCGTCCACCGTTGCCTCTTTGCGAACCTGAATAATAATCTCCGTTCCAAGATGGGCCGTAGTTCCTGCAATGGCGACATCAATATGAAACAAGGCATCCCTAACATCAGTCAAATTCAGCTCGGTAGATTCCGCCATTTCGGCTAAAGCAATTGATGTCCATTCAAGTAGTTGCGTATTTTGTGTCTTGGTCACCGTTGTGGCAGTCATACCGGTAACAGTAGTAGCCTTGACCCTGGCGATAATTGTCGAGCCGGTTGCACCATAATTATTGTTGACAAGGACCCGTGCTCCCAAGGCAGGCATAGGAACTGCAATAGGATTTGTGCATACACATTCACCCGCCTGTCCATCTGCGTGAACCGTGTAAATATCTGCCGTATTAAGATGCTCAAATTGCAGATTATCAAGAACTTCGATTGTATCAATGGCTGCCATAATTACACCTCTCTGGCCTCAAGATTGGCTTTTGCTTGTGCCTCCAATGTCCCAATTAAAGTGGAGACTGCTAAATCACGATTTACATCCGCTGTTCGCATCACCCAAATATCATTCATCACGGCAATTTTTTCCGCTGCCGTGTTTATATGCCGATTGACAATCGTATATGTTCTCGGATTTGCAGGGTTGGTGCTATCTGTTCGAATCGCCGTTATCGATATTGTTTTTGATAAAATATCCGTGACAGTTATTTTAACTTCCCACGTTATTGCCATTTTTTAATCCTTTACTGATTTTAGCCAATGCGAAACAAATATCGCAAAATCAGCGAAATTAACCGTTCCATCAAAGTTCAAATCGGCACTGCCAAAACCGGATAGAATCGGCGATTGATTAAATTCCCAAATGCGAACCACAATAGTCCCTCTATCGAATAGCGGTATGCCATCGACCGGCATGTCCGTGACCGTGATATTTGGATAATAGATACCTGCTACCGTTGCCTTCCAAACAAGAATGACCCTATTTGGCTCGATAGAACCTAAATCTAAAATCATTCCCTCCGGCTGATTGTCTAACGTAAAAACAAGTGCATCTCCATCAGGATCACAAGCGCCTATCGGTATAGCAAACGAATTACCCACATTCATCTGCACCGACCCGAGAATCCGATATTGACATTCTTCAGGGTCATAGGCGAACGGTGGGACAATAGATTTTGGAGGAGGACAAATTGTCCCTGAAATAATACCCATAACCAGAATAAAAATGGATATTTTACCTGTCATTTAGTCCTGTATGGATTTTTCTGCCGGGGACGATACTGTTTGTCCATCGGCGTCCGAAATTCCTTTTGCCGGCTCGAATCCGATTCCGGCCTCTTCGGCGAGTTTTGCTGCGACTTGTTCTGCATCTTCTGCCTCCAGAATAGCAATGGTTTTTTCTGCCTGAACTTCTGCGAACCTGCTACCTGCAATTTGCAGTTTGGCATCTGCAAATTGTATAATCTTTTTTACATCACTTTTTTTTGCTGCTTTATTTTCCATATCCCGTGCCTTTTTATCGGCATCCTGTGCATTCTTAAATGCACGAGAGAAATCGACCATTAGAAGAGTAAGTTCATCGACTTTTCTACGCAAAGCAACCGCCTTTTCAATAGCGAGAGTCGCATTCTTTTTCTGTTCGGCGGCGGCAATCGCCTTATGGTCAATTTTTTCGTCCCAGGGGGCGGGGACGGGTTTGCAGGTGCCTTTGGGGAGTTTGTCCACTATTTCCTTCGGCACATCCAATTTCTGGTCGATGACATACAGGCCGAGCGGGCCGGCGTAGATTTTTAGAATTTTGACCCACATAATTATTCCTTTCGTTTTTGACCTGCCATTTTCATACGCATCAGGTCGGTTATATTTATCTTCTTGAAATGATTACAGATGACCTGCGGGTCGATAGTGACACGATAACCCGCCGCATTGGCCTTGCGGAAAAAGAATACATCTTCGGATTCCTGAGAACTATCCTCACGCTCGACCCATTTGAACCAGGGCCAATTGACTTTATCAAAGACATCACGGCGAATTAGCAGACAACCGGCCCCGCCGGCATCGACCTCGAAGGGCTTATCCAGCGATGGAAGCCATTCGAGGAGCCGGTAGAGCCGGTCGCTGTCTGCGTTCAGTAATGCCCAGCGGAGACCCTGCTGCATATTCAGAGGATAACATCCGCCGGCAAGTGGGACGTTCAAGGCCAAAAGTCGCTCAATGCAATCCAACGGCGGCTCGACGTCGCTATCCAGGAAAAACAGGTGCGTCCAATCGCCTGCCAGAAATATGCGAACCAGACCATTACGCACGTGGTCGTGCGGCCTGCCAACCACGATAATCGGGTTATCATCGATGTGGGCAAAGGCCACGCGGTCGCGGAACCTGTGCGCAATAGATTCACGCCAGGCCGATGTTCTCGGTTCGATTGTATCGCCGGTCGGAGTTGCAATAAGAATCTTAGGCATTTTAATCCCTTATGCCTCGACCAACTCAGTCAGGCCCATATCGGTCGCATCCTTGACCACATGACCGCCGGATAATCGGCCGATAATGCACAGATTACAGCCGGTGGTGCCGTTGCCGGCGTGAGGCACCTGGACCTGCATATACCGCTTATGCGTTTTCTTCAGGGACACATCAATGGCGTATATGGTATTATCTCCGCCTGCACCGATAACCGCAGCAAGCGCAGCATCGGTAACGGCGGTATAAGTGCCATTGGTAGTATCGCATTCCTCAATCAAGGGCGGAGTTGTTTCGGCGGTTGAACCAATGGCGGCATCAACAGTGCCGACATGGAACTCGACTCGGAGTTTCTCATCAAATCCAGCAGTATCGACGTAGGTATTACCTGCGAAATCTCCATCATCCTTAAGTTGCGGAGGCAACAGGGTAACTACTTTTTCGCGTTCAAAAGGTCTCATCGTTTTGTCCTTTCTAAAACAATGACTCAAAATACTAATTCAAAACATTCACTCAAAGAATCTACGAAAACTTTTTCGCCTGAAAACAAATCAGGCGATATCGGCATAAAGACCAACCACGACACCATCTTCAGGGGTAGTCGCGGTTGTTGCAGTGCCGACTCCGGTCTCATTATTCATCCCGATACGCTCGGTGGCCCTTATGGCTACCGAATCGGCGGTGAAAAATACCGAAGCATCAGATGCCAGGGTATAGGCCCTTGCCTCGCCGAGAACAGCCGCCATACGAAGATTGCCATAAAGCAAGGGGACATGGTCAACTGCCGGTTTTGTCCGGTGCATCGGCGGGACGAATTCCACTGGCCGGCCGAGGAATTGTGGATTTTTGCCATAAGCGGTATTTATCATCTCGGCTGCAAATGAACCAGTCATTGCCAGTGCAATTTTAATCAGGACGGTGTAAAAGAAATTCTTGTGGCAATACCACTTAAGGTCCACACTATCGTCGGCATCATCGTGAATGATGCCCTGCATATTCGTGAGGTCCTGTGCAGTAATAGCACTCCAGGCGCCGGGTGTCGCCTGCACCGCCAATGCCCGAACAAGTGCCGGAGTCGCATTCACCCGCAAAAGGGCCTGGGTCAGGCCGATGTAATTGAAATAGGTGCTGGAACCATCGCCCATAAAACCAGCAGCATCTTCCTTACGACCAAAGGCCCTTGCCAACCGCCTGCCAACGACCTCGCCGATGGCAATTGCCGCACTCTCCATTGTGGCCCTCGGGACAGGGATATAACTAATCCAGACCTTCGGCGAAAGGCCTGCGGCCCCAAAACCGATGTCCGAAGCGCTTGGTGCAACACCGGCTTCGAGGCAGTAAACGTCCGGATCCCCGGTGACAATCGGGAAAGATGCACTGCCGCCAGTTATCGGCCAAACCATAGCATTGCGGCGATAAACCCCGTAAATTCCGATTCGCTCGACGAGATACGCCATAAAGTCCTCGGGGATAAGTGGATCGCCCATCGCCTTGGTTTTTACGATGTTGCCTTCCTTGTCGATATAGTGGCAATCGATGCCTTTGTTTTTCAATTCCTCCTGGGCATTTGTATTGCCCAGAATGTGGCCGATGATAAACAGACCGAAGTCCTTACAGACTTCAAACGAAGGCCAGAAGCCCTTGTAAAGGCCATCAGAATTCCGTATGCTTGCAAACCGCGACCGCTGAAGAAGATTGATTTCCCTGGTTAGTTTCTCGGTTATTTGCTTCATCTCTTCAACGGCAGTTGTCACCGGCTTTAATTGGTCCGCCACGCCGGCCTTGAGTTTCACTTCATCATCAGCAAGTTTTTTGTCGATGAGGGCGGTAATCTCACTTTTGGTAGCGAGACCTTTTTTGAGGTCCTCTACGGCCTCCTGTATTTGAGTTAAGGTTGGTTCCATGAGAATATCTCCTTATGGTTGAATACTTTTTAGGGTTTTTAATAGTTGCCCGGCTTTGTCCTTGTCCTTGCACGGGATGGATTCGACAGGGGCCTCACCGGACAGGAGGGCATCCGCAAATTCATCCGAACCAGGGACAAGTAACGACTTTATATCTTCGAGAGAACTCTCGATAGATTCGCGAAGAGAGGAAATTTCTTTGGAGAAAGAATTGAGTTTATCATCAATATAAGATTTCAAATCCTGCTGGTCAGGTTCTTCGTAAAAGGTCTTTGACCTCGCCAATGCTGCACGATTAGAAGGGACCGGAACGGCAGAGATTTCAAGAAGCTCGATTTCCTCATGGATAAAAACCCGTTTGCCCTTGCTTTCCTGCCAGTTGCCTTTTACAGGGATAAAACCAACGCTGAATGCCCTCATGTGGGCATCTTTGTATAATTGCCAGTATTCCTCGCCAAGCGCCGTGGATGCAAACCGCATCTTAAAATCAACCTCCTTATCGGTGATTTGAATACTTTCGGGAATTGCAGAGCCGATAACAGGCGATGAGCCGGAAGCGAGCCGGTGCTGATGTGCGGCCAATATCACCGGATTGGCCTTAAAAGAGGCAATCGTGCCGACAAAAGCAGAAGGCAGAATAATCTCCTCATCACGGTCAAGGTCCATCGTCGAAGCCACTGCTTCGAGAGAGCGGGATTCCTGGTCGATTTGCTTTACCTGGGCGAAAAAGTATTTTGCTTTAACGGACATTTTTGTCCCCTTTCATTTTTTCGTAAGTATAAAATTGTGAGACTTCCTTGCCCGGCATTAGGGCAAGCTCAACGCATCGACAATTGATAATTTCCTCAGGCGGGCCGGCAGGGTCGGTAGGATACATCAACGTCGCCGAACCAACCTTAAATGGCTGTTCTAAAGGGATGCCTTCGGAATAATCCGTCTCGGCTTGCCGATGACTATCGCGAACGGCCTTGTCGCGGGCGGATAGCCAGCTTTTTAATTTCACTCCGGAGGCCTCCAATCCCGCATGCCTGCCAGAATTGACAGCACTACCCGTTTCCGTTCGAGCGATGCGTAATGCCCGCGCACGATTGGAACCTAAAACCTGACGAACACGCGATTCAAGCTCATTTATACCCTCGCCTGTCTCAAGACCTTCCTTCAATTGGTTTGCAACCATATTCTGCGTAATGTGATTGACGGATTTTAAGTTTTGAGAAGACCGAATCAATGCCCTGTCAATCACCTGCTTTAATTTGACTTGCTCAACACGTATATTTAATTCCGAACCGGCCAGATTCAGGGTCTCGACAAGGGTCTGACGAACACCAAGTTCACTTGCCTTATAGAAGAAACTGCGATGAATAATGACTAATTTATTATCCTCGGATTTGAGGTCCAAGGTCACGCGGGCGATAACCTGGTCGGCATCGGCTTTAACCACGGATTTCACGGATTCCACAGATTGAATCTTAAGTTCAGAGAAGGCATTTTTAAGTTTTGAGATAAGGATTCGCTGCTGGCGAATAAAGAATAGTCGCAGGGCATTTTGATATTCCCTTTCAATGCCTATCCAGGATGCGGTCCAGTTCCGCCAGAGACGTTCGGCAGCGGTTTCTTTAGCCACAGAGGACCCTTCGACTTCGCTCAGGGCAGGCACAGAATTATTGATTGATTTTGGCTCCTCTTTGGCAGGAGTTCCACCTTCAGGAAGGACAGGGCCCGTCATTCCTTCGAGGCCGCCTTCGAGCGTAAAATCGGCGGGGACCTGACCCATCGGAATCCACCAATGCTCGCCCCACGTGGTCTCCTCGTACGGCAAATCGTGGGCCGCAATAAGCTGGTTCAATGTAACGCCGGCTGCGGTGAACTTCAGCACCTGCTCCGCCTGTTTTCTTTTTGATTCCTGAACAACAGGATGCTGACTATAATCGAACCAGGCAAAGACCTGCCGGTTATTTGCGACTGCCTTCTGGCGGGCATCACGGAAGGAACGGTTCATAGACAAATCTTTGAACCGCGAAGATTTGCCGAACCAGCTCTCTTTTAATTCCAGAGAGCGAATATCAGATGACCCGAACCTTGATAAAACGCCATCGGTAATCTCGCTTGCGAAAAGCTCGGCGAACGGAATAATCGTATTGAAAATAAAGTCCTCCTGGGCGGGGCCGTGAGAATACTGGGCCTCGGTAATAAGACCGACCACGCCGGGCGGAACGCCAAAGACAGAACAGATTTTTTTGTCGGACATAGTCGTCAGATTTGCGACGTCCATATCGACCATGTTCATTGCCACGGTTTTGATATCCATACCACCCGTCAATATGGCCGTCCGCTTGGCCCTGCCGGCGCCCGCGTGACGGGCATCAAATTGGGAACGCAGAGAATCAACCTGCTCTTTTTCCAGCCGGTTTTGTGAGGTTAATATCGCACCCGGTTCAGCGCCGTTTTGGAGAGCGGCAGTATTAAATAACTCGGCGGCGTAGGTGTAATTGATGCTCTGCTCAGCGGCAGTTGCAGGGCCTATGCCGTGAAAGCGATCGTAAGGATTGAAATTGCGGGTCTGATGGACCTCAAGTGTCGTAAATTTTTCCAATTGGCCTCCGCCGCTAAATTCCCAACCGAATAGATTACCTTGATTTCCACCTTTGTCCGTGAGGGGATTCATTTGGATACCTGAAACGACAAGAAATTGGGTTGGTCGAATAATCTCGCCTTCGGTAAAAATCATAAAAACATCACGAGTTAATGCATAATGGCCAATCCAATTAGTAACAAACATTTTGAAGGTCATTAAAGGGTTCTTAAAGAGCACTTCCCATAATGGACCGGACTCAATAATTTTTTCATCTACCGTGGAAATGACCAAAGGCAGGCCCAGCATCGTAATTATGATTTTAGTAATGCAGGCAAAGACCAAATCAATCTGCTTATATGGCTTTGTAGGTTTACTTAATGAAGAATCGGTCAGATCGCCGCCGGTCAGCCAGATGTGGGCAAGTTGGCTTAAACCGATGCTCTTACCTGCTGATTCGATTTGCTTATCAACGGCAATTTGCAGCATCGAGGCGGCATCGGGACTTAATCTATTAACCTGTTCATTCAAAGCAGGATTACCTCCGGGATGACATTTGTGATTGCCGCCTCTTTTGCCAAGGCGGCAGCCCAGAACTCATCGGCGTGACCGGCCTCAGTGCTGGCAGCATCATAACGGACATTGCCGGAGACCGTGACAGTTTTGCGGACACTATGGAAGCTTTCACGAATGTCCCTGTCAGTAGGGACGCGAATACGCTTATCCTGGAACCGGCCAAGAATCTGGCTTGCCAAATGGTCCTTGACCTCATTAGTAAATTTGACCTTTTCGACACGGTAATCGCCGAACCGGTCCTGCAAGGACTCGACCAGCATGTCACCTATGCCGGTGGCATCGCCGCAGAAACGGCGGACGTTCTGATTGGCAAGCAAATCCGTTGCAATCTGCAACTGGACAGCATAAGGGGTCTTATGTAATTTCTCAATCTTGCGTGGAATTAAGACATCCCCGACCAGCTCATCAATCCAAATAACCGTCAGATCCTTTTCCCTGCCGACATCCATACCGGCATAATAATTGCGGCGTTCTTTTGTATGAGGGATAAGCGGCTGGAGACAATCAGCCGATTCGCAGGATTGATATAAATCGTAAGGGATAAGCGAGGTCAATGCAGTCGAAGGGATGCACATATATTCCCGATTGTAGGCATCCTCATTGCGGCATTTAGCACGACATTCAGCCAGAAATTTCCTGCGTGCTTCAAGGTCGATATAATTGAGCTTGTAAATCTTTTCAGCCAATCCCTGCGCAACGGCCAGGGTAATCGGGACCTCATGAAGCGACCAAGGGAGAACATTATCCCGTGCCGGAACTAATTCACCGGAACGAATCCGCCTGGCAGTTTTTATGAGATTATCAAATTCAGAACCCTCAGCATTACGGGTCGAAAGAATTGAGATATCATAGCCCCACGTGGTAACCGGCATCGCAGCATCCAGCATCTCGCCCGGCGAATCGTGCCAATCGAATTCATCGAGACCAACATCACCGCCCTTGCTGCGAAACCGGCGGGGATTGGAGGACATAGAATTGATGCGCGAGCCGTTAGGGAATTCCACGACATAATTATTGTAACGAAAGCCCTGGTCATCCACCAATTCTTCAGTAAGAATATTGACCGCCGCCTCAAAAATCCTGCACCATTGCTGACAATATAAGGAAAATTCCACGGCAGCAGATTCATCTGATGAGCTGAACCAATAGTCACGTCTAACATCCGACAAATTACGTCTGCGGACCGCACGATATGATTCAGCATAAGTAGCGCCGATGCGGCGGGATTTGTCCCAGAGCTTAAAATGCGAATCATCCGCTATCCAGGCGACCTGGTAAGGCAGAAAATAATCCTTTGATAATAAATCTTGAATCACGCTTTAACGACCCCTAAATGTTCATCTATGATTTCCTGGATGAGTTTCCTGTTGACGCCGGCCTTTGTCAGTTTGGCCTTTGTCGATTCGGTCGCGGTCCTTATCTTCTTTGCGAGCTGCTCACGGATATATTTGTCCGCCGTAATAGAGACATTCATGCAATCGCGGACCGCCTGAGAAACCTCCTTTAACTGCTTGGTCGAAAGCGATTCCTCTTCCGCCGCTAATTGGACGATATGGGCGGTAATCATCTCGGCGGCGGCCTTCTGAGTGGCTGATGCCTTCTCCTCGGTCAGGTCCTTCATCACATCGCGTGCTATAAGTCCGGCTTCTTTCATACGAGATATGACCCGCAGGCGAATTGACCAACGACTAATAGCGGAATCGCTTACTTCAAAACCTTTTTGCAGGCAATAAAGGACGATATCTATATAACGCGGGGTGCCTTTATATCCGGCCTCGGGCTTGAAATCATTTGGCCAGATATTGTCCACCAACATTTGAGTAATTGCCTCCCGCAAAGCGAAAGGAAGTTTCTCAATCGAATTATGAACTCGCCTCGATACCATCAAATCTCCAGAGCGGAATCGGTCTGAATGTTGTCGGCAATCTCCTTACCGGCGGCGGTTAGGCCAATGAACTTTTTCTCAAAAGAACCGGACCCGCCAATTTGCTCATCAATAAACTCGATATAATCTTTCTGATGCAAATAGGCGGCATCTTTGGCCAATAATGACAAAGTGTAGTGTTCGTCAAACCCGCAAAGGACCCTGTAAAGGGTTTGAGTCTGCAATGGAGTCGGATAGAGACGATTGAGATTGCTTAAAATCAATCGCCGCATCTGCATAATCTTGATTGCTTCAGGGTCTTTTCTCATTTGGGTTTTTCTCCATTGCGCATTCCTGCAACGATTGTGCGGGCGATCTCCCCGCAGATTTCAGGGAGCTTGTCGGTAATAGTCAATTTGCCTTCGAGACGATTTACACTGGCACATAATTGCTCTATGCTGCGGCGGGTCCAGCCGGTTTCGCGAAGGAAAAGCTCACTATCGACAAAAGTCCTTTCACAGTCGACCTTGCACCGTGAAAATTCAGATTGAAGGGCCTTTAATTCGGCTTCGTGCCTGTCGGCCCGCAAGCTGAAAGAGCGAATTGAGGCCTTTATGGACTGGAGATTTATAAGAATCAAACTGCTGATGATGCCAATCATTGAACTAAACAAAACAAGCAACCATTGAGACGACATTAAGAACTCCTTTTCTAAATTACAACTTAATGCGATTATTTTCGCATTTAGGACAAAAGACTATGACTTTTGAATCTTCCCAGGTAATGCGGGCCTCTGTGCCGCAAACTCGGCAATTACAATAAAAACCACGCCCGCGAACTTTCAGGGAAACTATTGGCTTCCAGGATTTTACAAAACAAGATCGCTTCATTCCTTTGATCCGGCCAATTGTTTTCAGGCAATCACCTTCTTTTTATAATCTTTGTGAATGTCGTAAATCTTTTTGGCAGTCGCAGGGTCGCTTTCGCCCTCTATTCTTGTCAAGGTCTTTTCAGCGGCCAATTGCCTTCGCTTGTTCCATAATGCCCAGGCACCCATACCTGCCCCGACAATCCATTGAATATTTTCGGTTTGTTTGGTCGGGTCTTTCGTCTGCCAATCCTTCGCAAGACCCTCTGTTATCTTGCCCGTTACCTGCTCGGTAATCTCGACTACATCCTGTTTCTTTTCCAGCGTTGAAAGTTTGTTTTCAAGTGCTTTAACTTCAGCAGGTTCGGATGCCTGTGACAACTTTTCTTTGGTTGCAGCAAGCTCGGCAATAAGAACGGCCTTGCTCTCCTGTGCCATTTTTTGAGCTTCGGTCAATCCGGCAGACGTACCTGCACCAATGCCAATGCCAGTTAATAAATCGCTGCCACAACCAGTGAATAAGCCACAGAAGACAAAAAGAAAGACGATGGATGATAGACGATGGACAACAGACGAAAGACGGGGCTTACGGGGCTTGCTGGGTTTGCATTTGCTGAACATAAAAGACTCCTTTCTTGAACATTGACTGACACGGACTAAAACATATAACACTGAAATACACTGACTAAAACACTGATTAACATGGACTTATCTAAAATCCTTTTTAACCACGGATTACACTGATTTTCACGGAGTTATAAATCAGGGTTTATACTGAAAAAATTACCATCCTTAACAATAAGATTGGTTCTTTTCAAGGTAGATAAATAAGTATTGAAACTTCCGGATATCCGAAGCCGGACCGCCAAAGCAATTTGGGACTTGGTGAATTTCATTCCTGATTTTTCTATCAGGAACTTGAAAATTCGAGAAGCACCGCCATTACCTAATTTCTTCAACCATTCCTCGGCATTGTTCCCCACAGAAACAGGTACAGAGAGAATTTGATTACTGCCCGAACCACCGACAATATTGCGGACCTGCACGATTATCTCGTGAAGTTTTCTTATCTCGATATCCTTCCGCATAAGTTTGGATTCGTATTCATTACGAAGGACGAGCAATTCCGGATTTTCTTTTGGCTTAATCTCTTCCTGCAGGACGCCGGCAACAGACGGTTTTTCAGGTGAACCTTTTTTCTTTTTGCCATCCTCTAAAGACCGGGCGAATCGGCCGATGAAGGCCTGAATATCGGTCTGGCCAAACTCCGGCATTGTGAACTTATCGCCGATTTTTTCGCGGTCCGGATGGAAAGTCTCGCGTTTGCGAATTTTGATTCGCTCGAAGATACCGAGAAATTCAGGTGACCAAATCCAGCCCTCACCTTTCGGTAAAGACGGCAAAGATGCCATAAACTTCTCAAAGTCGCCTTCCGCCGCGTGAAATTCCACCCAATCTTTGAGTGCCTTGCGGTCATGAGGACTGACATTTTGAAAGGCCAATAAAGTATCGAGCTGGGTGAGAACATCCTTGTTAATCGTGGCGGCCCGCTGATTAATCAAGGTAACGCCAATACCCCTGTTGCGGCCCATCACTACGAGATTGCTGACCGAATTAAAGGTCTTACCAAGCCCGCCAAATACATGCTGAGGAACGAACTCGTGCGCTTCCTCGATAAAGACGTGACGAGGGGTGTTATTGATATTCAAAAGTTCCTCAGCGAATTCGGCAATCAAATGACGTTGGGCGACTTTGGGCATCCCGAAGGTATTAATAACGCAGGAAACGTTCTCCCTGACAATTGCCTGGGCGATTGTCCTGCCCATGTCCCTGTCGAGAGGAATATCGGCGTGCTCCAACCCGAATACAACTACCGGCAGGCCTGCATCCTTGCCGTTTGCAGTCAGACGCAAACCCCACCAAACATCAATCGGGTCGAAAACGACGAAGGGAATGCCGTTTTTGAAAAGCTCCTCGGCCATCACCGCCGCCGTCCAGGTTTTGCCGGCGCCCCGCTTGGCCAGGATAGCGAAGGTCTTAGTCGCCGCATTGATAGGTATCTGAATACTGCCGAGATTTAACTGATTAGTAATCACTGACTCACACTGACTAAAACACTGACTAACACAGACCCTACTTCGCTTTAAATGGCTACGCAGGGCAGGCTATTCGGGGGCTTTGAGCTGGTCCCAGATAACGGTTTTCTGGGATTTAAAAACAGAAAGCCCCCGACCGAATTTTGAATCAACTCAGCCGGCGGGCTTTAGATTTGCTCTACCGGAATTTGTTAATGAATGCAACAAGCATCCATGCTGTCAAAAACAAACTAATATCGTAATCGGAAAAGGGCAAGAGAAATCTTAAATAAATTTTAACCACGGATTTATACGGATTAACGCGGATTTCAAAATAGTCCCTACTACATCAAGAAACGATTACGCAGGGCAGGCAGGATTTCAGGGGGTTTTTGTGGATAGGTAAAAATTGAGGATTATAACGGCCATCGTGGCAAAGAAAAAAAGATAAAAGACCCACCGCAAATCCATAGCGGCATTATCGAACCATCTATCGATGAATAAAAAAAGCAAGGCCAATAAGAACAGGATTCCGGCGATTATCAGCATTTTTCTCAAAATATCTTGGTTATTGCCTATTCAAATAAGCAACCAAACCAATCATGAAAATAATACCTATTATTATCCAGATTCCAAAACCCACAAGGTTCATTTTTTATCCATTTCGTCCTGATTTAAGTTAATGTTTTTTTTCTGTTTGTAAAAATCTTTCCATAAGAATCCTCCGGTCCTCTTCGGAAAATATACCAACAAAACCAGTCATATATGCATTTATCATTGTTTCTCTCAAGGCTTTTCTTGCTTCAATTTTTGCTTTTTCAATGTCTTTCTGGAAAGCAAGTTTTCGTAATTGCTCTCGCAATGCTGGTTCGAGGGTTATATACACAAGAAATGCCGCTGCGGCAGAGGGACTATAATCTTTGCTTGGAAGGTGGAATATTTCCCATTCTTTGAGAAGTTCCGGAGAAAAATAGTAACTTCTTTTAATAAAATTTTCAATCATACAAAAATTCCTTTAACCACCTTATATACAAACGGTTAGAACAATTTCAAGGCCATTATTAAGAACTTTTTAGAGATTATTAGAGGGATTTTTGTGGACTTCTGCCGATACATAGGATACGTTTGTAATACTTTCAAAGGAAATTGGGTTATGGCGACAATAAGACCTATAGAAACCTTGCATTTTGACAAGAGGAATGACAAAGGGCTTTTTCGGAAGCTCAATGCCGTGGCCCCGGTTGTCTATCGAAAACCTCATGACCTTGTAAGAGTACTCCTCCTGCAGGAATTAGACAAAATAATCGAACAGCATGGAATAGATATTTACCAACAGGAATCAACTCAGCCGGCTGTCGGCTGAGTAATCTTATAAACCCCCCTGTACCAGAACGGTGCAGGGGATTGAAATTAAGCGGGGTCCATCCCGAAGTGAATAAAAGTCAGAAAGCAGAAGACAGAATACAGAAGACAGAAGGAAAAGTCAAGGGAAAAATGAAGGAATTTTAGATTGCGAATTGTAGATTGTGGATTGCCCGGCAAGGTCTGCGAAAGCCCTATTGAGGTCTGCAGAACACGCAAGTGAATAACCTTCGCGGTGTGGTATAGGTTAAACGCCGCATTGGTTTGGATTTTAAGATGCTTAAAAAAATCATCATACATCTGATTATTACAGGGATTGCCATCTTTTCGATGACAGGGGCGTGCCTATTCGCAAGGGCATTATCACCGTTTTTCAAATGATAAGCGATAAATCCAGCAAGGGTATCGCCCGGCAAAGTTGAACATAGCAAAGGCACAAAGGCAAATGGTTAAAACCGAACCAGAATTTAAAAAAGGCGACAGATTGAAACCCACCCCTGGTATGGTTGGTGCTTATGGCTGCGATGAAAACACACGGGCAATATTTATCGAAAAAGTTGAGGGCGGATGTATCCGCATAAGAAGATTAGACAGAGAAAGGTCGGAAGTTTTTCATCGAAGCTCCTGGGTAAAAGATTGAGAGAATTTTAACCACGGATTTCACGGATTAACACAGATTTTAGATGAATGATGAACGGAAAATTAACTTTATAAGAGGATTTAGGGTGGGAATGGTCCTCGGAATTATTCTCTCCTTAATTTTGTTTCTCCTGACTGGGACGGGGGGCCGTGCCCCCGCCCCGGAAAAGAATCCTGCTTCCAGTGGCGTAAGCCATCCCCGAGCGGAGTGGGAAATCGATACTCATAATAATCCTCCTTCCAATTCCGGTAGGTCTGAATGGTCAGGCCTGCCGGCGTCATCATACCGCACCGCAGACGGATGCCTGATCGGCGGCCAACCCCCGGCTGCCGACCAAATTTTATCAACCTTTTCACAGGCCACCCTACTTCGTCCTGCGGACTACGCAGGACAGGCAGATTGGTTGGATGACCTAATAGAGCGAATCTGGCAACAGGAATCATCGGGACGGCTCAATCCGCCCGATGGGGATGACGGCAAGGCGGTAGGACCCCTGCAAATACATCAGGAAGCCCTTACGGACGTCAATCAACGGTTCGGATTGAATTATGCCCTCTGGGACATGAGGGATATCGAGAAGGCAAAGCTCGTCGCAAAACTATACATCACAATGTACCTCGATAATAATCTCGAAGAAATTTCAGCAAGGATTTTTCATTACGGACCCGCCGGCTGGCGGGGAAAAGATGTCGATGGTTATTGTGAGAAAATAAAAATAGTCACAGAGAACACAGAGACCACAGAGGTAAAAAAATAAATGGATATAAGAGACGGTAAAATTTTAACAGCAAAAGAAGTGGCAACTCTATCGGAATTTGACAAGCAATTTGTTAAGCCAATGAAGATATTTCCCACAAAAAACCAATTATCCAGTAACAGAATCGGAAGAAATGAACCCTGTCCCTGTGGTTCCGGTAAAAAATTTAAGAATTGTTGTTTATTACCATCAACCACTTTGCCCCAGAGAATCATTAGATGAATACTGGGAAAGAATCAAATGGCAAAAAGAAAAATAAAATCAAACGAAGGCCGATTGCTTGCAAAAGCTCGTGATAAATTTTTTCGAGAAAATCCTACATTGCTCGGATTGGGAGCGGCGGGGATATATCTTAAAAACCGTTTAGAAAAAGCATTTATTTCAGGTTGGGATGCCGGAAAAAAATATGAACAATGAGCAAGTAACGACAATTGAGGCGGTGGTTTGTCCAGAATGTTTTGTGCAAATGCCGGGGACCAAGGTCCTGCCATCACAGACAAATCGATACCACACGGAGTTCAGGACATATTTAGGATACTGCTCTAAATGCAACTGTGGCTATGAAGTCGTCCAATTCAAGAGAGAGAACCAGTGCCGTTGGGTCATCCATAAATACCAAAAATATCCGATAAAACAAATCGGCTCGGATGGTAATTCCTTCGTATCACCGATGAAGGATTTGTCACCAATCGGACAATATCATTCTTCGGGCAAATGGATACCACTTAACGAATTACCGGAGCCGGCGCCGATAGTAACCGGGCCCGGGAGAGAATATGACCAGGGATATACGCCTGAAACGAGCGAACTTTGGCTCAATTTGCAAAAGGCATTAAACGTCGTAAATGTGGCGATAGAGTGCCTCGTAAGGCATTTCCAGAAATGATTGTAGAAGAATTTAACCACCCGACTTCGCTAAAGCTACACCGGGCAGGCAGATTAACACGGATTAACACAGATTTTATTACAAAATAAAGATGATAAAAAAACCTGTAAACACCGAAGAGCTTGCCAATGTTCCCGCATCCAAAAGAGATGAGGCAATCCGCCGATTAGGAATCATACAGCAATTCAATCAATTCCACAGACAAAATGAAGCGACAAAAAGCGATGCAATAGACCTGTTTGTCGCCGGTAATCAGGAATTAACCAGAACCACTTTATACCGATGGCTTGCAAAATATCATCAGCAAGGACTTTTGGGACTTGTCGATAAACGCGGGGGAGGCAGGTTCGAGAACGAAATCATAAGCGAAGAGGCGTTCGAGTTTTTCAAGTCACTATATCTGACGCAGCAGCAACTGCCGCTTAAAACCTGCCTGCTTAATATCAACTACATCAACCAATCACAAAAACGTGGCTGGAAGATACCGGAATTATCTATGATGTATCGAATCGTCAAGGACCGGATACCACTTGCAGTCAGTGTCCTGCACCGCGAAGGCCTGGCGGCCTACGAGGCAAAATGCGCACCTTATATTGAAATTGACCCCGACAGCATCGAGCCGAACCAGGTGTGGGTTGGAGACCACAGCCAGTTTAACTGCTGGGTCAATTATCAAAATAGATTAGTGCGGCCCTGGATGACGGTCTGGCAGGATTTGAAGAGCAGGATGATTGTCGGCTGGTATCTATCAATCATCCCGAACCAGACGACAATACTCTTATCGATGAAGCGGGCAATCGAAAAATTCG
>Ga0315291_10004764_pt1 | contig 17163 bp, 21 predicted proteins | sample YL17G12_20_MG_FD_203070 | JGI IMG/M metagenome (GOLD analysis project Ga0315291, IMG submission 203070) | Sediment microbial communities from Yellowstone Lake, YNP, Wyoming, USA - YL17G12_20 | ecosystem: Environmental > Aquatic > Freshwater > Lake > Sediment | place: USA: Wyoming | collected...
CACTATATCGTATGAACACTATTGATTTTCGTCTGCACTTGTCGCAGTTGACCACGCTGGTCAGATGACGACACGAGATATTTATTGGTTCTTTCTGGATGCTGTGGCATAGGTATTTGTAAGGATAGGTTGAAGCGCTCAGCCAGTAGGTCGAGTTCGTGCCGTCAATCAGCGGGGATTGAGCTCGGACCTAAACCCCTTTTCTTTTCGTTCTTCCTATGACCACGATTCCAGCCGCCACAAGAACAATCACGGCAGCAGTTATGAGCCCTAGAACCAATCCCCATTCGGCCAGCCACGATTCATGAGAGTGTATGCTGTACGAAACCACAACAGGCGTCTTGGTTGTGTCATCTGGATTGTAGAACCAGAACGTGTAGACCCCCTCGGGGTCTGCAGTAAGCGTACCATGACCTGAAGCGCCTTCTTGTCTTACCTTATCGATGCCAGGAGCAGGAATGGGATTTGAGGGAACCTTTGGTACCCAGGTGACTTCGAAAACAACTGTGTCAGTGGCAGAATAGGAATAGTCAATGCGGTTCCCGAGCTGCAAGGTGTAGTTGCAGGCCTCGTACATCGACTTTGGCTCGACCAGAGATAGCTCACCATGATCACCACCACAAGCACCAATTGCAACGAAGGGGGCACACATGAAGATGGCCACCACTAGCAAGGACCTAATCTGTTCCCTCCGCAAATTCCTCTCCTCATGGCTAGAAGCCGCTCCTCCCCTATGGTCTTTTCCGATGCGAGGCTTGAGATCGTCCTAGCTCTTGAGTAGTCGGGTAGCGTGCCGGTCGTCAATCCCCCATTGATTGACCGAAAAGAAACTCCCCCTGGCTATGCTTAGATAGTTATTTGTAAGGATAAGCCGGAACGCACAGCCAGTAGGTCGGATTCTTACCGTCAATCAGCAGGGATTGAGCCCGGACCTAAACCCCTTTCCTTTTTCCTCCCCTGTGAGCTCTTCCGAGGCAGGCTCAACCCCTTCTCTTGCCTTCTCGGACGGAAGCATCTAGTACAGCGTATGATGGTTCAAGATACTGCCCCGTGGGTGGTTCGAGGGGGAAAAGAGTGAGGAAACTGTCGCTACGAGTCGAACGAATAAGACTGCTTTCAGCAATGATCGCAATTGCTTTTTGTCTATCAGCTATGTTCGTGTTGATTGCCTCTCTTTCATCGGATAGGACCGATACTGCAGCTCGAGAAGACCCGACTGCCGCCAAAACTCTTGCCTTGACTGTTCACGATCCGATCCTGATTGATGGCAATGGAGGATTCACAAATGCTAGTGGTGTTGTTTGGGGGGGCGGAACAGAATCAGATCCCTACATAATCGAAGGCTTGGACATCAATGCATCTACTGCCAACGGGATTGATATTCGGAACGCCGATGCGTACTTCATTATCAGGACCTGCCATGTCCACGACAGCTCGTATCCCTATAAGGGCATCTATCTGTCCAACTGTATTGATGGCACCTTAGAAAACAACGACTGCTCGAACAATTGGCATGGCATCTATCTCGATTCCTCGAACAACAACACTCTAAGCAACAACAACTGCTCGAACAATAAGGATGGCATAATCCTTGGCTTGTCGAGCAACAACACGCTGAGCAATAACAACTGCAGCTGGAACATTGACTATGGCGTGGAACTCGGTCACTCATCGAACAACACATTAAGTAATAACAACTGCACCTCGAATAATGAGGTTGGCATAACCCTCGGCTTATCGACCGACAACGCACTGAGCAACAACACCTGCTCGAACAATCAGTATGGCATAGAGCTAGACTATTACTCAGACGGCAACACTCTCACCAATAACAACTGCTCGAACAACGTCCTTGGCATAGGTCTCCACATCTCGAATGGCAACATCCTGAGCGACAACAACTGCTCGAGCAATACGAATGGCATATGGCTCTGGGGGTCAGACAGCAACACTCTCAGCAGCAGCAATTGCTCGAACAACGTATATGGCTCAGATCTCCACTACTCGGATGGCAACATCCTCAGCAACAACACCTGCTCGAACAATGACTATGGTGTCTATCTCGAGGGTTCAAACGGCAACACGCTTATCAACAACAACTGCAGCTCGAGCTATTGGACTGGCATGTATCTCTTTTCATCGAGCGGCAACACGCTCAGCAACAATAACTGCAGCTCAACGAGCAACGACTATGGCGTATTCCTCACCTCATCGAGCAACAATACTCTGACCGACAACACCTGCTGCTCGAACGGTTGGGCTGGCATATGTCTCGAGTCGTCGAGCAACAATACTCTGACCGACAACACCTGCTGCTCGAACTTCTACTATGGCATATATCTCTGGTCGTCATCGGGCGACAACACGCTTGGCAACAATAACTGTAGCTCGAACGGTAACGAAGGCATATTTTGCTGGTTATCGAGCAACAACGCTTTGATCAACAACACCTGCTGCTCGAACAGCTATAAAGGCATAGATCTCATTGGGTATGGCAGCAACACTCTAATCAGGAACAACTGCTCGAACAATTGGTATGGCATACTTCTTGGAGGGAACAACAATACTCTGACCAACAACACCTGCAACTCGAACAATTGGTATGGCATGTATCTCTCCTCGGCGAGCAACAACACACTGGTCAACAACACATGCCGCTCGAATTATCTCTATGATGGCATATACCTCGAGTGGTCGAGCAACAATACTCTTACCAACAACACCTGCTCGAGCAATTGGAATGGCATAAGTCTCGCCGTGTCGAGCGACAACAATCTCAGCAACAACAACTGCTCGAACAACTACTATGGCATCAATCTCGATTTCTCATCCAACGACAACGTCATTCAAATGAACAGAATTGAGAACAATTCAGGGTACGGCATCTACCTCTACGCGGGCAGCAACAACAGAATTTGGAACAACACATTCTATCACAATAATGGCGCTGGCGATACCTACGATCCTGCACATATTCAAGCCTACGATGATGGGAGCGGCAATTCGTGGAACAGCGCAAACGGGTACGGCAATTATTGGAGCGATTGGACCACTCCCGACATTGTTCCACGATATGGAATAGTTGATGTCCCTTACGACATAGCCGGGAGTGCGGGTGCCCAGGATCACTATCCGTTGACAGCCCCTCAAGTCCCGACCGAGCCGATACCTGAGTTCGGCATGATGCCATTCGTGGTGATAGCCTTCCTTGTAGTGGTCGCGCTCGCAGGAGAGACGAGACGAAGGAAGGCCCCGTGATTGACAGACTATCGTCTTTCCTCCCCTATGGTTTTTCCGACAGTCTCCGTTCCGAGACGGTCAGTTGATAGCCAGCAAGTGAGGCCAGGTCGTCAATCAACAGGGATTGACAGCTCGGTTCAAACCCCTTTCCTTCTTCATTTCAGGATCGAGCGTTCTACCGCATGACACGTTCTTCGCATGTTTCAGCGATGCATGGAAATGAACTCGCTTTCAAACAACTTCGTGCGGGAAGCCAACTGCAATTGCCTCTCGGATAGGACGTAGAGTTCCCAGATCTTCATCCAGATGGGGTCGTCGGGCCTGAGCTCCTCAATAACCAGGTTTAGGTCCGTCTGGGCGGTGTGAGCGTCAATACCGCTCGAATGGAGTAGCCACTCCTCTACGTCACACAGTTTCTCGGCCGTATCCTTCGCGAATTTCGACACCTCCCTCAACTTGTCTTGGTCATCTTTGAAACGCTTTCGCAGCATGTATTTTTCAAGCCATTCACGCGTATACTTCATTGTTCTCTTTGTTGCCCTCTCGCAGAGCTCCAAGACGGCAGGCGGAAGCTGAGACAGCATAACTGCTTCGGGATACGGTCCGACTGTTCCTGCGCTCCTCATGTCATTAGCATATTTCTCGTATGCTTCTTTGAAGAACTTTGCGGAAACCCAATACCCCTGAGGCGTCTGTATTTGAGGGTCGATGGGTCCTAGTTCTGACAAATACCCCATGAATATCTTGTCCGATCCCAGACAGATCATCGTAGCCGCACTTTTCGCTGAGGACGGCACGACCGTATAGAAGTTTTCGGAACGGTTTCTGCACATTCTGATTATCTTCTGAGCGATGTCTGAGTCTCCTCCGGGGCTGTCAATTATCATGAAGAGATTCTCTGTCTTCTTGATCTTCGACAACATATCCTCGATTGGAGAAATATCAGGCTGCTGTATCTGGCTATTAGGCATTGCGAAATTCGTTATGTATGTGATAAGTTTCGCATCTTTGAGATTGTACGTATGCATTAGCTTGTCTTGGATCTCCTTTATGAGATTCTGGCGCTGGTCCGTTCTTCCCCTCTGCTCCGCAACTAGCTGGTCCATCAAAGGGGAAGGAGCAACATCGTTCGATGCTAGATAACGCGGATCTTCCATCACGGCCTCCTCTACAATCGATGCGTTGCGGCGTTCTGATCATATCTTCTCTTTTCAGCCGCTGAATCAAGCGGAGACCGTGAAACGTTCATAGCTGCAATTGTGTTCAAGAAGTCGATAAAATTTGCAGCCTCGGGATTCTCCTTTCTGAATGCCTCGAATGCATCGTACTTGGATGTTGCAGTATCATCCTCCGCCATGCGAACCCCTCACAATCTCCACGCCTTTGTTGCTTCTCTTTGTCGGATAGTCATCATACTAGTAATGTTTTTGCATGTTCATGCTCCAAATTCTTTTCCGACATGAGTGAGAACTCATCTGTCGCCTTTCCTTCCTTAAGGTCTTTTCCTGGGCTCGCATCCGATGCCCTTATGATGCCAAACGCATCTGCCGGATAGGGGGATCTGATGGCTGGCGAGGAAGGGGTCTGTGTGGGCTTCGTTGCCCTGGTTGTAATCCTTGTCATCCTATGGGTCATTTTCAAGATAGCGAAGTTCCTCGGCTACATTGGAATGCATAGAACTGGAAAGGCGCTGAAGAAGATCCAGAAAGAGGGTTTGCTGATTCGTCAGGAACAGCAAGTGCAAGAGTCTACTCAGGCTGAGTACAGGCCGCAGACGAGGCAGCTCAAGCGGAATCAGCAAGTCGCAGTTGGCCCTTCGGCAGGCCCCAAATTCTGCGCCTATTGTGGTCGCCCGATTGGGCCTGGCAGTTTCTGCCAGTGGTGTGGAGAGAGGGCGAGGTAGTCGCCTTTCCTCCCCTATGGTCTTTTCCGAGGCTCCCACCTCTCCTGGGACTACTTCTTCGTAAAGGAAATCAATCCAGTTGTTATGACGAAGAATCCGGCGAGGAACGCAAAGATCATGTCCACGTAATCGAGGACCTCCCATCCTTGCCAGCTTTGTTTGACGCCATAGTAGGTTGAATATACCCCCCACCATACGAAGTAGAGCCCAGTCACGAGCAGACCTGTGCCTATGAATTTCCTTCCTAATGTCACAACTTGCCCAGTTGAACCTGCATAGCGCGTCTGAATTGTCTGTGCACCCTGGACCGAAGTGCCTCGACCGCAATAGCTACAGAACAACGCCTTCACGCTCATAATCCGCCCACAATAGGGGCATGTCTTGGACAAGTCTCCCACACCGGAGTCAGGTGAAACTTGCGATCCAATCATCGTGCCACACGCGGCACAGAATCCAACTCCAATCTTATTCTCAGTCGCGCATTTCGGACACTTCATCGCCATTCCTCGGCGCGTGTATTGCCTTTCCTCCCCTATGGTCTTTTCCGACGTGAGGCTCAAACCCCTTTCCTTTTCTTTCCTTATCGTTCTTCCTGACGTATGCGGAAAACATAGAATGAAGCAACACCAACCGCTAGAACGATGCCGACGCCAACTAGAGCGAGGAAGATGCTTTCGTAGTGATTACTCGGTTCGGCGTGATTATCGACTGGTGTCCAGGTCGAACTCGAATCGATATTCCCAATCTCATAATCCCAGATGGCCACCCGTGACATGATGACGTATTTGCCTGGCGAAAGGCCGGTCCGATTCCATTCCCAAGGCCCGAAGTCCGTGGTCGTGTGAGGCTGGAACTCCATGGAGCAATTTGGAGCCATCCCCTTCTGGAGGTCATCAACTGTGCGACCATCCGAACGGACGACGTACAGGGGCCATGATCCCGCGCAAAGACCAGCATCACTGAGTACGGTTTCACCGTTGTTCGTCAGGTCCACTTCGATTTCGGCAATGGGACCTTGATCTACCTGCTCAATCACCTCAATGTCAAGGTTGGCGTCCGGAATGTCCGCGACGCCCATCGTGACCACGCTTCTTACGTTGTTCAGAATGGCAAACGACTTGGGAATGATTCCCATCATACTATTGCCATTGAAGGTGGCAGTCTTGGACTCATTTGAGACCTCGAGACACACACGCTCCGTGTGATTCGACCATGTCAAGGGCCAACCTGGGTCGTCGTGTGTAGGGCCTAGCGACATGAATCCCTCGTTCGTCATGGTCTCATACACTTCTGAGATGAGGTCATCTGAGAGATGGCTTGCGTAGTCCATCGTTGAACTTCCATATCGACTTCCGAACGCGAGTTGAGCGGTTGCAGTCCCGTTCGAATAGACGAACAGGTACCATTCCTTAGTATCCAGCGGATCCCATGTGTAATTGTCATGAGTGCAGTACCGAACGACAAAGGCACTTGCTGATGCCGACACGGTGGAGATATTATTGTCTGCAAAGCCGATGACCTGTGAAATCAAGCCCAGGACGAATAGAATGGAAAACAACCTGAATGAGAGAATCTTTCCTAGCATTCATCCCACAACGGATTGCATACATCATCTCCGCTAAATGTTTTTTTCGCTAATGTTGACTTTGGTGTCAACAGACCGTCTGTCGCCTTTCCTCCCCTATGGGCTTTTCCGAGAATCATGGTGGACCGAAGGGGATTTGAACCCGCTTTTTCCGCCGGCTCGACTCAAGAAGGTACAAAGTCCTTCCAGAATGGCATCTCGGGAAGGGTATCGGAAACGAGGGGTTCGTAACCCCTCACAAACCCCTTTTATCCCTCTATGCGAGCCTTTCCTACCATTGTCTCTATCTGTCCTCTTGCTTTCTCCCAGACCTCGGGACGCAACCGATCTCTAATCTGCCTAGCGAAGTCAGAAATCCCGCAGAGATAGAGGTGAGCAGTAATCTTCGAGTTGCCGCTCTTCACGGTGAACTGCTGACCCATCGAACTAAACGAGACGCTCTGGATTTCGTCCCATTTGATGTATCTCTTCCCAGTGTAGTAAGACCGCTTCTTGATGCCATCCTGCGTCAACACAATGTATGTCCCGCCAGCCTCAAGATAAAGGATCCATGGGAGAATGATTGCCAGGATGAGAAATGTAGTGACAACGAAAGCTCTTTCCTCGGGGGGAACTGGTCCTGCAACGGCAAGACCATAGATGAAGATCACGAGGAAGACAAGCATGGATCCAATTGCCAGAATGCTGATTCCAATCGGATACTCTAGCAGAAGAGCGTTTGCTGACCATTTGCCAGTTTCATCTGCATAATCCGTCAGCTGCTTGGCCTTCTCCTTCTGCCCGTAAGCAGTCAAGACGAAAATCACGGCCGTAACGACGCCTACAACAACTGCAGCAGTGATGTCGGAATCCATGATACTACCTTTTCAGAGGGAATCGCCTTTCCCCCCCTATGGTCTTTTCCGAGGCGAGGAGCAAACGCCTTTCCTTTTCCCGCGTATGGCGAGTGATTCTCATACTTCCCCCATCTTCCACCCGTCTTCCGTGAAGGTCAGCCTGAGCCTCTGCTTGGGTTCAAAATAGGGGCATGTATCATTGTCCTTTGGGGGCTCCAGGTCACAATCACGATGGAAACGACAGGTCTCACAGATCATTCTGCCCCTCTTCCGTTTGGCTATCCCAGTAAGAATCGCCTTTCCTCCCCTATGGGCTTTTCCTGATGTTCTGGTTCTGCCGCTAGTCCTAGGAGAAGTGCTTGTGAGATATGGCAATCAGTATTATTGCTGGTATTCCAAACACGACGAAACCCGCGAGCGAACAGATTGCGCCAAGCAAAGCAAGTGGATAATACTTCCTGATGATTGCAGCAGCACCTCCAACAAATGCGACTATTGCGCAGGAAAAAGTGAGAATCAGCGTCACCCATCCGAAGTCCGAAAGCCCATGATAGTACGGGTCCGTGGATACAAATAAGACAATGAGGAACATAATGAAGCTGAGAACCCCGCCTATGATCGTCAGAATCCCGCCTGCCACAGGAATCCCAGACTTCTTTGTGGGCTCTGCCCCTACGGTGCCTGGAACCGCTGGCAATCTGTAGTCTCGACCGCAGTAGGGACAAAACACTGTGTCCCAACCGATCGATCTACCGCAGGACACGCAACTTCTCTGCTGACCTCCGTAGACTCCATGTTCTGAAGTAACGACTGCAATTGGTCTTCCGCAAGATAGACAGTACTTAGCATTACCGGGATTCTCAGCCCCGCAATCTTGACACTTCATTGCCGTTTCCTCATATGCGTATCGCCTTTCCTCCCCTATGGTCTTTTCCGAGGATCGCCTCACGACTTTCTGAGCCTACCCCACACAAGTAGTCTTTCTTTGACGCACCGTCGACCAAAGGGCCAAGGCTTGTGCATCTCTGAGTAGCCAGGACCAAGGGGTAAGATAGAAGAAACAAGGACTACGACGGTTGCCAGAATCCCCACATAGAATGCTGCTCCCCAGTGGATGGAAGTGACGATTACTCCAGGGTGCCCCCAAGAGAATGCGCTCCTCATAGCGTCGAATTTGGAGCTCAGAACGCCGTAGTAACCAACGATGCCTACTGCCATGCCTACTCCTCCAAGAGGGGTCACAAACGCCAGCGCAACTCCTCCGAAGAATACGACGAGGGCGACAAGGAAATCTGCAGACTCAATGGGAGGAGGGTCGAAATGCACGTTCACAAACTCGCTAGCACTCATGTAGAGATGGTATTCCATTGATCCAGTTTGCCCCAGCCGATAATAGTGTGTTGTCAGTGTAAGAATTGGGACTGCAACACACATGAGCCCGATGAGAGCTCCAAGAACACAAAGAAGATTCACTCTCGGATTCATCTGACCAAGTTCCTCCTTCAGATGGAATCTCGTACTGTATTCCTCCCCTATGGTCTTTTCCGAATACGCATCCATCGGGGGTCACTTTCTGGATGGGGCACTCTCTGGAAACTACACCATAGACCATTACTATCAAGCCAATAATGCCCCCCACAAGAGACAATGCTTGGAGGGCGGGATCAATCGTATGTGTCACCGTTTCCCAGTAACCAATGCCCCCATAGATTTCATGCCACACCCGGTCGGTCCAGGTATAAGTCCTCGCCCAGTAGAACACACCGAATAATACGGCAGCAATCAAACCACCACCAACAATATACTCAATCCTCACTTCTGACAATTGGCGTGATGGAACGCTGCTGGCGGGGGCCGAATTGACCCCAATTCTCGGCTCGGAAAGTCTTGCCCCACAATTGAGGCAGAAACTAGACTGAGGTGGTATCCCTGCGCCACACTCTGGACAATACATTTCCATTTCCCAATCCCCAATCGTTCTACCCCTCTAAGGTCTTTCGGACACAGACAGGGATTGACGGTTCTGCTCAAAAGAGTCGCCTTTACTCCCCTATGGTCTTTTCCGAGGTGAGACTCAAACGCCTATCTCTACTCACGATCTGAGCTTGATTAAAGCGAGTGCCCCCACTCCGATGAGGATGAGAAGAACTCCTGGGATACCCAGTGGAGTGTAGAAGACCCGCCCCCGCCCCTCCTCCCAAATAGTTGTCGAAGCGAACAGGATGAGGATCGCTCCCGCAACAACAAGCACAACAAATGGCATCATCATGAACAGTAGCTTCGCCTTGCTATCATCCAAAGGCGTCCCTCCATCGGAATGAATCGTCTTTCCTCCCCTATGGTCTTTTCCGATGCCGGGTCAATTCCAGTACCGACTAGCCTTTCCTGCGAGGTTCTCTTCCACTCTCAAGCAAGGTCAGAAACAAGATCCAGGCGGCAATACCCACAGCCCAGACCACAATGTTGAGCAACAACAGCGTATCGCCGTCGGCTGAAGAGGAAGACCACAAGTAGAATAGAACCGCTTCAATCACCACTAGAGCGCCCAGCAGACTCCAGCCGATGACTCTACTTTCCTTCTTCGGTTCCATTTCCCGTTCCCCTGCCCTCCCATCGCCTTTCCTTCCCTATTGGCTTTTCCGAGGTGCCTATTTCGGGATGATTGAAATGTGGCGATTTCCTTTGGTGCGAATGATGCGAGCGACAAAGTCAGCGTAGCTCTCTCCCCCCTTTGCATCACAAACAACACCAATAGCGCATCCATAAGCACCTTCGAACCGAAACAGCTGTCCTTGCATTCTATCATATTCCGACGAAGTCGGACTCTTCTTCATCTCAATTGGAACTTGATCATCAACCAGAATATCGACCAGTTCCGCTCCTTCTTCAAGTTGCGTAGTATATCCGCGATTGGTCAGGAAACTAGCTAAGTCCACATGATACGGCTCCTCACCGGAATATCTCTTCCTGGGAACCCACGAGTAAATGTCCGCAGCTATCCTCTTGTATAGAGCCAATCTGGCTTCATCTATTGAAACTACTGTGTTGGACGCATACTGATCGGGGGCATAAGGAACTGAAGGCCCTGCTCTTGGCGTCTCCTTCTTCTTGAGTTTTGCTGATTCGGGCTCCGAACGAACCCTGTCGATCCAGCCAAGTAGACCTTCTCGAGGTGTATCATTCTCTGCTTCATCAGTTGATTCAGATGGCTTCTCACCAATCTTGAGCCCAATTTCGTCGCGATGCTCAGGCTTGATTCGAGATGATACTTCAGGGATCTCGCGAAGAAGTCTGAATACTGCATCCATTTTCGACCCGGAGTCTGAAACACCAGCCGCTTTGCATGCCTTTCTCCAGTCACCAAGATACCAGTATGCTCGATTGAGAAAGGTCCCAACCTCGTCATCCGGCAACTTCTGGAATATCTCAACGATTCTTTCTGCAATCGTCTCTTTGCCACCAGACACCTTATAGCCAGTTCTTTCGACGAGGGTCCGAAGTGTGTCCTTGTCGAAATATCGAATCAGGAAGTTCTTGAGATCAAATGGCATCTCCGCTTTGGCCTTTGTAGTGCCCTCTTTCTCGAAACCCTCAGGTTGTGCAGGTTCTGATATGTAGCTTTCATCCAAGGTCGTCTGCTGATTCATCTTGCTCTGGTCCTGAGTTTCAGGCACGGCCTTTGTGATAGCGGCTGGCCATTCTAGATTCCTAATGACCCTTCTCAGCAATTGGTCCTTTGTACCGGAGCTATCTATATCAGCATCGTCGCATGCCAATTGTAGCATGTCTTTATTGAGTTTGCGAACAGCATCAAGAATGACAGATTTTCCATTCCTAATCTCTTTTTCAGCATCTTCTTGTTTGAGGAATCTCAGGATTCTCTTGACGAGTTCGTCTTTGTCTCCTGTCGTCGGTAGGTCGAGCGCCAGACAGACATCCTGAACCTCTTCCTTGTAGAAACTGTGGTCAAGAAACTCCTTCAGATTCAAACACTCAACCCTATCACCCGCATCAGCCTACCTTCCCTATGGTCTTTTCCGGCAATGACGCGCGCTAGGCTTTCTTTCTCATCTGAGCCTGGACCTGCCTCAATGTAACCACTTTCGCAAGCGCATTCACATACTGTCGCTTCCCTGGCCTCTTGACTTCGCGATAGAAGAAACCTTCATCCACCTTCGTCCGCAATTTGATGCCATGCCTTTGAGCAAGGGATTTCAATTGTCCCATCGTGAAGGTTTTCAACATGCGCTTGGCCTTGTCTTGCTCGGTCTCCGGTGCTCCGATGGCCCGACGGACACTCTTGAGCGACAGCGCCTGTTGTGACCTGTTGCAGGACGGATGGCACACATAAGTATTTTTGAAGGTCAACTTACCGCCACGAGATCGCGCTCTGTTGTGCCCAAGCGCCCAGTCCTGTGGATCCACCCTGCGACCGCATACCCGACAGATGCCTTTGTCCCGCTTCCAAACGCTCTGTCTGAGGAGCTTCTTAGGAACGGTCTTCTTCTTCGGCTCATCCCACAATGAAAACATATTGTCCATATCCCCATCCAGAATCGCCTTTCCTATCTAAGGTCTTTCGGACACAGACACGGTTGACGGCAAGGACCTGCGCGTCCTCAAGCTACAGAAGGCGCTCGAGGCTGACGGACTCCTCCAGGACGAGACGAGATCCATATTCAAAACTCGATAGCCACTTAGCTTCAATCTTCATTCTCGTTTCTCTTTTGTGACATAGTTATTATATCTTCCACGTATGAGTCTATGTCGGTCTGTGCGTGTCGGACATCATACATGCTTGTCGTTCTTGGTGTGCTGTTGCCTGAGCTCGCGTATGGCAACTTCGATGGCGTGAGAACGGGAATGAAACAACCGCGTACTGACTTGCGTATCAAGCCAGATAACTTGGTTCTCATCCAAGGATATTGTGACACGTCGATGCCGCCTCTTGAAGACGGAAGTATGTTTGCGTTCGGGCCGGCCGCTCATCATGATCTGTCTGATAGTGCTTAAGGACTATATGAGCCTGTGCGCGTTAGTGCGACAACTGCACAAGACCGCATACACGATAGAAGGACACAGAAAACCAACATAGTGATGCAAACGACATTGCCAGATATGCTTTCCCGAACTGCTGGATACCTTCCCAATGTGGTGTTTGCGGACCGGCCAGTTATGTACATAGGACAGGAATCAGGAAGACGAAGGGCTAGGTATCACGTTTCGTACTCATCCAGTAACCATTCATCAAAATTCACGTCTATAACTATGAGTGGGAATCTGGGAACTTTCTTAGAATACTCCTCATCCAGCTTTCTTGATTTGGCTTGATACACTTCCCACGAGTTCCTCTTGCTATCGTAAAGTTGGTCTAACTCCTCGCTCCTCTTGTAATAGTCCCGTTCAACTTCATGTAGAGAACAGGCCGTGGTCTTCTCCCATTGCTTTATCCATGATTGACCAATTGACGAGAAAGCACTTTGGACATCCTTCGCTATTGTATCTACCATTCCATCCGAGAACCCCGATGCTTTCAACAATTCAGTGCGAAACAAGGACACAATTGCATTAGACCAGCGTCTGGATGCTCCTGTATTCGCTATCAGGTCTCTCACTATCCTCGCGTCGTCGGGATCGAATGCCTCGGGATGTAACCAATATCGGCAAGGATGCTCTTTTGCCGTAGTCCTCTTGAGAGTTCCAATATCGGCAAGTTTCCTGCATTCTCGGCTGAGAACCGAAGCGGTATTTGCTTTCCGCGAGTAGTAGTCATCCAGCTTTTCATAATCCGCGATGCGATTCCGCAAATCACGTTCCAGTGCATGAAGACCCTTTCTTACTTGGTCAAGGTCCAGCTTCTTCTTGTGACGGCCACCTATATCGATCGTCGTCTTGATGCGTTTTCCCGTTTGTATTTTGAGCAAGTATCCGATCTCACTATAGGAAAGCCCCTTGCTTTTCAAAGCTCTGCCATCTGAAGAGCTGATGCCCTTCATGTGATGAAGATCTGAATTCATTATGACGAACAGCCTTCTGATAGCTCCGTCCAGTTCACCGTAGGCTTTTCGTTTCCTTTGTCTGGCCATTCGATTCGTCTCCTGAACTTTTGACGTAGTAATGAGTAGCATAGGTATATCATATTCCTTCGCATAAATAAGCATCGACCAAGGTGAGAAAATGAAAGCGCGGGTTACATTGACTATCGACCCGAATGTGTTGGAGCAGGGCAAGCTTGCCGCTGGAATGGTCCCGCTCAGTCGATGGATCGAGAGTTTAGTGGCTAAGGAAATCAAATCGAAACGACTGGGTCAAGAGCGAGAGAGGAAGGTAGATTGATGCCCAAATCGGTGACGCTCGCGGTTCGAGTGCCGCAGGAGATCAGGCATCTTCTCGAGGACAAGGTTGTTTCTGAGGGCTTCAGAAGTCTCACCGATCTTCTAAGAACCGTTCTCACAGGATTTGCGCAGGATGAAGCAAAAAAGAATGGTGAACAACCGTCTGTCACCTCCGCGAAAGTACTCCGAGAATCGAACCAAGCAGAGGCCTGCAAACACGACGATAACACCGTGGGACATGTTGAGATATGCCCTGTGTTGAGTTTTGCGCGTGTCAAGCTCTGCAACGCTTGTCCGTATCGAGAGCAGCCTGTCGTGAGCAGGGAGGACGCGAACAACTTTCTTTCTCTCTCTCTCTCTTCTCTGATAAAGAGAATAGAAGAAGAAGGTGTACCGAGGCATTTTAGGGTACTACCGACGGTGAGGTACTACCCTGTATTGTCGACCGAGACTGTTTTTCACCTCGTGGGATACTCACCTAGGGTAGTATCTTTTTCCAGGGGGAAGCATCATGGCTGCTAGGAATCGTTGGCAGGTATGTCTCTGGGACGAGGAAGACAAACAGGCCAGGGCCATCCTAACACAGTATTCTCTGAGCGCCTCAGAACTCCTCCGTGAGTGCTTCGCGTTCACGGTTGAGCATACTCCTGACTTCCGGGTGATGCGCCTCCAAATCGAAAGGACGGGCCTGGAGAAGCGGCTAAAAGCAAACCTCGACGAACTCGAAATGCTCACCAAGGGTACTCCCCTCGCGGAGATTCCCCCCATCGAATTGCCTAACCGTAGGCCAAGGACTCGTAACTCAGTCGGTAATGATGCCGATAAGACAAGTCCGAAAGCATCGTTCACCGACAAGCGGCTAGGACAAACAGAAGAGGAACGCTTCCTGAGAGCAGCCCTGTATGTGGCAAACGGACATGACGTGGTCACACCAGAAATAAAGACTCGGGTCCTCGACCAGGCTAGAAAACACTCAGAATGGCTCGCGAAGGTCCAGGAGCCCGAAAGGAATACGCTAGAGGCTATGCTGAGGATACCCAGGATCGGAGGGCGCAAAGAATGAAGGTCGCCCTTTACGCCCGGGTCTCCAAGGCGGACGAGTCCCAGGACCCGGAAAATCAACTGATCCGCCTGCGGGAATATGCTCTGCAGCGCGGATGGATAGTTTATCGGGAGTACGTAGACAAAGCATCCGGCGCGGACGCCAACCGTCCAAACCTCAGACAAATGCTGAGTGATGCTCGTGCTCGAAGATTCGGCCTGGTGTTAACGGCTAAGATTGACCGGATAGCTCGCTCATCATTGGACCTCAAGCAGATAATCGCAGAGCTCGAGGGCAGAGGCATCAAGTTCGAGTGCACGGACCAGCCATTCTCAACGAATACCCCGACTGGCAAGCTTCTTTTCGGGATCCTGGGGGAGATTGCGGAGTTTGAGAGGTCTCTTATCGTCGAGAGGACCAAGGCCGGATTAGCTCGTGCAAGGGCCCAAGGAAAGCGTCTAGGGCATCCTAGGCTCGAAGTAGGATGGAGAGGACATCCCAAGGTCGATATTGCCCGAGTCCATGCGCTCAGAGCGGAGGGGGCTAGCTATCGGGCCATCGGGAAGGAGCTAGGAATCTCTCATCAGACTGTCAAGAACCGTCTAAGATACGAGGGGTCGAATTCCCCGAAGGAAAAGAGCCTATCAGGGGGGACATAGGAAACGGACGATAGATTTACGTCTCTCCCCGTCAATGTCCCTGCCGAGGGAAACAATGCGACTCGGCAAGGTCGCAATGGTGTTTCGCTCGGTGGAAAGAGAAGAGGACGCAAACGGAGGGCGAGGTCAATGGGCCGATACCCTCTGAAAACACGGATAGGGCAGTACATGGATGCGATTGGAGATTGGTACGCACCGACGACGGTGAAGGTCAAGAAAGCGGTCCTGACCAAGATAGCCAACGCTTTTAGCGACATGTGCGAAAAGAACGCCGAGCTAGTTCGAGACCCCCGCAAGTGGACGGAGCGCGAGATCTCGGCTATAGTCTTGGCTCTGCGGCAAGACGGGATTACGAAGAACACCCAGGCGCAGCAGCTCGGCATCGTTGAGGGATTTCTGAAATATCTCGGCAACGGAGCTATGGATGCGATGCGTTCGAAGACATTTCAGGTATTCCCGAAACCTGTCTATGCCAGAAAACCAGCCTTGACAGAGGACGAAGTGTCAAGAGTCCTTCATGGCTGCGAGGGCATACCAGGTTGGCGCGGCGAATGCATGAAGGTCATGTTTTGGACCTATGCATACACCGGTCTGCGCCTGAGTGAACTGAGACGAGCTGAGGTAAAGGACCTGGACACTCGAGAATGGACTCTCAGGGTATCCCACCCCAAGGGGGAGAGGACCTACGGGCAATGCAGAACTGTCCCGATACCTAATCCTCTGAAACCAGTCATCGCTCGTTTCGTCAAGGCAAGGGACGAGCGCCTGAACGAGCTTGGAGTGTTGGACAGCCCCTACTTGGTGTTCGGAGAGCGAGACCATACGAAGCCCATTGTTGAGAGCATCGTACGTGCGTGGAAGGTGCTGCTGGAAGAGCGCTCAGGCATTGAGTTCACCGTCCACACTCTCAGGAGATCGTACGGACAGACCCTACTGGACCGAGGGGTGCCTTTGGAATCCGTGTCATTGGCACTAGGTCATGCGTCAACCCTTACCACCGAGAAACACTATGCGCGAAGAGACCCTAGGATTGCGGGGCGGGAGATCGCCGAAGCCTTCGCGAAGCCTAGAACAGGCCCGAGTTTCAATCCCCCCCTGATTGACCGAAAACCCGACTACACTGGCTATGCTTAGATAGTTATTTGTAAGGATAGCGCATTCGAGAGAATGAGCCGAAATGCAAGATGTCTGGGTGGAGAAGTACAGGCCAAAGAAGCTCTCCGATGTGATCGGGCAGAAGAGCATAGTGGAGAGGCTTTCTGCCTATGTCAAAACGAGAAGCATGCCTCATATGATGTTTGCTGGCCCTGCGGGGTCAGGCAAAACGACTTGCGCAATCGCTCTCGCTCGCGAACTGTACGGGGACCAATGGCGCGACAACCTCATAGAGCTCAACGCTTCCGATGAGAGAGGCATCGACGTTGTGCGAGGGAAGGTCAAGGATTTCGCACGCGCCGCTTCGCTCGGCCGAGCGGATTTCAAGATCATCTTCCTCGACGAGGCGGACTCGTTGACATCTGACGCACAGGCAGCGTTGCGACGCACGATGGAACGCAACACCCA
>Ga0315291_10004765_pt1 | contig 17162 bp, 16 predicted proteins | sample YL17G12_20_MG_FD_203070 | JGI IMG/M metagenome (GOLD analysis project Ga0315291, IMG submission 203070) | Sediment microbial communities from Yellowstone Lake, YNP, Wyoming, USA - YL17G12_20 | ecosystem: Environmental > Aquatic > Freshwater > Lake > Sediment | place: USA: Wyoming | collected...
GATATCTGCATGAAGCTCGGTGCCTTGTAACCATCAAAGGCAACTTCGGTATAAGGAGTGTCATGGCAGATTGCTAAGTCGTGCTGCTGTGCGAAATGAACTGCCTTCTCAAAGAAATCAAGTCCAGCTATAGCTCCGGTGGGATTGTTGGGGTAGTTAAGCCACATAAGTTTTGCCTTATCGGCTACCTCATCTGGAATAGCTTTAAAATCGGGCAAAAAATCGTTTTCCTCTTTCAAAGGCATAAAGTAAGGTTCGCCACCGGCTAATATGGTGCCCAGAGAAAATGGCGGGTAGCCCGGGTCAGGAACCAAAGTCAGGTCACCAGGCTCGATAAAGCATAAAGCCATATGCCCGACACCTTCCTTGGAGCCAATAAGCGGCAGGACTTCTTTAGCCGGATTCAAGGTAACCCCAAAGCGTCTCTCATACCATTCGGCAATTGCCTGACGGAGTTCGGGCAAGCCGCCGGTTTCAGGATAACGATGGTTTACAGGGTCATGTGCTGCCTGGCACATACGCTCGATGATATGAGCTGGCGTGGGTAAATCAGGGTCCCCGATGCCAAAATTGATTATATCTTTCCCCCTGGCCTGAAGCTCAGCGATTTTCTGATTTATTTCCACGAAAAGATATGGAGGCAATTTATTAAGTCTTCTGGCTAATTCCATCAGCTCCTTTCTTCAAGCCACTCGCCAGTGAAAACTTCTTCCACGGGACCGCTAAGCAACACCTCTCCCACCCCATCCCAGGATACAGTCACAGTCCCACCTTCAAGTATTATGTCAACTTGCTTATTTACATAGTCCAATAACTGAGCGGCCACAGCTATGGCACAGGCGCCGCTACCACAAGCCAGAGTTTCCCCCACACCACGCTCCCACACCCGGGCTTCTATCTTTCCTTTGCTCAAGACCCTGGCTACCCCAAAATTGGTCCTTTGGGGGAACATAGCGTGCCTCTCCACTTTCGGTCCTATCTTAGCTAAAGGAAAATCAGCAACCGACTGAGATAAAAAGCTCACGGCGTGGGGATTTCCCATGGATAGAAGAGACAAAGTCAACTTTTTTCTGTCTATCACCAAAGGATAATCCAATATAGGTATTATGTCAACTTTAACCTTAACAGGAATTTGTTCTGGTTGGAACCGGGGCAGGCCCATATTTACCTCAGCCCGGTTGACCTTATTCTCCGACATGTAAGCCTTAATCTTTCTTGCGCCTGACAAAGTCTCTATGCTCAGAGAGCGATTGCTTTGCCCCGCTCGCGATGACATTTTGCCAATCAAGCCTTTCTCAATAGCATACTTGGCAAAACATCTCAGCCCATTGCCGGAAACTTCAGCCTCAGAACTGTCAGAGTTAAAAAGACGCATCTTTAAATCAGCGATGGTCGAACTCTGCACCAGTATCAAGCCGTCAGCTCCTACTCCAAAGTGACGGTCACACATAGCTCGGGCCACTTTTCCCCAATCACCTTTTCCTGGTCCTGTGAGGGCATCTACCAGGATGAAGTCATTACCCGTGGCTTGTAACTTGGAGAATTTCATGATATGAAGCCTTCTATGAGACCCTTCACTTTGTTCAGGGTGACAATGCTGGCTTTTCCCTCTGTCTCACTCACGTCAAACCAGCGAATTCTGCTATCGCTGAGGCGAAACCAAGCATACTGGTGACGAGCCAGTCTATGAGTTTCATATTTTATTTTATCAATAGCCTCGGGCAAAGTCATCTCTCCTCGAAGAAACTGGCCTATTTGCTTGTAACCTATTCCCGACATAGAAGGCAAGGAAGAGCTATAACCTCTTTTGAGTAACTGTTCTACTTCTTCAACCAATCCCCTTTGTATCATTTTATCAACCCGCCAATCAATCTTTCTATATAGCTCGCTTCTTTCCTGAGTTAAGCCGATGGTTAAAACAGAGAACGCCGGCGCCTCTTTACGTTGTAATTGAGAAGGAGGTTGCCCTGTCGCATGATAGATTTCCAGGGCCCTTATAATGCGTCGGATATTGCTGGGATTGATTTTTGCTGCTGCCACAGGGTCTATATCCTGCAATTCCCGATAAAGGCTTTGGCTATCTTCTTGCTCTGCCCTAGCTTCTAACTGGCGTCTTAGCTTTTGGTCAGGTGGCACCTGAGGTATCTTCCATCCCTCTACCAACGACCACACATAAAGGCCGCTGCCACCGACCAGTAATGACAATTTGCCTTTCTGTTTAATGGCTTTCAGCGCCTCAATGGCTAGTTGGTGATACATAGCCAGGCTAAAATCTTCGTCGGGTTCGACTACATCGATGACATGGTGCGGGACCGCTGCCCTCTCAACTAGGCTCGGCTTATTAGTGCCGATATCCATATACCGATAGACCTGGCGGCTATCAGCACTTATTATCTCCAGGGGAAAGTATTGAGCCAGGTGCAGAGCAAGCTCACTTTTCCCTACAGCGGTGGGCCCAACGATGGCAATCACTGTCTACTGTCTACTTTTTTCTTCCCTTGATTTCCGCGGTTTTTTCGACAATGCTCACGAATTCTTCGGCTTTGAGGCTGGCTCCGCCAACCAGGGCACCATCAATTTCTGGATAAGAAATAAATTCGGCGATGTTAGCACCGGTAACACTGCCACCATAAAGGATGCGTAAATCTTGAGCCATGCTCTTACTCCATAGCTTAGCCACAACAGCACGAATAAACTGGATAGTGGCTGCTGCTTGCTTGCCGCTTGCTGCCTTACCTGTGCCAATAGCCCAAACCGGCTCGTAGGCAATCACTAAATCACGAACAGGCTTTATACCATCCAAAGCTCCCCTTAACTGTCTGCTCACCACCTCTTCTGTCCTGCCAGCTTCATTCTCCTCAAGCCTCTCCCCGACACATAAGATAGGCTTAAGCTTGTTTGCCAAAGCCGCCTTTACCTTCTTGTTAACTACTTCATCAGTTTCCCCAAAATACCATCTCCGCTCAGAATGCCCCAGTATGACAAATTCACACAACTCGCTGAGCATCAGGGAGGATATTTCACCGGTGTAAGCACCCTTAGCCTCAAAATACATATTCTGGGCACCGAGCTTAATAGATGAACCCTGCAGCATCATACTTATGGCAACCAGAGATACGAATGGCGGACAAAGTACCTTTTCCACTCTTTCTATCCTGTCCAGTTTATCGAGCATCTCGAGAACAAGCCGTTCGGCCTCAGTAACCGTGGTATTCATTTTCCAGTTGCCAGCAACAAAAGGGCTCCGCATTTCACAATCTCCTGTTATTTCTTCTCTAACAAAACTTTCACACCGGGTAAGGTAGCGCCCTCCAGAAATCTCAGGCTGGCACCACCCCCTGTGGAAACATGGGTCATCTTATCAGTTAATCCCATTGCTTGAACTACTTCAGCAGAGGAGCCACCGCCAATAATAGTAGTGGCATTGAGGGTGGATAGAAAACTGGCTATAGACCTGGTTCCTTGAGCAAATTGAGGTATTTCATAAATCCCCATAGGACCATTCCACATGATAGTACGGCATTTTGCCAATTCACTGCAGAAAAGCTTAATGGATTGAGGGCCAATATCTACGATATGGCTACCCGCTGGTATATTAGTTGTTGGCACTACTCTGGTTGAGGCTCCGGCTCTGATTTCCTCCGCCACAACTGCATCAATGGGGAGCAGAAATGGCATCTTCCACTCCTCGGCTTCCTGTAACAATTTCTTGGCCAGGTCCACCTTATCGTCCTCTATTAAAGAATGCCCTACCTCATATCCTTGCGTCTTTAAGAAAGTAGCGGCCATGCCACCACCAACCAGCAGCATGTCAACCTTTCTTAGCATATTCTGCAACAGCTCTATCTTATCGCTCACCTTAGCACCGCCTATAAGGCAGGCCGAGGGTCGCTCTGGATCATGCAAGAGCTTCTCCATAACCTTTAGCTCTTTGTTCATTAAAAAGCCAGCCACCGCGGGCAAGTATTTAGCTACACCCACAGTAGAGGCATGAGCCCGGTGAGCAGTGCCGAAGGCATCATTAACATAAATATCAGCTAACCCGGCTAGCTTCCGGGCAAAGTCGGCATCATCTGCTTCCTCTTCGGGATGAAAGCGCAGATTTTCCAAAACTAAAATATCGCCCTCTTGGAGTTTCTTTACTTTGCTTTCCACTTCTGGACCTATACAATCGGATGCCGTGCTGACAGGCAAGCCCATGAGCTGTGACAACCTCTGCGCTATTGGCGCCATCCGCAAATTTTCAACTACTTTGCCTTCAGGTCGTCCTAAATGAGAGCAGAGGATTACCTTGGCTTTATGGTCAACGAGATATTTGATAGTAGGTAGCGAAGCTCGGATGCGGCTATCGTCGCTAATGGCGCCAGTGTTTATATTTAGTGGGACATTAAAGTCGACTCTGAGTAGAACCATCTTGCCTTTAACCTCTATATCTTCAACAGTCTTTTTCGGCATTTTCCCTCCTAAAAGTCGCGCTTCAATAGAAAGCAGGCAGTCTCTTTAAGCGGAGCTTGCCTGGATGTGTCAAGCCGAGTAGCCTCGAGCTGTGCCAGAGCTTTGTAATAATATTGCTCAGCCAAATTCTCAGCATAGTCCCTGGCGTCTAATTGGTCCAGAATCTTCGTAACCTCTTTGATATCCTCGCCCTCGATAGATTTCTGAGAGTAAAACTTCTCGAGCCTCTTTCTTGCCTCACCACCACTACTTTGCAATCCATAAACTACGGGCAAGGTTTTCTTCCTCTGTGAGATATCGCCAGCAGATTTACCAATGCTTTCCTCCACTCCCCAAATTCCCAATATGTCATCACAAATCTGATAGGCTATACCTAATTCTTTGCCGAACAGGTGAAAAAAGTCCACCAACTTACTATCTTCGCTGCCCAAGTATGCTCCCAAAGAAATCGATACGGCAAGCAGGGCTGCTGTTTTCTTGGCTGCCATGTCAAGGTAATCCTCGATGGTGATATCGAGACGGTTCTCATACTCGACGTCCAAATATTGTCCCTCACAAAGCTCCAAACAAGCCAGGCTCAACATTTTAATGGAACTAGCGACTTTTTCATCAGCTATTCCCTTCTCTTGTAGTTTAAGCAACGCTAAATAAGCTAGAATGAACATGACATCGCCGGCATTTATCGCTTGAGATTGACCCCATAATTTCCATACAGTTGGCCGGTGATGACGCTCATAGCTAGCATCTTCGATATCGTCATGGACTAAAGAAAAATTGTGGATGAGCTCGACGGCTGCGGCGGCGGGCATTACCTGCGACGTGTCACCCCCCACCGCTTGACAACTAAGGAGGCAAAGGGTAGAGCGAATAAATTTTCCCGATTCTCCGCTACAGGAATGTCCATGCTCATCCTGCCAGCCCATATGATATCGTAGCATACTACAAAGAGCTGGAGGACAGCTATCAATAACCTTCTTTAACTCAACTCGCACTGTGTTGCGATAAGATGTGAAGGACTCAGGCAAGCCATATTTTACACCCATAGGAATAAGTCCATATTAACGGCTAAGAAAACAGATTGTCAACTAAGTGGGATTTGTGCCCTGCTGCCAAAGTCTTTGGAGAAAGGGCCAAAGGTAGCCATAACGTACAAGATAATTGCCAACGGAAAGCTTGCTGAAACTCTATCAGCACGCTATAATTAGCACTTCGGCATTAAGAGTGCTAATTACAGGAGGTAAGTAGATGAATTGTACTGATTGTACTGTATGCGGGAATCCATTGATTTATGACAGAGTTGTCTTCCATTGTTCCTGTGGTGCCTTTATACACGCCTACTGTTGGGATGAGCATGTATTGCAAGCTCATCGACCGCCTTTTGAGATAGGTAGCGTCAATTTGGATGGCGAATTTAAAGCAAGAGAGAGTAAAATAGAGGAGCAGGTCTCCAGGGCGCAAGTGTCAGAAGAACAAAAAACACCTCTTCTAGAGTAAGGGGGAATATAAATGCCTATTTATCAATATCGTTGCCTGAATTGTAACCTGCAATTTGAGCTTAAGCAGAGCTTTAATGATAAGCCAATAGCTGATTGTCCTACCTGCCACGGAATTGCCCGTCGCATCTTCTGTCCCGTCCCCATCATATTTAACGGACCGGGCTTTTATGTAACTGACTCCAGGGAGGAGAGGGGAAAAGGGGCTAATCCTGAAGGATTCAGAAAAAAAGATAACGGAGGTAGCAAGTAATGAAATGCCCTGTCTGTGGCAAAGAAGCCAGGGCCCATATTTATTACTGCGCCAAATGCGCCGTTTATGTGCACGAGAAATGCTGGCAGAAGCATGTAGCACAGGCCCACAAAGACTAGCTCACCCTTGTATTCTTATCATTCACGCCCTATCATGCTATACTTAATTTCGTTGTCCCTGTAGCTCAGCTGGACAGAGCGGCTGCCTTCTAAGCAGCGGGTCGTGGGTTCGAATCCCTCCAGGGACGCCACAATAAATTTACGCTTTAGTAAATAGGCGATGACCGATAAGTATGACATAGAAGTGAAGTTACTTGCCGTCACCCCTGATGCCGAAAAATTGATAGAGACGGCAGGTAGGCTGTGTTGGGACACACAGGATAAAACAGGCACGGTACCCGACCGAATTCAGAAGTGGATAGATGTCGGACATGAGTCAATGGTTGAACATGCCTGCGCCACCTTCTACATTCGTGCCAGCCGTGTCCTGACCCATGAGCTTGTCAGACACAGATTGGCAAGTTACAGCCAGAGAAGCCAGCGATATGTGAAAGAAACCGAGCCCAGATATATCGAGCCGCCTCCAATTAAAGACAACGAATCTGCCCACAAGCAATTCAAAGAGGTAATGACGACCTGCTGGCAAGCCTATGGTGACTTATTGGCCAAGGGGATAAAAGCTGAGATTGCTCGCTATGTCCTTCCCAACGCCTGTGAGACCCAGATAATCTGCACCTGGAATTTCCGCGAAATTCGCCATATCATCACGCTGCGCACATCCAAGCGAGCGCTTCCTGAGTTTAGGGCTGTCGCCGAGGAAATACGAAGGATAGTGAAGGAAATAGCCCCCGAAGTATTTGCGGATTTGTGAGTGGCTGACATCCTCCCTCAGACTTTCCCGCAAAATCCACAACTAGTAAAATCACTCTGAGAAGTTATTTATTTCCCTACTATGAGCCAACCCTTGGCCCGTTCTAATGCTCTTGCCCAACCACGGCGCAACGCCTGGCGTTCTGTGGCTTCCATACGCGGCGTGAACTGCTGGCCTACTTCCCGTAGTGCTTCTATCTCGTGACCAGATTTCCAAAACCCTATCCCCAAGCCAGCGAGATAGGCTGCTCCTAGAGCCGTCGTCTCTAACATTTTTGGTCGAGATACTTCTACCCCGGCGATGTCAGCCTGAAACTGTGCCAGAAAGTTGTTAGTCGCAGCCCCACCATCCACCCGTATCTCCGCCAGCCGAAGACGTGAGTTAGCCACCATCGCTTCCAAGACATCCGTTACCTGATAAGCGATTGATTCCACAGCAGCTCTGACAACCTGGGCTCTGCCGCTACCACGAGTCAGCCCGACGAGCGTACCGCGCGCATACATGTCCCAGTGAGGTGCCCCCAGGCCAACAAAAGCGGGTACCAGGTACACACCACCGGTATCCTTTATTTCCATTGCCAGTTGCTCTGAATCTCCCGCCTCCCTGATTAATCCTAAATCCTGTAACCATTGGATAGCTGCCCCTGCAATAAATACACTGCCTTCCAAAGCGTACTCAGCCTTTCCGTCGAGGCTACAAGCCACAGTAGTCAGCAGACCATGTCTGGTTACGACAGGTTTCTTGCCTATGTTCATAAGCACAAAAGCACCTGTGCCATATGTCACCTTAGTCATACCGGGCTGATAGCATGCCTGGCCAAACAAGGCTGCCTGCTGGTCACCGGCTACTCCAGCAATGGGAATCCCATCCTCCGTGTAACCAAAAATGTTAATCGAAGGGTGAACATCTGGCAGCATAGGACGTGGAATGTCGAAAAGTCGCAGTAGTTCGTCATCCCAATCCAGAGTATTGATGTTGAACAGCATGGTGCGAGATGCATTTGAGAAATCGGTGGCATGTACTCTGCCGTTGGTGAGTTTCCAGAGCAACCAGGCGTCCACGTTACAAAATAGAATCTCACCTCGTTCTGCCCGCTCCCTTATCCCAGGCAAGTTTTCCAAAAACCACTGTATCTTTGTTGCCGAGAAGTAAGCATCGATTACCAGGCCAGTCTTGGCCTGGATGATTTCGGCCATCCCCTGTGCTTTGAGTTGATCACATTTATCTGCCGTCCTGCGGCACTGCCACACGATAGCCCGCCCTATAGGCTCTCCAGTTACTCTATCTATAAGTATGGTCGTCTCCCGCTGGTTGGTGATGCCTATGGCGGCGATATCCGCATCCCCAATTCCGGCAGCATGCTGGGCTTGGCTGACTGCTTGTAAAGTCTGCTTCCAAATCTCCGAGGGGTCATGCTCCACCCAGCCTGGCTTGGGATAGTACTGGGGAATCCTGGCGTAACCACGCCCACGTATGCTCCCATCACGGTCAACAATAAGTGCTGTTGTCCCTGTGGTACCCTGGTCAATAGCCAGAATGTAAGTCCTCACTCTACATCCTTCCTTACGCTGTGAAGTCTCTCTTTGATTTTGCCACGACGTATGTAAAATCCGCCACTTGAGAGCGGGGTAAAATCGGATAATAGTAGGTAACTAAAAGATACCCTCATTTGACCTATCTCGTCAAGGCTTACGAAGTAGTTCCCTTCTGCTGCCACCAGACGGGAAGATGAAAAGTGTAATTTCAGCTAGTGGGTATATGTTATGCCGATGTGTCGCCAACAAGTCTTGACAATGTGATATAATATAAGCAAGCTATGTATTCCAGCGTTGACAGGTTATGAGCGAGGATAACGAGGATAACATAGTGCCGTTACCGACAGCCCGCTCTAAAGGGCTCCCCTTCGTGTCGGTGGTCATACCAGCTTATAATGAGGAAAACTATCTGCTTTCGTGTTTGGAGTCTATAAGAAAGCAGGACTACGCCGGCGAGTATGAGGTCATTGTAGTTGATAATGCCAGCACGGACAATACCGCCCAGATAGCTCTCGATTGGGGAGCCAACGTTGTCTATGAAAGTAAGCGAAGTCCCGCCTGCGCTCGACAAAAAGGCGCCGAAGTAGCCACAGGGAGAATCATCGCCTTCATTGATGCCGATACTCGGGCGCCAGCCCACTGGCTTTCGACCATCGTGTGGCGCTTTCTCTGTGAGCCACACATGGTGGCGATAAGCGGGCCCTACGCCTATTGCGACGCTGGCAAGTTCACCAGGATTACCTCCTACATTGGTAATTTCTTTAGCATTATCACAGACCAGCTTTTCCGGAAGGTTTTTAACAAAGGCAGTGCTATATGGGGGTGTAACTTCGCTGTGCGACGGTCGGCGTTTTGGAAAGTAGGCGGATTTGATACCAGCATCAAGTTCTATGGTGAGGAGTACGAACTCTCTCTGAGATTGAAGGAGGCAGGCAAGGGATGCATTATGCCCCGGCTCTTCGTCCTCACCTCGGCCCGCCGCTTGAAGAGAATAGGTGTGGTGAATCAATACTGGAACTGGACTGTGGACTACTTTTCGGTCCTTTTCTGGTATACACCAATTCCCGAAAACCTGGAAAACTGGCCGACCAAAGCGTGGCAAACAGTGATTGCCAATTTCTCCTGGCAGAGAGTCAAAGCATCGTGGGTGTATGTTGCCCTTTTCTTTGGTTTGCTTTGGTTGCATATCAACCCCGTGTTTGAGGCAGTGGGAAGATTCATTTACATTTTTGATATTGGTGTTCTGAGCACACTGTTTACTTACCACGGTATCAACCCTCGCTCCCGGTTTTATGGCAAGGTATGTTCTAATGGCAACCGCAACCGTCTTCGGATTGCGTTGACCTTTGATGACGGCCCAAACGAGCCCTACACCTCTCAAGTTCTCGGCATATTGGAGCAATACAGAATAAAAGCGACCTTCTTCATCATTGGACAAAACGCTCGGCGCTATCCTGAGACCTGCCGGCGGATAGTGACGGCAGGAAATGTGATTGGGAATCACTCCTATCATCACCACAAGTCACTATGCCTGAGACGGGGGAAGACGGTGGCTCGTGACATTGAGATGGCCCGTCAGGCAATCTATGAGTGTACCGGACTTGAGCCCAAGCTTTTTCGCCCTCCCCACGGCTTCCGCACCCCCTGGATGATGCGGACTATTCGCCACCTCGGGTACACGGTTGTTACCTGGGACAACATGACCGGTGACTGGAATGCAGAAAAGTCTGGCGACGAGATCATACGGGCTATTCTTGGGCGGGCAAAGCCCGGGGGCGTAATTGTCCTGCATGATGGTCGCGATGGCAGACCACGCTATGACCGTAGCCAGATGCTCCAGGCTCTGCCCACTGTCATCGAGACCCTGCTGGATAGGGGTTTTGAATTTGTCACCATACCTGAGCTTCTTGAGTCAGAAGGTGAGGTTTCAGCCTAGCAAGCCCGGTTTCGACATACGAGCAAATTCATAGGTGTTTTGGGCCGTACTTGGTTAAAAGTGCTGCCCGGGAAAGCCAGACTTCTTTTAGCTCCCAAGTTTTTTCTCTTAGTCCCGACACTTCGTCTCCCCGCAAATGATAGACTTGCATTAACCCGGCCATGTAGAAGCGGGCCCCTTTCTTCCACAAGCTATCCGGCAATTCATCAACCTGGAATCCCAGTCGTCTGGCGGCTACATGCAGGAAGGTTATGCCGTGGAGCGCCGCAACATTACCGAACATCCCGCTGACTACTTGCTGGGCTAGAAGGCGGAGGTCCTGTGCAAAACAACCAAGAAATTCCCGGGGCGATTGTGCGGCGCTTAAATTCAGATTGCGCCTTCTTTTAAACCAGGCGTTGTTCAAATGAAGCTCTACGATTGTGTCTCCGGTTTTTACTTTGGAGCCGTCATTTAGTACTTTGGTGGGTCCTTTGTAGTGGTGAAGGTTGAAGCGCATGATGCCGCTATCATCGGCTCTCAGGGGCCTGGTGTGATAGATTACTCTCAAAAGTCTGTCCGCCACAGGCCAAAATATTAGGACAAACCGGGGTGGCACACTTTTCAGCATCAGTTATCTCCGTAATTGGTATACCAGTATAAGTCCATGTAACAATATTTTACTATACGGAGCTCGGCGCGTCCTGAGCGTGAAGCTACAGCCTATCGAGGCAATTTAATTGAGTTAAAATCGGGCATTGTCCCTATTCACATTTTATGCAACAATAGCCTGAGTCGTACTATGATTGACTGGATAAACGGAGCACTTGCTACACTAGCTGCCTCCATAAACGTTAATAATCCAGGGGGACTGGCAGCCATATTTTTCATAACCATGTCATGCGACATTGGTATTCCCTTTCCGTTCGTACTTGACACCATTTTGTTTTTCACTACCTACGAATTGGGGGCCTTCTCATGGCCAGTGCTTCTTATCATTCTGATGATATGGGGTGGCAGACTGCTGGGAACGGGCATTCTTTACTGGGTAAGTCGGTTGCTGGGCACCAGATTTGTAGACTGGGTCGGTAAACGTTCCAAATTTCTGCGGCGTAACTTTGAGCAATTTCAGAATAGGCTAGGTAGCTGGACCATACCGGTGATAGTTGCTGCCAGATTGACGCCGGGTTTGATGCAGGTATCATCGGTGGCTGCTGGCACAATGCGCGTCCGTTACTACAAGGTGGTGCTGGCCATCGTATTTTCTTCGATTGTCTATGATGGAACATTAATCATCTTGGGGACTTTAGCCAGGCTCGGCTTAAAGGATGTGGGACCCGAGTATTCCGCCTGGATCGTCATTGGCTTCGTGGCTATAATGACTGTGGTGTTTGTCGCCGTTCACCTGATAAGGCGCAGGGTCAAATGGAGTCAACATAGTGACGACATGTCGAAGGAAGTCACGCATAAGCCATCCGACTCACTCAATTGATAGTTTCTCGAATATCTAGACATGTCACAGCCATAATGAAGTTGGAGTTGTAGCGCTGAATAGCTGGTGGATATCTATGCGCTGGGCTCCAGTCTTCTTTACTAACGAGTACTCCCCTTGTCGCTGAGCAATGTCGTGATGTTATTCAGTCACAGACTCTTTGGCAATCAGACTGGCCATTAGATCAGCCTGATTGACTGCCACGTCTACTCCCATCATCGGTGTGAACATCCAAGCATTCTTGGGGTTATTCACACGGGCAACAACGCGTGGGACGTTAAACACAAAACGCGCCAAGTTGGTGACCACTAAATTCGTTTCGTCCTGGCCTGTAGTAGCTGCCACAACATTCACCCCCAAAATACCCGCTGCCTCAAGCACGACTGGATCAGTTCCATTGCCCAGCGCGACTACATCGGCTGGCAGATCTTGCTGCAATCGGGAAATTTTCTCCCTCGCTGCCTCAACGACCTTCACGTTATATCCCTTTTCTAAGAGCAGTAGAGCCAGAGAAGTGCCGACTTTACCACCACCTACAATAATTACTTTCATGGCCATCTTGTAACCTCCTTCATGCTAATCCCAACAAAGTTTTGAGACGGTCGGTAGCTGTGGCCAACACCACCAGGTAGACTATGTCACCCCAAGAAAACTCTGTGCCCAGCGTGGGTAGAAAGACCCTACCACCCCGACTTATTGCCACTACATGGATTTCACCGCGTACTGTTAGTTCACTCACCGTCTGGCCAACCAGGAGAGGAGGGATTTCTGTCGTTACAATATTTACCTCACCACTCCCCAAATTGAGGATTGCATCCAACTGAGAGTAACAGAGAACTTCGGCCGCTTGGTTAATACCCCAGATTGTTGGGCTTATGGTGTGCAATCCCAATCGTCCGTAGATATTGGCTTTGCGCGGGTCATAAAGTCGTGCCACGACCCTGGGCACACGAAATACTTGGCTGGCAACGCGGCCGATTACGACATTGACATCATCGCTGGCTGTCAAGGCGGCCAGACCATCAGCCTTCTCAATATGAGCTGTCAGAAGCACTTCACGGTCAAATCCAATGCCTTCAATAGCCTCACCTTTGAACGAGGGCCCCAATCGCTCGAAGTTAGTGGGGTCCTTATCAACCACTGCTACTGCATGGCCGCGCTGACTCATGGTCAACGCCAACCCAGCTCCCATCCGGCCGCATCCGATAATAATAATCCTCATACGCATCACCTCCTAACTAAGAATGTATCTGTGCCGCAGATGAACTACTGCTTTGCGCAGTTCATCAGCGAGCAATAATATTGGGCTCAAGGCAAGCAGGAAAAGCCAGTTGCTTGCCGGGAAACCTGCCGTATGAAAGAACCGCTGGAAGAACGGGACATAGATGATTATGAACACGATAGCAAGCTCGACTGCAAGGGCTACCCATATCAACCGGTTAGTAAATGGCTTGCTACGGAAGACAGAGGTACGCACCGAGCGCTGGGCAAACAGATTACCCATCTGGGTGACCACGACGGCAGCAAGGGCCATGGCCGTGGCTGATTGGTAGAGAAGCCCTTTCGAAGGTAAATCCAACCACTGGCCCCAATAGCCATTCGTCCAATACTGAAAGTAAAAAGCTGCCACAGCCACCAAGCCCTGGAGCAAGCCCAACCATATAAATGCTCGCAGTAAAAGTGGACGGGTAATGATGTGCTCATTCAGGTTGCGCGGTGGCCTATTCATGACGCCCTCCGCCGGCGGATCGACTCCTAGGGCTAACCCGGGCACAAGGTCAGACCCCAGATCGATGGAGAGCACCTCCATCACTGTGAGCCCGAGTGGAATTCGCCCGCCGCTTAAGGCAAAGAAGATAAAAGGGGTGGCCTCCCCGACATTACTGGTAAAGATATAAGTGACGAACTTCTTGGCGTTAGCATAGACCGCCCGGCCTTCCTCCACCGCGTTGACAATGGAGGCAAAATTGTCGTCGGTTAAAATCATATCCGCCGTCTCTTTGGCTACGTCGGTACCGGCAATGCCCATAGCCACACCGATATTCGCCTTCTTGAGTGCAGGCGCGTCATTAACACCATCGCCAGTGACTGCCACGACATGTCCCATGTCCTGCAGCACGCTGACGATTCGCAGTTTATGACCTGGGGCAACGCGTGCAAAGATTACATCACCCAGCAGTGCTTCCTTTAGCGACTTATCATCCATGGCATCCAGATCAGAACCATTGATAATGCGCGGCCGATCTCCCCGAATGATGTCAATGCGTCGCGCTATGCTTTCTGCCGTCAACCCATAGTCGCCAGTAATCATCACGATGCGGATGCCAGCACGGTGGCATTTCTCCACCGCCATCTTTACCTCCACGCGTGGTGGGTCCATCATAGCAGCCAAGCCCAGAAAAGTCAGGTCCTGCTCAATAGCCTCGGGTGTATATTCTCCCACTGGTTGTGCCTTCACAGTCGGCTCTGGCAATGAGCGCATGGCAACAGCGAGTACTCTCAGGCCCTCACGGGCAAAGTCGTCATTCGCTGCCAAGACTTTCGCCCGAAGACTGTCGTCCAGTGGGCAGTCCCGTTCATCCATCCGTATATGAGTGCACAGCTCCAGCGTTTCTCTTGGCGCTCCTTTGACATAAGCTACCAGCGAATTTTGCACCCGATGAATTGTGCTCATCCGCCTGCGCCGCGACTCAAAGGATAGTTGACGCACGCAGGGGTTCTGCTCCCTTTCAGCCTCGATGTTCAACTCGCCTTTGAGCGTTGCCACCAGCAAGGCTGCCTCCGTGGGGTCACCCAGCACTGTCCATCTGGCAGATCCATGGTTTGGCGGCAACAAACGCGCAGTGTTGCATAATGCCCCCGCAACGAGCAACTGACGCAGGTCTCCAACCACCGGAACATTGACTGCGCGCTCACCATCGAGGATATACCCCCTGGGCCCATACCCAACGCCCGTCACCTTGAGGCGTCGGCCCGCCAGCCACAGATCAGATACCGTCATTTCGTTTTCCGTAAGTGTCCCAGTCTTATCAGTACAGATCACTGTTGTACAGCCCAGGGTTTCCACAGCCGACAACCTCTTGATGAGCGCATGACGTTTGGCCATGCGTTGTACTCCCATGGCCAGAGACAAGGTCACTGTCGGCAGGAGCCCCTCCGGCACGAAAGCCACAATCATGCCCAGGGCAAAAATGAAACTATCGGTCACGCTAAACGTAACTCGCAAAATCATCAGCATGGCAAAGAAAACCAGACCAATGCCGACTGCGAGGAATGTCACCCACCGTGTCACACGGCTCAATTCCTTCTGCAGTGGACTGGGTTCTTCTCCCACAGACTGCGTGAGGTTAGCGACCTTGCCAAATTCGGTGTGCGTGCCCGTGGCAAAGACGACAGCCGTGCCTACCCCAGCAACTACGCTTGAACCAGCAAATACCAGGTTGCGCACTTCAAAACGAGAGGGAACAGGCCACAGGACAGCCTCTCTTGTCTTGCGCACTGCATGCGACTCTCCGGTTAAGGTGGACTGATCCACCCTCAGTTCATCCTCATCTACCAAACGTCCATCAGCTGAGATACGGTCGCCTTCGGCCAGCAAGATTACGTCGCCGGGCACCAGCTCTTCCGCCAGAATGCGCTGCTTTTCTCCATCCCTCAACACATTGGCATAACTGGGAATCAGCTGACGCAGGGCCCTGATCGCTCTCTCTGCCCTGTATTCCTGCCAGAAACTAAATACACCGTTGATTACGTTAACCAGCCAGATGGCAATAGCCAGTTCAGGCATTTTGGCTATGAGGGCGATCCCACCACCAACCCACAACAGGATGGCCATAAGGTGTGTAAAGTTGGATAGAAATTGCAGGAAGAGAGACTTTCCCTTAATTTTCTGAATGACGTTGCTGCCGAACTGTTGCAGCCGTTCCGCAGCCTCCGCCTGTGTTAGCCCTTGAGGTCGCGCCGCCAGTACCCCATAGACTTCTCGGATGGGCAACTTATGGATAGAGTCAGTGGGACCCCCTTCCAGGGATTTGTCTATTAACTTCATGGTAAGGTCCTGCTAGTTGAAATCGGGCATCAGTCTATCATACATTAGAAGGAATTGCATGAAGTACATTTCCTGTGGATGGGTTGACAGTTTGGAGTTCTGACAATGATGTAGCTATCAATGTTACTGGGGCTGAGAGTCCTAATTCAGCAAGTGCTAGAATCACGATTGCTTGGACAACTGCACCTTTGTCTGTTTTGTTACCTCATTACACAAACTGATGAAATGTTAACTAAGGGATAGCTTACGGGAGAAGTTATTTAGGAACCAGGTTGGTGGGGAAGGGGGGACAGTTCCCGAACTTTTATTTGAGAAGAAGGGACTGATCCCTGATTTGCAACGACTTCCAATCTTATATTGCACTTAACTGAGACATGTGCAATATTAAGAGGGTAAGTTAGAGATGGGGCGGTTATAAGTGTCAATAAGAGAAATCGGATGTTGTGGCGCATACTGTAAAACCTGTCGTGCATACGTTACAGAGAGTACATGCCGCGGATGTAAATTGGGATACGAAGGCGGAGAAAGAGACATAAACAAAGCCAAATGTGTAATTAAACTCTGTTGCTTTCGAGACAGACAACTTGAAACCTGTGCAGACTGTCCTGACTACCCTTCCTGCAAAACTATCCAGGGTCTCTATATGAAGCACGGCTATAAGTACGGCAAGTATAAGCAATCAATTGAATTTATCAGAAATAATGGATACCCAGAATTTCTAGACATAGCCAACAACTGGAAGGGTCCTTACGGCAAAACTTGAACTAATCTCCTGCTGAAATGTGATGACGACTTCAAACTTGGTGGGGAAGGGGGGACTCGAACCCCCACGCCTTTTAAAGCACATGATCCTAAGTCATGCTCGTCTGCCAATTCCGACACTTCCCCGATAGGAAACCACCCATACAATAGCATTTTATAGGACTCGTCTCAAGCTACTGCCATTCTGGCATTGAGCACCGCAAGCTGATGCCGTCTGTTCAACAGGGAATAAAAATATATACGAAAAATGAATTTTGTGGTAAGATAGACAATAAACTCTTCCTGGGGGTAGTTTGAGACTATGAGCGTACAAGCAGAAGAATTAAAAGGAATAGCTGA
>Ga0315291_10004767_pt1 | contig 17161 bp, 16 predicted proteins | sample YL17G12_20_MG_FD_203070 | JGI IMG/M metagenome (GOLD analysis project Ga0315291, IMG submission 203070) | Sediment microbial communities from Yellowstone Lake, YNP, Wyoming, USA - YL17G12_20 | ecosystem: Environmental > Aquatic > Freshwater > Lake > Sediment | place: USA: Wyoming | collected...
AGTGCCGAACAGGATTGCAAAAAGTGTCAAAAAATGCTCAATTCGTGTCACTTTTTGTCATTTTTTGAAATCCCCCTAACCCCTTTACAGCAAAGGACTAAACGCAATTTTACGCCAAAATATTGCCCATTTTAACACCGAAGGCTTTTAATGCACCGGCGTTTTTCACTATAAAAAAATTGGTAAAAATTCATTGTTATTTTTGAACCGGACGATTATTATAGTATGTTCGGTTGTAAAGATTAACGGCTGCCAAACTAAAGTAAAGGTGCTGAACAATGGCATTAACAGGATTAGCGAACTGTGCGTATTAGAGCTATAACAGTATTGCTCGCCTGCGCTTGTGCGCAAATGGTGGCTTGGGAATCAGTGTTTCTATTTCGTAGCCAGGAGACCGAGGTTTTTTGCTGTCGGAGGCAGATGATGTAGTAGAAAATAGCTACAACCTCTGTGTTTTTTTGCGTGCTGAAGTGGAAACTGTATTGGTTTCCACTTTTTGTTTTATTAGGAAGCAGAAGAAAAATGAATCAGGAACTGGTAAGGATTATTGACAACATAGCACGCGACAAGAATATTGACAAGGAATCAATATTCGCCGACCTCGAAGAAGCGATGATTTCTGCGGTCAGGAAGCATTTTGGCGAAATGGACAGCAAAATAGTCGTCCACATCGACCGAGCCAGCGGAGAGGTTACTGCTTCTAAGAACGGCCAGCAGATTGACATCAAACAATTAGGCAGAATACCAGCCCAGACCGCAAAGCAGGTAATGATTCAAAAAATCAAAGCCGACGAGCGGGACAGCATATACGCTGATTTTATGCAGCGAAAAGGCGATATCATCAGCGGCTCGGTTGTACGGTATGAAAGCGGCACATTGATTGTCAGCTTGAATCATCGTACAGAGGGCTTTATGCCCAAATCCGAACAGATAATGGGCCAAACCCATCGGCCGGGCGAAAGGATTAGATGCCTGATTCTTGATGTCAAGGAGATTTCTAACCAGGTCAAAATCATCCTTTCACGCACGCATCCTGATTTTATCCGCAGGCTTTTCGAGCTTGAGGTACCGGAAATTGCCGAAAACATCATTGAAATTCGGGCACTGGCCCGCGAGCCAGGCTATCGTACAAAGGTGGCCGTCGCATCGTCTGATGAAAAGGTTGACCCAGTCGGTGCCTGTGTCGGCGTTAGAGGAAGCAGGATTAAGAACATAGTCGATGAATTGGGCGGTGAGAAGATAGATATTGTCCGGTGGAACGAATCGTCACAGGTACTTATAACTAACGGGCTTATGCCTGCCAAGGTTAGTGAAACAGCTTTATGCTTTGAATTGGGCAGGGCTACCGTCGTTGTCGATGAGGACCAGCTTAGTCTTGCCATCGGCAAGCATGGGCAGAACGTTCGGCTCGCTGCCAGATTAACCGGCTGGGACATCGATATCCTTACGCCCAATGAGTACAATCAGGGCATCGAGCGACTGACTAATTGCGTCAAGGGTGTCGAAGGTGCAGACGAGAGAATAGTCGATAAATTGATAGCCCTCGGAGTTATATCCGTTCTGGATTTGGATGAGGTGGGAACCGACCCGCTGGTTAAAGAGCTGGGTATTGATGCTGCTATGGCCGAGAAAATCGTTGCCGCTGCGGTCGAAGATGCCAAGCTTCTGGCCTCTGAATCCAGGCATAAACAGGCCGAGAGTTTTTTACAAAAGCAGGCACCGATGCCTGATAACAAGGATTAATTAGCCCTGACTTTTCATCGCTAAAGATTGGAGATATTTTGGCTTCTATGAAAGTTTACATTTTGGCCAAGGAACTTGGTGTAAAGAGCGCTGCCATTGTTGAAAAATGCCAGGCCGAGAATATTACAGACGTCAAGACTCATATGTCGGTGATTTCTGCGGGCCTTGCTGCGACTATTCGTGAATGGTTTAGTGATGGCGAACACACCACGGCAGTGGAAACCGGCCAGAAGGTGGACCTTGAAAAGGTACGCATCAAAAAACCGAAGACCAAGCCGGCCCCTGCGGAAGTGCCGCAGGAGAAACCGGTTGAGCCGATAATTGAAGCTCCGCCGCAGCCTCAGGTTGCCCAGCCTGCTGTTGAGACCCCTGTTGTATCGCTTGCCGCCGTTACGGCGGAAACGATGCCTCCCCAGCAGGAAACCACGACTGCTGCGATAGAGGAAAAACCGGTAGAGGTCAAACCCGCAGAGAAAAAACCGATAGAGCGAAAACCTGAGCCGATAAAACCTGGCGGACCAATGCTCAAAAGACCAAGGCCTGCCAAGTTAAGCGGCCCAACGGTTGTCAGAATCGAAAAACCTGAACCTGAAACGCAGCGCCCGGCTCCGAGATTTAGGGGAAAGTCCAGATATAATGAACCGGTGACAACTCTGTTGATAGACAAGGTAGTGAATGATGATTTACTTAGTGTAAAAGATAAAAAACACGTACCGAAACGCCCCAAAGATAGGACGCATGGGCGCCGTCATGATGAAGTGGATGCAGAAGCGGTCAAAAAGTCCAAATTCGCCAATCAGCGACGGGAAAGAGACCTCGAGGAAAGGCGGGCCCGGCTTACTGCAGCAGGCGGCGAGGGGCTGCGTTCAAGACCGATGCGGAAAATCGAAAGCAAGTCCCAGTTGGCTGCTCCCGCTGCTCCTGTCAGACCGAAAAATGCTGCCGTTAAGGAGCCAATCACAATAAAAGATTTGTCGGCGGCACTGGCTGTCAAAACATCTGATATTGTATTTAAGTTGATGCAACAGGGTGTAATGGCCACCGCCAATCAAGTCATCAGTTCTCAAATGGCAGAATTGATTGCGATGGAATTTGGTACGGAATTGACCGTTGAGCACAGGAAGACCGCCGAACAGATTATACACGATGAATTTGAAAATCGCACCAGAGAACACCTGATAAAACGTTCGGTTGTGGCGACAATGCTCGGCCATGTCGACCACGGCAAGACAAGTCTGCTGGATAAAATCCGCTCAACTCAGGTGGCCGCAGGCGAGGCAGGCGGCATAACCCAGCATATCGGTGCATATCAGATTGTTCGTGGCAACAGCAGGGTAACGTTCCTCGATACGCCAGGCCACGAAGCATTCACTGCTATGCGTGCCAGAGGTGCCAATATGACCGACGTAGCGGTCCTTGTAGTTGCCGCTGACGACGGAATGATGCCTCAAACCATAGAGGCGTTGAATCATGCAAAGGCGGCCGGTGTGCCTGTTATTGTAGCACTTAATAAAATCGATTTGCCCGGCTGCGATATAAACCGCATTTACTCCCAGTTTTCTGAGCACGGATTAGTGCCAATCGAATGGGGCGGACAGACCGAAGTTGTGAAAACAAGTGCGGTAACAGGTGTCGGCATAAATGATTTGCTCGAACATCTTGATTATGTGGCAGATTTGCTTGAGCTCAAGGCCGATGATACCATTCCTGCGACCGGCTGGGTTGTCGAAGCAAAGATGTCGGCTCAAAGGGGTGTAGTAGCCACGCTGTTAGTCAAGGAAGGCAAATTAAGCAAAGGAGATGCGATATTGGCAGGCAATGCCTACGGCAGAATTAAATCCCTCAAAAACAGTTTCGGCAAAAACATAAAGACTGCAACGAGCTCTATGCCGGTGGAAATAACAGGCCTCAGTGACGTCCCGCAGGCAGGCGACAAGTTTTACTGCCTGGGAGACATCAACAGGGCTAAGATGGCAGCCAAGGAAAACCAGGTACGCACGAGGGAAACATCGCTGTCAAAACGCTCACAGGTAACACTGGACAATTTGTTCAGCCAGATAGAAGCAGGCAATGTAAAAGATTTGAATATTATTATTCGAGCCGATTTCCAGGGCTCGGTCGATGTATTGATGAAATACCTCTCTGAACTCAGTACCGCCGAAGTGAAAATCAAGATTCTGCACGCATCAACAGGCGGAATCACTGAAGGCGATGTAGTTCTTGCCGAGGCATCCAATGCCATCATAATCGGATTTAACGTCGTTGCCGATGAACACGTAGCCAGGATTGCTGAGGCCAAAGGTGTCGATATAAGAACATATACCATCATTTACCGCATCACCGAAGATTTGAAAAAATCAATGGTCGGCCTGCTGGATCCGGAAGAGCAGGAAAAGAGTCTTGGCAGGGCCACAGTACGAAATATATTCAAGGTTTCGAAGGTCGGCACTGTGGCCGGCTGCATTGTCAATGACGGTCTTGTGAAAAAGAAGGCAAGAGTGCGTCTGATACGTAACAATGTCGTGATAAAGGACGACCTTGCCATTGAGTCCTTAAAGCATCTCAAGGACGATGTCCGCGAGGTCAAGGCCGGTATGGAATGCGGCATAAAGCTGGCCAAATTCGACGATGTTAAACTCGACGATGTTTTTGATTTCTTTGAAATTATTGAGGTAGCCAGAACACTATCATAATCGAATATATTCTATAATAGTAAATTATATATGGCGACAAGAAGACAGGAAAAAGTGGCTCGGGTAATAAAAGAGGCGGTCAGCGACGCTATTGCCAATCATCTCAGCGACCCTCGCATTGAGGGGTTTACAAGCGTTACCAGGGTCGAAGTCGCCCCTGATTTGAAAACTGCCGATGTGTACGTTAGTATTTTCGGCGGCGATGAGGTCATGCAGAGAAAAACCTTTGCAGCGATAAATCACGCAAGGGCACGGATACAGTCACTGGTAGGTGACAGAATCAGTGGTAAATTCTGCCCCATTTTGAGTTTCTATATGGACGAGCAGTTTAAGAAAACCCTTGAAATTATGAACATTATCGAAAAGGCGGTCGCTAAGCCGAATGTGGACGACTCGATTGATGAGACGTAAAATATGAAAAATAGCAAAGAATATTCCAAAAAAGTACAAAAGCTCTACCATTCCCTGAAAAATAAATATCCAAAGCATGCAAAGGTTTCTTATGACGAACCGCTTGATGCGCTGGTCTATGCCGTCATTAGCGAAAATATGACCGAAGCAGAGACACAATCGGCGATGAAAAGAATGACGCAGAATTTTGCCGACCTGAATGATTTGCGCGTTTCTCTGACTATGGAAATTTTAGAAATGCTCGGAGCGAACAACCCTGTTATGAAAAATACGGCATCTGCACTTTTAGGTATCCTAAGGGACATTTTCAAAGAAAACAATACCGTCAGTCTCGAGCCGTTGAAAAAAATCGGCAAGCGTCCTGCCAGGGATGTTCTTGAGAAAATACCCGGCACAAATAAATTCGTTATTGATTACTGTATGCTGACCTCCCTGCAGGCACATGCCATCCCTGTTACGAAAAGGATGGTTGAATATCTCAAAACAAATCAGTTCGTTCATCCCGAATCGGACGAGCAGGATATAGAAGGTTTTTTGGCAAGGCAGATTTCTGCGGATAATGCGTATGAGTTTTATGCCCTCCTGCGGCATGAAAGCGAGTCAGGACAAGCGAGCGCAAAGAAAACTGCGGGCAAGTCAAAAGTAAAGAAAACAGCAAAAACAAAAAGTGAAAAGGGAAAAACCATTGCTTAAATCATCTGAAAAAATATTGAAGCTGGGTATACCAGCAGGAAGTCTCCAGAAGGCCACAATAGAGCTTTTCGACAAGGCAGGGCTTCATATCGTTGATTCCGACCGAAGTTATTTTCCACGCATCGACGATGAAGAGCTTCATCCGGTCATGCTCCGTGCACAGGAAATGAGCAGATATGTCAGCGACGGCATTCTCGATGCGGGGATTACCGGCCACGACTGGATAATGGAAAACGGCAGCGACGTTGTGGAAGTCTGTCAGCTTAATTACAGTAAAACCACATCCAAACCGGCCAAATGGGTGCTGGCGGTACCCAACGAATCCGACAAAACAAAACCCCAAGACCTCGCAGGCGGGCTCATTGCCACAGAACTTGTCAATGTTACCAGAAAATACTTTGCTGATAAAAAAATTGACGTCAAGGTGGAATTCAGCTGGGGTGCTACCGAGGTAAAGGCCCGGCTTGTTGATGCGATAGTCGAGCTCACAGAAACAGGGTCATCTCTGCGGGCAAACAACCTGCGTGTCCTCGATACCGTTATAACATCCACAACAAGGTTTATCGCCAACAGGCAGGCGTGGCAGGATAAATTCAAACGCGAAAAAATCGAGAATATATCGATACTGCTCAATGCCGCAATAGATGCCAGAAGCAGAGTAGGTCTTAAGCTGAATGTAAAAAAAACCGACCTCGATTCGATACTGAAGATTCTTCCTGCGGAAAAAAGTCCGACCATTTCGAGTCTGGCAGACAGCGATTATGTCGCGTTAGAAGTGATTATCGAAAATGAAATCGAACGTTCGCTGGTTCCTGCCTTAAAACGGGCAGGGGCATCAGGAATAATTACGTATCCACTAAATAAAGTGATACATTAGCTTTTAGCGGATAGAATTTAGTTTTAAGTTTTTAGTGTTGAGTGTTGAGTTAACCAAAAACTAAGAACTTAAAACTTAAAATTCTTCTTACTTGGCCCTGGCCATGTAGGAGCCGTCTTCGGTGCTGATGCGTACGACCTCACCTGCGATTATAAACGGCGGAACGCGTATTCTCAGGCCTGTTTCAACGACCGCATCCTTCATTTGATTTGTTACCGTGGAACCCTTTGGTACAGGAGTTGTTTCTGTAATCATCAATTCAACCACCTTGGGCAGTTCAATAGCCACGACATTTTCCTGGTTCACCAGTGCAACTATGATCGTATTGGGCTTAAAATACTTTATCGAGTCTCCGATTAAAACATTCGGGACAGTCATTTGGTCGTAGGTTTTGGTATCCATAAGAACGTGGCCGGCGCTGTCGGAATAAAGATATTCCATTTCGCGGCGGTCAAGATAGGACTGCTCAACTTCTTCGGTTGCACGCAGGCGTTTTTCGGTTGCTATGCCGTCTGCGACGCATCTGAGTTTGGCCTGTACGAATGCCCGCAGGTTGCCGGGTGTTACATGTTTGGATTCAAGGCACATATACAACTTGCCGTCCATAGTAACGGCCATACCATGCCGAAGTTCACTTGCCTTCACGGTAGTCTCCTGTAAAAAATGACTTAGAATTAAAAATGGTATCATACCCCTGCGATGACTGATACGTCAAGTGATAAGGTGAAAAAATCCCGCACCGGGTTGTATAATCGCCTGGTAAAGTAGTTGTGATAGTTTTATTGATAAAAGGAGCCGCTATTTTTTACTATCGGCGACCGGCTGAGCAATATCCCTTAATTCAAAGAAGAATCCGTCGGGTTTGCTGACGCCGTAAAGTGCGGAAAAGCCGAAATACTTTCGAACCGCGTCGAATTCAGGCAACAGGCTCGGATTAATTAAATCGCTTAATCCCTGCGGGCCGAACGGTATCGGCATTATAGATGGTGCTTTTCCGGTTTGTTTGGCCATCCACCAGAATAGTTCACTCGATGCCGAATTGTCCTCCAAGTTGGCCATTCCCACGGAAGAAGGAATGACCGTTCTGGTTGCACTAAACCACTTTGCAGAAGACAGCGGTGTTTCGGAACCGCTGCTCATTGTGCGAATCGCCTTTTCTACCGCCGCTTCGGTCCCGAAAATTATATGCGTGTCGGTAATTGTAAATGCCAAAGTCGGCATCACCGGCGCCGCGGTCGGCCCCTGCGGGGTTGTATCCAGTGGTGCTCTGCCCTGACGCATGAATGGTAACCCCTGTGTTTTAACCAGGTAAATCGTATGACCGAGAAGCTCGCGTTTAGCATCCGGATTATTTGGGGCTATCATTTTGCTGTGGATAAGCGAAACAGATTTTTCGAGGGCACTGTGGTTGTTCACAGCCAAAGCGACCAGCGATTCGGTCGGCGCAGATGTTGCGGAAAACGGCTTATTGATACTCTGTGCAACTATAATCTGGGAGCCGAGGTTGTCTATCACGCCGCTTTTCAGTTTTACACCCGGCTGGCCGTCGGGGCTGTCCGGCAAATCCATCGCATTGAGCATTGCGGCATACCCGGGTGAGAAACTGTAAAGAATATTGTAAAGTTCGGTATATATCTTTTTGGGGTCTAAATTAAAATACGCCATCGAATAGGTTGATGAAGGTGCAAACTGCTGAGCTTTCACTGCTTCGGATTCAAATTCTAACATCTTGCAAATGCCTTTTTTGGCACCGTTGATTTTGAGCACCGCCTTGCCGGAGAAGGAACTTTCAGGGATTCTGCCGAGGCCGATTGAGCCGGCAAAAGCGACAACATTAGCAAGGCCGAGATTGGCAATCGTGGTCATCGTGTTTCCGGTCGTGTCTTCTGTGGCCGCCATTTTGATAAGCTGTTTTATGTTTATATACCAGGTAATTTCTCGATAAGGCCTGACGATTCCGGTTGCGGATGTATAATCGGTATCGTCAGCCAATGTCGGACTTGTGGCACCCTTGATGTGAGCAATGGTGAACTTGAGAATTTCAGGGTTCGTTGACCCTATGAGGCAGTCGTCAATAAAACAATAGCTAAATGCCGTCGATGTTTCGTCAACCAGCGTCTCAATATTTACGCCTCGGTAGTCTTCGCTCGATTTCTGATGCCCGCCAAGCTCCGTATTCTTCTGCACCATCTTGTTGACGGCCTCTTTTATCTTGTCAATGTTTTCACCCCACTGGGTTATGAATAAAACAGGCAGTGCATTTGCGTCCTTTGTTTCCTGATTCAGCACCACTGCCATTGCAACTCTGCCCTGCGGCAGTATGTCCGAATCATAAAGCGACTTTAATATGTTGTTGCCGTCCAGCTTCTGAATCTTTTCACGCCACTTCGCCTTGGCATCGGCAAAAAACGCCGCCATCGCGGGGTCTTTGTAAAGCTTATAAAGATTGGTTTTTTCAAACTGGGCTTTCATCTGGCTGAAATTTTCCACATCTATCAATAACACTGTTTCAGCCGGTACAAGTTTGGCGGTTTTTGCCAGCGGCACTGCCTGTACACTAACAGATAACAGTAAGAGCGATACAAAAAGGCAGAAAACGAATCCGAGATTCGAAATTCCAGTCGTGTTTTGATGACTTGTCCTGGCGTTATGTTTCATTTTGTTTCCCTGTTTATGTCCGCCTGATGCGGTATTGGTTTTAGTTTTCTGTTGCCTTTATAACTTTTAGCTGACTTTTATTGCGTCTTGGGTCCGGCTGAAGATACCTGTAGCCGGTGTTGGGGTTGTCCTTGTCATACGCAAAGGCATCGCGGTTTTCCACGAAGTGTTTGACATAATTAGCCGGTATTGCAAAGCCCAGACCGCCGAAAAATATATATCCCATATTCGTAACGCCGATGACCTCTCCTGCCAGGTTGAACAGTGGCCCGCCCGAATTGCCGGGGTTAATAGCTGCGTTGGTCTGGATATAGACAAGCCCTTCGAATGCCCTGTTTTTTGTGCTGATGACACCGTCTGTTACTGTTCGCTCAAGGCCCAGCGGATTGCCGATTGCAAAAACCTTTTCGCCAACCTCGATTTTGTCTATGTCGCCCAGGCATGCGAATTTGACCTTGGTATCGCCAAGGTCTTCGACCTTCAATAGTGCCAGGTCAATAAACGGATTGATGGACTCGATTTTTACCTTTTTAAATTTCTTTTTCTCAAAGCCGTCCCGGACACTGGTAAATATTGTTACTTCGATTTTTGTTTCCCTGTCTATCACATGATAGTTGGTTATTAGGTAACCATCTTCGTTGATAAAAAAGCCGGACCCCATTCCTGCGGGGCTTGATACCATTACCACGGCTTCCGAGATTGCCTCGACGCATTTTTCGATGGTCGTTTTTTTCAGCTCTGCGGTTCTGTACAGTTGATTTGTCTGTGTGAAAACCGATTCGTTTCTGGTGATGCCTCCGGTTACAGACCCGGCCATGACTGAATTTGACTCCTGCTTAGAAAGTTGAAACTGACGGCCAACGACCGGCGGCTGCTTGGTGTATTTGTATTCGAGAACCTTGTCCCTCGGTATTGTCAGAACTGTTATCCCGATATCCACTACCAGTTGTGATTCCTTCTCCGCAAGAATATCGCCTGTAATTGTCTGTCCCTGTTTTAGAATAACCGTATCGGCAGGACACAAAGCGGACAGAAGTGCACAAGTCACAAGTGCAAAGGCCATAATTTTACAATTAAAATTGCCGATTGCCGATTTCCAATTGCCAATTGAAAACCGTAAATAAGAAAATAAATTGGAAATTGGAAATTGGAAATTGGAAATTATTCTATTGTCCATAACCTACTCCGGTGTTAGTCATTGCTATTTATATAGCTAATCGTCGGTTTTTTGTTCGTTTTTTAATGGAGTTATTATAGACGTTTTCAGCCTGCAACGCAAAGGAAAAATCCGCTAAGCCGACGGTGCCTGTGCACATTATGCCATTTTGGTGTTATTCATCGTGTGTTTATGGTTTTGACATGCTGCTTTTCGACCTGAAATTTAAAATAAAAAAAGGAGACGGAGCCCCCCTCAAATTTTCAATTGGCTGCCCCGCCCCCCCAAGAAGAGAAGAAGAGAAGAGAGAATCGTTATATGCAGCCGCTCGCATGAGCAACCGCTTATTTTTCTTATCCACCCACTTCTGTTTAAAGTATAACTTGTTTTTTGAAATATCCAAAAAGTCAGAGAAAATTTTTTCAAAAATTTAATTGATGTTGAAAGACCACCCATGCAGACATCGAGAGAATGCAAATATCACCTTGTCAATAAATAACCCGTGAAATGCTATTTCGAAGTCGAATACGGGTCTTCTTCGTTCCAGGCAGGGTCCGGTTTTTCTCGGACCCTTTGTCTCCATGTTTTCCCGTACTTGCTGAATTCGACGGCATCCCTGTCGATTTTGACGACCGTAACGCCGTATATCATCTCTCCCTCTTTGACGATATGGTCGTCAATCAGGGCCGACGAGTCGTCTGTGACGCATAGAACGCCCCTGACCACTCCATATCCCTGGGCGCCTTGTGGTTTGTGAAAGAACATAACCACTGCCAGCACCACCGCTGCAAACAAAACCTGAAGCCAAATTAGCGTCTTAATGTTTTTGATTTTCTATAGCCCTTATTTTTGCGTCCTATAAACATACCGCCTGAAACGGTCTGTCCGTTCACTTCGTTCAAAAAAAGTCTTTTTACCTTAACGAAAACGCTATTTTTTCCGTACTACTATATCGGATTTTATGATAGGTCGCTTCACTTGCTTGTTTGTCAGCGGTTATTGCTGGTCACATACTCTTTTATCTCTTTTACACTTAAAGCCGTCTGGCTATTAAGCCGAAACTACATCCTGAAACCATTACAGCATGGATTTTAACGGATGAGGGTTTATGAACGAAAAACTGCGACATAAAAGATTGAGGCTGCTTGTAAGTAAAATCAACAAAGAACGCAAAAGGCAGGGGCTGAAAATAGATATCCTCTGTAAAGACCTCATTGGGGCACAAAGGGAGTTTATCAAACGACTGGACACCCTCAGTTTCGCTGCGACTTTCTACGAGTCTATCGTTGGAACAACCGATACAGGCGGTCTTTTTTATATGACCAGCCGGCTTATCAGAGAAAAAATCCCAAACGCAAATGTCGTCTTTATCATGCGGCAGGCCGGCAACTTCGAACTGCACCTCTTTGAAAGCGACCAGCCTATCGCTCTCGATAAACAGCAGCTTGAAAACTGTTTTACCCCTGAGATTGTGGATAATATCTGCAAATCCAACAGAATATGCACGCTCGACGATATGTTCGCAATGGGACTCCAGGGAAACCTCACGGTGCTCAATAAAATTACCGCTGCTGCAATTCCTCTTGGCAGTTTCGCAGCGCCTCTTGGCTTTATATTGATTTACCGCTCGGTGCAGAACGAATTTACCGACTCGGAACTAAATAATATTACCGCAATCACGCCGGGCCTTTCACATGCAATACAGTCCTGCCAGGTTCTCTCGCACGCAAATGATTTGAAATAATATCGCCGGGTACGCATTAAAAACAAAAAAGGCCGGTCTTCCCTGATTCCGGCCTTTTCTGTACGTCCAAACACTATTAATCTTACTTCTCAATTGGAAGCTTGTTCCTCTTCCACTCCTCGAAGCCGCCAATGAGTTCCATCACCGGGTAATCATTCTCCGCAAATTTCTTACAGGCCCTTGTGGAAAGCAGGCAGCTCATCGAATAGCAATAAACCACATTAGGTTTATCGTGGCTCAAGCCCTCCAGGGTGTCCCATTTTTTCCACGGCAGATTTATTGCCCCGGGTATATGGCCTAACCTGTAATCTTCCTCTGACCGCACGTCGATGATGTTAACCTTGTCCCTCTTAGCCTTTTCCTTCAAATCTATCGGCCCGATTGTAAACTCAAGTCTGGCCTCAAAATACTCCAGTGCTTTATGCGGACTTACTGTAACGAACATAACGCACCTCCTTTCAAAACCTTTCTTTTTTATCTTTTCTTCTAATATATTCTACGCCCGGAGGCCCTGGACGGTTCTTGCTGGGGTCAATAAAAACTGTCTTCCTTCCCCGACATTTTTATTTTTGATGTTCCTGCTGCGACGGGCGCCTGCCGCGACGATGCGTCGTTGGCACGGCGGGCAGCACGGCGAGTGATTTTTTATTTCCCTTCCCCATGTCTTTTTACATATTCAATCACCGCCTTCAGATGTTTTTCATCAAAACAAAACCTCACATCATATCCCCTCGTCCAGAGTTTTCTGTTAAATCCATTTTCTTTTAATGTGTAATATGATGCTGTTTTATATTGTCTTATACAATCTTCTATCGGCTTGCCGTTATATCCCAATAAAATATGTACATGATTGGAACACACCGCTATCGAAAGAACCGCCTGGCCTAATTCTTTAGCTCTTTTTGATATTGCCTGACTTATGATTTTGCGTTCTTTTTTTCTTAATCTGACGCTTTCACTGGTTTGTATCATTTTATTGATATTATATAAACTCTTATTTTCTCCCAGCACTTTCCCTTTTTTAACATACCCTCTTTTGTCCCCTTGTAACCACGCACCGTAAGTTGTCCACGTCACAAAATATCCGATTGTTTTCGCCATATATGATATTCTTACTCACATATCTTTAATTTCATAATATTTTTTCAAAATATTTCTTCTTTAAAATGTTTAGCCCCACGGCTGCGCCCGTGGGGTCCATCAAACACTCTTTTTCAATTTCCCGTAGCGCCCGCGGGGTCAATTAGAACACTCTTCTTTCATTCCTTCCGTCTTGTGCCCCTTCACCCCAATTCACTTGCTTCGCAAGTGACATGTTTAGCCCCACGGCTGCGCCCGTGGGGTCCATTAAAACTGTCTTCCTCAACGTCAATTATCAATCATCAATAATCCATTATCAATCAAAACGCCCCTCTTTTCAAATTTCTATTCCTCTTCATAATCCTGACTCGCACATTCATAAAAACAGCACGGCAATTAATTGTCAATTATAGGTAATCGATCATGGGTACAGTTTATAACGCAACCTTCTGACCTTTAGATATTCATGACCCTTAGGCGTTACCTCAAGTAGATCGCCTGTTTTTCGTTGAACCAAATGGTGGTTTTCGAGTGCATCAAGAATTGCCTGTCGCTCAGAGGCTTGCGGGATTAACGGCGACCAAAGATTATCAGCGAGAGGAATCGTGGGCGGTTGCGGTAGGTTCGCGAGCCATTCAAGTACTTTCTGTGTGTTAGGAACAAGATAAAAATTCAGATATTCATATTCCCAGAACGCCGCTCTTGCACGTTCAGCATCAAAAACAGCCTTAATCTCTCGCACTTGTTCTGGCGTCAAAGTCAAACTCTCAGAATCTAACTTCGGTTCTTTAGGTTCTGGTGGAGGCTCATTTTTCGACAAGGATTCCTTTTTTTCCATCCCAGCTTGCGATGTCAATATTTCACTACCACCCGGAAGCTTAATTGTCGCAATACGTGCTATTAGTGTGCTGAGGTCGCTCTTGAAGAGCCAAAAAAATATTCCTATCAGTATGCCCGCAACCATTTGTGGCGACAAAAAGACTTTCACATATTCAAGGACTATTTCTACTATTTGCATAAACTTGCCTCCCATACTGCCACAATATAAATTCCTTAACTTTTACTATGAACATATCTGGTGGCTGCTCAAATCCCTTTTCCACCTCGCCCATCTTTTAACCAGTAGCCAGTACCCAGAAACGAGCACCAATTACATTTGAGACTTTTTTCCACTATCAGGTGAAACAGTCTTTGGGGGTTCTGCCTCTATTTCGCGGATTAAACCTTCTTTAGATAATGACGATACTGTCTTATCTGCCAGTGAATCCATTATTGTATTAATATTTGCATATGCATTCCCCTTAGAAAAACTTGAAGCCATCCATGCGACAGAATCAGTTCTAACATCAAAAAGTCGAACTTCAAACTTTGCACGAGGAAAATGTAAAGTTGGGCCAGTTTGGTAAGTGGTAGTCCCAGAATACTGAAATGAATTACCATAAATAGTTCCAGAACCCTGTGTAGTGGATGAATCTGGCATTTTATAGCTATCTGTCCAGTAATTTGCCAAAGCAACTATAAGTACAGCTTCGACCTGATTCTCATTAAGAGTCTTATTCATTTCCTGAGCACTAACCTCACGAGTTGGAGGGAATAGTGTTATTGAACTTATACCATCAACATCCTTTTTGGAGAAACTTTTAAGAAATTGAGCTTCAGCATACTTATTATTTTTAAATTCACCTATACGAGCCATGACCACAATCTTTCGGTATTTAGTCTTAGCAAAAGCAGGGTCTTTAAATGATTCCATCTCGGTGAAGGCACAGCCGCTCAATAGAAGCATTGTAAATACAATTAACGTTCTCCACATAATTAACCTCCCAAACTATTAATTTATCTGACCTTTCCCATATTTATCCGCCACAGGCGGATTAAACGCTTAGCTACGCAACCAAGCCTTTCAATTCCATAATAATACCAAAATCTTCCTGCGACTTAATATAGCCACTCACTATTTTAATTGAATAATTCTGCCTTGCTGCACCTCTAAAATTCACAATAACCCACCCCCCCTCTTTTGTCAACCCTTTTACCCCCAAAAAAATCTGAAATCTGATACGAGATACGAGATACCAGCGACGAGCTACGAAATAATTCCGCATCTTCATCTTAAATTGGCAACTGGAATTTGGAAATTGGCAATGACCTCCTATCAATCCTGTCTGAAATATTCGTGCTCATTTGTGTTTATTCGTGGTTCAGATTTTTCTCTCATCTTCACTTTGCGACTTGGCGCCTTTGCGGGAAACAATCCTGTCTGAAATATTCGTGCTCATTTGTGTTTATTCGTGGTTCAGATTTTTCTCTCATCTTCACTTTGCGACTTGGCGCCTTTGCGGGAAACAATCCTGTCTAAAATCTTCGTGCTTTCCCTTTTTTATCTCTGCGGGCTCGGCGTTCTCGGCGGTTAAAAATCCTTTCCCATCTTCCCCATTTTAACAGTTTAACACAGGTGGGCTTTTTTTAACGACCGCGTCAAAAAAGCATCTTTTTTTGTAAAAAAGTGTAAAAAAGTGTTCCTTTTTTGTAAAAAAGTGTCAATAAATGCTCAATTCATGTCAGTTTTTGTCACTTTTTGAAATCACCCTAACTCCTTACCCCATAAGGACTAAACGCAATTTAACCCCAAAATCTTACCCATCTTAACAATCTAAAATTCGCAATCGGAAATTGGAATTTGGCAATCTCGCAGTTCCGCCAACGGCGGATTGCGCTTCTTACTTCACCCCGTTTACATCTGCTGTCTGATTTATTTTCCCTGTCCATAACTCCATACGCTGCATCCACTTAGGCCTTTGTTCTGGTACTCGGATTTTAGCCAGTTCCACCAATAATGCCTTTGGGTCTCCGCCTTCAGGCGGGGTATTCAGGTAGGAATCTATTGACTGAACGATAACGCTGTTCGGCTCTAAGTCTTTTTCCAACAAAGAGTTATATACCAGGTCCGCCGCATTTTTTACGTTCGGCCATTTCAGATACACTTCCAGCAGTTTGTTTAAAATTTCTCCCTTTTCCTGGTCTGTTTTAGCTGCTTCTCGCAATTTCCCGAGGCATTCCGCTGCCAGCTCGAAATTACTATTGGCAATATAACTACTGGCCAGCTCTTGTCTTACAGTTTTGAGCAGTTCGAGTTTATTTTCACCGTCTGCCTTACGTACCGTCATTTCAAGAAAAGCTATCCTCTGCTCATTCGTGATTTTGCCCTGGGCATTTTCCGCAGCAAGTTTAGTCAGCCACTCGCCCATAACATCTGCGCCGGAGCGTTTGAAGATTTTCAGCATCGCCTGCCACGCCGCTTCCCCTTCGCCCGACGCCGTTGCCAGCTTCTCCCCAAGCCAAACCAAATCCTCCTGGCCGCCGACATCACCGGCAAGGTCTATTATTTTCTTTTTTACTATGACGCTGCTGTCATTAATCGAATCTTTCTTTAAAGTATTGAGGGCATTGGTCTTATCGATATATATAATACCGTCCACAGCCGCTTCACGAATCAAATTATTAGTCTGATGGCTCATCGCCTTTTCAAACAAAGCCTTAAAAACTTTTGCCGCTTCCGCTTTATAAGTACCCTGGGCACAGAGCCCTGCCATTGAGCTGAGCAAATCTCCCTTTAGAGCGTTGTTGTCGGCCGTTTCATATCTTGCCGCGAGCAAATCAAGGTACTTGTGAACATCCGCCATCACCAATCCATCGGGCTCAAGCAGCTTTTTTATAACTTCAGCGCCTTTTTGCGCCTTCTTTGGTTCCTGGTCGGAAAGATATTTTTCCGCCCATTCGAGCGTCTGCTTCCTTATATCAGGCGAAATCTTGAATTCCGAATCAGGCAGCAGGGCATAGTAGCATGCCCCACCCAGAGCCGCAAACAGCTCCATTTTTACCTCGTCATCCTTCTCGATCCTTAGCTGTTCAAGCACTTTCTCTGCTGAATTCAACTCCACTACCAGCGAAAGCAACTGAGCGGTCTTAAGCCGGACATTACGGTACTGGTCACCGACCAGACTTATCAAAACAGGTCCGATTTCCTGCGGCAATTTCAGCTTTGTACCCAGCCGCCACTGATACACCTTTTCCAATGCCCACAATTTCACAGCTTCTTCCGAATT
>Ga0315291_10004770_pt1 | contig 17153 bp, 12 predicted proteins | sample YL17G12_20_MG_FD_203070 | JGI IMG/M metagenome (GOLD analysis project Ga0315291, IMG submission 203070) | Sediment microbial communities from Yellowstone Lake, YNP, Wyoming, USA - YL17G12_20 | ecosystem: Environmental > Aquatic > Freshwater > Lake > Sediment | place: USA: Wyoming | collected...
AAAGGCACCAAGATAGGCTGTTAGACTGTTAGACTGTTAGAACCTAATAGCCGAATAGTCTAAATGTCGAACAGCCCATGTTCTTCGTGCCTTGGTGGGAAAAAAGTCGATGTCCCGGTTTTGCGAGCGAGATGCGTCCAATTGTGTCTTAAAAGCGGCGGCTTCTGAACAAAATGCGCGCACTTATGGACAAAAACCGTGTTGTAATGGAGCGGTTTGAAACGTTTCGTACGTGGGAATTTATTTGCGGCTGTCCGCGGCAAAAAGTGCAAGGCGCAAAAATGTTCCGGATAGTTCCGGATAGTTCCGCATAGGGGAGGCCGTACAAGGAGGGTTTAGGTGGTTTGCGGGATTTGTTCGGGGGGATCGGGTTTTTTGCCAAATTTTCTTTACTTGCGCGACTTGTGCAGTTGACATCCCATTCGTCGCGGTTTATAATCGAACCGTTAAAACTTTTGGGGAGTGGACGGTTGCGCGGCGCAGTTGGCTCCTTTGGCTCTAATTCATTGTGCGAGGAATTTTTCCGTGCGGCTTTTGAACTTTGGTTTCTGTCGCACGTTTGAGGGCTTTTGGTTTAAGAGATTTGGGGACGTTGGGAAACGGCCTTTGCGGCCTTGGGCAGGCGGGGCTGAAGCAGCGTTTACGGGAGCCGGAGCCGATGGCGGAACGCGCCAAAAAGAATGTGATGACCAGGGAATTCCTGGCAATAGTTACGGAGTCAGGCGAGCAGATGCTGCTCGATGATGAGATTGTCCGCAAATATCATTTGAGGGCGGGGCTTGTCAGCCCGTTTTCAAACCAGCCGATAGTAAGCGTTACTCGTGAAGTGCCTGTGGAGCCTTTGGAGAAACGCGCGAAAGGCGGCGCCCGCGGGAAGGCCGGCGCCAGGAAACCGTCCCGACGTTCCCGCAAAAGGGGTACGGCAAGGGGAAGATCGCGCCCAAAAGGTAAAAAGGCATCGCGCAGGAAGCGCTGAAAAGCGATTGCGTCCGGGAAAATCATTTTTTAGCGCACAGAAAATTCTCATATTGTAAATTTAGCCTTGCCCATAGGTAAAGATGTGTTATAATGTCTGTATAAGGTTCAAAAAGGTTGCAAATTTAAAGCCTCCATCATTCACTCGAAAATCAAACATGTCTGGCAAAGAGTTTGCTTATCGAAGAAGCGCACAATAGATAATGCGAACTTGCAAAGGCGAATTCACGCCGCTCACCGGCCGAAAGTAAAAGGTTAAGGCCGATTACAAAATCACCTTAAGAGACGCCAGCACGACTTTGGAGAACCGGCCCGCAAAACATCAGGCCGGAAGGCGGAGCGTTCTTAAGGCAACGATTACGGCCGCGGCGCACGGCGCCTTCAACTATTGAGGAATGACTGGATAATGTAAACGCATGGAGCGCGCCCGCCCTCGGGCGCGGGGAATCCAGAGTTAAATGAATCACAGCCGGGGGCGGCTGTGCTCCACAAGACAACGGCGGAGTCAACCGCCTTACATTATCTACTCATTTATCAATAATTCTGGTATTAAACCGTTTGCAGGATTTTTCTGAGGGGACTGCAGGCAAGTTACGTTCATGAGTTCTGCCCCAAGATGGGACAAGAAAGAAAGGGAGGATCCAGAAATGGCCGTTGCGGTAAAACATATACTACTTGTGGGTCGCGACACCGAAGACGCCAACAAACTCGCACGTCTCCTTGCCAAGTCGAACTACCAAGTTACCGTGGTTGAAGACGAAAACGAGGCATTAGGCACCGTCCTGGAAAGAGATGTTGACCTCGTCATTACTGACCACGATAACGAATTCATCGATGGCATACACCTCACCAGGCAACTCAAACAGGCCAACACCGAAGTCAAGATCGTAATGGTCTCACGTCTGCTCGATCTTGACACATATCTTAGAGTGATGAACGAGGGCTGCTATGACTGCCTGGAAGCGCCGTTCAAGACGGAGGAACTGCTGCGGGTTGTGGAGAACGCACTCCATCGCGCTGCGGAAATACGCAGCGGTCTGAACTGACAAGCCGTCTGTACGAACTCTTCGGCGGTGGACGGGGCGGGGACAGAATGATGGCCCCTTTGTCGAAAGGGAACCCCGGCCATGGTACGAATTGAAAACATCTCCCGCTCCGTCCACGACGCATAACGAAAATCGTTCATCCTTTTCCTGTCCGTCCAAAACGAGTTGGCGCAAAGGCCGCTTAAATCAACTTCCCTCATAACCGGTACGGGGGAACGTTGCATCGGAGGGGTCAATGAGGGACACCCTGGCATTCGTGCTCGCCGGCGGCGAAGGCAAGCGGCTCATGCCCCTCACACGCGATAGGGCAAAGCCCGCGGTGCCGTTCGGCGGCATATACCGCCTCATCGATTTCACGCTGAGCAACTGCATCAACTCCGGGCTGAGGCGCATCGCCGTGCTCACCCAGTACAAATCCCACTCGCTGAGCCGCCACCTCCGCATGGGCTGGAACATATTCCATCCCGAACTCGACGAAGTCCTCTATGAAATCCCGCCGCAAAAACGCCTCGGCGAAAACTGGTACCTCGGCACAGCCGACGCAATCTACCAAAACATCTACGCCATAAATATATTCAAACCCCAAAGAGTCCTCGTGCTGGCCGGAGACCACATCTACAAAATGGACTACCGCAAACTGCGCAAGTTCCACGACAGCCGCGGCGCCGCCGTCACGATCGGCGCAATCGAAGTCCCCATCGAACGCGCCCGCGGACTCGGCATCATGCAGATAGACGAAAACTCCCGCGTCATCGGCTTCCAGGAAAAACCCGACAAGCCCGCCCACATCCCCGGCGACCCGCGCCACGCGCTCGTCTCGATGGGCATCTATATGTTCAACACCGAAGACCTCCGCGCTACGGTCGAGTGGGGCCACATCGATGGCGAAGGCGAAGACTTCGGCAAGAACGTCATCCCCAACATAATCCACAAATGCCGCGTCCACGCCTTCAAGTTCGTGGACGAAAACAAGAAGCAGGCCAAGTACTGGCGCGATGTCGGCACAATCGACTCCTACTACGAAGCCAGCATGGACCTCGTCGCCGTCGATCCCCTCTTCAACCTCTACGACCGCGAATGGCCCATCCGCACCTACCAGGGCCAGTACCCGCCCGCCAAAACCGTCTTCGACGAACACGACCCCGAAGGCCGACTCGGCATCTGCGTGGACTCCATCGTCAGCGGCGGCTGCATCATCAGCGGCGCAAAAGTTCACCGCTCAATCCTTTCCCCCAGCGTCCGCATCGACAGCCACAGCGAGGTCGCAGACTCCATCATCATGGAAGGCGTCACCATCGGCAAATGCTGCAAAATCCAGCGCGCCATCATCGACAAATTCGCCACCATCCCCGACGGCACAACCATCGGCCACGACCTCGACAAAGACCGCCGCCGCTTCACCGTCAGCGAATCCGGCGTCGTCGTCATTCCGCGCATGGCAAACCTGGCCGAACTCATCCCGCGCGAAGAAGCCACGCGCCCCATCCGCCGCGCAACGCAATCCTCCGGCGCACTCTAGCACGCGCATTTAGTGTAGGAACGCGATGTGCTCTTATGTGTCGTGCTTTGCACCCCCAATCCAAGCCCCCGCTCCGAAAACGGCGCACCCTATGCGGAACTATCCGGAACTATCCGGAACTTTGCGGAACAATGTGCCGGATAGTACCGCTTGCGCTGAATTTCCCATTACCCCTTATAACAGATGACCTTACGTGCCATTTTCGGAAACCCCTCGCGGAACTTTGCGACACACGTTTCACATATTTTTGCGCCCGCGCATTCCCCTTTAATCCTTATCCTCAAAGCCCTTACAACTTTCGCAAAACCGCTAAGCGGAACTATCCGGAACATTTTTGCCCTTTGCATTTTTTTGCCGCAGAACTTGTCCCGCCTTCCGCGGGATGGCCGCAAATAAATTCCCATCTACGAAACGTTTCAAACCGTTCCATTACGACACCGTTTTTGTCCATAAGCGCGCGCATTTTGTTCAGAAGCCGCCGCTTTTGAACCAGTAAAGTTCGCTTCCGTGCCGCAATTGCCCGCTTCTTGCGTCCGCCCTCGGGCGTAAATAATGTAGCACACCCGCCCTCGGGTGTGAAAAATGTAAATAATCAACCACAGCCGGGGGCGGCTGTGCTCCACTTCCGCATCTCTCACCCCACATCCCTCATCCCTCATCCCTTCCGCGATACACTGTTCCACGTGGAATAACACACTGAAATAGGTGTGTACACGACGAAGCATATCCCGTCAAATCGCGAGCGTCAAGTACTTTTTGAAAAATATTTTACGAAACCACAGATTTCACAGATTCCACAGATTTGGGGGGGACCGCAAAGGCCTGCCCCGATCCCATCGGGGACGCAAAGAACGCAAAGAATTATGTAGCCGCAGGGCTTGCCCTGCCAGAATTATGTAGCGGCAAGGCTTGCCTTGCCAACAACTTGGCGGGCATGGTAAACCATGCTGCTACGACGCAAGGGGCACGGTAAACCGTGCAGCTACAGAACGTGGCGCAGGTGGTCACTGATGATGTGAAGGAAAATGGAAGAACGAAAAGGGAAGAGAAGGCGATTTTTAAATTTTCGTTTTTCGTTTTTGGTTTTCTATTACCGCCAAAATTTTCGGCATGCTGGTTTGTCGACCCCCCTTTCGGCGGATTTGTCAACAGATACTTGACAAACGCGGATTATGTGCTATACTTCATGAGTCTTATAAGTGGTCTTATAGAGACGCTGTAGAGCAATGAGGAGAGGTGGGCGCATGGTCGTGGTTCATAACATATCGCTGGAAAATATAGACGCCGCTTCCCGGTGAGGAAGCGGCGTTTTTATTTCCCGCCCGCCAAACGTCGCTCTGAATCTATCGACGCTTATTGATAAGCGAGTGGTTAATGTAAGGCGGTTGACTCCGCCGTTGTTTTGTGGCACAGCCGCCCCCGGCTGTGATTTGGCGGCTGATAGTTTCCACACCCGAGGGCGGGTGTGCCACATGAGCTTACATTATCCAGTCAATCCTCAATAAGTCCATCCGGAGGTGGTCTGTCTATTGTTACAGAAAGGACGTGGAGCATGAAACGGAATTATGTATTAGCGGTATTGGCGGTGGTTGTAATGGCGTCATTCGCGGCGAGCACGGCGAAGGCTGAACAGGCCTATGACCTCGCATGGGCGCGCCAGATCGGAACGACGTCTTATGACTATGGTGAGTCAGTCGCGGTGGACGGATTGGGAAACGCCTACATCAGCGGCTACACTCAGGGCAGCCTGGGCGGGCCATTCGCGGGGGGGTTCGCTGATGCGTTCCTGGCCAAGTACGACTCGTCAGGCTCGCTCCTCTGGACGCGCCAGATGGGAACGACGGGTCAGGACGGTAGTTACTCCGTCGCGGTTGACGGATTGGGGACCGCCTACATCAGCGGCGAAACTTGGGGCAGCCTCGGGGGGCCGAACGCGGGCGGGAATGATGCGTTCCTGGCCAAGTACGACTCGTCAGGCTCGCTCCTCTGGACGCGCCAAGTCGGAACGACGGATCATGACTGGAGTAGCTCCGTCGCGTTGGACGGATTGGGGAACGCCTACATCAGCGGCGGAACTACTGGCAGCCTGGGCGGGCCGAACGCGGGCTTCGAAGATGCGTTCCTGGCCAAATATGACGCGTCCGGCTCGCTCCTCTGGACGAGCCAGATGGGAACGACGGCTGGGGACTTTAGTCGCTCCGTCGCGGTGGACGGATTGGGGAACGCCTACATCAGCGGCTGGACTGGTGGCAGCCTGGGCGGGCCGAACGCGGGCCAGTCTGATGCATTCCTTGTCAAGTACGACTCGTCCGGCTCGCTCCTCTGGACGCGCCAGATCGGAACGACGGCTAATGACCTGAGTTTCTCCGTCGCGGTGGACGGATTGGGAAACGCCTATATCAGCGGCGCAACTTATGGCAGCCTGGGCGGGCCGAACGCGGGCTACTATGATGCGTTCCTGGCGAAGTACGACTCGTCCGGCTCGCTCCTCTGGACGAGCCAGATCGGAACCACGGCTTATGACTATAGTTGGTCCGTCGCGGTGGACGGTTCGGGGAACGCCTACATCAGCGGCGACACTTCTGGCGGCCTGGGCGGGCCGCCCGTGGGCTGGACTGATGCGTTCTTGGCCAAGTACGACTCGTCCGGCTCGCTCCTCTGGACGCGCCAGATCGGAACGACGAATGGGGACTGGAGTTCGAGTTCCTCCGTCGCGTTGGACGGCTCGGGGAACGCCTACATCAGTGGTTACACCGGCGGCAGCCTGGGCGGGCCGAATGCGGGTGGGGGTGATGCGTTCCTGGCGAAGTTTTCCGCGCCAATTCCAGAGCCGGGGACGGTTTTCATGATTATGTCGGCGGCGGTGGGCTTTGCGGGAATCGCCGCGAGGCGCGTCAGAAGGATGAAGGCTTAAGGATAAAGGATGAATAAAAGATCGAAAGCATGGGGCGCACGAAATGTGCGCCCTGTTTTTTTATTTTTTTTCGTTTTTCGTTCTTGATTTTCTCTCACCGCAAAGGCCTGCCCCGATCCTATCGGGGAACGCCAAAATCTTTTCAATGAGAACCTGCGCGCATTTCACCACCGCGCTTAACCGTAGGGAAGAAATTTCGCCGCCCCGGCGCGCGACTCTTCAAGTGCCCTCGTTGATTCTTCAAGGCGATGGGGCGAGATGCGGCGAGTCGTTTGGGGTAGAGGGCGGCGTCGGCGCGGGAGATTCCGTTGTGCGGAAGAAGTCGAGTTTCCATCTGGCGGAATACCCCACCATGCTGGCCGGCTTGGCGTGTGGCACCTCGCCCACGAAGAGCAACGTGCCCGCCGGGTTGCCCTTATCATCGGCGAGGAGAAGGACGCCGTGGAGGCCGCTGATTTGTTCGCCTGCCACAACCAGTTTACCCGCGGCGACTTTGGTGGCGATATTGGACGGACTGCGATGCGGGTGGTCAAGGTACGCGAGATACTGGCTGGGGCTGAAGTCCTTGAGCCGGTGGAGTTCGCGCTTGGTCGTCTTGAGTTGCCGCTTGTGGAAGGACGCGGATACATTGTGGTGCGTGTCGTGGAGTTGCGCCTTGTGGTACGCGATTGCGGCCTCTTTTGCGGCGATGTCGGCGTCGAGCCTTCGCATAAGTTCATCCTGCGAGTCCCGGGAGAACCTGGCGTACATGTGCTTGTAGTTCTTCGTTTCGTAATCGACGACGAACCGCCTGAACGCCTCTCCGAGCGTCGGGGCTTTTTCAAGGCCGGCCTTGTTGAGCGCTTGAACCAGCCGGTGCGAAGGCCTGGCGTGGCATGCGGCGAGGACAAGGCAGAACGCGAGCGGAAGGATTACCAGCAAGCGGGATTTCATAACGGTCTCCTCCTGAAACATGAGATACCGCGTCCATCGGTTGACCGGGGCAATGTAATTCAACGGAGGGATAATTTCAAGGAAAAAGGCCGAATCGCGCATGGCCGGGGTTTTCCTCCTAAAAAAATGTGGGCGGCCATGAACGGCCGCCCGTAACGCGGCACAAACGTGCCGCCGGTTTCTTTCGGTGGGTCTTCACTCCGGGGTCCAAATTGCAATCCCGACTTTTCCTATTCTCGTCGGGACGCGATAGGGAATAGAAGAAAAAAGTGTAATAGTCCTTCGAACCCCGAAGGAAAACCCAAAGAAATGAAAGGAAATTCGATAGTATCTTTCGCAAACGTCATTCCAAATCGTGCCAGAGCGCGCGAAATGCGGCGGTTTTTCATGTTATTACCTGTTGCGGCATAAAGAGATGCGAAAATCATTAGAGATTTTTGAACAGCCCTCTGTTTCCGGCGCGGTCAATGTGCGGCGACGCAAACGGCCCGAAAATGAACGCGGTCGCACGATATCGTGCGCTCCGAGCGTGGGGTTGCCGGGAAAGTTCAATGGGACGGCGCTCAGCGGAAGAAGCGCCCGAAAGCCGCGCCTCTCGCCGCCGGCGGCGTGCTATGACAGGCGCTTTACACGGTAAACGACCACGCCGAAAAACGGCTTCCGCTCGAGGACGTTATAGTTTCCCCCGATGAAACGGCCAAGCGCCTTGTCCGCGCCTTCTTCCTCCGACCGGTCCTTCGTGGGTTCCGGCAGCACGAGGAAAAATTCCTCTCTCGGCCTCACCACGTCTTCGATGCGCAGCGCGATCCCCGGCGGGCACGCCTTCACCATTTCTCCGCCTTCTTGGAGCGTCAGAAGTTCCGGCGCAAGGATGCGCTCGCCCAGCGCGCCGCGATTGTAGAAATAACTGCTGAAGTAAGTGGCGCACGAAGCATGAATGATGTGCTTGACCTCGGCGTGTTCGCGGAGATAGGCCGCAGCCTCCCGCGTGTGCCTGTTGTCGTAGTCGCGGTCGAAATTGTAATACCCGATCGAGACAAGCGACAGCGCAATCACCAGCGCCGCCGCTGTGGGCCGCGCGCCCCGCCACGGCAACGCCGTCATGCCCAGCGCCACAAAAAGCGAGAAGGCCGGATAAACGTTCATCATAAACCGCGGGTTGAAGAATGACGGCTTCCACGGCGATAACGCCAGCATTATCCCCAGCGGCGCTAGAAGGAAAAGCAGCAGCGCCGCCTTGACACGCCACACCTGTCGCGAGAAGACCCCCGCGATGAAGAGCGCGCCGAAGATGAGCGCCCCCGCGCCGACCGTCAGCGCCACGTGCCACGGGAGCGCGCCGGAGGTCATCCTGTCAACCGCGTCACGCAGGCCCGTCATCGGAGAGGGCGTCGGGTACAAAATCGCCATGTGCCTGAAGACGTTGAACGGGTCAAGCACGTTCACGGCCCTGAACGCGCCGCCGGCTTCGCTCATCTCGCCGCCCCGCATTATCAGTCCCGGCCCCGCCGCAAAAATTGCTATGAACGCAAGCCCGAGCGCCTTGTCCCACTTGCGCCACAGCCACACAGCCGCCGTCATCGCCTCTCCCGCCGCAAGCAGCGCGTAGAACGGGTGCAAAAGCGACGAGACAAGGCCGGTGACGAGGAACGCCGCGGTCATTTTCGCCGCGGTGCGGCCCTGCGCTTCGGATTCGCCGGCGGCGAACGCCCGCGCCGCGCGGAGGAAGAAGTACATGTTCAGCAGGCTCGCCGCGCCCAGCGCAGTGTACATCCGCACCTGTTGCGAGTAGAAAATCAGCGCGGGATTCAGCGCGACGATAAGCGCCGTGAGAAGCGCAATCTCGCTTTTGCGCTTCGGGACGGCCTCACGCGCAAGGAGCCACGCAAACGGTATCATAAGCGCTCCGAAGAACGCCGGGGGCATGCGCGCCCAAGTCTCATCACGGGAGACGCTGAGCCACGGGTACATGAGATAGTGGAACAGCGGGGCCTTGCGCTCCTGATTCATGGCGAGTTCGGCGACCTTCACGGGCGGCTGGGAGGCGGTGACGGCAGTCTGCATCTCGTCAAACGAGTACGAGCGGCTTCCCAGCCCCCACCAGCGCGCCCCGACGCCGAGCACGATGATGAAAACGAGGACGGCGATTTCCTGATTTCTGCTCATGGCATTCCCGAGTGGTTTGAGTCAACAATTCGGCGACGCCAATACTTCGGCAAATTCAACCGCGATAGTTTACACAACCACTAAAGAAAAATGCAGCAAAAGGGGTCAGACCCCTTTTCTTGCCTTTTTGGCAAACGCGTTGACGCCATGAGGGCGAATTAGTAGAATCGGCGCGCAGAACAGGAAAGCATGGAAACCAATCTTCGGAGGTAGTGCCATGATCGATCTTCAGGGTGATGAGAAAATCATTCTTCAGGTGCGCAAGTCCTGGGCCACTCTTGTGCCGCAGGTGCTGCTGCTCATCGTGGTGGGCTTTGCGGCGTACTGGGTCTCATACGGATTCTACCAGTTCCGCGACAATTTCCTTTTTACAGAAGCGTCTCAGAAAGGCGTGTTCCACCCCTCGGCGGGCAGTTGGTTTGCCAACGGCATGCACCAGAACATTATGATACTCCTCGGACTGGCGTTTCTCGCCGTCGCGACCTTCATCGCCGCGAAAGTCGTCAAGGCGCAGCGCGCCAAGAAGCGCACGGCCGCGGGGCTTCCGCCGAAGACTCCCAAGCCCCCCAAGGATGTAATGGCAACCCCGGAGGCGGAACTCAAGGCCCTCCTGCACAGAAGCAGCCGGAGGCTCACCAGTTATTACAGGGTCGAGCGCTATATCGCCTCCGTTGCGATGATAATCTTCATCGGTTTCGGGATATTCGGCTGGAACGACGTTTCGCCATGGTATTACATGGTCGTGGCGGTCCTGCCGCTCACGGCGTACCTCTTCTTCCGCTGGTACATGACGCGCTACGCGCTCACAAGCAAGCGGCTCACGATAAGCGCGGGGCTGATATCGAGTTTCTTCTGGGACCTGCCGTTCGACAAGTACGACGAGATTTCCGGCGACCAGAATTTTGTCGAGCGTATCCTCTGTTTCGGGGACCTGACGGTCAATTCAGTGGGTGGTTCGCGCGAAGCAATTCGCCACGTGCCACACCCCGAACGCATGCGCAAGAACTTTCACGCCGTGCGCGAGGAATACAAGCAGCACATCATGGCACGCGCCATTGAGCGCGCCCAGGAGACGAGGGAAAGAGAGGCGGCGAAGGAAGGCGAAACGCAGCCGCACAACGAGCCGCCCGGCCAAATGCCGTGAGGGCGCGCCAAACGCGGCGGCGCGAATGACGTACAACATATCAAGTCCAAAAGAGTTTTATTCATCTCAAGGAGCAGCGCAATGAGAACCGGATATTTGCTAACGTTGATTGCAGCCCTTTCCGTCATTTTTGCGGGGATTGCCTTTGCGGAGGATGCGGCACAACAGCAAGCGACCCAGCAGCCCGGACCGGAAGGCGCCCAGATGCCTGATCCGAACGCGGCGCCTGCCGATCAGCCCGAGAATGCCGAGCAGCCGTCTAACGTGGACCCCGCGCTGGCCGCGGAGATTGACAAATGCATCGCGCAACTTGGCGACACCGACTACAAGAAGCGCCGGGAAGCGTACGAGAGGCTCCACGCGATAGGACAGCCCACGCTGGATAAACTTAAAGAGGCGCTCAAGGGCGAGGATGCGGAAATCCGCGCCTCCGCCCAAAGACTCATCGAAGAGATAGAGGGGCCGGACAACGGTAGAAACCAGGCCAACGCCATGCAAGTAAGAGTGGTGGGAGGAGGACAGGTGAAACTCGTGTTCGTCGGGCCTCAGGGGGCGGTTGCCGTGCCGGCCCCGGAAGCGGCGGCTGTCGTGGTGAAGGAATACAGCCTTGAAGAGACCGTTGACAAAGTCAAAATCAAATACGAATTCATCGACCGCGGCGACAATGGGATTGACGTGGTGGTGATAAAGACCGATGCCGAAGGCAAGACGACTTCCGAGCCCGGGCACTTCAAAAACGCCGACGACATGAAGAAGACCAACGAGCCGCTTTTCAACAAGTACAATGAGGCCGTGAAGAAGGGCCCCGTTGCGCAGAGGGGCGGCCTGAGTTCGATCCCGATGCTGGGCAGAATGCTGGAGATGCGGCTGAAGGCAATTGAGAAGTTGGAGGACGCCGAGGCGCGCGCAAAGATGCTCAAGAGCATGGAAGATGAACTTCTTGCGGGATTGAAGCAACTTGACGTGATAGAGCAGAAACTTGCCGGGCGGTCGCTCAGGAACGCGCTGGACTTCGACGCGTGGATCCTTCGCCCGGCGTGCGCAATACCCGGCGTGCAAGTGAGGCCGGTTGACGAGGCGCTTAAGGCGCAACTGAACATCAAGGGCGGGCTGCTTGTGACGGGTGTTGCAGAGGACTCGCCCCTCAAGGACACCCTGAAACCTTACGACATCATCACCGAGGCGGACGGAACGGCCGTCAACACGGTGGAGGAACTCAACGGCGCATGGACCGCCCACAAAGCGGGCCCGGGAGATCAGGAAGCCGCCGTTGTGGAGAAATTCGAGGTGAAAATTCTGAGGGCCGGCAAGGAGGAGACGATTACGATAACTCCGCCGAAGCCTGCGGCTCCTCCGGCGGCTCCTGAAGCGGCTCCCGCGCCCGTGCCGCCGCCCGCTCCGGGTCCCGCGACCCCGCCCGCCCCGGCGCCCACGCCAGAGGCTGCTCCAGCGCCTGCAACGGGCGGCAATTGATGATTCACGGATGGGTTTTTGGACACATATCGGCCTTCGTGCGGTGGGCTGGTGGTGATGGAGTGCGGAAGGGAGTTTGTCCCTCGCGGGCGCCCTGAAAGAAAGCGACATAATAAGCGCGATTGACGGAACAGTCGCGAATTCTATTGACAAAGTAAATAGAACGTGGTTGAATTGCCGGGATAAGGAAAAGTACAAAGTCAAGGTTGTGAGAGGCGGGAAGGAAGAAACGCTGAAGTAATCCCGCCCAAGGCGGAGGTTCCAGCCTCCGGCCCCCGTTCCCTGGCGGAATGGGGAAGAACTGACAGGAAGCAACTTGGCCGATCAGGGCCTGTAAAGCGCGATCTTTGCATGCCGCGTGCATGCGGGGTTCGCTCTTTTCCTTTCGTGAGATTGGTTTTGAGCGTGAAAAGCGTGTTGGCAATGTGCCAACGCAAGATATAAAGGTGTTTTTCTTCAGTAAGGAGGATGTACCATGAAGACGTTGAACGTTGTGTTGCTGGTTGCAATCCTGGCGTGCATGCCGCTGGTTATTGTGTTTGCCGCGCCTGCTCTGCCAGCCCCCCCGGTGGAAAAGCCGCTGAAGGACATGACCATTGAAGAACTTCTGACGAAACTCGAAACCGGCCCCAATCAGACCGAGGCTTTCGATATGTTCCTCAACAAGTTCGGCCCAATGTGCCCGCACATTGACAAGCTCCTCATCACCTACAGAGGCTACGGCCTTCAGGACGGCCTGCTGCTCAACTTCGAGCCGCTGCCCACACCCGGACTCGTCATTGTTCCGCTAGGGCCTGCCATCATGTCGCATCTGAACATCAAGGGCGTCCTTGTCGAGGGCATGACGGCCGACATGTCGAAGAGCAACCTGCAGAAGTATGATATCGTGACCGCCGTTAACGGCACAGACGTCGCCGACACAGGCGGCTTCTACAAGGCGCTTGCGGCCTGCCCGCCGGACAAGGAAGTCGAACTCAAGATCATCCGAGGCGGCAAGCCCATGATCATAGGGGGCATACTTGCGGCGCTTATGGCGCCCAAGCCTCCCGTGCCTCTGGAGCCTATTAATCCTCCGCCTCCTCCGCCCCCGCCAATTGACAAAGAAAGGCCGTAAGGACGGCTAGAAGCAACGCAGAGATGCGCAAGGCCCCGTATTCAGATGCGGGGCCTTTTTATTGAATAACGTTCGCCCCCCGTCGTAACTACGATAAAGTTGCCGCATGGCCCGCCGCACGCGGGCAAAATGAAGCGCCGCGAGTTTTGTTGACGAATTGAACCGTATTTGGTTTAGTGTTTGGGTCTGAGTGCGAAAGGCGAAAAAAGCGAGCCGGCAATGTGCCGCCGCAAGGATATAAAGCATTTCTTCACTAAGGAGGATATGTCATGAAGACGCTGAACATTCTGTTACTGGTCGCAATTCTGGCGTGCATACCGCTGCTTGGGCTGTCCGCCGGACCCAACAAGCCCCTTGAGAAGCCGCTGAGGGACATGAGCCTGGAAGAACTTCTGACGAGACTCGAAACCGGCGGTCCCAATCAGACCGAGGCTTTCGACATGTTCATCAATAGGCTCGGCCCCTTCTGCACGCACGCTGACCACATTTGCATCACTTACAGAGGCTATGGCTTCCAAGAAGGCCTTTCGCTCAACTTCGCGCCACCGGCCCGGTCGGACCTCGTTGTGGTTCCGCTTGGCCCCGCCATCATGGCCCAGATAGACCTCAAGGGAGGCGTCATTGTTTACAGCGTCACGGGTGAAATGGGGAGGTCGGGCTTGCATGAGTATGACATCGTCCACTCGATCAACGGCACCGAGATTACGCACGTCGCTAGTTTCAATAAGGCGCTGTCGTCCTGCCAGCCGGACAAGATGTGCACATTCACGATATTACGCGGCGGCAAGAGCCAAGACCTGAAATTCAGTTTTCCGCCGCCTCCGGCTCACTGACGCGCTGAGATAGAACCGGCACAAAACGGGCGGGAAATTGGTGAAATGACAACTCCGGCTGTGCCTCGGGCGTGAAGCGGTATGCGGAGTGTACGGCACAAGCGTCAAAGGGTCTCGCATTTTTTAACGGAATGTCATAGTTAGTGGTAGGTGGCGCTCCTGCAAATTATTAGAAAAATAAATTAAATACCCTCTTGACTATTGCCGATTTATACGTATACTTATATGTCCGAAAGGACAGGTATAACCCCTGCCGTTCTCCCTCAGCGGGACAAAGGACGGCAGGATGCTTTTTTTAGGGGGCGGGAAGATGGAGGAGAGAATTATAGAGAAGGTTGGGATATTTGTTGATGGTGGGTACGTTGACCGGGTGCTTCTGGACGAATTTAATAGGACGCGCATAAGTTACGGGAAATTATCTCAAAAACTGGCCGCTGGACGCGAGATACTTCGCACCTACTATTATCATTGTCCGCCATATCAAAGTCATTCACCCACACCAGAAGAGCGTAACCGCTTTTCGAATGCAGAAAGGTTTTTTGCATCCCTCAATCAATTGCCCCGCTATGAGGTAAGACTTGGAAAATTAGCACGACATCGTCGTGATGATGGCAGTATAGAGTATAAGCAGAAGGGGGTAGATATTCTACTTGCAATAGATTTGGTACAATTAAGTGCGAAAAATCTAATCACACACGCCGTCCTTTTTGCCAGCGATAGTGATTATGTTCCGGCTATTCACAGGGCAAAAGACAATGGCGTAACGATACATCTTGTGCATGGCAATCGGTCAAATATATCCTCGAATTTGTGGACCGAATGCGATGACCGCACACAAATAGACCAAGCATTCATTGATTCTATCCGACTTTAGCCCTTAGACCAATGGGGTCAATTTTCGCGCCCTTCATCTTGTTTCTCGATTTGTACCTTCTTGCTTTTCTGTCCTTCCGCCCAATCCAGTAATGGCAACGGCCCCTGTTTCGGCAGTGCGCGATTCAGCATATCCATAAACTTACGCCAGTCGGGTGCGACCCGCATAAGTGCTATGACGGCGGCAAGGTGTTCGCGCAATTTCGGTATGCCATAATCATCTGTTAACCATTGGAAATATTTGTGCTTCCTATAACCGGCGGACAATCTGGGATTCTTTTTCTCAAGTTCCTCTCTTACGCCCGGTGCGAGTCTTTTATAGACAACATCGACAACAAGTTTGCCCGCATAGAGAGGGCCTTTTTGGGAATGTTCATTATATGGCCATCGGTTCAATTTGAACATTAACTTGTAGAACTCATCGGGGAATGTCTTAACCCATTTTGCCCATTCTTCGGCTATATAACGCTCCAAGATTTCGGCAAGGGCTTTCTTGGTTCGCATATCTTGATAGCCAGTTGCCTCATCTACTAACGCAATAATGCCTACGTGGGCAAATCCCCTCATCAAAATCTCGGCCTGTATGGCGAAATGCTTTTGCTGGTCTAGCAAAACTCCGGCATCACGCGCTTTTAGCCAAACATCACATATTTGGGGGAGGACGGATGCGAGAACTCCCAGTGCGGTTCCACCGCCAAATTGCGACCTGTAGGGTATTGCCATGCTCGACGCCGCTAACTCATCGGTAATGAAGGGCTTAAGATTGTTTGCGCGCAATAAATAGGGCAGTGTGTCGACACCCCTAGATGTTGGTGTTTTCGCTCCGCCAAAACTCTTATATAAACCTCGTTGCGACAAGACACGAGTACCATCCTCTAGTACCGCACACGGGATAGCCAATTCACCGCCCGAAGGCGTCTTGATGCGTATAGCATTTTCGAGCATCGCCATTTTTATTGTTTTTGTCATGTTAGCAAACTCCTACCGCGTGTTGAATTGTCAGGCCGAAAGTATCTTCATGCTTTCGGTTGTTATGTCGATAGCAAAACTCGTCAACATATTTCGGCAAATGCTTTAGGCTAACCTTGTGGAATTGTCCTACGATTCCCCGCTTTAATAAAGCCCAGAATGATTCGACTGTGTTTGTATGCTTATCCCTGTCTACGTACCACACGCGATGATTAACAGTCTCATGGGGCAAAACTTTGGAAATCCCGAAATAACCGCCATATTCGTCCGTCATTAAAACAGCATTTTGCGTATCTACTGTTTCTCTTACAAGAGCGGATAATTTCTTGAGATTGAGGTCTTTCTTGCGGACTACCTTTGCTTTTATCTTGCCGCCCCTTTCGATCATTGCCACAATGGGTGTCTTATCCGTTCCACGTCCTCTTTTGTGGTGAATATCATCGGGGCCTTGTTTGCGTGGCTTGCCGCCAATGTACGTTTCGTCCATTTCCACGATCCCCGTCAGCATATCGCGCTGTTCCTTTTGTCTCATGGCCTCGCGGATTTGCATGGAAATTCGCCATGCCGTATTTCTGTTGACCTGTAAATGCCGTGCCAGTTGTCTTGCCGCGATTCCCTTCTTTGCGCTCAGAATCATGGTAACAGCCAGAAACCACTTTTGAATCGGCAGGTGTGTCTTGTGGAAAATTGTACCGACGGTTACACTGTACGTGGTATTGCAGTTGTTACAGTGGTAGCGGCGTTCTTGCTTGGCAGGAGTATGTTTCGTGGAGCCGCAGTAAGGACACATCGGTTTGCCTTGCCATCGTACCTGTTCTAAGTATTTGAGGCAATCTTTTTGTGTTGGGAACTTCTCAAAGACATCCATAATATCCATAGTCGGTACTCCTTGTGGTTGCTATATTCTACCACTAACTATGGATATTATATCACATAATCGGGGTTTGTCAAGGGACAATTTTGGAATTATTGCAAAATATTTCTACCGGAAACTATGACATTCCGTTTTTTAATGCGGGGCCCTTCTCTTTTCCGGCAACAAAAAGCAAACAAAGGGATCAGACCTTTGTTTGCTCGTTGTTTTTTCCTGTCCCGCAGCCGCATGGCTTGCCGTGCAAATCCCGTTGTTGTCTTTGCGGCAATTGCGCTCTATTTTGTGGTGTTTCGGTGAAATCTCTCGCCTCTGTGATGGCA
>Ga0315291_10004774_pt1 | contig 17145 bp, 15 predicted proteins | sample YL17G12_20_MG_FD_203070 | JGI IMG/M metagenome (GOLD analysis project Ga0315291, IMG submission 203070) | Sediment microbial communities from Yellowstone Lake, YNP, Wyoming, USA - YL17G12_20 | ecosystem: Environmental > Aquatic > Freshwater > Lake > Sediment | place: USA: Wyoming | collected...
AGACCCTGGACCTGCTTAAAGAAGGCGGATGCGAGCTGCTCTGGTGGGGTATCCAATCCGCTTCCGAAGATTTAAGGAAAAAGGTTTTCGACCGCCACGAAAAAAACGAACAGATTATAAAAGCAGCTCAATTGTGCCATGCGAAGAAAATGAGATTTATGGTTGACCACTTGCTTAATATACCGTATGATTCCGACGAGGCGCTGCGTGAAGCAGTCAGTTTATACAACCGGATCCGGCCCGATATGATCAACTGTTACAATCTGCTGTATTTTCCGAAGTCAAAATTGATAGATATCGCCGTTGAGGCAGGCCTGCTTAAGAACGAGGACAGGGAAAAGATAGATAGGGGACAAAGCGTAGTCTATCAGACCGGGGAGGTCGTCGCAAAAACGAAAGACTATTATTCCCGTTACGCACTTTTGTTAAGCGCGATTCCGCTCCTGCCTAAAAATTTCGTAAAGCGGATCGAGCACGATAAAAAACTAATTTCATTTTTCGCAAGCTTTCCGCTATTTCTTGTCCCCCTGGTGAAGGTTTTGCTGAACTTCAGGATGGGAAGAGGTTTCCTTCCGCTGGCTATATTAAAAATGGAGGCATTCTTTACCTCGCGGTTTATCACCGGCAAGTTTACAAACCTCATAAAGACGGGGCGGGTATGAGAAAAGAATTCCTGGTTTTTGGAAAACCGGTAATACAAAAAGAAGAAGTCAATGAAGTAGTCGATTCCCTGCAATCCGGCTGGCTTTCTACCGGGCCGAAGGTAATGAAATTCCAGGAGGCATTTAAGGAATATATCGGTTCAAAATACACGGTCGCGCTTAATTCCTGTACCGCGGGCCTGCATCTGTCAATGCTGGTGGCGGGAATCGGAAAAGGCGATGAGGTAATTACAACCCCCATGACTTTTGCAGCTACCGCTAACGCAATAGTGCATGTCGGGGCAAAACCCGTATTCGTGGATATCGACAGGGAGACGATGAATATCGACCCCTCTCTTATTGAAAGAAAAATAAATCAAAGGACCAGGGCGATCATCCCCGTGCATTTCGCCGGCCGGCCCTGCGAAATGGATACAATAATGAAACTTAAAACAAAATATAATTTGACGGTTATTGACGACGCAGCCCACGCGATAGAATCAGAGTATAAGGGTAGAAAAATTGGCGTTATCGCGGATATGACGGCTTTCAGCTTTTATGTCACCAAGAATTTGACTACCGGTGAAGGCGGAATGGTTACTACCAATAATAAAAAGTATGCCCGCGCGATGGAGGCATTGGCGCTTCATGGAATGAGCCGGGGCGCCTGGAGAAGATATTCGGATAAGGGTTTCAAACATTACGAAATAATAAAGCCGGGTTTTAAATATAACATGATGGACATTCAGGCTGCGATCGGGATTCACCAGCTAAAAAGGGTCAATGAATATCTTCGCCGCAGGCGCAGGGTTTGGGAAATGTATGATGATGCCTTCCGCAATCTTCCTTTAATCAGGCCTGCGCCGCAGGAAAAGGGCACTACTCACGCCCGCCATTTGTACACAATTTTAGTTGAAACGGAGAAATTAAAGGTCGGCCGCGATCGCCTGCAGCAGGCGCTTTACGAGCAGAACATAGGCACAGGGATTCATTTTATCTCTTTGCACCTTCACAAATACTACCGGGACAGGTTCGGATACAAACGCGGCGACTTCCCGAATGCCGAGTTTGTTTCGGACAGGACGATCTCCCTGCCGCTTTCAGCCGGACTCAAAGATAAAGATATACTCGACGTTATCGCTGCGGTAAAAAAGATGATGAACAAATATTCCAAATGAAGATGAAAAAAGAAAATAAAGACCCCGATTTTATTCAGGTATTGGCAAGAAATATTTCAGTCAAGGTTTTTTTGAAGGTATTTAGGTCGAGCGGGTTGACCGCGAACCAGATTACGGTCCTGAATTTTTTCACCAATAACCTGCTGGCCGTATATTTCTTTTCCCGGGGCAATTATATCAGCAACCTGATAGCCCTGTTTTTTTGTTTTTTCAGCGCGGCAATCGATTACATTGACGGGACCGTTGCCAGGCTGCGCAACGAAAGTTCGGGATTAGGTGAATGGCTGGATTCTTTTCTTGATTCTGTCTGGCAAATCCTTCTTGTGGGAGGTATTGCCTACGGAGTCTTCATTTCGCGGGGCCGGGATTATTTTTGGCTTAAAACGGGTTTTATGGCCGTAGTCAGCCTGGTTGCCTTAAATTATATCGGTTACGAATACCGCAACAGATTCGGTTTAAATTTGTACCGAGACGCCGGAGAGCTCCGTAAACTTTGCGGAAAGTGCAATACGGCTTTGGGTGTTTTGTATCTGGAGATTATCGCTCCCGATAAATTCATTTTCATTTTTTTGTTTACCTTAAGGTATCTTATATCGATCGGCGCATTATTTAACGCCTTGCATATCGTTTTGATCATGATCCTCTGTTTTGCGACCATAAAGACACTGGTATTATTCTATATTTTCGTGCTTTATTACAGGCACGAAGAAGGCAAGAGGGTGAGGGATTCCGCCTTGATCGATTCGTTGAGAAAATTCAAGGAAAAATCCGATGCCGATTAAAAAGGAAAGTACGCACATGAAAGATACCGCATGTATTTCAGTAGTAGGCCTGGGGAAACTGGGTTTATGCACCGCCGCCTGTTTTGCCGATAAGGGTTTCAGGGTAATAGGAGTCGACGTGGATATCGGCAAAATCAATAAGATAAACAAGGGCATTTCGCCTATTCAGGAAACCGGTTTACCCGAGCTGGTAAGAAAGGTCGGGAAGAATCTTTCGGCAACCGATAATTATAACGAGGCAATCGGCAAAAGCGATGTTACTTTCATCGTCGTTGCCACGCCAAGCCTTGCCGACGGCAGGTTTTCGAATGAATACCTGGAAAAATCAGTCCACAAAATCGCCGAGGCTCTGAAGAGAAAAGAAAAATACCATCTGGTAGTCGTAACTTCCACCGTAATGCCTCAGACTACGGAGAATGTCGTTAAGTTTCTGCTGGAAAAAAATTCCGGCAAGCTTTGCGGCAGGGATTTCGGTCTGGCGTACAACCCCGAATTTATTGCGCTGGGCAGCGTTATCCACGATTTCTTAAACCCGGATATGATCCTTATAGGGGAATCTTCAAAAAAGGACGGGGATATTTTACAGAAGATATACGAAAAGGCCTGCGAGAACAGGCCTTCTTTTGCCAGGATGAGCCCGGTCAACGCGGAAATCACCAAGATTTCGCTTAATTGTTATATAACTACAAAAATCACTTTTGCCAATTCCCTGGCGGCTATCTGCGAAAAGGTCCGCGGCGCCGACGCGCATATTGTCAGCAAGGCCTTAGGCATGGATACCCGTATCGGTAGTAAATACATAAAACCGGGCCTCGGATTCGGAGGGCCTTGTTTTCCCAGGGACAATCAGGCCTTTGCCAGCTTTGCCAGGATGCTCAACGCGCAGGCGAAACTCGCGGAAATGGTCGATGAAGTCAACCGGGACCAGGTGATGAGGGTCGTAAATAAGGCCAAAGAAATACTGGCTGATCTTAAAAAAGGAAAGCATGCCCGCATCGGCGTCTTGGGATTATCGTATAAACCAAACACGCCTATCATTGAAGATTCCCAGGCATTAAATATCGTCCAGATGCTTAAGAATGAAGGATACAGCCTGAGCGTGTTTGACCCTCAGGCGCTGGAAAATGCCCGCTCGGTGCTGGGCGATTCGGTAAGATACGCGAAAGATAAAGATGCATGCCTTGAGGGAGCGGATCTGGCTGTGATTGCCGTGCCTTGGGCGGAATTCAAAAATATTAATTTAAAAAAGCTGAATAAGAAAACAACTATTCTTGATTGCTGGTGTTTGCTGGAAAATCCCGCAAAGGCGGATATCCACTATCTTGGGATAGGTTGAAAACGAATACCGAGCATGGCTCGGTGCGCCAAGCACCGCGCATAGCGCGGTGTGAAATTCAGCCTAACCCCGCGCAGAGCGCGGGATGAACTTAAGCCTAAGCACCAGAGGTAGGCTTAAGTTCAAACGCCAGAGGCACGGCTAAATCGAGAGGCTGGCGCAATTTTAAGGAGATGCGTAAGTGGAAAAGAAAAGGGTCCTGGTTACCGGTGCCGGCGGTTTTATCGGGCACCACCTGGTTAATTATCTAAAAAATAAAGGCTATTGGGTAAGGGGTGTGGACATCAAAAAACCCGAATTTGACAAAAGCCGGGCCGATGAATTCAATCTTCTGGATTTGAGAATATGGGAGAATTGCTGCAAGGCCGTAAAAGGCGCGGAACAGGTCTATAACCTGGCGGCAAATATGGGCGGGATCGGTTTTATCGAAACTCATAAAGCCGAGATCGTGCACGATAATATCCTTATCAATATACACATGCTGGAGGCAGCCCGCCTGAATAATATTGAAAAATTCTTCTATACATCTTCGGCATGCGTTTACCCGGGGTACAAGCAGAATTCTCCGGACATCGCCCCGTTAAAGGAAGAAGATGCGTATCCCGCGGATGCCGAAGACGGTTATGGATGGGAGAAGCTTTATACCGAAAGGGCGTGCCGTCATTACCTTGAAGATTATGGATTAATGACGTATTGTGTCCGTTTCCACAATATCTACGGGCCCCTGGGCACGTATGACGGCGGCAGGGAGAAATCCCCGGCCGCTATTTGCCGCAAAGTCGCTTTGGCAAAGAAAAACGACGAAATAGAGGTTTGGGGTGACGGTAACCAGACGCGCTCATACTGTTATATCGATGATTGTGTCGAGGGGATATACCGTTTGATGCAGTCGGAGTATCATGGGCCGTTAAACCTGGGCACTGACAGGATGTTGACCATCAACCAGCTGGTAGATATCGTCGCGGCTATCGCCGGTAAAAAAATTTCCAAGCGTTATGACCTGACTAAACCCCAGGGGGTAAGAGGCAGGAACAGCGATAACACCAAATTGCGCCAGGTGCTGAAATGGGAGCCGCAGGTCAGCCTTGAAGACGGGCTAAAAAAGACTTACCTGTGGATTATTGCTCAGCTTGAGCATAAAAAATGAAAATTCATCCAGAAAGCAGCGTTCTCATCCTGGGCCAGCATTTGACGAGCCGGACTGAAGCCATCAGGGATTACCTTGTTGATAAGGTAGATTCGCTGTGTATTTTAGGTGTCGCCAGTTATTCCGTAAACAAAAAGGATAATCACGCTTTTTATTACAAAAAAGGTTCCCTCGAGAGCCATCGGGTCTTTCGCCACAAATTGCTCGGTTATTTCAAAAAACGGGAACTCTCGATACCCGTTACTTTCATAACCTACATTATTGATCTTATCCGTTCTTTGGTCATCTTCAGGAAAAGATTCGATTATTTTATCGGGATATCGCATTTTTTCGGCTTTATCGGCGTTTTTCTAAAATCAAGCGGGGTTTGCAGGAAATTTGTATACTACACGATCGATTACTATGTGCCCCATACATTGAAAAAAGGGGAAGACCCGGTTAAAGGCTACTGGTGGTTTGAGCGCCAGCTGCTCAGGATCTCGATCTATTTTGATAAAATGGCGGTAGCTTGCGCGGATGAAGTCTGGGATATTTCCGGCAGGATAGCGGAAGGAAGGTTCAAGGCATCGAACTTTGATAAGGGGCAATACAAGGAAAAACAAAAAATCGTCCCGTTAGGGTACAGCCCTTCCTTTTACCGCAATAAAGGCCTGAGAGAGATAAAAAGGAATTCCATCGTTTTCGTGGGAGTAGTCTTAAAAAGCCAGGGCCTTGAATTGATTTTGAACGTTATTCCCGAATTAAGCAAACTCACCTCCGGGATCGAAGTGAGGGTCATAGGCACGGGGCCTTATCTCGAAGAATTCAAAAAAAATGTTTCTTCAAAATCATTAGGAAAATATTTTAAATTTTACGGCTTCATCGACAGCGTTGATGAAATGCTCGACACGATAGCGTCCTGCGCAGTGGGCGTCTCTGTCTGGGATGACAAAAGCAATAAGATCTTAAATGCTTATTACGGCGATCCCGGCAAGACCAAGCTTTATTCGGTCTGCGGCCTGCCTGTAGTCGTAAGCGATATCACGCTATATTCGAAAGCTATTACGAGCGAAAAAGCAGGTATCGCAATCAAATACAAAGAAGAAGACCTTCTGGATGCGTTAAAAAAGATTTTATTAGACCCCGGCGATTATGCCGTGTATAAGGAAAACGCGGTAATTGCCGGGTATAAATACTGTAGCTCGGAAGAGATCTTTAAGGCAATTTTAAACTAAAATATCATGGAAAAGATAAAAGCCGTTGAAGCTTATTGGGATTCAAACCCGTGCCAGGCAAGCGTCTATTTCGGGAATATTGACAAAAAGAGCGCCTTTAACGAGATCGAGAGAGAAAGATACCGCGTATTTTGGCGGATCCCTGAATTTGCAGATTTTCCGGCTTTCAAGGGCAAGAAAGTCCTTGAAATAGGCTGCGGTATCGGTACGGACGGCATCCAATTCGCAAGAAGCGGCGCGAGCTACACCGGGGCAGATTTGACTGATTCGGGAATAAATATAGCCAGAGAAAGATTCGCTCTTTTTTCCCAGCAGGGAGATTTCGTCAGAATCAATGCCGAAAAGCTTACCTTCCCGGATAATTATTTTGACCACGTATATTCATTCGGCGTTATCCATCATTCCGTTGACCCCGAGAAAATAGTTGCTGAAATCTACAGGGTCCTCAAACCGGGCGGAAGCATCACCATAATGCTGTATAACCGTACTTCTTTCTATTACCTGATCGAGGTTAAAATCATTAGGAAAATATTTTTTAAACTTTGCGGTAAGAAAAAATTATGCAGGATAGCCTTTTCGCTGTTCAACAAAAATTTATTCGCGCGTTTTGAATCCTTTCGAAAGAAACTCGAGGAAATGAAGATCACTAACAGGAGGCCTTCGGAGCAAGCATGGATCTCAATGAATACTGACGACGTGCTTTGCCCCATCGCGAGGGTCTATTCGCGCGCCGAAGCCGAAGAGATTTTCGCACGGTTCAGGGATTTTAAGACCGAAACCTGGTTCATCGATAAACAGAATTGGTTTTTGTGGCTGGCATTCGGGCGTTTCGTCCCCCGACATGCCGTTAAATGGCTTGAGTCAAAATCGGGCTGGTTCAGGATGGTCCGGGCAAAGAAATAATACACTTATACGAAAATGCTGCTTAAAGAACGCCTATATCAGATATTAGCGTCATCCGGTATCAAGATTTTTGCCAGGTTATTCCCGGAATATTTTGCCAAAGATCCACTGGCGCCTACGGACAGGTATATCGAACTGCCTTTTGCCGTGCGTAATCTTCCTAAGCCTCCGGCTAGGGTTTTGGATGTCGGATGCGCCGGTAGTTTCTTTTCCTTAATATTGGCGGGTTTTGGATACGATACGTTTGCCATAGATATCAGAAAATACGCCATAATCAACAGGATCACCTACAAGAATTTCAACTATTGCAATGAAAGCATTATTAAGACAGGTTTTTCCGATAATTATTTTGACGCCATAACCTCCATTTCTACGGTCGAACATATCGGCCTTTCCGGCAGGTACGGCATTGCCGAAGATGAATCGGGGGACAGGGCGGCGCTCGAGGAAATGAAAAGGATCCTGAAAACCAACGGCACGATTATCCTTACCGTTCCGTTTGGCAGGGCAAAGACCATAAAACCATTTTCCCGCATTTATGATGGAAACCGGATACGGCAGCTTATCGGCGCGCTGAAAATTGAAATCGAAGAGTATTATATGCAAGATCCCAATAATGACTGGTATAAGTGTTCCAAGCAGGAAGCGGAAGAGATAGATGCTACGGGAGACAGATTTGCCCTTTGCCTGCTCAAATTAAAAAAATAATCATATGTATAATCAAATAAAAAATATTGTTAAGGTTGCCGACCTCATACGAACACTGGTTTTCTACAAAAGGGACCTGTCAAAAATATTTAAAATGCCGGTCAAAGAAATAGATTATTTGTTTGCTGAAATTTACAGTTCCAGCTTTTTTAAAGGCATCAGGGAAAGGGTGCACATACCGCCAGGGCGATATTATCTTACTATGTTCAACCCCGTCCGCGCCCCTCTTTTATACGTGGCTTGCAGGATTTTAAAGCCGCAGGCCGTAGTGGAGACCGGCGTTAAAGAAGGTTTTTCATCAAGTTTTATTCTGGCAGCTTTAGAAATGAACAAACAAGGCAGGCTTTATTCAATCGATTTACCTAACCGCCCGGGACAGGAGTTGAAAGAAAACGAATCGACCGGATGGCTGGTGCCAGAAAAATTCAAGGCCCGCTGGAACCTGATCTTCGGTTCTTCCCGGGATAAGCTGCCGGGGCTTTTAGAAGGCCTTCGTAAAATAGATATTTTTTTTCATGACAGCGACCACAGCTACAAAAATATGATGTTTGAATTCAACCTGGCCTGGGAACATATTAGGCCCGATGGGTATTTGATATCCGACGATGTTACGGAAAATAAGGCTTTCACTGATTTCGTGAAGTTAAAGGGGTGCAAGTCTTTTTTTACATTATTCAGGTCGGGGATAGCGGCGCGATAATATGAAGAAAATAATATCAATTGGTATCGCAATATTTTTCCTTGTGCTGTTTATAATAATGACGTATCCGCTGGTATTTAAAATCACCACGGTTATGCCGGGCTTTTTTTCGACAGACGAATCCTTTTCGGTATTGTGGGATGCATGGAACACCAAACACATGCTTCTCACCGGCCAATCCATGGCAAGGACAGACTATATCGTCTATCCATTCGGCGTTGATTTTTATCACAATCAGCCGGTAGGATACCTGTGGTTTGCCATTAAGAATTTCTTCTATGTCCTGGTTACACCCGTGCTTTCTTATAATCTCATGGTCATTATGAATTTTTTCTTAACGGCATTTTTTACGTATCTGCTGGTTTTTTATATTTCCGGAAGCAGATATGCCGGAATTTTTTCGGGGATCGCATTCGGATTTTGCCCATATATGTTTGCGCGGTCCTGGCAGCATATCGGTGAAACATTCCATTGGGTGGTGCCGCTTTTCTTGTTAAGTGTTTTCAGGTTAAAAAATAGGAATGCGTTTAGGGATAAGTCTTACGTTATCCTTTCTTTTATCCTGACCAGCATTAATTTTAACGATATTTATTATTCGTCCATAGTTTTTGCCGCATTTTTGCTTTACGCTTCCCTTAAATGGAAACGCAATAAGGCCTACGTCACGCAGCTGGTTATCTTAATCTGCATTTCTTTTATCCTTCTTTTACCGCAGTTTTTCCCGATATTCAAAAGTGTAATATTAGCCAGGAATTCGCTGCCCTCGGCCCAAAATATATACCGGCGGCCTTTTGAAGATTTACTCGCTCAATCAGCCAGGCCTTTAAGCTATTTTTTGCCCGCGGCAGTCCATCCCCTATTCGGTAAGTTTACGGAATCATTTGTCGGTACGGCTTTATACGGGATAAGTTTTACGGAACACACGCTTTATTTAGGTTGGACGACGCTTGCGCTTGCGTTTCTAGCTTTCAGGAAAAGGGCTTCGGAAAAATTTTACATAGGGTTTTTCGTTTTATTGACAATCGTAACCTGGTTTTTCTCTCAGCCGCCCTGGTGGCAGATAGGTCCAATAAAGGTTTTTATGCCCTCTTTCTTTATGTACAAAGTTTTACCGATGTTCAGGGCGTACTGCCGGTTCGGGATAATGGTAATGCTGGCAGTCGCGGTCCTGGCGGGTTTTGGCCTTAAATCCGTTTTAGAAAAATTCAAAGGCACAAAAATGAAAATAGCGATAACTGTTTTGTTGTGCGGGTCGCTCTTATTTGAGTTTTGGAATTGGCCGCCTTTTAAGGTCATTAATGTTTCCGAGTTCCCCGCTGCCTACGAGTGGCTTAAGAATGAGCCGGCGGGATTGGTGATTGCCGAATACCCCCTGGACGTTAACGGGGCAAATGAGACCTATAAGCTTTTTCAAACCGGGCATGGGCACAAGATCATTAATGCTACCGTTACCGGGACATATGCCCATGGGGTTTCTTCATCGATAACCAAATTATCAGCACCCCGCACCGCAGGTGTCTTAAAATGGATGGGGGTGAGATATGTTTTTGTACATGCGAGGGATTATTTGAATACCGAGCTGATTGATGTCACCCAGGACTTTCATAAGATTCCGGATACGCCCGGTTTGAAATTGGTTAAAAATTTCTCAACGCAGGAGTGTCCGGAGAAGGATGTCAAATGCGTAAGGGATGCGGGCCCTATCGACGTGTATGAAGTGACGGCCCCCGCCCTCATGCCGGAAGCCGGAAAATAAGGGGATACAAGAGGAGCGTTTTAAGATTATACTTATAAGAAAAAGTTAATTACCGTGGATATGGACTTTTCAAATACGGTTCGCCACGTTTATTTTTAATACTTTCAAGAGAACACTAAAAACTGCTATAACATATGGTTGGAACACTGCTTGCAAAATTAAGAAAAATGTTTTTATTAAATTATAAACTTAAAAAGGCGCTTTATTATATTTTATGTACTCCCATATTTACTCATAGCAGTCTTTATAAATATTTTTATACCAATTACGTAAAAAAGAAAATCCCTGCCTTGGAGAAAAAACCGCTTTTTGTAATAATAGAGAATACCAATATATGTAATCTATCGTGTATTTTTTGTGCCAATGAGCAGATGAAGAGAAAAAAAGATTTTATTTCGGAAGAGTTATTTGTATCAATAATAAAGCAGTGTGTTAAATACGGTATACCTAATGTTTTAATCCAGGGGTTCGGCGAACCCCTGCTCGATAAAGATTATGTTAAAAAGGTCCAATATGCCAAGAACGAAGGGGTACCATTGGTTCATTGCGTTACCAACGGCACTTTATTATTTAATGAAGTATCCGAAGAATTGATAAAGGCGGGGTTAGATTATCTTTATATCAGCGTTGACGCAGCAACAGACCAGACGTATGGCAACATCCATCGGGTTCCCATTAAGGGGCATCCGAGCGATAAATTTCATACCGTAATCAAGAATATAGATGATCTTATTGATCTAAGGAAAAGATATCATTCAAAAAAACCGTTTATCGAAGTCAGATTTAAAGATTTCGAGGTCAATAGACATGAGTTATTGATTTTTATGAAAAAATTCAGCAGCAGGGTTGATAATGTGAATATTTATATGAATATATTTAATTGGCCGGGAAGCCCTATAAAAAATAATTTACCTCCCAGAACGCTTTTGAGGTTTCCTTGTTATAGTCTTTGGTCAACTTTATACGTTACCTACGATGGAAGGGTATCCCTGTGTTGTCAGGATTATGAGTGCAGGATAGAGGTGGGAGATATAAGATACCAATCATTGATGGAAATCTGGAGAGGGGAGAGGTTAAAAAAAATACGAGCGTTACATTTAAAGAACAGATACAATGAAATTACGGTCTGCACGGACTGCGTGATCAACAGTCATATTGTAAATCCTTGGTGGCAATAGAATTATGATAATAAATCGAAAATTAGTTTTTAATCTTGGGTATTTTTATCCGAAAATAAGGGGATAAAAGCAGATATGAAAATTTTATTGATCTACCCGCCTTTGAGTATGCATAAACTCGACAGGAGTCCGCCCGCAAAATCTACCTTAGTGGGTCTGGGTTATGTCGCCGCAGTTTTAAAAAAATACGGGCACAACGTCAAAATCATTGATTGCCTTGTTTCTTCTTATTACAGTTTTCCCCTCAGCCGTGATTTTGTAAGGTACGGGTTATCGGATATCCAGATCTCTGAACAGATCCGTTCCTTCGCCCCCGATATAGTCGGCGTATCCTGCATGTTTACCCCGTATTTTAAAGATGCGCATAATATCGCCAGGATAGCAAAAGAATACGACAAAAACATATTGGTAGTATTTGGCGGGGTCCATTGTTCCACTTTCCCGGACTCCGTCATGAAGGACCCCAATGTCGATGTAGCCGTTATCGGGGAAGGGGAGAATACCATAATAGAAGTCATTGAGCGTTATCAGGCGAAAAAGGATTTCAGCGGGATAAAGGGAATCATGCACAGGGTAAACGGCGCGGTCAAAAAAGAGGAACCGAGGGATTTTATAGAAAACTTGGATGAGATACCTTTTCCGGCCTGGGACCTTTTGGAAAATGAACTGGCGATAGTCAAACAGGAGAGCAGGAAAAGTAAATTCGTGATGCGTAACCCTATCGCTCATATCCTTACCAGCAGGGGCTGCCCTAACGAATGTTATTTCTGTTCCGTAAGGTTGGCCTGGTCACGAAAATGGCGCGGCCGCAGCGCAAAAAACGTCGTAGATGAAATGGAGTTTCTTAAAAATAAATACGGTTACCGTGAATTCCATTTCGTAGATGACAACAGTTCCGTTTCAAAAAAGAGGATGCATGAGATATGCGATGAATTATTGCGAAGGAAATTGGACGTAAAACTGGCTACTCCTACCGGTATCTCCATCGCCACCTTAGACGAGGATATTCTCAGGAAGATGAAAAAGGCGGGATTTTATAGATTATGTTTCGGCCTGGAATCGGGAGACCCGGAGAGCCAGAAAGTCATTCGGAAAAGAATCGACCTGGAAAAGGCCAAAGAAGTCATAGCGATAGCCAACAGGCTGGGATTTTGGACGAGCGCCACTTTTATCATAGGCTTTCCGCATGAATCCCTGAAAGAAATCCAGAAAACAATCGACTTCACCAAGAAATCGAATATGGACTTCGCTATTTTCTATTTGTTGACTCCCCAGCCCGGGACCGAGGTATACAAGTTGCTGAAAGACCAGGGATTAATCGATTTGGACCGCTACATAGACCCGTGCTCTCAAGACTGGTATAAGATAAGTATAACCTATTGCAACGGGTTTAAGACTATGCTTTTTTCAAACCAGGAACTGCAGGCAACTTTAGCCAGGGCTTATAAGGAATTTCTTACTTATAAATTGTTTTCTTTGCATACGTACATTAATCTTTTAAAAAAAATACGGAAATTCGAAGACCTCATATATATGGCGGGTCTTGTAACTGTCCCGTTTAACATGTTATCGGCAATGTTCTTCGGAAGGCGGTTGTCCAACGTCTCGATACACAACGAAAAAAAAGAGCTTGAAAACATAGAAGATAAAATATCATAAGAAAAATATTTTTATAACAATGAATATCCTGGGAATTTCCTGCTTCTATCACGATAGCGCTGCGTGCCTGGTGTGTGACGGCGCAATCATTGCCGCTGTCCAAGAGGAGCGTTTTACCCGCAAGAAACACGATTTCGATTTTCCCGACAACGCCATAAACTATTGTTTGCAGGAGGCCGGAATTACGAGCAAAGAGCTGGACTACGTGGTTTTTTATGATAAGCCCTTTATCAAATTTGAACGGATTTTAGAAACCGCGCTTACCTATTCGCCAAGCGGGATAAGACAATTTGTCCAGGCTATCCCCCTATGGCTGAAGCAGAAATTGTGGATACCTGATATAATCCGCCAGGAACTTGGCTATAAAGGAAAGATCCTTTTTGCCGAGCACCATGAATCGCATGCCGCGAGCGCATTTTATCCCTCGCCATTTAACGACGCGGCTTTCTTAACCATGGACGGAGTAGGGGAGTGGGATACGGCCAGCTTCGGGGTAGGCAAAGGCAGTGCAATAGAAATTCTTTACACCCTGCGCTTTCCGCATTCATTGGGCCTGCTGTATTCCGCCTTTACGTATTACACCGGCTTTAAAGTTAATTCAGGGGAATATAAGCTGATGGGCCTGGCTCCTTATGGCGAGCCGAAATATGAACGGGTTATACGGGAGGAATTAATCGATTTAAAGGAAGACGGCTCCTTTAAATTGAACATGAAATATTTCGGTTACTGCAATGGGCTAAGAATGACAAACTGGCGGTTTGAAAGGTTATTCGGCCAACCGCCCCGGAAACCCGAAACAAAAATAACCCAAAAGGAAATGGACATCGCCGCATCAATACAGAAAGTTACCGAAGACATCATGCTCAGGATGGCCCGGCATGTGCATAAGGTTACCGGGAAGAAAAAACTGTGCCTTGCCGGAGGGGTGGCGTTAAATTGCGTAGGCAACGGCCGGATCTTGCGCGAGAGCCCCTTTACGGATATATGGATTCAGCCGGCCAGCGGCGATGCAGGCGGGGCATTAGGGGCCGCGCTTTTAACCTGGCACGCCTATTTAGGTAATCCCCGCAGCGCTGATGAAATACACGATACACAGCGGTCGTCTTTTCTCGGCCCCTCATATACCGATGAAGAAATCGAAACATTTCTTAAAAATGAAAATTTGCCCTATAAAAAACTTCTCTATCCGGATATTCCCGAAACAATCGCAAATTTGATTATCCAGGAGAAGGTCATCGGATGGTTTGAGGGCAGGTTGGAATTCGGGCCCAGGGCTTTGGGAGCCAGGAGCATTATCGGCGACGCCCGCAATTCGGCGATGCAATCAAGAATGAATCTGAAGATTAAATATCGAGAATCCTTCCGTCCTTTTGCCCCCGCTGTTTTGAGAGAGAAGGTCTCGGAGTGGTTTAGCTTGGAAGGGGAAAGCCCGTATATGCTGCTGGTGGCGCCGGTAAAAAAAGATAAGTGGGTTGCGGCATCTGAGCCGCAAGAGCACCTGCTCGGGTTTGATAAGCTGAAAGTGAAGCGTTCCGAAATACCGGCGGTCACCCACGTGGATTATTCGGCAAGAGTCCAGACTATAAAAAGGGAGGACCACCCCATTTTTTATGATATGATAGATAGTTTTTATAAGAAGACAGGATGCCCCGTTATTATCAATACTTCCTTCAACGTAAGAGGGGAACCGCTGGTGTGCAGCCCGCGCGATGCCCTCAGGTGTTTTATGAGGACAGAAATGGATTACCTTATTATGGGGTGTTTTTTGCTCGACAAGAAAGAACAGCGGCCCATTGAGAAAGATACGGCGTGGCAGGCTGTATTTGAACTCGATTGATACCCGGCCAAAACCAATAAGAAAATGAAGATATCGTACGATAAAAAAACTTTAAGAAAATTCGGTCAAATGATGGGCACAGTCTTTTTTATCATAACAGTATTATTATTTCTGAAGCACAAACATATTGCCGTACCCATTGTTCTTATCTCGGGGGTATTGTTTGTAACGGCATATGCGAGGTCCTCGGCCTTAAAGCCGGTGTACGCCGTGTGGATGAAAGCGGCGTTTATTTTGGGCTGGATTAATACCCGCATCATTTTAGTGCTGTTGTTTTATCTGGTATTTACCCCCATCGGATTGGTTATGCGGCTTATGCGGCTTGACCTTTTAGAAAGAAAATTAGAGAAAGATAAGGCGTCATATTGGAAAACGAAAGAAAAGCGCGCCTTTAATCTTTCTCACTATGAAAAACAATTCTAACACCCGGCGCTTATGACTGCACCTGGCGCTTATAGGAAATTGCGCCAGTGTTGTCTAGGTAGACAAGGAGGGGATATGAGCAAACTTGCGATACTAAAAGAACTCTGGGATTTCCTGAAGGTGAGAAAAAAGTGGTGGTTGACGCCCATTGTTATCATGCTTGTTCTCCTGGGCCTGTTGATAGCGTTTACCCAATCTTCAACAGTCGCCCCCTTTATTTATACGTTATTCTAAGATAGAAGGGATTACCTTATGAAAAAAATCTTCGCTGTTCTTTTAGCTATTGGCATCATATTGTTTTTTGCGTCGTACCGCAATGACCCGAAGCGTGTCATTATGCAATTGGCCGGCAAAACCGATAAGCCAGACAGCGCCCTGCAATACGAAATGAGCGTATTTGGCATTTTACCTGTCGGCCTGGCACGCATGGAGCCCCCCAGAGAAGAGATGTTACAAGGCCAAAAAGTTTACCATTTACGGGCGACAGCAGATAACTTAAAATGGATTTCCTGGCTGGTTACCGCCTCCGCGGTTTTTGATTCGTATATCGACAGGAAAAGTTTTAACCCGGTCGTATTCCGCCAAAAGGTATCGCTGAAGGGGAAAAGCCATGCGGATAAAGAAATCTTGTATGATCAGGCACGGGGGGTTATGTCCATGGCCGGCATTAAACGCCAGATATTACCCGGCACGCAAGACCCGCTTTCCCTCATATTTAACTTACGGCATCTTGATTTTAACCGCATCAAAGATTTTGAGATGATTATCAACACGAACCAGAAGAATTATATACTGCGGGGGACCTCGGAAATTCGCAATATGTACATAAGGAAGGCCCTCCGTAAACTTGCTTTTGTGAAAGCCACAATCAGCCGGAAAGATAAGAATCCTTATCATAAATCAAGCCTCAGCATGGTCCTGCTGGCAGATAAGGGGAATCTTCCCGTCCTGATAAAGATTTTTGCAAGCGGGTTTTTAATGAACGCGAAACTTATTGATATGCAATGAGTGAAATCAAAAATACCGGGGAAAGGATTATTGTAGAGAAGGAAACGCCCCTTATGATAGCGCGGCACCTGTGCGCCTATCGTTTTACCAGGGATTATGCCCGCGGCAGGGATGTATTGGACATCGGATGCGGAGAGGGTTACGGGAGCCATTATCTCGCGGGGTATGCCCGTTCCGTCAAGGGGGTTGATTATGACAGGCAGATTATCGCCTACGCGCGCAATAGATATACTAAGGATAACCTCAGCTTCGAGGTAATGGATATAAAGGACCTCGGTCATTTGCAGCGCACATTCGATTGCGTGTGCTGTTTTCAGGTGATTGAACATATACGCGAAACCAAAATGTTTTTGGCCGGGGTTCTGGCAGTACTTGGCGCCGGCGGTACATTCATCTGTTCGACACCGAACAGGTTAGACGCTTCGCCGGGAAGTAGTCAACCTTGTAATAAATTCCATGTAAAAGAATATGTAGCGTATGAATTCAGGGAATTATTAGGAGGCAATTTTGGCGAGGCAAATATATTCGGGTTAAAGCGGGGCAGGCGGCTGAATTTCTTCCGTAGAATCAAAAAAATCGGCCTGTTTAATTTTCTGCCGGATTCCCTCAATCCTGTTAAAAGATTCTATGCCCGTATCGGGTGCGATGATTTTTTCATTACCGGAGCCGGCCTCG
>Ga0315291_10004779_pt1 | contig 17136 bp, 8 predicted proteins | sample YL17G12_20_MG_FD_203070 | JGI IMG/M metagenome (GOLD analysis project Ga0315291, IMG submission 203070) | Sediment microbial communities from Yellowstone Lake, YNP, Wyoming, USA - YL17G12_20 | ecosystem: Environmental > Aquatic > Freshwater > Lake > Sediment | place: USA: Wyoming | collected...
TTTTGTCATTTGAATTTTGGTCATTTGTGCTTGTTTCGGATTTAGATATTCGGATTTCGGATTTTATTAAATAAGCGCAAATATTTATCACAATCGGTATGACGTATACTTTGCTCACCACCATTATTAGTCGGCGGTACGGCAGGATCAAACAGGAATCGAAAGATAGCATCGCCATGTTTGCGAAACCGCTTAGACAGTGTCAGCGACTTGCCAGTCAAGTTATCCTGTTCGGCCAAAACCGACACCCGTTTTCTGATTCGCAGCATACGTCGGTCAAACTGGTCTTTGGGAATCTTATCGCGTTGATGCCAGAAATGAAACAGCTTCTTAAACTCTATCAGCAGGGCTTGTCCAAAATCTTTGTCTTTCCTGTCGGGCAAGGTAGTCAGGAACTTAATGTCGCGAATCAGATGCGCCAAACAGAACTGCTGAAGCCTGTTGGCATATTTGACGTAGGCGCTGAAAAAGTCACTTACAATCGTTCCGCCGTATGTTTTGCCCAGGATTTCTTCCAGGACTTTCGACGAACGCGACTTGGCAATACAGAAAAAGCTGAGTATGGGTGTACAAAAGACCCATGCCCAATACTTGATACCTTTGTCTTTCCAGCCGGTCTCGTCAATATTCAAAACCGGCTCGGATGGGATGTGTTCCTGGAGTTCTTCATAGGGCGCTGCCAGAGCATTATTGAGACGTTTGATAACATTGCACAGATGACTGCGGGCGACATTCATATTCAGGACTTCACTAAAAAAGGCCTCAAGGCCACTATAAGAGGCATGGAGCGAACCTTTCATATAACCGACCAATGCCTGCAAACGCGGGCCAAACAATTGACCTTCGACAACCCCGACAGGCAATTTAGCCCAGACAATTCGTCCGCATTTGGGACAGATAAAACCGTACAAATGGTATTCGGTGATGGTAAGCGGGTTGTCATTAAGCTCTATCGTCTGTTGAACTTTTGGTTCTTCAATCGGCTCGCCGTGGCCTTGATAGCCGCAATCACAGGAATCTGCGTAAAGTGGGATTGTTTCATCAATTTGATCGGAGCCAAAAGGCGGTCGATTGATGCCTTTATGCCCGAGCTGTCCACCTTGACGATACTGACCATCGGATTGTTTGGTCTTGGCCGGCTTAACAATATCCGAGGAAGGCGGCTTGGAAGAGTTGGAGGAATTCTTCGAGAGTTTGGCAACCTTATCAGCAAGCTCAGCATTGACTTTAAGAAGTTCAGCAACTTGCTTTTCAAGTTCCGCAATGCGTTGAATGTAGAATTGTTCTTTTTCAGAAGTCAATTTTTGTCCTTGAGACATTTACTATGGTTGTTATCGGGCGAACGCGGGCATCCGCTTGAAGAAAACAGGTATCATGCGTTTGACTTGCAACCTTGAATGTGTTATAAAGTGAGCTGGAAAATTTAAGAATGGGGTATTTGATGTTGGGTGCGTTGCCCAACACTATCAAAATACCCGTGAACGGTTACGAGATAAGGATGTACCAAATGGATAAAATTGTTTGCGGCGTGATTCTGCTCACGGGGCTTTTGCAGGCGGCATCTGCCCAATACTCGGGCTGGAAACATTCCGGCTCCGTCTATCTGCTCACTACGCCTGAAGGCGCGAATTTGCCAGCTTCGGCCTCGGAAGACGGCTTCCCGTTGCTGGTGCGGCTACACAAGGACTTTTTCAATTTCAGCCAGGCGAAGGCCAATGGAGAGGACATCCGTTTCTCCACGAGTACCGGCACACCGCTGGTGTATCAGATTGAGGAATGGGACCCGGCGAACGGAACCGCCAGCATCTGGGTGCGTATACCGACCATCAAAGGGAATTCGCGGCAGGAGATCAAGTTGTATTGGGGCAAGGCCGACGCTGCCAGCGAATCCAGCGGATCGGCCGTGTTCAACGAATCCAACGGATTCCTCAGCGTCTGGCACATGAATGATCCGGTCAAAGATGACGTTGGTACACTCACCTCCATCGATACCGGAACGACGGCTTCCCCAGGAATGATAGGCAAAGGCAGGCATTTTGGCGGCGGACAGGGCATTAAGTGCGGGGAAAACATCACATCCTATCCGACCGGTTCCAGTCCCCATACTTCTGAAGCCTGGTTCAGGGCCGAGAAGCCGAACGTGACCGTCCTCGCCTGGGGAAACGAGGCGGGGCAGGGCAAGGTGATGATGCAGTTCTTCAGTCCGCCGCATATGAAAATGGAATGCTACTTTTCCGGCGCAGACGTCGAGGGAGGCAGCACTCTGGCCACGTCCCAATGGATCCACGTGGTCCACGCCTTCAAAAATGGTGATTCACGGGTCTATGTGAATGGCGTCCTCGACAGCGTCTCGACGTCCAAAGGGGCGCCGCTGGCGATCAAGAGCCCTGCCAGGATGTGGATTGGCGGCTGGTACAACAACTTCAACTTTGTTGGCGACATCGACGAGGCGCGGATTTCCAAGGTGACCCGTTCGGCCGACTGGATAAGGCTGCAATATGAAAACCAGAATCCTCTGCAAACCCTGGCTGGGCCACTGGTACAGCCGGGCAACACCTTCTCGGTCTCGCAAACGCAAGTGACCATGCCGGAAGGTAAGAGTGCCACTATAACCGCCAAGGCCGGAGGCGCACAGAAGGTCTATTGGCTCTTCAAGAAGGATGGCGTGGAAACAATCGGCGCAGTGGACCGGTATAATTTCACCTTTGATGCCGGCCGGGTGGTTGGAGATCAGTCGTTCATTCTTCAGTTCAAAGCGATATATGCAGATGGAATTAAGACAAAAGACATACCCATCACGATCAAAGAAGATATCCCGGAACCGGTTTTCACCCTGAAAGCGCCGGCAAGGTGGGATGGACGAAAGACGATCGAGGTGGTGCCGAAGATCGCCAATCTGGACAGAATGCAGGCCAAAGGGGCCGGAGAATTGAATTACACGTGGCTCGTCTCTGGCGGCGCCGTGATCCAGGAAGCGGTCCCCGGCAAACTGATGCTCAAGCGATCGCAATGCAGCGGTACGATCTCCGTCAAGTTGACGCTCAATAACGGTGGCGCGGATTATGCCGCCACGACCTCGATTCAGGTGACTGAGCCGAAGACGGATCCCTGGGTCCAGAGGACTCCCGGGAAGGACGAGGAACCCGAGGACAACCAGTTTTATGCCCGCGACGATCAGAACGAGGGCACGCTGTATTACAACGGAACCATGGACCACGCCGCCGATTCGGTGTTTCTCAAAGTCTATGCCAACGATGCGATCTTCAAAACCGAAAGCCAACCACTCACCCCGGACAAAACCTATGCCTTTACGGCCAGGCTCAAGCCGGGTTTGATCCGATACAAAGTCGAGTTCGGAACCAAAACCGGCGGCACCGAGACAGTGGAAAACACCGTCACCAATGTAATCTGCGGCGACGCCTACATCATAGACGGGCAATCCAATGCGGAAGCCACCGGGCCGAATAATGGTCCCGACGAAGATCCCGTCACCCCCATCAACGATTGGATCCGCAGCTATGGCAATCAGTTTGAAGGAACGACCCGCGGAGGGTGGGGTAACGCCGTGCGCACACATATCTGGGGGAAACCCAATTATGGATGTCATCAAATCGGCGCCTGGGGCATGGTGCTCGCCACGAACCTGGTGACCAAGTATGGCATCCCTGTCTGCATCATCAACGGGGCCTATGGTGGCACCCCGATCTGGCAACACCAGCCGAATCCAGCCAATCACTATGACACGAGCGGCGCCTTCTACGGCAACCCCTACAAGATTTACGGGTGCCTGCTGACGCGCGTGGCGGCGGCCAAGCTGACGCACGGCATTCGCGGCATCCTCTGGCACCAGGGCGAAAACGATAGCGGCTCGGGGGCGCCTACCGGCGACTGGAATTACAAATCGTATCAGCAATATTTTGTCGATATGTCGGCGGCCTGGAAGCAGGATTATCCGAACATCCAGCACTACTACGTCTTCCAAGTCTGGCCGTTGCCTTGCAGCATGGGCCCCAAAGACGACCAGATACGCGAGGCGCAGCGGACGTTGCCGCGGCTCTATTCCAACCTGCGGACCATGTCCACCGTGGGTGCCGCCTCCGAGCATGCGGGCCGCGGGGCGTGCCATTTTGATTTGGAAGGCTATGCCCAGTTTGCGCGGTTCATGAGTCCCCTGGTGGAGCAGGACAACTATGGGCTGGTCCCGCCACAGGCGATCACCGCGCCAAACCTCAAGCGGGCGTGGTTTACCGGTGCCGCCAGGGACGAGATCGCGCTCGATTTTGGCCAGCCCATGGCTTGGAAAGATGAGATGAAGCGGTCTATCTTCCTGGACAATACATTGGCGCCCATCGGCTCAGGCTCGGTCTCAGGCAACGTGATCACGCTCAGGCTGGTCGTGCCCTCCAACGCCAAAACCATCACCTACCTGACCGGACGGGACTGGGATGGAAAGCCTGCCCACCTGATCTTTGGCGAGAATGGGATCGCTGCACTCACTTTCTGCGAGGTCGGGATCGCGTCATCGGCCACGGGCATAATCCGCTCAGACTAATACGCAGAGAGGGAGTAACCGAGTATGCGTACGAAAATGAAGACAGTAGTAGGAACCGCGATGATGTTCGCGGCCTTGACGATGCCAGGCAACGGACAGACGGCCGCTCGGGCGGCCGACGGCTCGTTCGAACAGTTCTGGGCCGATGCCCAGAAGGAGAAACGGGCTGACAAGTCCGAGGCATCGCAGAAGAGGATGGCCTGGTGGCGGGACGCGCGCTTCGGGATGTTCATTCACTGGAACATGTGCAGTCTCATGGGCACCGAGATCAGTTTTAGTAGAGAGTGTTACGATGGCGGCCTCGGCGGTTCCGATGCCCCGAACCCGCGTGCGGCGCTCACGAAGGGGTCGGAGTTTGAGGGCTGGGTGGACTGGATGAAACCCTCCGTCCCGAAGGTGGTCTATGACAACCTCTACAAGTCGTTTTACCCCGGCATGTTCGACGCCGACAAGCTTGTCGGTCAGGCCAAGCAGGCTGGGATGAAGTACATCGTGCAGGTCGCCAAGCATTGCGACGGCTTCTGCATGTGGGACACGAAATTCAACAAATACAACATCATGGCCACGCCGTTCAAGCGCGACATCATCGCCGAGATGGCCAAGGCCAGTAAAAGAGCGGGAATTCGCTATGGAATCTATTATTGCCAGCGCGACTGGTGGCATCCGGACTACACCCCCGAGCGTCTGCCCAAGTATAACGAATACATGCGCAATCAGATCAAGGAACTGCTCGTCGCCAATCCCGAAATCAGCATCATCTGGTTCGACGCCTGGGGCTGGTCCAAGGAAACGTGGGAGACGGAAAAGATGTTCAAAATGATCCATGAGATCCACCCCGACATCATCATCGACGAGCGCGCCGGCGTGCCGGCCGATTTCTCGTGCCCGGAGCAGGGCATCGGCAAATACAACCCCGAACGCGATTGGGAATCCTGCATGACCTTCACCGGTGGCTGGGCGTGGCACGGATTCAGTAGTAAGGTGATTTCGTATGAAGAATGCCTGCGCTATCTGGTTGGTTGCGCGGCCGGCGATGGCAATCTGCTGATGAACGTCGGCCCGTTGCCGACCGGCGAGCTTGATCCACGCGAGGCGGACCGGATCAAGCGGGTGGGCCAGTGGTTGGAAAAGAACGGCGAGGCAATCTACGGCACTCGCGGCGGCCCATATCTGATGGGTAACTTCGTGGGCAGCACACGCAAAGGTAAGAATATCTATCTGCATGTGTCGAATTGGTTCAATAATGGGGTTACCGTTCCGGATCTGCCGGTCAAGGTGCTTTCCGCCAGCCTGTTAGCTGGCGGCGAGGTGACGATGACCCGGACGAACGGGTCTTTGGTCTTCAAGGTGGATCCGAAGGATCGGAATCCGGCCATGACGGTCATCAAGCTGACGTTGGAAAAAGCGGCAGCGGGCATCGCGCCAGTGGCAGTACCGACGAACTGAGGGACCGGCCAGAAGGTTGTAACAAGAGCTCCGCCGGAAAGCAACCCGTGAATCAGCGAACGAGAATCCAAATGAAATACCACCCCACCCGCCACATCGCGGCCTGCCTAATAGGTGCCAGTGCGATGTTGTCATGCATCCCGACCGCATCCTGGGTGCTGCCCATGCGCCCAAGTCCTACCTTTCCGAACATGGTGCATTGCTCAGTGAAAAGGCCACGCTTGAGATCAGCTCCCGTTCGGGATATGATGACGAAAAGAATCATGCGCGGCTTTTCTCAGGCGATAAGACCGACTACGCGTTCCATACCGACAAAGAGAAGAATCCGTGGGCGAAGGTTGACCTGGGTGCGGTGAAGACGGTCAATGCCGTCGTCATCGAAAACCGCCTCAATGAGCGGCGGGCTGAAGGTCTCATCCTGTCCCTCTCCGAGGACGGGCAGAAATGGGAGGAGATCTGGCGCGCCAAGACATTGGAAACCACATGGGTCGTGCCTGTGACCCATTTTGATGCGGGCATCAATGCCCCGGGGCGTCGGGCGAGGTTCATCCGGGTGGAAACGAGAAACGAAGCCCCCCGGGAACTGCTGCTCAGGCGCATTACGGTTTTCGGAGTGAAGTGACGCAAACTAAAGAAAAAGGGCCGTGCAATAATGAACAAAACAATAGTAGCGACGATTGCAATGATGATGTCCCTGTGTGCTTCCGCTCCGGCCGAAGCGCGGCCCGCGCAGATATTTGTTGCAACCACTGGGAATGACACGAATCCGGGCACGCTTGAGAAGCCATTTGCGACGTTGCAGCGGGCGCAACAGGCCGCGCGCAAGGCCGCGGGACGCGAAGCGGTGACGGTCTTTGTGAGGGAGGGGACATACTATCTGCCCGAGACCTTGATTTTCACCGCTGAGGATTCCGGCACGAAGGCCGCTCCGGTCGTGTATCAGACCTATCAGAAGGAGCAGGCGGTGGTCAGCGGCGGTGTCCGGCTGAAAGATCTCAAGTGGGAACCGTACAAGGATGGCATCATGCAGGCGAAGGTACCGGCGGGTTTTGCCACAGACCAGCTTTTCGTCAACGGCGAACGCCAGCCTATGGCGCGGTATCCGAACTTCGATCCCAAGGAGCGGCACTTCAACGGCTGGGCGAAGGATGCGTTCAGTCCGCAGCGGGCGGCACGATGGAAAGACCCTGCCGGCGGATTCATCCATGCCCTGCATTCTGCGGAGTGGGGTGGCATGCATTATATCATCACAGGCAAGGGCGCCGACCACAAGGTCACCTATGAAGGCGGCTGGCAGAACAACCGCCCGATGGGTATGCATGACATTCGTTTTGTGGAGAACATCTTCGAGGAACTCGATGCACCGGGCGAGTGGTTCCTGGATTCAAAAAGCAACCTCCTCTATTTCTATCCGCCGGCGGGCGTTGACTTAGCCACGGCAACCATCGAAGCGGTCTGTCTCCGGCATCTTGTCGAGTTCCGCGCCACAGAACAGGCGCCGGTGCGGTTCCTCAGCTTCAAAGGCCTGACCTTCCGTCACGCCGCGCGAACCTTCATGGATAACAAGGAACCGCTGGTGCGCAGCGACTGGACCACTTACCGTGGAGGGGCGTTGTTCCTTAACGGTACGGAAGACTGCACGATTGAAGACTGCTTGATCGATCAGGTCGGCGGCAATGCCGTATTCGTGAATAACTATAACCGCAGGGTCACGGTGCGTGGTTGTCACATCGCCAAGGCCGGCGCCAACGGCGTGGCATTTGTCGGTGATCGCGATGCGGCCCGGGTCCCGCGCGATTGGAATGATCATTCCCAGTCGCTCGCGAAGCTCGACCGCACGCCCGGCCCCAAGACGGCCAACTACCCTGCGGACTGCCTGGTGGACGATTGCCTGATTTACCTTTCAGGCCGAGTCGAGAAACAGACCGCGCCGGTGCAGATCGAGTTGGCGCAGGGCATCACCGTCCGCCATTGCTCCCTCTACGACGTGCCGCGCGCTGGCATCAACATCGGCGATGGGTGCTGGGGCGGCCACGTGATCGAGTTCTGCGACATCTTCGACACGGTCAGGGAAACCGGCGACCACGGCTCCTTCAATTCCTGGGGCCGCGACCGTTTCTGGGGACTGGGCGGCCTGGATCTGAACGACGACCAGGCCTGGGAAGCCAACAAAGATGTCGTCCTTCTGGACGCGGTTAAAACGACCATCCTGCGCAACAACCGCTGGCGCTGCGACCATGGCTGGGACATCGACCTCGATGACGGTTCCAGTAATTACCACATTTACAACAACCTCTGCCTGAACGGCGGCCTGAAGAATCGTGAAGGATTCTACCGCGTGGTGGAAAACAACGTTATCATCAACGGGTTTCACCCGCATTGCTGGTTCAAGCACAGCGAGGATGTTGTCCGCCGTAACATCATGTTTACCGATCACTATATGCCGGCCGGCGGCATGCCGGATACACCTTGGGGCCAGGAAGTGGACAACAACATCGTCCATCGCGAGGGCGCCACGGATTCAGAACCCGCCGCGAAACTGGCCGAACAATCCAGGCGTGACCAGCACTCGGTCATCGCCGACTCGCAGTTTGTCGATCCCGCCAACGGTGACTTCCGCGTGAAGGAGGGCTCTCCGGCGCTGAAGCTGGGATTTGCGAATTTCCCGATGGACCAGTTCGGGGTGCAGAAGGCGGAACTCAAGGCCATTGCCCGCACCCCGCAAATGCCCAAAATCGGCAATACCGGCAGATCCGCCAAAAAGCAGCCGTCCAGCAAGCGGGTGATTTACGCAATGCAGGTCCAGGTTCGCGACATCTCGGGTTTGGGTGATCGCTCGGCTTATGGATTGCCGGACGAGACTGGCGTTCTGATCCTGGAGGTTCCCACAGGCAGCCCTGCCGCCAAGGCCGGACTCCAGAAAGGCGACGTGATTCGCACTTGCAACGGTCAACCAGTCCGGACGGTGGCGGATTTGCAGAAGCTGCGCGACAAGGCCGCCGGAACTGTGATCACGCTCCAATTGTCATCACCTTCCACAGCAAGATCCATCGCCTATCTGTCCGGAAAAACTTGGGACGGTCGCCAGGACAAACTGCTTTATGGCGCCAATGGTATCGCCGCCCTGACGTTCTGTAATGTTCCGATCTTAGAAAATAAGCCACGATAGGAGCTGAGTGTTCGGGCTGGATGTCTTTTGTTATGATGGCAGCGTGAATCTGAAGTTTGTTGATGTTTGGCGAATCAAAAGCATATGGGATCAATCAGTAAAGAGACACTATGAAGACAATAATGGTAAGCCTGGTGATAGGTTTCGCAACACTTTTTCTTTGTAGTGCGGACGCAGACAAGACTGACAAGACACTCGTAGCCTGGATCGCTCCGGCCGATCTGATCCAGCGGGGCGGCAGTGCGCTGACGATCCAGAGTGGCGATCAGTTTGACGGAATCGTTTTTGGCGAGCTACAGCAAGGAAAATGGATGGCCGGCAGCGACTTTTATAAGCGTACGGAGAAAGCCCAGGATAAGTATATCCCTGAGACTGCCGAGAGCAAGACAATGGTCCAGATGGCTATCGTCTACAAGGGTGACGAGATACTGATCTACCGCAATGGTGAGAGTTATGCCTCCTACCAGGCAAAGAACATTGATCTGTTAAGCCCTGAGAATAATATTGCTGTTTTTGGATTGAGACACGTTGGAGCAGCAGGCGGTCGCATCTCCGGAGCAATAGAAGACGCCCGTATCTACAGTAAGGCCTTGACTCTCGATGAGATTAAATCGCTGCAACCGAACAAAAAATCAGAAATCGAACCCTACGCTTGGTGGGATTTTGAGGGAGACAAGGTTAAGGACCATACAGGTCGATTTGCACACAGCAAAATGGCAAAAGGAGCGAAACTTGCGGACGGCAAACTGGTTCTGGACGAAAACTCTGTTCTGGTCGCCGCTGTTACTGAAGATGACGCCAAGATGGCCACCCGTGCTCAGGGCGCGCGTGCGCCGGCGGCCCCGTATGTAGAGGAAACGCCGGCTATGCCGAAAAATGTGCCGGCTAACTGGCTGACATATCATCTTGCCCATCCGGGCCCGGGCGTTGGCGAGCCTGGCGATCCCAACCCCGCTTTTTTCTACAAAGGCCGCTATCATCTGCACTATATTTACAGAAACAACCACGGCTTTGCGTTCGCTCACGTATCCAGCAAGGACATGGTTACCTGGAAGTGGCACCCCACCGTACTTGTCGAACCCAATACGGGTCACGGCATGTTCAGTGGTACAGGATTCTTCACCAAGGATGGCCAGCCTGCAATCATCTACCATGGCGAGGGGGCTGGAAATAACTACATAGCTTTTGCCCTGGATGATAATCTGGATGAATGGACCAAGCCCGTTGCGGTTAAGCCCAGGACTAAATCCGGGCAGGAGGCCAAAATACGTATGTGGGATCCTGACTGTTGGTTGAATGGTGATACCTATTATGCGATATCTGGCGGCGGCCCACCTCATTTGATGAAATCTTCGAATCTGAAAGAGTGGGAGTATCTTGGGCTCTTACTGCATGAAGACATGCCGGATCTGGGGGTAAATAGAAACGAAGACGTCTCTTGCGCCAATATGTTCAAGATAGGCGATAAGTGGATGCTTCTTTGCATCAGTCATGGGATGGGGTGCCGTTACTACCTTGGCGACTTCAAGGACGAGAAGTATCTTCCTGAGTTCCACGCTATGATGAACTGGAGGAGCTGGGATTTCTTCGCGCCGGAATCGCTGTTGACCCCGGATGGCCGCCGCGTTATGTGGGCCTGGTGTAGGCTGGAGGGCGCCCAGAGCGCTATCCAGTCACTGCCACGTGAGCTTAGCCTGCCAAAGGATGGTTTGTTGCGCATCAAACCGCTGCGGGAACTTGAGAAGCTTCGTTATGATAAGAAGGATGAAGGTGACATCACCGTCAAGAGCAATAGCAGCCACATGCTCAAGAAAATTTCCGGTGATACCATTGAGTTGAGCGTCACAATCAAACCAACCAGCGCCAAAGAATATGGAGTCAGCGTATTCTGCGATAAAGATGGCAAGGGTTTTCCTATCACCATTAAGCCAGAGAGCAAGACCCTGGCAATGGGCGAGATTACGCCCCCGTTTGAGCTCAAGAAAGGTGAAGATCTAAATCTTCGTATCTTCCTGGACAAAGGCATGGTCGAGGTCTTCGTCAACGATCGCCAGGCCGCGGTATACATGCACCAGCACGGTGAGGAGAATGTCGGCATAAGCCTGTTCAACAAGGGTGGTGATATTGCGACGAAAGTCAAAGGATGGAAGATGAAATCAATCTATACGAGCCAGTAAAGTGTACCAATTTCTCTTGCTTTCTGGGTCACTATGCACATCGCAAGACCACAAAAAGCAAATTATCTATCAGTTACACGAATGGAATCATTATCATGAGAACGTATCTTGCAACGACAGTTATTAACGCAATTGTTACACTGAGCTTTATGAGCATTGCTGAAGGAGCTGATGTGTTGTCGAATCGTGGGCTGTATGAAGTAAGTCACAAGCAGGTGGACCTTCGCGGTGGATTCTGGGGTCCGCTCCTGAAAACCCAGCACGAGGTGACTGTCCCCCACGCGCTGAACTCCTTGGAGAAGGACGGCCATGTCACCAACTTCGACAAGGCCGCGGGTGTATTCGATGGTCCGCTCCAGGGCCACCATGCTTTCGACTCGGATCTGCATAAAGCCCTGGAAGGCGCGGTGTGTTGCTTGCAACACTACGACGACAGCCGATTGCGCCAACGCGTGGAGGGCATTCTCGATCGCATCCTGGCCGCTCAACAGAAGGACGGTTTCCTGATCTCCTATTTTATCGTCAATGGGCTCGATAAGAAATGGGAAGACTTGCGTTTAGAGCACCAGATGTACAATGCAGGACACTTCTTTGAGATGGCCGTCGCGCATGATCGGCTGACTGGGGATCCCAAGGTTCTCAACGCGGCGAAGCGGTTCGCCGACCACATCGACAGCGTTTTCGGACCCGGCAAGCGCTATGACGTTGACGGGCACCAGGAAGTTGAACTGGCCTTAGTCAAGCTGTATCGCGCCACCGGCGAGCGGCGATACTTGGAACTGTCGCGGTTTTTCCTCGATGAGCGCGGCTATGCTCATGGAACGGAACGCAAACCTTTCGATCCCAAGACCGCGGTCCTGCCGCCAAAGCCCGAAGGTCCGCTGACCGAGGAGCAACGCCGTGCGATTTGGCACGCCCAATTAAGGACGCGCAACGGCCGGATGCAGGACCACAAGCCGGTCGTGGATCAGTATGAGGCAGTTGGCCATGCCGTGCGGGCGGGATACATGTATGCGGCGATGGCGGATATCGTCCGCTTCATGGATGCTCCCGGCTACGAGCGGGCCCTGGATCACCTCTGGGATGACGTTGTGAGCTGCAAGATGTACATCACCGGCGGCATCGGCACAGGCCAGTACGATGATGAGGGTTTCGGCGATCCGTATCTGTTGCCCAATGAGTCGGCTTATTGCGAATCCTGCGCGGCCATCGCCCACGTGCTCTGGCAGCACCGGATGAGCCTGCTCAAAGGTCAGGCCAAATACGCTGACGTGATGGAACTGACGCTCTACAACGGAGTCCTATCGGGAATCTCGCTTTCCGGCGACGGTTTCTTCTATCAGAACCCGCTGGAAAGCAAAGGCGGCGGCCCCCGGGATTCGTGGATTGGACTCGCCTGTTGCCCTACTAACCTTACGCGCATCATCCCGCAGGTCGGCGGACTGGCCTATGCCCACGGCAAACAGCAAGTGTTTGTCAACCTCTACGTCGCCGGGGAGGCCTCGTTCCAGATAGACGATGGATTGACAGTCAAACTGACCCAGCAGACCGACTACCCCTGGGACGGCCGCGTGCGGCTGACGGTCACTCCGGGGTGGGCGTCTGATTTTTCCTTGTGTCTGCGAATCCCGGGCTGGGCGCTGGGCCGACCCGTTCCCAGTGACCTGTACCATTTCGCCAACCCGAAAGTCCCACCGGTCGGGCTGAAGCTCAACGGCAAGAGTCTCAATTCCTCGCCGCAGGATGACGGCTACGTCCACCTGAAACGTTCATGGAAGGCCGGGGATGTCGTGGAATTGGACATGCCGATGCCGATCCGCCGGGTTTACGCTCACGAGAAAGTCCTGGCCGACCATGGCAAAGTGTCGTTAATGCGTGGCCCGATCACCTACTGTATCGAGGCGGTTGATAACCCAAACGTGAGCGTCTTAAGCGTGACCTTGCCGCGAGAAGCCGAACTGCTTGCAGAGCATCGCGATGGATTTCTTGGAGGCGTGACGGTTCTTCAGGGTAAAGGCCTTGATGACCAGCAGCGTCCGGTCACCCTGACGGCCGTGCCGTATTATTCCTGGGCAAACAGGGAAAAGGGAGCGATGACGATCTGGATCAACGAGGCTCACGTGAAAGAGGAATCAGCAGCTTACAAGGGGACCAAATGAAACCGACAGCCCCTGGCAACAGTCCGCTGAACATCCTATTTGAAGTGGCGATGGTTGTTGTGCTTACTATCTGCGTGGCTTCCTGCGTGACTTCAAATTCATCTGAAGGAGCGAATAATCAGGCTCGAAAAACCTCCATCAGCTATTCAGCGGGCCAAGGGACTGCAACTGGCAGTTCCTTGCGTACCGAACTCGCCCTTACTCCACTAATGGGATGGAACAGTTGGAATGCTTTTGAAGCCAAGATCGATGAACAGAAAATCAGACAAATAGCAGATGCAATGGTCGACTCAGGGATGAAGGATGCAGGTTATACGTACCTCGTTATAGACGATGGTTGGATGGCCGATAGTCGTGACAGTAACGGGAATCTGGTTGGGGATCCGAACAAGTTTCCGAGCGGCATAAAAGCCATCGGAGACTATATTCACAGCAAAGGATTGAAGTTTGGGATTTATGAAGATCGTGGGCATTTGACCTGTCAGCAGCTTCCGGGCAGCTTTAAACATGAACAAGCGGACATGAATACGTTTGCTTCCTGGGGGATTGATTACATAAAACTGGATAGTTGTTTTGCCGAGAACAATGGCAGGTTAAGCGCTGAGGATTATACAATCTACAGGAATTACATTACAGAGACGGGCAGGCCAATGGTCCTGAGCATATCCGATTTTGGCAATGGAGCATGGGCATGGGGCGGAGAGGATATAGCTCAGTTATGGCGAACCTCCGGTGACATATATCCCTGGATGGATTCCGTGTATTATTGTGCCGATACATCAGGCGGTGATCAGTCTATTCATCCGGCCTTTAACGGTTTGTGGCAGTTTGCCGGCCCCGGTCACTGGAATGACCCTGATATGCTGCAAGTCGGCAACCTGAAAAACGACACGGAGAACAAGGCCCATTTCAGTTTGTGGTGCATTCTTGCCGCACCCTTGATGGCTGGTAACGACCTTACAGCAATGACTGAACAGGTGCGACAGGTCTTGACATCCCTCGAGGTTATCGCAGTAAACCAGGATGTACGCGGGATTCAGGGATACAAAGTCTACGATGACGGCGACTGTGAGGTTTATAACAAGCCGCTGGCAGACGGGACGACAGCTGTCTTGCTCCTGAACAAAGGACGCAAAGAGGCGGACATTACTGTGCAGTGGGACAAGATCGGTCTTTCGAGGAATCAACCTGTGCGAGACCTTTGGATGCGCAGGAACCTCGGGGAATTCGAGGATTTTTTCACGGCCCATAACCTCGGCCAGCATGAGCACAGAATGATCAAGGTGGGCAGGCCGGGACCACCTCTGCCCACACCCGCGACAATGCCGCTTGGGAAATACACCGTGACTCGTAAAGGGGCTACTTACCTGAGCGACCTCTACTACATCTGGAAAGCTGGGAACGCACCGATCTACAATGCCACTTACGGCGGCGATCCGATCAGGATTGCCGGTCAGACATTCAAGAAGGGGATAGGCTGTAAGGGCAAATTCGCCGTGATGTTCAAGGTCGATGGTCGTGCCGATCGTTTCCGTGCGATTGTGGCGATGGACAAATCCTCCAAGGAAGACGCTAATGGGCGATTCCGGGTGTATAACGAGGGCTTTTTTGCAAACCAGGTTTTGTGGGACAGCGGTGAGATGAGGAAGGATTCTCCCGCCAAGGAAATCGACATCGAGCTAAAGGACGTGCAGTGCCTGATGCTGGTCTTCGATGACGACGAGGTTCTGGGTAACTGGGCAGATGCGCGTGTGATTAACGAAAGCGAAAATGAATAGAGACAGGGTTGTCCACTTTCATCCATTAGAATTGGAGTAAGCGTTCACCCAGTAAATATGCCAATTTTCGGCTATTATGGCCGATTTGACCAACTGTTTGGTCAAAAATTTGCTAAAAAATATTAAAAATGGTATTGACTTGATAACAGAAACTGCTTTAATGAAGCCCGAATGGCGTTTTGCCGCGTGAACGCTTACGAATTGGAGATCACTATGAAAAAATCATTACTAATTATCTTTACTCTTATGATCCTACCCCGGACGTGTGAGAGTAAAGAAAACGCAACCAGTAAAGAGGATGCAAAAGCAGGGGTTGTTATAGCGCATTCCCGAGGTCTTCACGGATACATTAGCTACAGTGCGTCCCGACCGCCGACTCGTGCCAACTACAGTGCAGGCATGGGATTTTATTCTGCTGTCTGGCCGCTGATTGCCGAACCGATTGCCGACTTTCAGATTGGCTTGCCCAGCGCGTGGATCACACCGGACAACTCCGATAACAAAGATACACCACTCGCTCCAGTAGGTACGCTTGCCAGAGACAACTGGCCGGAGCGGGGGCCAACCTGGGACAGCGTTTTTCAAACCGTGGAGGGCGGCCTGGGCTATTGGGCGGGCAATCGATTCCGATATGGGCCGCCTAAATTCAGCATGAATGCCACTCCGCAATGTTATGACTATGAGGTTGGATCACCCGGTTGGTCGTTTTTCTATAGCGACAAAGCCTTGCCGGACAATCGATTGGGCATCGCCCAACTGAGCAACCGCTTGCTTATCCCACCGGACGCACTGCCTTTCGAGGGGAATCCCAACGGCAAGTTCCTGGGATACGCTTACATGGCCTTACCCTTTACCGAGCCCACCACGGGGGACCCGCCCACCGGCGATCAGGCTTGGACCTGTTTCCTAAGTGCGTCCAACTTCAAAGGGCCGATTGCCTATTATATCCCGGAAACCTGGAGCAAGATCGGCAAGTTATTCAATTATCCCTTTATCTACGGGCGGGGACTCGACGCTCGGCCGGGAGAGATGGGCGGTGGCGCAATGGAAATCAACACCGTGCCTTGCTTCGAGGCCAAAGACGCACAAGGTGTTGTTTATTCGAAGATACCGAAGTTGCAGTTCCCGGTAGGCGACCAGGGAAGAACCTTGCTGGTGCAGGACGTGACATACTACTCCAAGGCGGCCCTTTATGACGCCTTCAAGTCATGGCGGGACGGAGGCCCGGCATGCTCCGGGAGGTTCAACGATAGTGGTGCCTGGAAATCCACGTTAGAGACGCGTACACCGCATTTCGATCAGGCCGGTAAGAAAATGACGGGTGTTGACAAGGTCTTTAACACCAAAGTGTTCGAGGCCAATGTATGGGGCCTGGAGTGGTACAACAGCGATATCAGCCCCAAAGGCTTTTTCCCGCAGTATTTCAAACATGTCGGGGATGAACGTGTGGCTGTATCCACCGCGGAGCTGCCCGCGGAGACACAACTCCTGTCAAAGGAGTTCAAACTGGCAAGTCCGGGTAGTCCCTACACCTCTCCTACCGGCGGTGCCTGGAGTAATCCCGGCCCGGTGCGCGGACCGTTCACGGTCAATCTCGCCGACGGCTCCATGGTCACCTATTCCTGGTATCGTTTTGTCGATCAGCCGTCCTTCCAGCAATATGATTGGAGTGACGACAAGAAGGAGAAACTGCAATCCTTTGTTGAAAAAATCCATGCAAACTGGCCGATCGACAGCGACTACATGGCTCCCCCCAGCAGTGGAACTCTGGCGACACTCGACCCGGCTCTGCTCGTGATACCACCGAAGGGGCTTGAGGTCGGCTATGTTCCCATCGTAACGCGCCAAGAAATAG
>Ga0315291_10004780_pt1 | contig 17128 bp, 24 predicted proteins | sample YL17G12_20_MG_FD_203070 | JGI IMG/M metagenome (GOLD analysis project Ga0315291, IMG submission 203070) | Sediment microbial communities from Yellowstone Lake, YNP, Wyoming, USA - YL17G12_20 | ecosystem: Environmental > Aquatic > Freshwater > Lake > Sediment | place: USA: Wyoming | collected...
AATGTCTGAGCCTTGTTCTACCGATATTGCCAAGAGCTAGTTTGATGGATTCCTTAAACACGTACTTGCCCCACGCCTGCGTTCGACATCACAGATGGCGTATGCTTGAGACATGGGTTCGACGGCGCTCGGCGCACAAACAGGGCCTCTCCGGAGTATATGTCTGATGGACGCTTCAGGCCTGCGTTTTGTGCAGCAGACGCTCAGCTCCGGAGGTCACTTTCACCGTTTTCTCGACCGGCTCCCGCAGTACTTCTGCGAGAAGCTCAATGACGTGCATCACCTTGACAGGCAGTCTAGCCTGCGCAAGCGCATCCCTGAGCTGAAGTATGCAGCTCGGACATGAAGTCAAAACAATCTTGGCCCCTGTTTCCTTTATGGCATTCACTTTATGCAAAGCCACGGCCTTTGACATTTCGTAATGAGTGAAGCTGTACAATCCTCCACCACCACAGCATCTATCTGCTTCCGACATTTCAATGAACCTCAAGCCCGGAATCGCCCGAATGATCTCTCTAGGCTCATCTCTCACGCCCTGTCCCCTCTTGAGATGACACGGGTCGTGATAAGTAACAACAATTTCTTTCTGTTCTCCTCCACCTGCGGAATTCTGACCGGACGTCCTCCTGATGGCCGCTTCCAAAGCCTCTAGCGGAACGCCGGACGCCCTCCCGATCGCTGACTTCAGAGTCTCAAGGCCGACTTTCTTGACAATGAACTCCGAGACGTCCATCACTCTCTCTGAGAAACCTGAGGTTTCGAGCCCAAGAATCTTTGAATACTCTCTCTTCAAAGCCAGACCACAACTGGCACACGAAACCACAATGGCGTCCACTTGTGATGCACCGAGGGCATCCATATTCTTCCTGGCTATCTCTCTAGCTGTGACAAAGTCTCCCGCATTGAAAATGGGCGTTCCGCAGCAGCCCTGGAGAGGAGGGATTATCACCTCAACACCGAGCTTTGTGAGAACCTCCACAACTGAAAACGCGATGTCAGTGTATATGAGGTTACTCGCACATCCCACGAAGTACGCAACTCTCATTGGGGCGCGGTGCAACCTGACAGTCTCAGACATCAACCGTTTATCAATCTCAGGATGTTGCTGTCCTTTTGCGGACATTCTCTCTGGAACCTGCTCTCTAAAACTTCTGGAGGCAAAGACGGGAAGATGCCTTTCCTTGTCGATTCTGACCACAGGGAGAAGAAACCTGAGAGCACTGCCCTTGGGCGAGAGTCTGAGAAGCGCACGTTGAAACAGGGAAGCCGCTTTTCCCACGGGTGGGAGCAGTCTACCTCGCTTGAGAAGACCCCTGAGAATGAGTCGCCTGAAAAGGGGAAATTTACCCCGTGAGACCAGCTCTGCCCTGGCAGCCAGGATGATGTCGTCGACCCTGACGCCGCTCGGACAAGCTTCAATGCAAGCTTTGCAATTGATGCACCCAGAGATTCTGTCGGCAAGAATGTCGGAAAGGGTAAGCCTTCCGTCAAGCACGGCCTCAACAAGGCTCACTCTGCCTCTTGCGCCCTGCGATTCGCTCACGGTCTCGATCAACGTGGGGCAGACGGCCCTGCACAGACCGCACTTTATGCAGCGCACAATTTCCCCTGAAAACTGTGCTATATGAGGATATTCGTCGGTTAAGGGTTCGCGATATACAAGTTTCGGTTCGAGCGCCATAACTAAAATCGAGACCCCGGATCGAGCGCAAAGAGCTTACCGGGATTCAAGATTCCCCTGGGGTCAAACGCGTCCTTCAGTCGTTTCATCGTCTCGAAAGGAAATTCTCCAATTTCCTTTTTGAGGAAACTGGTCTTCTCTATTCCTATCCCGTGCTCGCTTGAAAGAGTTCCGCCGAGAGAAAGTGCCGTTTCATAAATCTCCATAACCGCCGCCTCTAGTCTCGGAGCATTTTCCGAGATGGGTCCGTCCACGAGTATGGTGGGGTGAAGATTGCCCTCGCCCCCGTGCCCAAACGTGGCAATAAGAAGCTCGTGCTTTCTTCCGGTTTCTGCTATTGAACGTATCATCTCGACGACGCGGCTCCTCGGCACGGTTACGTCCTCAAGAACGGTCACAGGTTTGAGCTTCGCGAGTGCCGTCAGAACGCCTCTTCTCGCTTCCCACATTCTTTCTTGAGCGCCCTGCTCCGCGATCTTTTCGACAAACATGGCGCCGCAGTCGCTGAACACTTTTTCTATCCGATCCGCCTCTTTCTCCGCAGCGTCCCTGAAACCATCTGTCTCAGCCAAAACCAGCGAGCGACCCTCCACACCAGGTGGAAGAGCGATATTTCTCGAGATAAGCTCGACCGTTAGGGAATCCATGATCTCAAGAATGGAAGGTGTACTTCCGTGTGAGATCACATTATGAGAGGCTTCCGCGGCCTTCTCCAATGTCGGGTACGCGGCAAGGATTGTTACCCTATGCTCGGGCAAAGGTAGGAGTTTCAGGATTGCCGAAGTAACAATCGCCAGCGTTCCTTCAGAGCCACAAATGAGCCTTGTCAGGTCGTAGCCCGCTACACTCTTGACCGTTCGTGCTCCGGTCTTCATGACATCTCCGGTTGGCAGTACGATCTCCAGACCCATCAGGTAGTTTCTGGTGCCACCATATTTTAGTGAACGGAGACCTCTCGCCGAAGTGCCTATGTTGCCACCGATTGTAGAACTTTTCAGGCTGGTAGGATCAGGAGGGTAGAAAAGCGAGGCCGCCTCAACCGTTTTTTTTAGCTCCTCCGTGACTACACCGGCCTCTACAACGACGTAGAGATCTTCTGAGACGATTTCCCTGATCTTGTTCATGCGGATGAGCGAAAGACTTACGCCCCCACTCAACGGAATAGCTCCACCCGAGAGTCCGGTACCAGCCCCTCTCGGCGTGAGGGGCACGCCCTCTTCTGTGCAGAGCTTCGCAATGGCTGCCACCTGCTCCGCACTCTCGGGAAGCACGACTACCTCGGGCAGTGAGCTTCTTCTCGTAGCATCACAGGAATGACAAAGAAGCTCCTCTTTTGAGGTGAAAATAGACGCAGATTCCACTATTTCACTGAGCTTTTTTAGTATGCGCTCTTCCACTCGCGACCTCTGGGCGGCGCAAGTTCTCGTCCCCATTCAGTCTTCATCTACCCGTAACATACGTTGCCCGTGACATGCGTTCGATTCTCGTTGGCTCCTGATGCGGCGCCCGCACACAGCTTATGGCCCGTGATATCGCTTATGGCCCTCACACGGTTTGCAGCCCGTGATACGGCGCCCCGCACACGACTTCCCCTCACATTGCCTACGCCCCCTGGGCGACTTATTGCCAAGGTGCGGTCCGGTCCGCGAAAACGGTCCTCGAAAGCTCTTCGAGCACAAAGCCCCTTGGACGTTCGGGATCGTAGCAAAACAGGGAGAAACCCCTGATTCCCATGTTTCTTAGTACTCGTATTTTCTCAACAACTCTTCCGGGAGACTGGTTGTAAATCGCAATACCTGGATAGAATCTCTCGTCTCCGACCAGATTCCTGATGTCGCGCACCTGGTTCTGTACAAATCTCGTGGAGGCCGAATAACACATAGGAACGGCGAAATCCAGGATGCCACGCTTTAACCACGATGGCCAGTCCTGGGCGTGTCTTGTAACCGCCGCCCGCGAGTCTGCTATCACGGCCGCCGACAGTTTCGCTTCTGGATCGAGGGTTTTCATGTCACAACGCACAGAGTCCACCAGAGCGTCTACACTTGAAATCCGCCATTTCTCCCAAAGAACTCCCAAATCCTGAAGACCCTTTTCGCCGAACAGCCTTATAATGCCTGCTTTGTCGTTTACAATTTGAACAGGGTCCACTCCGTAGCGCCGCATGAACTCGGTCCTTGTTCCATCGTCATAGCTCACGTTCATGTCGGGATATCTAACGTAATCAAGATGCACGCCTTCCACGTCGTAGTTTTTCACGAGTTCTCGTACTACTGCCCTGATGTGTTCTCGAACATTGGGGTTGCCAGGCGCAAGAAAAACACCTTCTATCCCCATGGCCTCGATTTCATCCCTCGATAGCTCCGAGAGCGATCTGCCGTCGGAACGAACAGCCACCCAGTCGGGATGAGATACCATCACGTGTGATGTGTTAGTAGGTTCCCAAGGAGCAGACCATACGAGGAACGTATTAAGCCACACGTGTACCTCGAAACGACTCTTGTGGGCTTCGCTAACCAGATATGCCAGCGGGTCAAAGTCATCGTTGGTGAGGAGTTCCGCCCTCGGCTCGAGCGAAGATCTATAGAATGCATCGCCTCTGCCGCGCACCTGGACGAAGAGAACGTTGAATCCTGCCTCCCTCGCCTTGCGCAGCATGCGATCGATTTCTGGTCGCGAAACGAGCGTGCTCCGAAGCACCCACAGCGCCCTGAATTCGTGATCCGCGAATGTGTCACCGGCGATCACAGTTGTAGCCGAGACAGGACTTGCAGGACGCAACGGAATGGCTTGGGGCTCAAGCGAACAGAGGGTAGGGGTCGTGGTCGAGACAAAAGTTGCGGGAACGTTCTCAGAAAAGGCAACTGCCGATCCAGGAAGCAAAGTCACCACATTTCCAATGCATAAAACAAGGCCAAGCAAGATAGCCTGGCCCTTTGATTCCCGTATGTTTGTGTGTCTGTTGACTAGTTTGATATTGTATCTATTGGGGAGCTTTCCCGTTAAATGCCCAGCCACCCGCCTAACCACCCTTCCGACCACCCCCCCGGCCACCCTCACTACCGCTCTGTGCCCTTTGACAACACCGAGACGTTTGATGCTCGGGGAAGCCTTCCCGCCACTATTTTCCCTTTTTCTCACGCTTTTCCTCAGAAGCTTCATCAGCTCCAGCCTTCTTCCTGGCCTGAGCTTCCTCGGTGCCTACTTCCTCTTCGGCAGCTGCTTTTTCCTCCTCATGCTTGCGTCGTTCCTCTTTTGACTTTATCTTTGCCTCTCTCTTCTCGAGCCTTTTCTTCTTGTCTTCTTCCACGAGCTCCTTGGACTTGATGAGCTCCAGAAGGCCAATCTCACCGCCATCTCCCAACCTTCTTCTCAATCGTACGATTCTAGTGTAGCCACCGTGGCGATCGCTGTACCAGGGCGCGATCGTCTCGAAGAGCTTTTTTACGATCTGGGCACTCATCAGATAGCTGGCGACAATTCTGCGCGAGTTTAGATCGCCTTTCTTGGCGAAGGTGATCATGCGTTCCGCAACTCTCCTGGTTTCCTTGGCCTTGGCTACGGTAGTCTCAATCCTCTCATGCTCGAAGAGAGCAGTAACTAGGTTACGCAGCAAAGCTCTCCTGTGCTCGTGGGTCCGACTGAGTTCCCTTCTGTCCCTGTTATGTCGCATGAGATTGTCTCCCTCACTCCAATTTTTCGTGCCGCTCTACCTCGGCGAGCCTGTATCTGCTTACGTCCATCCCAAATTTCAGATCCATTGACTCGAGAATATCCTGTATCTCTTTGAGAGACTTACGTCCGAAGTTCCGATATTTGAGCATATCCTGCTCGGTCTTCTGCACGAGTTCTCCGAGAGTTCTTATCTCGGCTGCTCTCAGGCAGTTGCCGGAGCGAACCGAAAGCTCGAGCTCATCAACACTCTTCTGCAGTAAGTGCTTTATTCTTTCAGTTTCCTTGTCTATCTCCTCTTCTTCCGCGATTACTTCTTCTTCAAAGTGGACAAACAGACCGAAATGGTCTTTGAGAATTCTTCCGGCGAAGGAAAGCGCGTCCGAAGGCACAATACTACCGTCAGTCCAGACTTCAAGGATGAGCCGATCGAAGTCTATTCGCTGACCGACCCTGGCACTTTCCACTCGGTAGGTCACGTTGGTTATCGGACTGAAGAAAGCGTCGACGGGAATTATGCCTATTGCCCTGTCACTGCCTTGCTGATTTTCGGCAGGCACGTAACCTCTTCCGCCGCTGATTTCAACTTCTATCTTCAGCTCACCATCTTTGTTAAGAGTCGCGACATGAAAGTCGGGATTTAGGATTTTCACATCGTCATCAACCCTAAGGTCTCCCGCAACTATCTCGCATGCTCCCTTCGCCTCAAACAGACCCCGCTTAACGCTCTCTGATTCCAACGTAAAACGGACCTGTTTGAGATTGAGAATAATTTCGGTCGTGTCCTCAAGCACTCCGCGAAGTGTCGAGAACTCATGGGGTGCACCATCGATCTTCACGGCAGTCACGGCAGCACCTGGTAACGAGGAAAGGAGCACGCGCCGAAGCGAATTGCCAATCGTTAGCCCAAACCCACGCTCCAGAGGCTCAATTGTGAACTTGCCGTACCTATCGCTGGCTGTTTTCTCATCAAGCTCAATCTTCTTTGGCATCTGGAGGCTTTTCCACTTCATATCATAGACCCCCTGACATTTAAGTATGCTTACTTGGAGTAAAGCCCAACTATGAGCTGCTCCTGAATCGGGACGGGTATCAACTCTCTTGATGGAATCTCAAGGAGCCTGCCCGAGAAATTTTCACGATCTATTTGAAGCCAGGAAGGCGTCTCTCGCCCCTGGCTCATCTCGATGGAAATCTTTATGACCTGAAGCTCGCGGCTTTTCTCTCTGACGGTGATCTCGTGTCCAGGTCTTACCTGAAACGAAGGCACGTTCACCTTTCTTCGGTTCACAGTAAAATGACCGTGCTTGACTAGCTGTCTGGCCGACTGCCGCGACGGTGCGAATCCGAGCCTGAATACCAGGTTGTCCAGCCTGCATTCAAGCATTTGCAGTAGAGTTTCACCCGTGATCCCTTTCTTTCTCTCAGCAGAGAGAAAGTAGTTCTTGAATTGCTTTTCCATTATTCCGTAAATGCGCCTGGCTTTCTGCTTCTCCCTGAGCTGTATCCCGTAGTCAGTCAAACGCAATCTCCGCTCTCTGCCATGTTCACCAGGAGCGTATCCCCTGCGTTCGAAAGCACACTTGTCGGTCACGCAACGATCGCCCTTCAGGAAGAGCTTGGCGGCTTCACGTCTACACTGTTTACATCTCGCGTCTCTGCTTCTTGCCATCTATCACACCACCTGATCTCTAGACAAACAAGGCCTCATTGATAAGAACATGCATGTGATTACAACTCTCATCTTGCGATTACTCCTAACTTGAGACAACGTCATCTGCCAAGAATTCTGCTCCTCATCCTCGTCCTTTGGCTCTGCACTCTTCTTGGCTCAGGCATCTCAGTTTTGCAATCTCCCGAGGCCGTCCGCCGAGAAAAGGCAGAGGGCTTCCGAAATCTAGACTCTCCTTCTCTTCGGCGGACGACAGCCGTCGTGAGGAATCGGTGTAACATCTCTTATGGCAGTGACTTCTAGACCGGCAGCCTGTATGGAGCGTATGGCAGCCTCTCTGCCCGAGCCTGGTCCTTTGACCCATACTTCGACCCTTCTCATACCGTGGCTCAGCGCTTCTCTCGCGGAAGCCTCAGCGGCCACCTGAGCAGCAAAGGGCGTACTCTTTCTGGACCCCTTGAAACCGACCTTTCCCGCGCTTGACCAGCAAATCACACGACCGTCTGTGTCTGTGATTGTCACAATTGTGTTGTTAAAGCTGGCCTGTACGTGCGCGACTCCATTTGGAGCAACACGCTGCTCCTTTTTCTTCGGTTTTTTCCCTTCGACTGCCACTCTTATGCCTCCTTTGCCGCGGGTCTTGGAGCCGTTTTCGTGGGTGTCATGGTCCTGGCCTTCCTGACACCAGCGGTTTTCTTCGGACCTTTGCGCGTTCTGGCGTTCGTCTTGGTTCTCTGGCCCCTGACGGGCAAACCCTTCCTGTGCCGCAGACCTCTATAGGTTCCGATGTCCATGAGTCTCTTTATGTTCATGCCGACTTCGCTGCGGAGGGATCCTTCTATCTTGTATCTCGTTTCTATCTCGGTTCTGAGCTTACCTGTGTCTTCCTCCGTGAGATTCTTGACGCGAATGTCGGGATTCACACCGGTGGCTTTGAGAATCCTCCTGGCCGAGGAACTACCAATCCCAAAAATGTATGTGAGAGCAATTTCGATTCTCTTTTCAGCAGGTAAATCAACTCCTGCAATTCGTGCCAACTTATATCACCTTCCCTCTCGCCTTGGCGCTATCTTTGCCTTTGTTTATGCCTTGGATCCTTGCAGAGCACGCGTACCACGCCCTTCCGGCGCACGATCTTGCAGTGCTCACAGATTCTCTTGACCGATGCTCTAACCTTCATGTCCTTCACTCCCGAGTGGAGCACGACTACGTGTAGTAGCTTCCTTGTTTTCGAATCCTTTCACGCCGTCGAATGACCCCGACCCCTCACTTGTATCTGTAAATGATTCTCCCCCTGCTCAGGTCGTATGGAGACAGTTCAACAGTTACCTTGTCGCCGGGCAAGATCCTTATAAAATGCATTCGCATTTTGCCGGAAATGTGCGCCAGGACCATGTGCCCGTTCTCCAGTTCGACCCTGAACATAGCGTTAGGAAGCGGTTCAACCACGGTGCCCTCAACCTGTATGCCCTCTTCCTTTGCCACTTAAACTCAAGACCTCCTCAGGGCTTTCGAGCCCGGTTGAGTCAAAATCTCGACTCTATCATCACAAATGGCCACGGTGTGCTCGAAATGAGCAGCAAGAGACCCATCCTTCGTGACAACGGTCCAATTGTCACTGAGAGTCTCGACCTCCCATCCTCCAGCAGTCACCATCGGTTCTATTGCAAGGACCATTCCTTCAACCAGCAGTGGGCCGCAACCTGCAGTTCCATAATTCGGCACCTGCGGGTCTTCGTGCATTTGAATTCCGATGCCATGACCCACCAGGTCTCTCACGACCGAAAAGCCCATACTCTCAACGCAGTTCTGAATCGCGTGGGAAACATCTCCCAGATGGCTACCGGCCATCGCGTGCTCAATACCCTTAGTCAAGGCAAGCTCGGTGACATCCAGTAAACGCTGCGCGTCTTCAGATATCTCACCGACGCCGAAAGTCGCCGCGCCGTCTCCGAAGTAACCGTCTTTCTTGACACCAACGTCGACGCTTGCTATGTCACCCTCAACCAGCGTTCGATCACCGGGTATCCCGTGCACGACTTCATTATTCACAGAAATGCACGTACTTGCAGGGAATCCCCTGTACCCTTTGAAGGCGGGTATCCCCCCCCTTGATTTTATGAAATCAACGGCCCAGCGATCCAGTTCGATAGTTGTGATACCAGGCTCCATAATTCTTCCTAGAGCCTCAAGGGTCTCAGCGACTATTATGCAACTCTCCCTTATTCTGGCAATTTGATCCGGTGTCTTTAGACTTATCATCTATCGGCTTTCCAAAACCTTTGCGTCTGTCGCCGAGCGCGGCACTCATGTTCTTAAAGACTTCCTCTACACCACCCGAACCGTCTATGTCCACAAGCCTTGACTTATGCTTGTAGTAGTCAACCAGCGGTGACGTCTGAGAGAAATAAACTGCCAAGCGCTTCTTGAAAGTCTCCTCGTTATCGTCTTCTCTTATCTCCAGCGAGCTACCACATTCGTCGCACGTTCCCTCATCAAGAGGAGGTCTGTTCGCCAGGTGGTACATCATGCCGCAGGAGGGGCAAGTCTGCCTCTCAACGAGTCGCCCGAGGAGAATCCTCTCAGGCACGTTTATGTAAACTACGGCGTCAAGTTCCCAACCTAGTTCCTTGGCCATTTCCTCGACTCCTCTGGCCTGAGGGATCGTCCTAGGGAAACCGTCGAGAATAAAACCTCTTGCTGCGTCTTTCTCCCGCAGTCTTTCCCTAACAAGTCCAATCGTCAAATCATCAGGAACGAGCGAGCCCCTGGAAACATATTTCTCAGCCTCGATACCTAGAGGCGTATTCAGCGCAATTGCCCTTCTAAAAATGTCCCCGGTTGAGATCTGGGGAATCCCTAAACGGTCCTCGAGCAACCTGGCCTGGGTTCCCTTTCCAGATCCCGGCGGACCCAGAAGCACCATTCGCATGGGATCAGTAGAACCTTCTTCCCTTGATCTTTCCCTTCTTCATGAACCCTTCGTAATGCCTCATCAGAAGATGTGATTCAATCTGCTGAAGCGTGTCAAGGGCAACGCCAACCACAATCAATATCGAGGTGCCGCCAAAGTAGAACGGCACGTGAAACTTGTGAATCAACACGTCCGGAAGAATAGCAACCAGGGCAAGGAAAATGGCGCCCGGAAGCGTTATCCTCATGAGAACCCTGTCAATGTATTCGGCAGTCTTCCTGCCCGCCCGAATTCCCGGCACAAAACCGCCGTATTTCTGGATGTTGTCTGCAAGATCGGTCGGGTTCAAGATAATTGCCGTGTAGAAATAAGTGAAGAAAACAATGACGAGCCCGTAGATCAAAGAGTAAAACCACGCCCCCGGCGTAAACAACGTGGTCAGTTTTTCCACCACAGCGTTGTCTCTGACAAAAGTGGCAATCGTCCCGGGGAACATTATGAGAGACTGTGCGAAAATGATTGGGATAACGCCGGCGCTGTTGACACGCAACGGAATGTGCGTGTTTTGCCCGCCGTACATCTTCCGTCCCACAACTCTCTTCGCATATTGAACCGGAATTTTCCGCATACCCTGCGTCATGATGATCACGGCCGCGATGACAGCGACAATCAGAACCAGCAACCAGGCTATGTTGAAGATCTCCAGCGCGCCTCCGCGCACGGAACGCACGGTGTTTAGCACGTCCCGCGGAAAACGGGCCACGATACCGATGAATATGATGAGAGAAATCCCGTTTCCAATGCCACGATCCGTGATTTGCTCTCCCAACCACATCACGAAAATGGTTCCACAGGTGAGTGTTATCATCGTGAGAAGTCTAAAGCCCAGACCGGGGTTCGAAACAACGGCTCCCACTTCGCTCCTCAAAGACTCCACGAAAAGGCTTATCCCATACGCCTGGATCATCCCCAGAAAAACAGTTCCATATCTTGTGAACTGCGTGATCTTCTTCCTTCCCTCCTCACCCTCCTTCTGGAGCTTCTGAAAATAGGGAACCACTGAGCCCAGCAGCTGCAATATGATCGAAGCGTTTATGTAAGGCATTATGCCCATTGCAAAGATGGTACAGTTCTTTAGAGAACCTCCTACAAACAGGTCATAGAGGCCAAATAGCGTCCTTTCCTTGCCTTGGAAAAACGCGGCCAGCGCCGTTCCGTTGACGCCGGGGCTCGGAACATGTCCGCCCAAACGGTAGACAATGAGAAGCAGTATCGTGAAAAATATCCTTCGCTTCAGCTCTGGAATTCTGAATATGTTCTGGACTTTCTCAAACATTAGTCAATAAGCTCCACCGAGCCGCCTGCCCGTTCGAGTTTTTCTCTGGCTGTCTTGCTGATTGCGTGCACCTTGACCTTGAGCGGAATCGAAATCTCTCCCGTACCAAGTATCTTGATCGGTATCTTGCGCTTGCGAACAAGACGCTTCTCATACAGACTCTCCGGCGTCACCTCAACACCCGCTTCAAGACGTGAGAGCCTATCGAGATTGACTACCTGGCACTCTATTTTGAAAGGATTTGTGAAACCTCTCTTGGGTATTCTTCTCTGAAGGGGCATTTGTCCGCCTTCAAACCAGGCAGGAATCTTCCCACCAGAGCGCGCTTTCTGCCCCTTGTGACCCTTTGTCGAAGTGCCACCATGGCCAGAGGCGTCGCCGCAACCCAGTCTCTTTCTCTTCCTACGCGCGCCAGTCTGAGGACGCAGTTGGGTAAGCTTGTTCATTCCTCTATCTCCTCGACACGGACGAGATGACACACCTTTGCAATCATGCCGCGTATCTGAGGCGTATCATTCTGGACGACCGTCTGATGGAGTCTTTTTATGCCCAGGGTGCGTACCGTTACGCACTGGCTGTCCTCCATTCCAATACCGCTCCGTATCTGCGTAATCTTAAGCTTCTTTGCCATCGCTTCTAGCCTCTACCATTCCAAAAAGTTCGCCTACGGTTTTGCCTCTGAGGGCGGCAATATCCTTTGCCTTCCTCAAGTGCTGGAGCGCATCCATGGTCGCCTTTGCCACGTTGTGTGGGTTGGTCGAACTCAAGCATTTGGAGAGGATGTCCTGAACACCTGCAGAATTAAGAATCGCCCTGACCACACCACCGGCAACTATCCCAGTACCAGGTGAAGCTGGCTTCAAGAGCACCCGGCAGGAGCCAAAATGTCCTATCACTTCGTGCGGAATAGTTCCCTTCACGGTGGGAACGAGGAAAAAAGCCTTCTTTGCCGCTTCGCTGGCTTTCTTAATTGCGTCTGCAACCTCGTTTGCCTTTCCCAAACCTATACCCACGTTCCCCTTCTGATCGCCGACTGCCACCAGTGCGTTAAAACCGAATCGGCGACCTCCCTTCACCACCTTGGCCACACGGTTCACGTGGATGACCTTCTCAACGAGTTCAGTCCTTTCAGCCTCTGCGTTAGCCAAGAATCCCTCCTTTATTCCAGCCTTCACCATCTTACAGAATCAGAACTTCAGACCACCTTCTCTCGCGCCTTCGGCGAGAGCCTTCACTCTCCCGTGATACAGGTAACCACCTCTGTCAAACGTCACCGCCTGAATGTTTGCGGCCTTCGCCCTCTGCGCAAGCAGGAGGCCGACTGTCTTGCTGACTTCCCTCTTCTTCTTTCCGGCAACCGAACCGCGAATCTCCTTTGAGATGCTCGAGGCCGAGATCAATGTTCGACCGGTAGTGTCGTCAACCAATTGGGCGAAGATATGCCTCAAACCCCGGAAGACCGAGAGCCTCGGCCTCTCGGCCGTGCCCAACACGTTCTTCCTGACCCTAGAATGTCTCTTCTTTCTGCTCAGAACTCTTTTGGATGTCCTTGTTCTCATCGCTTGTTTCCTGAAACAAAACCAGGTGCTAACCTCACTCTTAAATTTTAACCACCGGCCGCCCCAACGGCGGCCTTGCCAGCCTTCTTGCGAACATATTCACCTTCGTAGCGTATTCCCTTGCCCTTGTAGGGCTCGGGACTCTTGAAATCTCTGATGTTGGCCGCCACTTGCCCAACAAGAACTTTGTCACTACCTCCCACGACTATGCGCGTCGGAGACTCAACTGAAATCTGAATCCCAGAGGGAGCAACGTACTCAACAGGTTTTGCAAAACCAAGAAACAGGATCAACTTATTGCCTTCCATCTGGGCCCTATAGCCCGTACCGACGATTTCCAGAACCTTGCGGAAACCAGTACTAACACCCGTCACCAGATTCGAAACCACTGCTCTTACCATACCGTGAAGGGCTTTGAGGCGTGGATCCGGTGTGTCTCTGTTGGGTGTGACTTTAACGCAATTATCTTCCACGGCCACCGAGATGCCTGCAGGAATCGTGGTCGCGAGCTCCCCCTTGGGCCCCTTGACCCTCACCTCATCACCCGATGCGTCTACAGTGACGCCGGCAGGAATCGGTATAAGCATTTTGCCGATTCTAGACATATACTCAGAACCTCCCGGAGCAAAGCTCCTGACCAACTATGTCAAGCTCAGTAGCCGCGCATGCGCCAAATGAGCCGGACTCCAAAGCAGGGACGCGCTTTACCATGTGCTTTGCTATGCTCTACCATACGTGGCAGAGAACCTCTCCCCCCACTCCCTGGACGCGAGCCTCCTTGTCTGTGAGGACCCCACTGGAGGTCGACAGGACGGCAGTTCCCATTCCTCCAAGCACACGCGGTACGTGATCTTTGTCAACGTACATCCTGCGACCCGAAGTGCTCACTCTTCTTATGCCCGTGATGACGCTCGTGTTCTTCGGGTCATACTTCAGGTATATGCGCAGTACCCCCTGCTTTCTGTCATCGATCGTCTTGAAGTTGTTTACGTACTTCTCTCTCAGAAGCACCTTTGCCAGTTCAATCTTCAAGCTTGAAGAAGGCACATCCACCTTCTTGTGCTTGGCCTTGCATGCGTTTCTGATAGACGTTAGCATGTCGGCAATCGGATCGGACACAGACATGTAATTCGCCTCCGCTCAATACCAACTATGTTACCAGCTCGATTTCACCACGCCGGGAATCTGTCCTTGAAGGGCAAGCTCCCGGAAACATATGCGGCAGAGACCGAACTGTCGTAGGTACGCGCGCGGTCTTCCGCAGCGATGGCAACGATTATATTTTCTCACCTTGAACTTGGGTTCCCTTTTCCACTTCTCTACAAGAGATTTTTTAGCCACTGAACCTCCTTAACGAGCCCGACATGGCCTACTTCTGCCTGAAAGGCATATCCATTAGCTTCAGGAGTTCGAACGCTTCTTCGTTCGTACGGGCGGAGGTGACTATTGTCACATCCATCCCCCTTATTTTCTCAACCTTGTCATAATTTATCTCAGGAAAAATGATCTGCTCCGTCAACCCAATCGTATAGTTTCCGCGGCCGTCAAAGGACTTGGGTGAAAGACCGCGAAAATCACGGATTCGAGGTACGGCCACGTTGACGAACCTATCATAGAGCTCGTACATACGTGAACCTCTCAGGGTCACCGCACACCCAATCGGAGCGCCAGCGCGCAGCTTGAAATTCGCGATCGACTTCTTTGCCCTCCTGATAGCCGGCTTCTGTCCAGTAATCGCCGTCATGTCAGCCACGGCAGCGTCCAAGAGCTTGATGTTGGCGAGGGAGTCGCCGACACCCATGTTTATGACTATTTTCAGAAGCTTCGGGACCTGCATCTTGTTCTTGTAGCCGAATTTCTTCATGAGAAGAGGTATTACCTCTTTCTCGTATTTTGTTCTTAGCCTGGGAACCATTTGTTACTCCATTGAACCTTTCAACGCGCTTCGGGGCGCGGCATCATCTCACCGCATCTCCTGCATACGCGAACCCTGGAACCGTCACTCAACTCTTTGTGCCCGACTCTCACGCCCACGTCACACTTAGGACATAGAAGCATCACGTCGGAGACGTTAATGGGAGCCTCTTTCTCAAGAATTCCTCCCTGGATTCGCGCCCGTGTAGGCCGAGTGTGCCTCTTCACAAAATTTACCTTCTCGACTATGACGCGGGACTCCTTTGGGAAAACCTTCAGCACTTTTCCGGTCTTACCCTTGTCGTCACCGGCAATCACAACAACTACATCATTCTTGGCAATCTTCATGCTCCGACTCCGCGCTAGATGACCTCTGGTGCAAGAGACACGATTTTCATGAACTCTTTGTCTCTCAGTTCTCTCGCAACAGGTCCGAAGATTCTTGTTCCCCGTGGCTCCTTTTGGTCATCTATGAGAACTGCTGCATTTTGATCAAACCTGATGTAAGAGCCGTCCTTTCTTCTCATTTCTTTGGCCGTCCGGATAATGACGGCCCTTGCTACATCGCCTTTCTTCACTGAACCGCCCGGCATAGCGTCTCTGATCGACACTATGATTATGTCACCTATGCGCCCGTATCTCTTCTTCGAGCCGCCGAGGACCTTGATACACCTAGCGATTCTCGCACCGGTGTTGTCAGAGATTGTGAGTATTGTACGTGGCTGAATCATTTTTTAGAATTCCTTACGCTGTCCTTATGCAGTACCTGTGTCATCTCATCCTACTGGGCCTTCTCAACAACTTCTACAAATCTCCATCTCTTCATTTTGCTCAATGGTCGAGTTTCCACGACGCGCACCAGGTCTCCAATCTGACATTCGTTCTTCTCGTCGTGAACATGAAGCTTCTTTCTTCTGCGGACGTACTTTCCGTAGACCGGATGTTTCATGAGTCGCTGCATCTCGATGACGATCGACTTGTTGCCGCTACGGTTTACGACTTTCCCGACTCTAGCTTTTCTTTTGGCTCTCTCTTCCATTTCTCACCTTTTGCTGACTATCGAGTGAAATATCATCGGTCGCTCTGAGACTGACGGCTCTAATCTACGATCCAATACGCAGTGTCTTCTGCCTCGACTAGCTCGACTCGGAAGCTATTTTTCTGATTCCGAGCTTCTGTTCCCTCAGAACAGTCTTAAGTCTTGCAACCTCGCGTTTGATTATGCGAATCCTAAGGGGATCATCGAGCTGCTTCATTGCATTACGGAAACGGAGGCTGAAAAGCTCCTCTTCCAGCTCGCCGAGCTTGGCATTGATCTCCGCGATGGTCATCTCACGTATTTGCTGTGCCTTTAGCTGCTTCGCCATCGTCTATGTCAGAACTCCTTTCTCAATACGAATCTCGTCCGTATGGGAAGCTTGGAAGCTCCGAGCTTGAACGCATCTCTTGCTAGCTGCTCCGGAATTCCCTGCAGCTCAAAGAGTATTCTTCCCGGCTTAATGACGGCGACCCAGAATTCTGGATTACCCTTGCCCTTACCCATTCTGGTCTCGGCAGGCTTTACAGTTACTGGTTTATCCGGGAAAATGCGTATCCATATCTTCCCGCCCCTCTTTATCTTTCTGGTTATGGCTACTCTGGCAGCCTCAATTTGCTTGTTGGAAACCCAGGCCGGTTCAAGCGCCTTGAGACCGAACTCGCCGAATTGCACGTCGGCCCCCCTGAGCGCTTTGCCCTTCATTCTTCCCCTCTGCTGCTTTCGGTACTTGACTCTCTTGGGCATCAACATGACCAGAACCTCATTCGGTTGTTTGCTCGCACTTTGTCGCCGCTTTCTCCAGAATTTCGCCGTGGAAAATCCAAACCTTGACACCGACACAACCGTATGTCGTATGAGCTGTGGCCGTGGCGTAGTCTATGTCGGCGCGCAAGGTATGCAGCGGCACTCTTCCTTCCTTGTAACCCTCGTGCCGCGCCATTTCTGCTCCTCCAAGTCTTCCCGAGCAGAGTATCTTTATCCCCTGAGCTCCCTGGCGCATGGCAGATGTTATTGCCCTCTTCATGGCTCGTCTGAACGAGACACGCTGCTCAAGCTGCCTGGCGACGTGCTCCGCTACAAGCTGTGCGTCTATGTCGGGCTTTTTTACCTCTTCTATATTCAGCAGAACCTCTTTTTTCGTGAGATGCTGCAGTTCGTCCTTCACAAGATCAACCTGTGCGCCCCTTCTTCCAATAACCAGACCGGGTCTTGCAGTCCGGATTGTCACGGTCGCCTTCCCGCCAGCTCTTTGAATGAGGATCTTCGAAATGCCGGCCTGATAGAGACGCGTTTTCAAATAGCGTCGGAGCATTATGTCTTCCTGAAGAAGCTCGGCAAAAC
>Ga0315291_10004782_pt1 | contig 17126 bp, 13 predicted proteins | sample YL17G12_20_MG_FD_203070 | JGI IMG/M metagenome (GOLD analysis project Ga0315291, IMG submission 203070) | Sediment microbial communities from Yellowstone Lake, YNP, Wyoming, USA - YL17G12_20 | ecosystem: Environmental > Aquatic > Freshwater > Lake > Sediment | place: USA: Wyoming | collected...
CTTAATTGATGGTGAGGCGGCCAAGATTGCCTTTAATGCCAAATACCTCTCGGACGTCCTGTCTGTCTTGCACCAAAAGCAAGTCGCTTTAGAAACCACTACTTCCTCCAGCCCCGGCGTCCTCCGTCCTGTCGGCGTCGACAACTACATCCACGTCGTCATGCCGATGTTTGTTCAATGGTAATAAATTCCAAAGGCACTGCAATACGGATTTTCATCTCTTGCGGAATTGCCACTATTTCAACATCTAAAGCGTTTAAGGCCTTCTTCTTATCCTGAAGCGTACATTTATCCAGGTTGACCCTTACTCTTTTGCAGTACTGCTCAATCTTTTCTTTGGCCGCATTTATATCTATTTTCTGCTCAATTGACTTTGACAGCCTGTTGATCTGTTCTTCAAATTCCTGTTTTTCCTTATTGAGCTGGCTTAGCTTTCCTACTACGGCACTTTCATCAATGCCGCCATTTCCAAACAAAGTTAACAACCTTTGCTGCTGACTATCATTAGTAGCTATTCTCTTCTGGATCCTGGCAATTTCCTTTTCAATCCGGCCGTTTCCTGATCTACTAGCATCCGCCCTTTTCTTCAGCTCTGCCAGTATCATCTTTGGATGCTCGATGACTTCCTTGACCTTGTTCCAAGCCTTCTCTTCCATCTCATCGACGTAACAGCCAATGTGATGAACTCCCTCCCCCCATACGTCCAGGAAGCGAGACTGAAATATCCGCCCCTCGGTGCATTGGACAAACTCAATCTGCAGTGGGCCGACATACGCGAAAGCCATTCTAATTCTCCAGGGCCAGCCTTTGGCGTCAATCCGCCCATTCTCCCGATAAGTTCATGGCCCGATGTCATACAGTCTTGACCAGGCCTCAACAGTCTTATCAATATCCTTCACCGCGTAGCTAACCTGGTCGATTGCCTTGATTTTGAATTGATGGGTTATGATATTCAGTTGTGCAACCCCCTTATCTCTAAACGTGATATAGATCTCACTCGGCGACTCGCCAGCTTATCTTCCTAGCTCCTGTACGAAATTCATATTACTCGTTCTCTTGTTTCTCTCTCTTGTACCCGCATGTTTTTGGTGACTTCTGAGATAAAAAGGCTAGAGTCAAAAGCGGCCTCTGGGGGCAAAACACCGGTTCCCTTAACATTACCATTCAATATCATCAGAGCGCCTATTGCCAGGGGTATGGTTGTACCAAGAGTTACTGAATCAATCGTACTTTCATAAGCGTAGCTGACTTTTTCTCCGCCCTGTTCACCTGTTACTTCGACCCTTGTTGCCCCCGGAGAGTCTTTGTATATTTTTGACGCCTCCTCAGTCATGGCTTTGAAATATTCCGGATTGAAATGCCCTAGAGCCCGGACAATCCTTGTTGTTAACTCTCTAAGAGGTACTGATAACTTCTCTGTCACTGTGAAGCTTTCAGTGCTGGCAAAGCCGACATCAGTCAACGTTTTATAAAGCTCCATCATACGCGTCGGGAAAAGCGCTCCCTTGATAGTTACGTTTTTTACGCCCTTTATATATCGAGGCAAAGTCACAGGTTCGGCATGCCCTGTATAACGAACTTCAAGCTTACCAATCGGAGGAGAAAATTCTACAACTTCAGGGCCTGATAAACCTTTAACTTTGACCTGATGCCGCTCAATAAACATTGGAACGTCTCCTGATGTAATATGGAACCAATGGGCCACAGCCGCAGGTCCTGTTGGGTCTATACCACTTTCTGCCCAGAATATGCGAATGTCATCTACCTTGTCCATTTTATCAGAAGCATATTTTGCTAAGACATTTGTCATCCCTGGACTACCGCCACATCCGATTACAACAGTGATGCCAGCTTTTCTTGCTTGTTCATTGAAAGAAAACGCCTCCTCAGTTGCGTCGTAGTCGTCGTCTAGGTCTATCAAATTTACCCCGGACGCAATACTAGCCTTAATTATCTTACTACTATACTTGTAGAATGGCCCAACCGTGCTAACTATCAGATTTGCAGTTTTCATTAATCGAACTAAACTACTATGATCCTCAACATCTATACTAGCTGTATCTACTCTCCCTTTTAGTTTATCGATGGCTATCTTCCTAGCTTCGTGCTTAGTCTGGCCAAACTGCTGTAATTTTTTTAGATTAGAATCAGCAATCGTTATCTTTGCATCACTACGTTGAATCAATTGGTAAACTATTTCTGACCCCATAAAACCGGCCCCACCCAAAACTATGATTTTCTTCATGCTACTTTTTAACCTCCTTGATTTTATTTAGCTCTTCGACTTCACCTACAATCGATTTCAAATCTTAGGCTACCTGCAAATTCATTAATAGTCCTAGCAGGCTCTAATATAATAACGCCAGGTTGTTATCACAACCCCCTACCTATACGAGCTAGCAGATTAGCTCTTGCCTCCCTAGTTTTTTGCCACCAAGCTTTTCCTTGAATTTCTTGGGGGATACTGACGAGACCGCCCGGGAGAAAATAGAGAATAACGATTACCAGAGCAGCATAAATTGAATACTCGAGAACAGGATTAACGGGAAGATACTGTGGCACAATTGTTAAAAAAGTGGCACCGATTACAGGTCCCCAAAATGAACCTACCCCTCCGACGACCATAAGAATCAAAACCATCATTGAAGCCCCCACTGTAAAAGACTGTGGGCTGATGGTCTGATTATAAGGTGCAAAAAAGGCGCCTGCTATACCTACAAAGAATGCACAAACGCTTAGTGCCAGAACTTTATGGCGTACAGCATTTATGCCAAGGCTTTCAGCCAGGGATTCACTCTGTGCAATGGCTTTGAAGTTCGCACCAATTGGAGACTTCTCAACCCTATAGAGGATAAATAAGGTTATTGCGAGAAGAGCTATAAAAAGGTAATAGTAATCTATTTTGCTGGTGAAATCTATCACAAATAAATGTGGGATGCTTATGGCATTTATGGGAGGGACCATCAATGTCATGTGCTGACCAAGCGTGTCCACAAATGTCAGTCTTATAACTTCGGTAAACGCAATGCTTAATATAGCAAAATATAGTCCTCTGACTCTTATTGTGACATAGCCAAATCCCCAGGCAATAATTGCTACTGCGACGCCGATCAAGGGCAAACATATCCAGAATGGGAGCCCGGCTCGCGTTAGTAGGGTTAGCCCATAAGCTCCCAGAGCATAAAACGCTATTGGACCAACGAGCCATACATTTGCTGTGTACACCAAACGCAGACTTGTGGCAAGTATGCAGAAAATACTCGCTATGATGATGACGTGTAATAGATATGTTTGATGAGGAGCAATTAATGGCAGTGTAAGTATGATGATCGCCAGCGTTAAACCAGGTATATAATTTATCAGACGATTTTTACTCATGGCCGAAGAATCCTTGAGGTCTTGCCACTAAGAAAATGATGACAACTACGAAGCTGATCAGATATGTAAACTTGCTCGCTACAAGACCACCAAACATGTATAAAAGCCCTAGCAAGAGCCCTCCGGCGATTGCACCAGGAAAGCTTCCTATACCGCCGATAATTACTACCACAAAAGTACTCATGAGCGCAGTAGTACCCATGCTGCTACTAACTGAGTATATCGGCCCTACTAGCACTCCTGCTGTTCCGGCCAAGGCACAGGATAGGACAAAGGTCAATGATAAAGTCTTGTCCATACTGATTCCTTGTAAAGCCGCTGCCTCAGGATCTTGTGCCATAGCACGAATAGACTGACCCAGCCTGGCTTGCTTGAAAAAGAAATGCAAAGCCAAGATCAAACCACCGGAAGTCAACCCTACTAATAGCTTGTATATAGAAAGATTCACGCCTAAAAAGGTCACATACCCAGGAAAAGGTTCTTTGATCCCAACTGGCTGTGTTCCTAAAAGTTCGGAGAACAATGTGAGAAGCAACATACCTAATGCTAGAGATACAACAAAGATCGCAAAGTCATTACCTCGGAGGCGCCGAAAGAGGAACCTTTCAAATATAAAGCCTAGCATACCAGTGCCTAGTGCAACAGAAATCAATACCACAGAGAAAGGCAATCCCAGTTTTATAGTCAAGAAGTAGGAGGACATAGCACCCACCATGTAGATTTCACCATGGGTGCAAAAGATTATTCTCCCTACACCATAAATCAGAGAGAAACCTAGAGCTACCAGCGCCAAGATTAAGCCCACCTCCAGTCCATTAATGAAAACCAATGTCAAATAATTCTCCATGGTGTCTAACCTTTACTGGTTCTCTACTTTATGTGCCTTCTCCTAGTTGTAGATCACGCCGTTGCAAAATTATAGAACCACGCTGGTACGCGTTAGTACCGGCGAGATAATGTATATACGAAACACCAATCTGTATAAATACCTAACCAGAACTATAAATCTAGACTACTATTGATATTTCGCCTTAGCCAGATCTAACAACAATAAGCATGTCTATATTGTTGTCCGTAAACCTCATGCGCCAACTACCATTGCTGTCTTGACCCTAGAGGCTTGTAACGGCAACAGTCCAATTTGTTAGATATGAAAAGGCCTTTATCTAGAATTTAACGTGTCAAGGTTCATCAACACCTTTAGGCCATGGAGAGAATAGCTCCTCCACCGAGAGGGATGCAACAGGGACCAGTTCGCCTCCCCTTACTTCGCATACCAATACTGGTAGTGCCAGGGCTCGATTGGCGCCATAGTAATCTGCACCCACAAACCGCATATCTAGACCCATAACGTGAAAGGTATTTGTCTCGAGCATTTTTTGGATCGCGTCAGTATCTTCCACCGTTCCAGCCTTTTGCATAGCGCCAACCAGGCAACCAAGAGCCGAGGGTACAACACACACACCAGGAATCCGGGCTCCTATTTTTGCTGCAAATGCTTTTTGGAAATCTACCAAATCTTGACTTGCGTTAGGCCCCTGCTCCAAATAATCAATGGTGATAAGCCCCTCTACAGCTTCCTTGCCTGCGATCGAGCCTATCACATCAGAGCCTATGTTTACTTCTTGCATGAAGTGACCCTTGTAGCCCATCTCTCGTGCCTGCTTGATTATCAATCCCCAGTCTGAGGGACCCGAAGATGTAGAGTGAATAATATCTGGCTTAGTTGCGAGTATCTGGGTTAATTGAGGATAGAAATCAGTCAGGCCATACTCGTGATAACCGTTATAGACTACATTGTAACCTAGATATTTTACCAAGCTCGCGTCCAGTTGTTGGCCATAGTGGCCACTATCTGTATTAGGCCCAAACTCTGCAACGTTTTTAACCTCAGGATATGCGTTTTGTATGTACCCCCATATTCCGCGCAGTAACTCATGAGGAGCCGTTTGCATCTTGAAAGCATAGGGAATGGCCTTCTTTGTTGCTGGATCTCTTAAGACGGTATCCGCCCACGCCATGTTGAACGTTAATACTTTATTCGGTGTCGTTACGAGTTGCAGTCCTAATGTGTCATTTGTCTCCTGTGCACCAAAAATAAACTTCACCCCATCGCGAGTAACCAGTTTTTCTCCGGCAGTTTTTGCTCCATCGGAGGTAAACTGATCGTCTTCCGGTATGAGTTCAATAGTGTAAGTATCACGTCCTAGTTTGAAACCGCCGTTAGCATTAATCGTGTCCACTGCAAGCTGGCATCCAGCCAATGTAGGTTGGCCATATCCTGCAGCAGGACCAGTGAGGGGAAGAACAGCTCCAATCTTCAGTACTTTAGGGGCTTGTATGGCCTGCTCTTTCGGAGCACAATTGATAATAGCCAAACTGCAGACTAGTATGACCCCCAGCAGCACAAATAAAAACCTCTTCATTTTTTCTCTCCTTCTATATGAATTCTTGTTCCAGTTCAAAAAACCATCTGCTTTATGTACCTGTTAGGTAGCCTCATTAGACCTGTAATTCTATCGCTGTCTCTTTCCTCCTTTCTATATTGTTCTACTTGAAGCTGACTGCTATCCTCCTAAATAGGCTTCTTTTACGAGCTTATCTGCGGCGACATCTGCTGGGGAGCCTTCCAAGACAATCCTACCCAACTCCATCACATAGCACCATGTCACGATATCAAGTGCGGCTCTTATGTTCTGCTCCACTAATAAAATGCTCAACCCCCTACGTCTTAGTTTGACAATACCTTCAATGAGCAGTTCTACAATAAGCGGTGCTAACCCTATTGTCGGCTCATCCATTAAAAGTACTTTGGGGTTATTCATTAGAGCACGTCCTATGGCTAGCATCTGTTGCTCACCCCCACTAAGGGTTCCTGCTTCCTGACTGCATTTATTCTTCAGTTGTGGGAACAGTTCGTACACCTCATGCAATCTGTCTTTGAACTTTGCCCTATCCTTTTGAATGAAACCACCCATGCGCAAATTTTCATACACTGTCATGTAAGGGAAAACTCTTTTACCTTCAGGTACATGACTAATGCCTTTCATTACTACATTTTGGGGGGTGATGCCGTCTATCCTCTCCCCCCTGAGCAGAATTTCCCCTGAAGTAGGTTTCTCCAATCCAGATATGGCTCTCAACAGAGTGCTTTTACCAGCTCCATTCGCCCCTACCAAACCGATCAAATCCCCCTCTTTAAGCTTTATAGAAACACCTTTGACTGCTTCAATGCTGCCGTAGTGCACTACTATGTTCTTAAGCTTAAGCAGCAGTTTGTCACGCATTCACTATACCTCTAGTATATGCGTCAATTACATCTCTGTTGTTTATTATTTCCTGAGGGGGACCTTCGGCAATTTTTTTACCGAAATTGAGAACTATAACTCTGTCGCATAAATCCATGACCAACCTCATATTGTGCTCCACCAACATAATTGTTAGGCCTTGGCTGTTTAATTGTTTGATCAAATTTTTTATTTTTTGAGTCTCATTATGACTCATGCCGGCCGTGGGCTCATCCAGTAGTAGCAAACTCGGATGTGTTGCCAGGGCAAGGGCTATCTCCAAAGCTCGCTTTAACCCTTGGGGTATACTCTTGGCAAGCTGGCTCTTGATTTGAGTCAATCCAGTACGTTTTAAAATCTCCTCGCTGTAGCTTTGTATTTTCGTATCATCATCTCGGCTGGATCTGGTATTAAAGAGCATTTGAAAGTGATTCGCCTTTCGCTGCAAATGATGTGCCGTAATTAAATTATCAAAGCAACTTTGATCGTCAAAGAGGAGATTAGATTGGAAAGTTCGTACCAACCCCAAAGCGGCAATTACGTGCGGTTTTTTGCCAGTTATATCATATCCCTCAAGTAACACTTTCCCAGTGTTAGGCCGCAAAAAACCACTAATTAAGTTGAAGACAGTAGTTTTTCCAGCCCCATTAGGGCCTACAAGCCCAATAATCCCCCCTTTTTCGACCTCAAAACTAAGATCAATTACGGCGGCCAAACCACCAAAGTATTTAGTTAAATCTCTTACTTGCAGCATCACTGCATGCCGATGTAACAGAACTTTTCCTATTTATTTCACATCTATAAGATAATTTCCCCATCTGGTAACAGTGGCTTTAGACCCGGGGAAGATCACTATAGTGGTTGTGGCTTCCTCGATTATTGCTGGTGCCTCAATCTTATTCCCACATACTAGCTTATCACCCCTATAGATAGGTGTTTTCACAAAGCCTCCCAGGTCTTTGAAATAGGCATTTCTCTTACCTATCATGGCGGCTGTTGAGTCCTTGCCACCAGATGTCATTTCCTTTGCTTTTATCTGTGGCATCTTTGCCGTCGCTACTACCCTCCAGATAACGCCCTCGATAGACTGCCCAGGTTCTTTGACGGCAAAAATCCTTTCATGGGTGTTATGGAAGTCTTTGATGAGCTGTGCCAGGTCTTTTTCGTCTTTAATTCGATTACTTCTGAGTGGGATGGGAAGCTCCCATACTTCGTAGGGATATCTCGCCTCCACAAAATAGTCGAGTTTACCTTCTCGAGCAATCCCCTTAGACATTGCTAGAAATGCCTCTCCCTTTTTTTGGAGAGCCTCCAATACTTTATTTACGCGTTCATAATCAAACTGATAGCTCTCCGCGAAATAGCTGGCACTATACTCGGTAGTTATATCAGCAACTAAACCTCCCAAAGCACTGAGGGTCCCTGCAACTTTTGGTATAAGGACTTGCTTCACGCCAAGCTCCTGAGCCATAGGCACAACATGCATGCCGGTAGCCCCACCTCCGCTGACTATGAGATACTCGCGAGGATCAACGCCCTGCCATATGGTTATATCACGTATAGCGGCGATCATATTATGGGTTACTGTACTAAAAACGGTGAAGGCTGCTTCGGGCACATCTAGGCTTATTGGATTAGCCACCTTGTTTTGCATGACCTCTTGCGCCGGTTGGGGACTTAATTTCATCCTACCACCAAGAAAATAGTCAGAGTCAAGGTAACCGAGGACTAGGTTGGCGTCACTTACTGTTGCTTCTTTACCACCCCTCATGTAGCAGGCTGGACCTGGCTCAGCCCCACTGCTTTGTGGACCAACATGTATGAGCTTTCCCGGATCAATCCAGGCTATACTCCCACCTCCGCTTCCAACGCTCCTTGCGTCCACCCTGCTTATCGGCAATACTTCATCTTTTACCATCGTCTCCCTTGTTACAACAATGGTGCCCTTTGTCACTATGCTAACATCAAAGCTTGTTCCCCCCATGTCAAGCACGATTAAATTGTTGTTACCACCCTCTACCTGGGCGAAGTATTTTGCCGCAACAGGACCTAAAGCTGGGCCTGATCCGATGGTATATATGGGCCGGCTAATGGCCTCCTCTGGCCTTAGTACGCCGCCGCTTGCGGTACCTACCAGCAGATTTCCTCGAAACCCGTGCTCCTTCAACTGCCCACGAAGCTGCTCGATATCTTTCACTAATATGGGGTGTAACGAAGCATCGATAACTGCTGAGATCGTTCGTCTATATTCTCGGATGATCGGATTCAATTCATGGGACAATACATATGGTATTCCGGGAAGCTCTTCTTTGATGATCTCTCCAATCTTCTTCTCGTGAGTAGGATTGGAAATAGACCATAAAAGCGATACCGCTATTGCCTCTGTGTCCCATTTCTTAAATTGGCGTACCACCTGGTGGACTTCATCCTCGTTAAGAGGTATGTCTATCCCACCTTCTGCATTTATTCTCTCAGTTACCGGCATGGTAAGATAGCGTGGAACATAGGGTTCAGGAAACGGCGGCCAATCATAGGGAGACTCTTTCTTTGGTGCCTCTCTTGAAAGTAGTATGTCTCTGAAACCTCTGGTGCATATAAGACCCACTTTAGCTCCTGTACCTGTGATAATGGCGTTCGTACCGGTTGTTCCACTGTAAGTAATAGTAGTAGACTCTGCCAAAAGCTTGTTGAGAGGCATTTGGTAATATTCGGCAGCCAACTCCAGAGCGTCAATCATCCCTTCCCAGGTTTTCCGCGGTGTAGTTGATGCCTTGAATACAGCCAATTCTCCCTTTTCATCAGTAAAAACTAGGTCGGTGAAAGTGCCGCCAACATCAATGCTCGCTCGATAGGTCATTTTTTCACCCCCTTTTCCTTTTTTAATTGCTCACGAAGCTTCTTCGTAGCCTCATAATCTACAACATATTTCTCAGGTTTGGTGTCGAGCACTACTCCATATACATCCCTCGCCTTTTCCAAACTAGTCCATCCTTCCCTGACCCTATGTCTTACAAGCTCGGGATCGCGATCTAAGGGATCGCCATATCCAGCACCACCACTCTTCCAGTAATATATCCTCTCATTGGGTGCTAGCATCAAAGGCCCGGTAGGAGGCACATCGGTCTTTTCCTCTGGCTTCTCAATGGTGAATTTTTGATTCAGCGATAGCGGAGAATCTTCGCCACCTAGAACACCCTTGACTGGAAACTTGTTGGTGTCGCTGACGCTGACTACGATGCAGGGGTCATGCCTCGGCCCCACAGCCTCCTCCATGGATGGCCCACCATCCCACTGACCTGCGCCAAAGGAATCAGTCGCAACTTGGCACATATCGTATTTTATTGGGTAATACTGCTCAAGTACCTCTATAGAGCCCGAAATCATCATTCCCGAGACCACCGGAATCCCATAGGTTACCCAGCCATCGGCACCGTGGTGACCTCCACCACCCATTATCAGTAATGGGATCATTTGGCTAATATAGACTCTGTTACCCCGGCGCCAGTCGGTTCCAGAAATAACAGGGGCAGCATTCATACCAGTGGCACCTTGGGCTATGCCGTAAGGGTATCCCAAAGCTTCGGTAAGGATTCTTGAGATTAGGTTGACCAGCCGATCAACTAAATCGGTTGTTGCCACACCTATACCGGCGGGGAACTTGGGCTTACCTATGCACGCTCCTTCCCGCATTAGAATCTTTACCCGACTCATGGCACCTTCATTGTGGGGCAGGGTGGGATCGAGTACATTAAATATACCCGCCAGCGCCATAGCAGTAGCTGTTGCCTCAGTCGAATTGAGACCACCGGGCACATTGTCAATGTTGTCTCTGAGATCGATAGTAATATAACCTTCATCGGGGTCGACACTGACCTTAGCCCTTACAGGAATGCCCTGCTCCGCTACCATGGGGACAGGATCATGCCAGTCCTCACCTTCAGTAATTATCTTTGGTAGCTTTTTTATGGCCTCGATCATCCTGCGCTCGCCGTATTCTTGCCACTCATCAGCAAATTCCATTATCGTATCAAGACCGTATTTGTCACAGAGCTCTATTATCCTTCTCTCTCCGATCCTCACAGCACCGAGTTGAGCCAAATAATCACCATACCACACATCGGAAGCACGGATATTCGTCTTTAAGATCCGAATAATATCCTCTACGTCCTTGTAGCCTTCCTGTATCTTTACACAAGGCAGATGAGGACCCTCCTCGTATATATCCTTAGCGAAGTAGCTATATGTGGTCGGCACAGGATGTCCGCAATCTGCCTGGTGTGCTCTATTAACGGTGAAAAAGACGAGCTGGCCCTTGTAGAAAACCGGTGCTGCTAGGGTAAAATCGGCAAGATGAGTTCCCCCATAGTAGCCACTGTTATTGAAGTAACAGTCCCCTGGCTTAAGTTCCTTTCCATGTAGTTCCAATACCGGCTGCGCGATCATATGGGAGTTACCGGTATGGACAGGAAGGCCTTCCGCCACGCTAACCATGCGGGCGTCTTTGTCGGTTATGGCACAAGAGAAGTCCTTGGCTATACTCAAAACCTGAGAACGTGCTGTACGCAAAAGTGTATTGGTCATCTCTTTGTTGATTGCTTCGAACCTTCGTGCCAGCAGCGCCAACAAATAAGGCTCTATTCGTGTAGCTACTTTTCTCTTTCGTTTCTTAGTTTCTGTCATGCGTACTTTACCCCCTTCTTTATATTACGGTTAGCGAGCCATATAATCTTCGTTCGACCATATATCTCCTCCACTTTCTTTGTAGCATTCTCTCAGAAATCGTGAATTCTTTAGAACTTAATCTCCTCAACCACTGTCTTTTCCTCGAAAATTTGCATACCCCTTTTGGCAAACTCAGCAAAGTACTTCTTAGGATCCAAAGCGCCTTCGGGAGCTACCACCCCCTTTACCTTGATATCCCCTCGACAAAACATTTGTGCGGCTATGGAGCATGCGATGCCAGTACCGGCAGCTTGACGCCCGCCAGAACTGTAACTATAGGTTACGTTCTTGTTATCTTTCTTGCCTGTGACAAGGACAATACTAGGTGCGTCGGTATATTTTTCCACTTGCTTTCTAAATTTAGGTGCCGACTGTAAAAGAGCCACCATAAAATCCAGAGGCGCTACCATTACATCTCCTACTTTGAGTGGCTGTGAATCAAGGAAACCGCGATCGACCCATTCCATAATCATTTTGCTTGCCCATACTGGCAGGACTCCCCCCTTGTTGAAGACGGTCTTCACTCCTTTTATATATCTCGGTAGAGTTAGCGGCTCCGGGTGTCCGACATAGTAGACTTCAGCCTTGCCAGTTGGTTGCACGAACTCGACTTCTTCAGCACCAGAACCGGCAGGCACATCTACCAGTTTGCCATCCAGGAACTGAGGGACTTCACCACTGAACATATGCATCCCATGGACCATAGCATTAAAACCAACTGGATCATTGAGCCCGGCTGCCCAAAATAGTTTAATCTCATCCACCTTGTCTAACTTGTCAGCAGCATACTTGGCTATTAGATTACTAACGCCCGGGCCAGCACCAAAACCTATGCAAACAGAAATCCCTGCCTTTCTCGCTGATTCGTCTAGGGCTAGAGCCTCTCTAGTTGCGTCATAATCGTCACAAATGTCTATGTAATTTACACCTGCCTTTATCGCGGCCTTAATAACATGTGCGCCAAATTTATAAAAGGGGCCAACTGTATTGATGACGAGATCATTTCCTTTTATTGTCTTAACTAATGATTCAAAATCAGTGACATCTAGTGCTTGTGTAGATATCCTCTTGCTGGTTCTAACAGATTCGTGTACCTTGGCCATATCTATCTTCTTATCAGCGAGAATGATTTGTTGAATTACGTCGCTTTTAATAAGATCCCGGGCCACTGAAGAACCCATACTCCCGCATCCCCCTAATATTAGTGCCTTCATTTCATCCTCCTTATATAAACATACTTCTATGCTACTAGCTGTTCAGATATGGGATGCCTGACAAGATTAACTTTCCTCTTATAGCATAGGTCATTTGGTATCTTCGTGTAGCAAACTAGTTTCCTTATCTCTACTCCTTTCCTTTTTTCTCTCTCTCTCTATTTTAATCCCAGCAGTTACTCTATCCCATGTGGCGGGCGTTATGTCTTTGAGCAAACCTTTTACGGGTCTCTGGCTGGCTCCTGTTCTAGGCATGTCTTCTACAAATTCAATATATCTTGGAACCATAAAGTAAGCCATTCTTTCGTCACAATAGGTGACAAGCTCCTCAGGTTTAATTTCTCGTCCTTCTTTCGGTATTACTACTATCTTTACTTCCTCGCCCCAGACATCCGATTCCACTGCTACAGCTGCACATTCCTTTATAGCTGGGTGTGATGCTACCACCCTTTCAACTTCTAGGGCGGAGATGTTTTCTCCTCCTCTTCTGATCATATCTTTTTCTCTACCAACAAAGTAGAAATATCCCTGATCATCCTTATATGCTAGGTCTCCAGTATGCCACCACAGATTTCTGAATGTTTCCAAAGTTTTCTCCGGCATTTTGTAATACCCTTCAAACATTATGTACGGCTGAAGAGGGCGCAGAACTAGCTGGCCAACCTTATTTGATGGAAGCTCCCTATCATCTGGGTCAACGATCCTCGCATCAAAATAACCTCTAGGCTTGCCGAAAGAACCTATCCTGATATCATCGTACGTTGCGCTCACAGTACAATCACCTTCAGTCATCCCATAGACGTTAACCAGTCTAACTCCGAACCTCTTTTCAAAAGGCTCATGAATGTCAGGGGGAATATGTGCGGTTGCACATATTCTCAGCGGGTTTTTAGAGTCATCGTCCTTCTCGGACGCCTTGTACAGTATATTTAGAACCGCCTCGAACATACCTGAAATCGTGCAACCATATTTTCTGATGTCGTCCCAAAAGCTAGTCGCACTGAATCCCTTCTTCAACACTAGAGCGCTATCGGCAAGCAGGGGTGCTATCACCCCGGCAAATTGACCCGCCTCATGGAATAAGGGGATATAGTGATAAAAGAGGTCATTACCTCTTAACTGAAGAAAATCCACGTACTGGCGTGCAACAAAGATTGCTTGATTCTGTGTTATCATAACCCCTTTTGAAGGCCCTGTCGTCCCGGATGTAAAGATAATTGCCATCAAATCGTTGTGACGAATATCCATTTGAGGGAACGAGGAGGGACTATCAAGTAAAGTTAGGTATGATTCTGTAGGGAATCGGAGAGTTCCTACTTCCTGGGTAGATCCATGAACTATAACTTTCTTAAGATTTTCAAGGTTATTTTCTATTGCTTTAACCTGAGGTATCACAGTGTCACTTAACACTAAGATCTCTGCATCTGAGTAGTTGATTAAATATTCGAGCATATTGCCTTTATGGAAGGTGTTAATTGGGACCTCAATAGCACCAATCTTTGAGAGAGCAAACCATGTATAGATATACTCTGGGCAATTCTCCATGATGAGCGCAACTTTATCACCTTTCTTAATGCCCATGCGGATAAGCCCGTTTGCTACTTTATTTACTTTCTCACGTAGTTTTTTATAGGTTATTTTCTTATCTTCAAAATATAGAAATGGCTTATCCTTATTTCTTTCGGCTTTTTCATCTAGAAGCCTATCAAGCACATTATTCTCGCTTGTCTTAAAGTTCACTGCAGTCATTTCCACCATTCCGTTTAATTATGAAGCTGGGTTTGTAAACGGATTACACCCTCCGCGTCTTCTTCGTTTAGTCTATCGATTTTGAGAACGTATTCCCTCAATAATAATATTAGTCTGTTCTCTTATGTATTCTTCTAATGTATATCGTTTCGCCAATAACCAACGTCTGAAGGCCCAAGTATCCCCGATAACCACTATGTTATTGGCAACTAAAGTTATATCATTCACCTTAAACTCCCCAGTCTCACACCCCCTAGCTAATATTTCCTCAAACACCTTGATAATACTGATCTCTTGTTCAAAAGTTCGCTCCCGAACCTTTTGCTGCAAGTTCTTTGATTCTTGATATGCAAGGAGAACCATGTCTTGAATGTCGTCGATACCCCGATAGTAATTTTCTATGGCTTTTTGGAGAGCTTCAGTCGGGGGAAGAATGTCATAGCTGGAAATAATCGCGGTAAACTGTGCCTCACGAGCCATAACATAATCAAAAACGAGGCTGAGAATGTCCTCTTTTGTTCCGACATAGTGGTACAGAGTGCCAATGCTCATATGGCAGACTTTGGCTATTTCGCGGATACTTGCTTTAGCATATCCTTTCTTAACAAAAAGAAGGGCTGCAGATCGAGCAATTTGCTCTCTGCGCAAATTAACCAAGTCTTTATCTCGGCTATAGGTTCGAATAGAAGACATGTATTTATAAAATTATAGAAATAGAGCGAACGTTCGGTCTAGACCAATCGCTCCATCAAAATTACCATAAAGCGAGCACCTTGTCAATAGGTCCGAAGGCTTTCTGTCAAAAATTTTTGAAACATGTTTCGATAAAACATTCTTCTGAAAAAGAAGAACGGTTGGCTAACAAACCGTTCTAGTTCGATACTGGGGCTAAAGGCTATGAAAAATAGACGGTATATCCGGCACGGCTAAGAAGATTCGAACTTATTCACTGCTCATAACCTGAAGATCAATTCGAAGATTCGCTTCTGTCTACTGTGCGCGAAGCTCTATATGTTGAACTACTTGGGCTATCGTTCAATGTAGCAAATAATTCAGCTACGACTTCACCCCTTTTATGTATTAAATCGGACCTTGGTTATGTTTTGTTCAGGGCTTCCCAGACGATTTCGGGGAGCAGATCAGCTCGCAATGACAGGCTTTGCCCATTTAACTTCCCGTGCAACAACCATTAACAACTACCCGCCGAAGATCCTCTTTGGGTTCTCCACCAGCATCTGCCCCACCTGGGCGTCGGTCACTCCAGCCTGCTTGAGCTGCGGGATGATGTTCTTGAATATGTGGGTATAAGACCAGTTGGCGAGGAGCGCCTGTATGGAATCAGGCTTGACAAGCTTCCGCCCCATAATACGTGCGTTGCAGTCCTGAGAGAGCACAATGCGGTCGGCGAACCCAAGCCCGAGCAGGTCAAGCACCGTGGCCCTGCGCAGGTTATCGGGAAAGAGGAAATCGATACCCCACCGGTCGAAGCCGATGTAGACGCCCTTATCGATCACCGACATCTGGTACTCCAGGCTGGCGTTGCCGCACATGTGCCCAATCACTACCTTTTTCGGGTCCACACCTTCGCCCGTCAGCAACGATGCCTGCTCGGACCCCATGGTGCCCCGTTGTGTATGCGTCAATATCGGCACTCCGGTCTCTTTTTGGGCTTTGGCTGCCGCCTTGAGTACCTTTTCCTCGTAGGGAGTGATGCAGCCATGGCTCGTTGCCACCTTGATTACACCGGCTTTTACACCAGTTTTACCGATGCCCACCGTAAGTTCATGCATGAAGGATTCGTGCAGTTCGGCCGTGATATCCATTATCATCTGGCTGCGGAACTTGAGGTAGGCCGGCATGCCCTCGGCCTCGTAGTACATGCCCGTGGCGCATATAATATTCAACCCGGTCTTCTCCGCAACCATCTTGTCAAGCTCTATGTTCCTCCAAAGGTCGCAGGGCGTGGCGTCCACCACGGTTTTGACCCCGTACTTCTTGACCTCACCCAGGGCCTCAGCGCAGGTAGTTGCTAGTTCCTTGAGATCAAGTGGTTGTGCCAGTGCATCATGTTCCCATCCCGGGTAGGCCAGTACCATGTGCTCGTGCATTAGTGTGGGTCCCATCCGGTCAGCGGGGACTGTGCCGAGGACGGTATTGATCTTTGCCATTCCTGCCTCCTAAAAACTGCCTCATTGTAGTGAAAAGATTGACCGTAACGAAATATAGCATCGAGGATTGGCAAGGTCAATATACCGTGACCTGCCCACAACAACTGTACCACCCTGTGCAGAGTCGGCCTCACATGGCAGTCCTACTCCTCAGCTAGACTCACGCTCGCTTTCAGATTATTACAGTAATTATATGCCCGCTCCCCTGTTACATAGAACTAGTAGACCGCTGTTTTGCATCGTGGCTATCCCGTAGGCTGTAGCTAAACTGGCGTTAGAGTTGGCGTTATTTCTAATTCTGCCCATGTGTTTTACACCTCTTTTTTATGGTTAGACAATGACAGCGACGGAGTGGTTAATCATTCACTTTACTCCTTAATGGCTTTGAGCGTCAGTCCGTTAGTGGGAACAGGTCATTAGTTATGATAGACAATGCTTTGGGACCTCTCCTCTGGATTTTCCCTTTGACCTGACCCCCGAAAATAAGACCGTTAGACTGGAAAACTAGCAGTCACTTTGGACCTATGGTTTTTATTATAGGTTAACATACATCCCCATGTTCGTGCAGTGGTGAGACCTGAAAAATATTTCATTAACTATTATCTGTA
>Ga0315291_10004783_pt1 | contig 17125 bp, 23 predicted proteins | sample YL17G12_20_MG_FD_203070 | JGI IMG/M metagenome (GOLD analysis project Ga0315291, IMG submission 203070) | Sediment microbial communities from Yellowstone Lake, YNP, Wyoming, USA - YL17G12_20 | ecosystem: Environmental > Aquatic > Freshwater > Lake > Sediment | place: USA: Wyoming | collected...
TATAATTATCTGGCAGTCCCTGTAATCGTTCACACTCTAAAGGCGACAACATTCTAAATCCACTTTCACTTGTTTTACATTCAATATATGGCGCGTGAGGAGGTTGTTTATAATAAGAAGCCATCAATACTTTTGATTTGCCATTAATGTCCGTTGATTTCCATTTATAAGATTTTAAAAATGCTTGATGATGTTTTTTTGACAAATGAAATTCATCAATATCTTCCAAAACATCTTTTAACATTATGTCGCATTTTCCATATTCATCTACCGGTATATTTGTCCAGTAATATCTATTTCTATTTTGAGCTGTGAAATCGGCCGAGTTTATTTTAATAGGTTGGACACCCATTAATTCGCTCATTTTATCTTTTTCAGTATTTTTCATACTGGCCACATTTTCTAATAAAAAATATTTTGGATTTAATTCTTTTTTTAATCTCACATATTCAAAAAATAAAGAACTCTTTTCTCCATCTAATCCTTTTTTATCCCCGGCCATAGTTAAATTTTGACAAGGAGAACCTCCAATTAATAAATGTATTTTAGGTAAATCAGCAGCTTTTATATTTCTAATATCTCCAAGATGAATAGTGTTAGGATAATTTGCTTTATGAACCCTCATTGCATATTCATCAATTTCGCTGGCATAATAATTACACTCAACACCTAATTCATCTAAAGCAATTCGTGCTCCTCCTAAACCATCAAATAAAGATAAAATGTTTTTCTTGGACATTATAAAGTTTTTCTTATAAAAATCTTTTCTGGCATTGGACCATCGAAGACAAACTTTGTTACATCACAAAGCCATAATTCAAGATTTAATGGTGTATTTGAAGATTCTTCATAACTTTCCATAATATAATAACCTCCACCTTCTTCTCCTCCGTTGCGTATCAATTTCAATTCTGTTGAACCAGGGTATTCTGATAAAGAAATGTTTAATTTAACTTCTGTCCCGTTTTCTGTAATGATTTCAAGCATTGTGTCGGCGCCGGCTACCATTTCTAAATCAGCTTTTGTTCCAGTCCATTCAGGAAGGTCAACATACCACCTTTTGCCTTCTTTATAAAAACGATATGTTTTTAATTTATTAATAGAAGATAAACTTTCTTCAACAATATTGTGTATTCTTGGATTTACTTTTTCTTTCCAAGATTCACTTCCTTCAGAAATTTCTTTTCTTATTTGAGTAGCACTAATATTGTATATTGCTGGAGGTGGCTCAAATTCATTTACTTCATAACCAACACCTCTTCCCCAATTTACAGATTCAATGTCTGGTATAATCATAACTTCAACATCACAAGTTTCAAAAGCTTTTTCAATTATCATTGCTGAGGTTTCTGCAGGTAAAGGATTTGATTCGTCCGGAGTAACATCTCTAACCATTATTAAGACCGGAATATTTTTATCTAGTTTGTTTTTAATTAACCATTCGTGACCTAAATGAAATGGTTGCCACCTTCCTATAAACAAAGCTCTTTTTTCGTTTGACATTATTTTATAATTTAAATTTTGATTTAATAAATGATAATGGAAATTTAGTTAAATATAAATAAAAAGAATCCCAAATCAAACATAAATCAATAATATCTATATGTGATTGTGCATCTGGACACATTCCTATTAAATGATAAATTGTTTCCATTACAAATGTGCTCCCACCTGGGTTCGAACCAGGGACCCCATGATTATGAGTCATGTGCTACTAACCAACTGAGCTACAGGAGCAAAATAAAGGCCTCGACTTTACAAAAACAAGCGGAGTGTTTCTATCACTACTTGTATCATTGTACCTTTTAATTAAACATTTTTTTTCTGATGCTAGGTGCAGCTTATTCACCCCTTAATCAACTATATGTGGTTGATTTGTAGTCCCGGATGGAGTCGAACCATCGACCGCATGTTTAGAAAACATGTGCTCTATCCAACTGAGCTACGGAACCATATTGTGCAAATATAATTATTATTTTTTATTCATCAAAATCAAGACCATAATCATATTCAAAATTTTGTTTTTGAGAAACAATTTTTTCCAACATTACGAATCTTTTTGTAAGATTTCCGTGACCTTCAAATTCCATTGAAATTCTTATTAAATTCTTTAAATCAAGTTTTCCATATATGCCTTTAAAAATTTTATCAAGTTTATATTCTGATAAATCTAAATTTGCTGCTAATTCTTTATATGAAAGTTTTTTATTAATTGCGTGTTCTTTTAAACAAGCTCCTATGAAATGTATTAATGAACCCTTACCTTCTGAAGGTGTTTTTAAAACATTAATTTCCCCCTTTTTATTAACAGTTATTTTTTTGGAAATCAACAAAAAGAATGAATTGGTATCAGAAGCAAACCAACACCCTCCCTTTTTATATAAAGAAGGTTGGTCCATTTTTAATTTTACCTTTTCATCATTGTTGTCAAATAAATAAAGAGGATATACGATAGTATTTAAAACATATTCTGAACTTTGGTTTTGTTTACAAATAAAACAAGTAACACAATCTTGAAGATTTAATCCTTGAGATTTTAAAGACTTTTTAGTATATTTTATATATGAATTACTTAGATTTACCATGATGTTCCTTGGCTTTTTTTCTTCTATCTTCTTTTCTAGTTTTTGCACTAGTTGGGCCGACGTGTTCTCTTAAAAACAATTCTTTTTTAAATGCTTTTTCTAAATTAATATTATTATCATCATAGTCAGAATGATAAAACCGCCTCATTCTTCTGAATTCAGTGAGGAGTTGTTTTGTGGGCATTTTTTTTAATTTTTCTGGAACCTCTATGTTTTCCCATTCACATATTTCTGTAAGAGTTCTATCTGGAACAACCTCACTAAAACGTTTCTCAAATTTTATTTTATTCTTACCACAAACTACACCTACTTTTGGAAAATTTTCATTTTCTACATTAAAATATTGAACAACTCCATTTCTCCAAGTATTGTCTGGTTTTTTAACCTTAACCGGCATACCTATAAAAAGAATATTTTCTCCCCATCCATATCGAGAAAGTCCCCCAATTTCACTAAGATAAAACTTATTGTAGTTTTTCTTAAGAATTTCCAACTCTCTCTCTTTGCGTAGTTTCTCTAATTTTTCTTCTTTTGATTCCATATTATTGTGTCAATATTGTTTAAACGATAAAGTATCAAAAAAGTTACTTATCTTTTTCTGTGTCACCCATATGTTTAGCAATAAAACTTAAATTACTTGTAACTCCTTGAATCATATCTTTTTCCATTCTGGCTCTCCTAATTTCTAAGACATTATCAAAATTTTTATTTAAAATATCTGCTACTGACTGACCTACGACCAAATCATAATAATACATAGACTTACTGCTGGTTAATGTAAGATTTATATCTTCCATTATAACAAACATTTTTCTACGTTCATTTCTGATATATCTTTTTTTCGATATAGGAGCCACCATCATTACAGAAGTTTCGTCTTTAATTAATGTTTTAATTATATGCATAGCTTCCTGTTCTTTTTCGTTAGGAATATATGGTTTACTAATTCTTCTTCTGAATTTAAGCTTCCTTCTTGCTAATCTAATCTTTCTTGTTCCCCAAAAACTCATTTTAATTATATTTTATTATTTCTAACTTATGACATTCAGCCAAACTTGGAATTTCCATTTTTCTAGAATATCTTTTTATTACTTCATCTTTAACCATTTTAGATTCTTCTCTTTTTCTATTTTGAATTAAAGCTTGTTCAACAGAACAATCAATATAAATAATTTTAACTTTAGCGCGGTAATCAAGAGCCATATCTGCAATAGTGGACCTTTGAAGTTCGGTCATATTAGTTCCATTCCAAAGAACATCTTGTTTTTTTCTGAGATTAACTTTCAATTCTTCTTTTGCTTCTTGAAAAACAAATCCTTGAGCTTTTTCATCACTCCACTTTATTTTATGTTTTTTACGAATAGCATCAAGTTCAATAATTGGTCCATTATAATTTTTTTCTATCCAAGTATTTTTCCCACTCCCAGGAAGTCCACACATAATTGTAACCCATCCACCTTCCGGTTCCCAAATTTCTTTACCGGGATATCCACCATTTTTAAAATAATGAATTCTGGCCCAATCATTTGAAAATTGGTATGGTTGGTCAAAACAATTAAGGTTTTGAGCTCTTTCTTTGAAAAGTTCTATTTTAAAAATACACTCATCTAAATCACTACAAATTCTTCCTTTAAAATCACATTCTGCAAATGTAGAAAGCTCTTTTATATTACATCCTATAGAAGCTTTTATTATTGACATATCTGGGTCTTCCTTTTCTTCGTTCCAAATAGGCAGTCCGTGATATCGAATTAATTTTGCAATTTGCTCCCTTTGATTGTGATTAAAATTATCCCACATCAAATCTCTAAACATAGGCTCTCCGATTTTTGAATGTTTTGGACTAACCCAATCTGTTATTTCTTCGTCAAAAATTGTTGTTTTTGGTTTTGCAATGTCATGAAAAATGCCGGTATAAATAAGTCGTTCTTGTGCGTCTGGATTAAAGTTTGATTTTATTTTTTCGACTTCATCCACAACCATACAAGTATGAGTATATACATCACCTTCAGCATGGTGAATAGGACTTTGTTTGGTTACTTTCATTTGTTCGAAAATATCCAAAACATCCTTACTGAAATTGTTATATGACTCTATTTTTTTCATTTTACTTTTTCAAACAACACTATTCTAGTTTCTTTTAACATACCCACAAACTCATAATGGGTACCATATTGACTTATTTCCCAAACTGTTTTTCTATTTTTAAATCCATCCGTTAAAACATCTGAATAAATTCCTTCTCTTTCTAATGCATTTAAAAACATATAAGTCTTCATACATGCGTGAAAATTTTCATTTGCATTGAATTTGTCGCGTTCGTTATATATTTCAATAGGTTTTAAATCTTCTTTAAACCAAAATTCAGTCCATTTTCCTGGAGTTACTCTTACTTTATGTATTGTTTTAATTATCCTTTCGGCCATCTTCCAACATCTTTATTACATAATATAATAAACCAAACACAACAGCCATATCGGCTCTATGCATACATTTTTCTGAATCTCCTATATAAAGCCACACTAAAGCATATATTATATGAGAAATACAAGAAACTATTGCTAAAATTCTAAAAATTGATTTCATTTTATTTTGTTTTCATAAATTCGTAAGAGTGCCAATTAAATTTTGTATAATCTATAAGAGTTGCCGGCTTCCAAGTTTTTGTCCAATGTACATCTGTTTTAACGTGTTTACCGCGAACAAGTTTAAATAAATTATTAAACTCATTATCAGCTACCGGTAATACTCCATCATTCGTTTTGAATGAATTTGAGTTTCTAATTACAAACCCTTCTGAGCAAGGCTTTCCTGTTACTGGGTCCTTTCCTCCAAGTAACCCTTCTGTATCTACACTTTCTTCCCAATTCATTCCTAGATTAGCTCTAAACCAATCTCTCAATATAAAATTCTCATCATATCCCTCTTTTAATGCAAAAGAAAAATCTTTTAATGGAACTTTAATTTCTATTTCCGGAACTGTAGGGAAATCAAAAAGATTAGCATAAAATTTAACTTCTTCCCAGCTAAGCCACACACCTTTTTCTCTAATTCCGAACATATAATAATATGATTCAAGTTTTGAATATTCTATAGAATGAATACCATACATTCCTTCACCAAATATTTCTAAATCACCAAGGTCATTTTTTATAAGTTCCCAGCGCTCTCTTAAGGGTTTAGTCCAAGGACTTACAGTTGGAGCTGTATGACTTCTTGCAAAGAAACCATATTTTGTAAATGCATTATTTTCCCCATCCAATTTTTCAGTAAGAATATGTCCGGCCGACATATCAGCAAAAGCTTTTATATATCCATCAGGCATAAATCGGTCATCACTTGTGGTTCCAAGAGAAATTTGAGCATGTAAGCTCCTGCAATATTTTTGACTTTCATTCATTATTGATAGATATCAAATATAGTGAAAAAAATGACATATTTAACTTCTATTTTAACTTATTTTCTAACAGGATTTTAGCTTCTACTTTATCGATTTTGCCACCGGAAGACTTCATTATTTCTCCAAAAAGCTTATTAATAAGACCCACTTTACCTTTTTTATAATTTTCTACTATATCCGGATTATTTTTAATTACATCATCAATTATTTTTTCTACTTCACCTGAATCTTTTACTGAAAAATCGATTGTTTCTATAACATCCTTATAGTGCACAAATTCATTTAACAACTTAGGAAGAACTTCAGTGTTCATAATTTTTTTATCTTTTTTACCCCAAGTAATATCCGCGATAAAATCTTCTAAATTTTTAAACCATATAGGATATTCATCAATTGGTAACGGAATCATTTCTTTTTTCCAAGGTCTTGAGTCTGGTACTTTATGTTCATTACAAAAGGCAGACATTTCATTGTAAACAAAATTAATGCAATTATTGAGAAATGGAATCATAAAATGCGAAGAGGCGGATATGTCTTTTTTCATTTCATCTAACACATCAGTGTACTCGTGATAATAAAGAGTTATTACATTCCAAAGAATACAATCTGTTGTATATCCAAGTTTTAATTTTGGAGACAACTCATCATAATATAATACTCGGATATTAAATCCGTGATGTTTTCCGTGTTCTTTCATTGTTATCCCAACACGATTCGAACGTGTATCTCAATATCCAGAGTATTGAATGCTGCCATTGCACCACAGGACAATATATTGTTGACGGAGTAGGATTCGAACCTACAAATGGATTTCTCCAAAACATATTCAAAGTATGTGTGCTTGCCAATTTGCATATCCGTCATTATGTTGTCGGGGAAGGATTCGAACCTCCGTTAGGTGAGTCAAAATCACCGGTCCTGCCTCTAGACGACCCGACATTATAAAATAAAAAAGCCCGGAACATTTAAGTTCCAGGCTTGTACATCATTAATTAATTTTTTACGACATAGCAATTCCAGAACCCTTGTTCAGAGTTTGTTGTTGCTGTTGTTGTATAAAATTTGTTTTCATTTTTCTTCTTTTAAATATTAACTAATTTTTATAAATTCATCTTTTTCAATTGTTTTTGTAATCCAGCGATTTAATTCAGAACCTCTCATTTCATTATAAAATGAAGTTGTTCCAAGGTCTGTAGACAAAGAATATTCTTGTATGATTTTATCAGTTCCGTCAAATTGCTCATCAACTTTTTCATAAATATCTACAGTTGAAATTGGAAATTGATAAACACCATCTGCCAATTCTACTGTATAATATAAATTACCAGATACATAGTGACTGAATTTTGCATTCACTTTGCTTTTCATTAACTCTTTTTTTACTTCGTTTACATTAATTTTATTTACTGTTTCCATTTTGTTATTGTTTGTGCCGATGCCCGGAGTCGAACCGAGACGCTTTCGCATATGCTTCTTAGACATACGTGGCTGCCAGTTACACCACATCGGCATTGTTATTGTTCAAATATAATTACTTTAATTAAAAAGTAAACTTGTAACCCCAACGGAATTCGAATCCGTATCGACGCCTTGAGAAAGCATCATCCTAACCATTAGACGATAGGGTCATGGCAGTCCATACGGAATTTGAATCCGTGTTTCCGCCGTGAAAGGGCAGCGTCCTTGGCCTCTAGACGAATGGACCGTTTATTGTACCCCCTATCAGATTCCAACTGATATACCTTTCGGTGCTACATTCTAAATGTAGTGCGTCTCGATTCCGCCAAGAGGGCATTTTAAATTACATTTTTTGTAATTCAATTTTTAGTTCTTGAATTTTTCTTTGGTAAGAAGGAACATTTATTTCTTTCGTTGTAGATGTTTTCTTTGTCAATGACATTCTTAATTCAGTTTCTAAAATTTCAATTCTTTCTTTTAATTTTTCTTTTTTCTTTTCTATTTTACTCATTTCATTTTTATTTATTGTAGCCACAGAGGGTCTCGAACCCCCAACCTTGACGATATAAGCGTCCTGCTCTCACCAATTGAGCTATGTGGCCATTGTAGTGTGTAAGGGGCTCGAACCCTTAAATCCTTTCGGACGCCAGTTTGAAAAACTGACCGCGTCAACCAGTTTGCATAACACACCATTTGGTGCCGAAAAAGAGACTCGAACTCTTACGCATATAAGCGGCAGGTTTTGAATCTGCGGTGTCTACCATTCCACCATTTCGGCATTTCAAAGAACCATTTGTACTCTCGAGAGGATTCGAACCTCCATCCAATTGTTTAGAAAACAAAGACACTATTCCGTTGTGCTACGAGAGCATTTATTTGTTGTATCCCTGGCCGGCTTCGAACCGGCACCCCGAAGGATAGGTGTTTAAGACCTACGCGTGCTTCCAATTTCGCCACAGGGACATTTTTTGAGCCTTAGACCAGTTCGACCTGGTGACCTTCTCTTTACGAAAGAGACGCTCTACAACTGAGCTACAAAGGCAAAATTCAATAAAACAAAAAACCCCGACTTTTTCAAGCCGGGGTTTCTAAAAGAACGTTATTTATATTACTTAATAAACGAACATAGCCCGGCCTTACAACTTAATATTAGTTGTTCTAAAGACAATTGTCTTTGAGAAGCCGTGTATGTGTTTACATTTTTCATTTTAAAATTCTAATCAAGTTGCGAAAGACCCACACTTTATCTTTCGTTTTTCTGGGGTTCAACTTATATTAAATAGTTCGTTTTTTTATTTATACGTCAAAGATAGTACAAAAGTTACAAAAAACCAAATATTTTTGAAAATATTTTTTAACCGTTTATTAATGAGGCGATTAATTTGGATTTTTCCATAGCAGAAATCTCCTTATTATCCAATGTTGCCAGTGTTTTAAACACTTTATATTGAGTTTCATCAAACTCTTCAACATTATTGTCTGCCATAAATTGTAGTTTTTCTTGTTCTACTCTTATTTTTTCTTCAAGACTTGAAATTTCTTTCTGAATTTCTTCGCGAGTTAAAGCACAAAGTTCTATATCAGTTGCATAAAATGTCCAAGAAGGAAATTCTTTCAATCTTATTTGTCCATTTACTGCAGATGTGATTGTGGCCATTGAACCTATTACAGCTCCATGACCTGATGTTTTTTGTACTACTTTAACTTTTTTACCTACTAAGTTTTTTGATGTGTCTACCATTTTTTTTATTTTTTATTTGTTTATAATTTATTTACTTATTAAATCAGAAATTAATTTGGATTTTTCTATATCAGAAATCTCCTTATTATCCAAAGTTTCCAGTGTTTGGAATACTTTATATTGAACTTCATCAAATTCATCAACATTATTATCTATAATAAATTTCTCCTTCAATTTTAATTCTGCAATTTCTTTTTTTAAAGAATCAATATCTTTATTAATATCTTCTTTTGTATAAGAAAGAATTTCAAATTCACTTGAAATCAGGGCGCTTGGATAAAATTCAATAAAAACACCGCCACCACTTCCAATGTCAACAATTTTAGAAATAATACCAACTGGAATACCAATTGGATTCGTAAGTACTTTAACTCTTTTGCCTATATTTGATGTTTCCATTTTTAGTGTTATTTTTTATCTAAACCCAGCAATTTAGCTGAGATAATTGATTCTAACATACTTTCTTTATTTTGACCACTTCCACCACCATTAAAATATGTCGAAGGTAATGTCATTTTAGAAAAAGCTTCAGCAATACCAATTTTAGTTTTCATTTCAAAATCAGCCTTATCCCATGGACTTAATCCGGCCGACACCAATCTTGCAGCTTTATATGCTTCAGCATCCGCATCAGTTCTTGTAGTTTGAGCATTAAATATAGCTGTTTTAGCTTCTAATTCAGCCACTGCTTTCTCTTGTTCTGCTTTAGTAACCAAAGTTGCTTTAACAACCTCTTGTGTCCATCTCGCAGTGGCAGCATCAGCCTTACCTTTTTGTTCTGCAGTCAATGCATCTTGTTCTGATTTCTTCGCGTTAGCAATAGATGTTTGAACTTGCATGGTTAATGCTTGTTGGTCCTTAATTTGTTTTTCAACGTTTTTATCATAATCAACACCATTAATAGATAAGTTAGATAATCTTACAGCATAACGTTGAATTGGGGATTTTTCTACTCTTAAAAAATTCCCTTTTCCATCTTTTTGTATTTCAACTATTGTAACAACTTTTTCTGCTTTTGTTAATGCATCAATTGACGTTTCATCTTTTTGAATTGTTTTATAAACACCATTACTAGACTGGTCTTCAATATAAGAAATTAAAGCATTACGTTTTTCAGCATATGATTCTTTAGAAGACATAAGCGGCCCACTCATAAAAACAGCTTTTTGTATAATTGTTGTAACCAAATCGTGTTCAATCGCTTCTTGAGAACCAAAATTAGTATGTAACGCGATAATACTTTTAACATCTAATGGCAATTCCATCGAAACAGAACCCGCAATATTAGCGTGTCCACCATCATTAAATCTAATTTTTATAGATTGGTCTGTAGTATCAGCATTGGTAATAATTTTAGAAAACCAAATTTGACTTCTACGTTTGTAGTGCGTTGCTTTTCCTAAATATTGACTGTATGTTCCGGCTGTTGTGTAAACATCAAGTTCTCCACTTAAAGGATGTTGAATTACTACTATTTCGCCAGCATCAACTTCTTCGAACATTTTTCCTGAATAACTTATACAAACTATCAACGTTAATATTGATAGTGTAATAAATGTAATTTTTTTAATTGAGAAATTTTTGATATCCATTTTTTTATTTTTTAAATTGTTTTAAATTAAATTATCTGCTTCTTTTTTTAAATCTTCAGCTGATTTATAGTTCTTGTCAACCTTGTCTTTTACTTGGTTAACTTTTTCTTTGATTTCATTAACAACAATTTTAGTTTCTTCAACTTCTTTTGTTAATGGCGTTTTTTCAGAATTTTCAGATTCTTTAATACTTTTTTTACTAGATTTAAATAACCACCATGTTTGTTGATTAAAAATGGCCGGTATTATATATTGACTAAATATCAATATGATTAATAACCACGGTAATGCTTGTTGTAGGATTTTCCACATTTTTATTTTAATTTAAGATTGGGCACAAATATAGTTATATTTTTGGAGTAAACAATATTTAATTGAAAATTCTTTCTTTTTCCATTCTTCTTAAGGTTTGTTCTGGCGTCTCTCTGGGTAACATACTATAACTACAACCTAAAGTACCACCTTTCCAACCACCAGCTCTTTCTCCTACTTCTCCAGATTGTTTTTGTTTTAATTTAAATCCATCTTTTTCAATTATAACTTCTCTTGCTATTGGTCCTCCATAACTAAAATCAATCGAAATTGATTTATTTATCATTCTTGGAAATGGTAACCACTTTAATGCCCGGAAACGCCATTCCCTCTCTTCAACTTTTAAAGTTGCTATTCTTTCTTGTTTTTCGCCATTCTTTAAATTATAAACATAAGGATATTCATCAGTCCAAATAATATCTTTCCATTTTTTATCGTCATAGAAATCTTTTCTGTTTTTTCTCGTTTCATTTTCCCACGTTCCATCATTTCTTAATTTACTTGTGCGAACCCATTCCCATTCCCAAGGCATATGAAAGCATTTTTTCTCTCTACCTAAACATAACCAAAAACTTGTAAAAATTCTCTTACCTTCTCCATAAAAATAAAAACCATATTCAGGAGGTTCAGAATCATCAATACCAGAACGAATTGGTAAATCCAAATATATGTGTCCATAACCAATAATAAAAAATGGTATCCAAATTAACGACCAAAATGAAATTCCGGTAAAAAAAATTCCAACCAAAGGAATTAAAATAGATGGAGCAAAACTAATATGTGCTCTATCATCAAAATAAGATGCTGGACCTATTCTAAAGCCCATTTTTTCAAAACCTCTATAGATAGCAACCCAGTCATTTTTATATATATTTTTATTTTCCATAATTCAAAAATAACAAAAAAAAAGGAGAATTAAAAATTCTCCTTTTTCATAATATAAAAATTGTTTTTTATTATCCTACGGTTTTATCGTAAGTTTTTGATAAGCTCTTGAAAGAGTTATACAATTCACGCTTTATTGAGCGACTTTTGTAATTCTTTTCAATTCTTGCTTTGATGTCAGAAACATAATTTCTGCCATGACCATTTTTACGCGCAGCTTCTGAAATAGAAGTTTTGTTTTTAATTGCGTACTGAATAACTTTGATTCCATTTTCAACACTTTTAACAGACTTGTCCGAAGCAGAAGCTGGAGTTTGTTTTTTTGTTGACGTTTTTGTTTTAGAAACAGTTTTTTTAACTTGTTTCTTAGTTGATGATTTTTTCATTTTTTTCATTTATTTTAGATTTAAGATTTCAAATATAATGATTTTTTTTGAACTTTTACGACTTTAACATTAATTCTTTTATGTCGTTATATACCTTTCTGTGACCATCGCCATATTCCTGCCAAGCTAAGCCCATAGCCTTTAAATCAAAGTTTTTAAGAATTGTACTATATTCTGTTTCTCCTTCTGGGTGACCGATAACATAAATACTATCAGCCAATTCAATAGCCAATTTAATGTCATGTGTTGAAAATATAATTGTATTCAATTCGTTGTTATTTTGAATCTTATCAAACGATTGTTTAACTTTCTCAATATTTCCAACATCTAATCCGGAAAAAGGCTCATCAAACACCATAAAGTGTTTAGATGATAGAATTTGCTCTATAATGGCAGTACGTTGACGTTGACCGCCAGACAACTCATTTGAATACTTTTGAGCGTGTTCAACTAAACCCCATTCAATAAGGTATTTATCTATTAATTCTTTTTGTTCAACTTCAGTAAGAGTACTTTTTCGTAAAGCATATTTACAAATTTGATAGACTGTTTTATGACGAAATAATGTATATTTCTGGTCAACAAAACCAACATCGCCTTCACCTACTTCTTTTGCATCATCGATAGATGGAGTTGACATATCAGTAATTAAAACTTTACCCTGAATTGGTGTTAAAAGACCGGTAAGCAATTTAAACAAAGTTGACTTACCACGACCAGACCTTCCAAGAAATGCAATTACTTGACCTGTAGATTCGTGTCCGTCACGAACAATGTTTTTTTCAATAAGACTAATGTCTTTTATAATAACTTTACCATCATACCCACCACTTACTTTGTCTAGGTATAATATTGTTTCTTTTGAAGTGTAGCTCATAATTAATTTTTTAAATTTTCAATTTCTTCTTCAATATTTTCTAATTCTTCAAGTAGTTCTTGATATCCTCTATCTCCAGAATGTTTCTGTTCATCACCAAAATAATTTTCTAATTTATTTTCTAAAACTTTTTTAAGTTCTATCAATTCATTTAAATCCATAATTAAAAATTTGAATATCTGAATGATAATTTTCTTATTTTTGTTAGAACATAATCTAAACTTAATCCTATTAGGATTATAATGATTTGCACAGCTATTACCCTGCCATTACTACCTGCTCTGTCTGAATTTTTTATTAATGTTCCAAGACCGCCGGCTGCTATTAAAATAGATTCAACAGATACTAACATCATCCAAACTATAGCTAAATTTTGTCTGATTGCTTCAATAACATAATCAAATCTGCCCTTAATAACAACTTCCCAAAGTATTTCCCATCGCGTACAGCCTTGTGTTTTTGCGTGGTCAAATTCTTCTTCTGGAATATCATTAATAACACCAAGTATTGATGTGATTAAAAATGTTGCCATAAAAATAACTAATACCCAAACCTGAATTCCTCTAGCGTCATTAATAAAAATTGTTATATAAAAAGAAATTCCGGTTAATGGCAAAAATCTAAGTTTAGATACAGACTCGGCCAACGGTTTTAAAATTGGCAGAGGAGATAAATAACAAAAAACTAATGATATTAATGCTCCAATAAATACTGATTGGGCGCATAACCACAAAGAACTGAAAACATGCACGGTTAATCCTTCAAAGAATAATTCTTTAAATCCAATTAACACTTGCATTGGCGTTGGAAATAAATGCGTGTCTCCAAGACTCGCAAGCATCCATATTAAGATTATAAAAACTAACCACCCCAATTGGATGGTTAGTTTTGTTGAACTCTTAATTTCCTCAAAAGGTTTTAGAAGTTTCATATTTTTATTTTAACAATGTAATTACTACACGTCTGTTTTTTGCTTTGCCAACTGATGTATTATTTTCAGAAGTTGGGTCAGTATCACCTTTACCATCTACCAATTGAAAACGGTCGCTTGATATTCCTTTATTAACTAAATATTCAACCACTGAGTTAGCACGACCTTTTGAAAGAGTCATATTGGCTTGAGAGTTACCGGTATTATCGGTATGACCAATTATTGTCAATTTAGTATTTTCAGCTTGGATTAACAAATTATAAATTGTTTGTAAATCCTTATCTGAACCACTGATTGCGTTACTTCCTGTTGCAAAATTAATATGCCACTCACCGGTTGCCATTACTTCTGTTTTTGTTGCAGTGTAATCAACTTTTTCAGTTTTACCAGCGTCGATATCATTAATGTTTTTTAAGAAATATAAATTTACAGCTTCATCATAAGGAACAACTCCACTCTTTACTGATTGATTGAAACCACAAGGATTTAATTCAGTTAAGTAGCTTGATACTTGGTTGTAAACTGATTTGTAACGATTATTTCCATCAGTAATACCATAATATTGCATTGCATCAGCGTAGTTTAAAACTTTAGTTCCACCAACGTGAAATTCTACACCATCTTTAGTTCCTTTTTGACCTTTAAATAAATCATACCAATATTTACCATCTTCTAAATTGTATGTTTTTGCTACAGCTTCTGCAGCTTTAACACGCCATTCATCATATTGTTTAATTTGGTTATTAGCAATATAAGTTCCTTTAAGTAAATTACTAACTAATTTATCATTTTTTACAGCCCACTCTTTAATTGTAATAATTGTTGTGGCCATTTGGTTGTTATAGTCTTTAGTTGAAACGATGTCTGTAAATCCAGATAATGCTTCAAATGCCATTTTATCACCAGGAGTCCAAGTTGTAGCACCGTCAATTTTCTTATTAATAGTTTTGCCGGTCAACTTTCCGTTTTTAACTTCTTTTAAAGGTACTGTATATCCAGTTTTTTGAGATTGGATTAATTCTTTTACAGATTGAATATAATCATCATCTTTTGATGGAGTGAAATTTACTGCATCTTCATCATAAGTTGTTGCGTCTGGGTTAACACGTAATCCACAAGCAAAAGCGTGATTTACATTTAAAACCCAATCACCATCTCCAACAACAGAAGAAATTAAAGCGCCTTTCATTAATTGTGGATTTTCTTTCCATTCTTTTGGCCCAATTAATTTATCTTCACCATATGATAATCCAATAGCACCCACAACTTGAACATGGAATTTACCGGCACCAAATTTTTCATCTAAAGCACTTTGAAGTGTTGCTATAAAAAATGGCCCACCGTCACCCATAATACTAACAAGAGGAGCTGATTTATCTGATACCGGGAAATTACTTCCGTTCGCAAATTCTTCAACGAATTTAATCATCATATCGCGTAATCCACCAACCATATCTTGTCTAACAATTTCCAAGTTAATTTCTAAAGATTCCATAATTGAACCTTTTGTTGTTCTTGGGCCACCATTAGCTCCAATCATACCAGTATTACCATTCCATGCATATTCTGCAATTCTGGTTAAAGGTTTATTTGAAACAGCAGTAGACACTTCAAAAGATGGAAGTGACATTAAACTTCCTTTGGCTGCATTGTCGATATTTTCTTTACTAATATCTAATGCTTTTAATTGTTTTGATTCGCCAACGCGAAGTCCCGGAGCTAAATAATATACACCAGTTCCGACTATTCCAAGTCCGAAAATTAATATCACAAATTCGAAAAGAGTTGTGAATTTTTGAATTTTTAAGATTTTTCCCATTTGATTTTTTTTTTCGTTTATACTTAATTGTTAATTGTTTGTTTTTTTGTTACTTATTTGTTGTTTTATTTTTTTATTGTTGCGTTTTCTGTAATACTAACTAATGTGTGTTTGTCATAAGGCCTCACATCAAAAATTAATGATTGTCCGGTGTCGAGCCATCTTTTATATAAAAGCTTTCCATTCATATAAACATAAAGCTCTTTGCCGATTATTTCCTTATGTACTGCCATCACTAAAATATGTTATCTAATCCACCAGAACTAACTCTGTCGTTTTGTGTCAATACATATTCAGGGTTCGCATAAGCTTTTGCTTTAGGAACAAGATTTTCTCCAACTTTTATTCCATCGGCCAATAAATTTAAGTTTACATATAACTCATCGCTGTTTACATTATACTGACTTGTCATTGAATCAATATCTCTTAAGTTGCCGGATGTAATCGCAATATCTTCAGCAATGGTTGTAGTAACAACATCTAAAGCGTATTCTAATTCCCAGCTCTTCGTAAATAACATTGCTGATTTTGCACTTTCTGTTGCTAATCGAGATTTTGAAGCGAACTCGTAATCTTTTTTAAGAATTTCAATAGTTGCATCAAAGTCAGAAATTTTTATTTCCATTGCAGTTTCAACCATTTTAAGTTTATGAGTAAATTTTTTCATAATGGCTGCACGAGTACCATATTTTGTAACAAAATCTTTTGCTTGTAATAATTTATTACGAATTACATCTGATTTAGATAAAGCTTTTATGTATTCAGAGTTTAAATTTACATACTCATCTGTTTCACGAGCCTCAACACCTTGACTTTTAACCATTTCTTCTAAATTGTTTTTCATTTTTTCAACCTGACCTTGTATTATTAAAATGTCAGTTTGTAATTTAGTGGCATCTTTTTCGGATTTTACAGATTCCATTTCCATATCACTTCTAAGTTGAGCAACTTTGCCGGTAGCTCCGCGAAATTGTTCTTGATTAGAAAGCATCTTTACTCTTTCTTGTTCTAATTGACCGAATGGGTCACTTTTTATAAGGTTTTTATGTAAAGTTCTTGCAAGTTTACGCATCCACCTAACTCCAACCGGTGCAAGTATAATAGCAAGTATAACTACTGCAACAGAAGCTACCGCTCCG
>Ga0315291_10004784_pt1 | contig 17122 bp, 17 predicted proteins | sample YL17G12_20_MG_FD_203070 | JGI IMG/M metagenome (GOLD analysis project Ga0315291, IMG submission 203070) | Sediment microbial communities from Yellowstone Lake, YNP, Wyoming, USA - YL17G12_20 | ecosystem: Environmental > Aquatic > Freshwater > Lake > Sediment | place: USA: Wyoming | collected...
GGCCGTTGCTTAGCATCGGTTTGGCACTCGATCCCGAATCTGTGAGCGTAGAATGCCCGGTGACAATCACTGTCACGCTCACACCGGCTGTTGACCTAGAGAGTCTATTGATTGTCTTTGAGCTGCTCCCTAAGCCCGATGCCCAACTTGTCGGTGCTTTGGAACAAGAGTGGCACGGAAATGCTAAAAAGGGGCAGGTGATTAGTCTCTCTGTCATGGCCGTCTTTCACCGTACTGGCTACTACAGTGCTAATGTGCTGTACCGCCATCGGAACCCTCGCGGATACCCGGTAATGGTCGGGGACGGAAGGGGATTTACTATCCACATACCGGGTGGTATAGAGACCTCCAGGATCGAGGATAAGCTCCCGTTCCGTCTGAAGCTCCCTCGTACTTTAATAGGTCTGACTAGTACTTCCCGCGACACTATAGGAGGCGTTCGGCCTCTCGATCGAGTAGGTAAAGATCCTCTCGGATTTGGTTTAACAAGGCAGCCATGTTCACCGGATAAGGCTCTAATGCCTCTCCGTTCTGGAGAAACATCTGCCGATTCCGTCGTGTCTGGTTTTGTCTCCTCTGCACTGTCTCCGCCCTGTGAGGACACGTTTCAGGTAATAGCCACTTGCGACATTCTGGTGTGGCTAGGAGACCCCCCAGTAGATGCCAGCAATTGGCGAGTCGTGCCTTCTTGGCTGGGCACCGTCGAGGAGTTGCTGGACCACAGGGCTCGTTTCACAGCGGGTTCTAGCCCGGGGATTGGGAATATCTGGTGTGACTATGGGGGCTACAGTTACTATCACCCTGTTATGGTTATTGCCAACTATCACTTGGAGGGTAGCTTTCTATATAGGGACAGGAACCTGAGCCAGGATCTACCGGCGAAGCGCACCCTAGTCGCGCTGCATACGGCCGACCCGGAGGCAAGCGATCTCGTATTGACGATCGATGACAAGCAGGTTCATTTTCGGTTTGTTCGTGGCACATACACAAGCGATAATGGCTTCTTTCAATTCGATAATCTAAATGTGGACTCTATAGCCGTGGTACTTCTTACCGAATATCTCAGCCACGAGGTTGGGTGGGTCTTTCAAGAAGAATACTGGGTTCGGCACGGGTGGTACTACTACACGTCCGGTTTTGAGTGCTATATGCACTACATGGCACCCACTATTTCGATTGGTTCTTTCTCTGCTAGTGACGATACTAGAGGTGCTCTCAACATCATGTCCCTTACCCACGCGGGGGTAGATTACGTTGCTGACTTGCCTGGCTCTTATTACCCAGAGAAGGTGCTCGTGTGGTGGGATCCGAATGACCCAGCGAATACTCATAGTGCCTACTGGCATGATGGAGCGACGGTTGGGGGACAAACGTACGACGTGATTGGTGTGTCCGGATACTCCGCCGGGCTCGATACCGACCAGTGGGACCAAGACGTTTTTCTTCACGAATACGGACACTTTGTGATGGACAACTATGCTTATCTTCTGCCGCCAGAGCAGATTCCCAACTGCAATCCGCATTATTGGGATTCGACAAGTAGTTCCGAGTGCGCTTACGCTGAGGGTTGGGCCACATTGTATAGCTGTGCGTGTCAGGATAACCGGTTTTATCTGGATACGCAAAAGCCGCCGAATCCAGACCTTGAAATCGACGCGGAGGTCTCATCTTGGAATGGGGATCCCATGGGAACTGATGTCGAAGGAGCTGTCTGTGCGAGTCTGTGGGATATTTTCGATTACAACAATGACGTGGATTCTTGGAACTGCGACGAGAATATGGGCCTGCGGTGGCAGTGCATAGATGAGATATGGTGGGCGCTTGGCCAGCCCGGTGACCTTGGCCACTTTCCTTACACCGTCTGCGACTTTACCTATATTTGGGCATGGAGCGGTTATCCGATAGACGAGATATGGCGCAACATCTTCAACGCTCACGGTATTGAATGCACTCCCGTGGGCGTCGCAGATCAGCTCGCTTCTATTAGCAGCACTAGTCCCTTTCTCTACCCCAACTATCCCAACCCATTCAACCCCCAAACGCACATTGTTTTCAGGATCTCAAGTCCGCAGTTGGTTTCTCTTCGACTGTACAATGCTGATGGACGGCTCATTCGGACGCTTCTGGACTCGCATATGGAACCGGGAACCTACGCAATGCGGTGGGATGGCAAGGATGATTTTGGAGGGTCCCTAGCCAGTGGAATCTATTTATGCCACCTGATTGTGGGCTCATTCAGGGAGACAAGGAAACTTGTGCTTCTGAGATAGAGTCAGTAGTTAACAAAGGAGAGTCTAGATAGATCGCTGCGTACTCTGCGCCGCGATTGCATCGGTGGTGATTTCAGCCATCCTTTCTCTCACATGTAGCCGGAATGGGCCCACCCAACCCAGATTGGCCGCGATTCACGCCTCTATCCTTCTATCATCTCCACGTTGGCCCTGGGGAGAATGGTCTTTGTGCCGTCCTCAAACTCAACCTCCAGGACTCTGACCTTTGCTTCTGTCTCCAGAACGCCAAGCTCAGGAGGAAGATCAACCACACGGCCCAGTCGTCCGAAGTGGGGCTCTCTTATCACACGTATGGCGCTGCCGACTTCAAGACCTAAGGCTGAGAAAACGCTACCCTTTTGCCCGGAGGGCGATACTCTGCCGTCCATCGAGACTATGACCTCTGGCCTCATTACCCCGGCTCTAATTTGGGTCACACCGCTCATTGAGGCCTTTCTTCCTTCGAGCGATCGAAGAAGCGAGAACGTCTTCTCCGCCATCCTCATCTCTCCAAACCCTTCGGTGATTATGACGGAGATCCCCTTCTCTTCTGAGCCAGTGATTGCAACGCCCAGATCATAACCCAGGAACTGTCTCAGGTCCTTATCGTCGATTCCCCCAACCACGACTCCTCTGACGCCGGCCGAGACAGCCTTCACAAGAAAACTGTTGTCCACCCTGGAGCCGCCCACAACGATCTTACCGCTGCATGCCGCGTCGAGAGACTTCTCATCAAGCGGTTCACCCGATTTGCTCACGAGGAGCTTTATCTCTCCCCACGTTTCCCCGCCGATCCCAAATATTCCCTGTAAGAACGAGCATTCCGTCTCGACCTTCACACCTTCTTTCTCCATCGCTTCGATCACTTTTCCATCAACGTAGGCGTGGACTTCAACGGGGATCGGAGGCTCACGCAAGATAGCCTGCCCGGTGATGTTAGAAATACTCTCAAGAGTACCCTTGGTCGGGCTTTTGCACTTTGACTTGAAAAGACCGAAGAAGCTTCGGCTCATTGCGAAAATATCGCCCTCTTCAAGCGAAGCTCCCACGGACTTTGTCAGTGTTCCCTCAATATCTTCGGGTAGAACACTCAAGATGTTTGCCACGTTCACGGTCTGGACGTTCCCGGGTAGCTCGGTGCGAGCCACGACTTGTTCCGCCTTGACCTCGTCTCCCACCTTGGCAAGCACTGTGCCGGCCAAAGGGAGCCGTCGTTCTCTCACGAGCCTTGTTCTTGCCGTTACCGTAACGCCAGGTGTATACGCATGAGCCACTCTTCTATTCCCTCCCTACCTTCTTTCAGGGTAAGCCCTATCCTCTCTTAGGGTACATGCTATTCTCTCTTTGGGTACATGTTACTTTCTCTCAGGGTAAACGTTGAGGGCCTTGTTCCACTCGTTCAACTTTCTGACTCTCTCCTCTGCGGACAGTGGTAGCAGGAAAGGCCGGCGGCCCCTGCAGTCGATTATGAGGCCTACGACTCCACCCTCCACTTTGGTCTCAAATGTCTTTCCGTGCCCTGCACCGACGTCAAAACCCTTCGACGGGTTGATCACCACACGGCCACTTTCGCCAACGCCCAGCAACAGCACCTTCATATGACCGAAGCCGACAGAGACTTCCTCGGAGCCACCTTTTTCCCGTTCGAGTTTCACCTTGACGCATTCCGCGTTTTCCTTGGCAGTACCAACCGGAGCAATACACGTCCCGAGATGAATGAGACAATCCTTCTTGAAAACCTCAGTCGCAGCTTTAGGATGTACAGTCGACAGCACTCCCAGTTGAGGCATCATAAAGATGCTGTCAACGGCAAGGTGGGTGACGCATTCCGGTACGAAGGCATCTATCAGCATCAGGGCGGCCTGCTGTCTTCTGGGCGCGTGCGACAGCACGCCGCCACTACCGACAAGCATATTCAAATCCCTAAGGCTCACGAGGGTCTCGCCGCTGGCGGTCTGGTCAAAAGTGTCGGAAATCGTTCTCTCCTGCTGCACACCTTTTAAGCCGACGGCAAGAGACTTGTGTTGTTCAAACGCCAACCTCAGCGCCTCTCTCGCAATACCCTGCTCTATCATGAGCTCCTCGAGACTCTGGGGTATTGTCGTGGGTCTTATCATCTTGTTCTTTATTCTATTCCTGATGTCCTTGTCTTCTACGCGGAAGGGCACCCATCTCATGATGTTATCAATCCCGGTCTCTGCAAGAACATTTGATATGCTGTAGCTCATGCCCAAATTCGCACTGACTGTCCTGTTGAAGACCCCCTGGAACACCGAAAAGACATCTGTCGTCGCCCCACCGATGTCCACTCCTATGGCCTGGATACCTTCCTCTCTTGCAATTGTCTCGATTATCCTCCCCACAGCAGCAGGCGTGGGCATGATTGGCACAAGTGTCCATTCCATCAGTTTTTTGTAGCCCGGAGCATGGGCCATCACGTGTTCCATAAAAAGGTCGTGTATTTGGGTTCTTGCAGGCCCAAGATTCTCGCGCTCAAGGACCGGCCTGAGGTTGTCGGTTATTACCAGGGCAGTCTTTCGCTCCAGCCTGTCTCTGACGATTTGCCTTGCATCCTTGTTCCCAGCATATATGACAGGCAGAAGATAGCCTGCCCCAAGCCTTGCCTTGGGATCTGCGGCGGAGAGGAGTTCGGCGAGTTCCGCAACGTGTGCCGTCGTGCCGCCGTCGATTCCCCCCGAAAGAAGAATCATGTCTGGTCTGAGTTGTCTGATGCGCTTGATTTTCTGGTAAGGCAGTCTTCCATCGTTGGAGGCGATCACGTCCATCACTATCGCACCCGCTCCCAACGCCGCCCTCTGTGCGCTTTCCGCGGTCATGGTTTTGACAACGCCGAACACCATCATTTGAAGACCCCCGCCAGCGCTTGAAGTAGAGACGTAGAGGTCAACGCCTTCTCCGTCTTTAGCAGGAGTCATTATGGTCTCGCCCATCAGGATCTTTCGCCCGGCGAGCTCCTCAACCTCTCTGACAGCGTTGAGGACTCCCTTTGTCACATCTTCGAACGGCGACTCGACGGTTGTAGGGGCTTCACCGCGAACTATGAGTCTGTACTCATCTCCCTTTCTCTCTATCAGGATCGCCTTTGTGGTGGTGCTTCCACAATCGGTCGCAAGAATCGATTTCACACCATCAGGATTTGGAACGCTCATCTTTGCTCTCCCTCTTCTTCTCCTCCCTCTTCTTCGCCTTCTCCTCCCTTTTCTCCTCCTTCAGTTGCTTCTTCTCCTCTTTTAGCTTCTCTTCGCAATCTTCGATTTTCTGGATCAGTTTCTCAACGTTTTCCCTGTCTTCGACAAGGAGACAGAATCTTTCGTAGCTCTTGACTTCAAAGAAGGTCTTAACAAACGGCTCAAAAAAAACCAGAACCTGACTCCCCAGAAAGCTCAAAGGCTTTGAGGACTCGAGAAAAAATATCGCCGGGACGCCGAGGCTCCTACGGACTATCTTGGTGGCGACAGTATCGAGTATTGCCTCGTCGTCCATGGAATCCCATTTAGAATCTCCTTTAAGAAACTGGCGTAACCCTTTGTCCACGGCGAGCTTCCTTCCCCATCGCCTTTGTCACGAACTTTACTACTTCATCCTTGTTGCCGCTGTAAAGTAGCCTCATTCCTCTGTAGTGCTCAAGCCACGAACGCTTAGTAAATGGGCTGAGACTAAGCCCTTTGGGGTCCACCCAGAAGCTCTTGAACCTGCCCCATTCCCTTCTATGCGTGCCGAAAGGACCCTTTATTTCCACGCCTTGATCGCTGAGCGAATACGATGCAGTAAAAAAGTAGCCATGCAAAGAGCCAAAAAGTATCACTATCGACAGCATCCCAAGAAAGAGGTCGCGCGTGACAAGAACGACCCCGGTGCCAAACAGCGCGATGACGGCGATCACGAACACGCACCGTTTCCGGTCCATTGTACACGGTCGTACAGACCAGGTCAACTTCTCAGGGGGAGTCGAGATTGCCCTATCATCAGTACTAGCTGCACTCGCGGGATTAACGGGATCGGGTGGCGCCTCCATCCTTGCTTCAAGAACCTCCTGTAAGGCGAGGAATCACACAACAGATAAGCTTTGGACCGATTCGGGCAGCCCCTACCACTTGAGCTTCAGCTCCCTGGCCGCCTTCCCCTCATCAAGTCTTCCAACGGGCGTCGTCAAAGGAGCCTGCTTCACGATATCAGGGGTCCCTTCGATCTCGTCAACAACTGCCTTCATGGCCCGGGCGAACCTGTCCAACTCCCGCTTGGTCTCGGTCTCCGTTGGCTCTATCATCAACGCTTCTTCGACGATGAGCGGGAAATACACCGTTGGAGCATGAAACCCAAAGTCAAGAAGTCTCTTTGCGATATCCAGAGTCCGCACCCCAAGAGCCTTCTGCCTCTTCCCGGACAACACAAATTCATGCATGCAGGGCTTGTCATATGGGACGTCGAAATATGGCGCTAGAAGCGCCTTGAGATAGTTTGCGTTGAGGATCGACTCCCTCGCCACGGATTCCAGTCCCTCTCCGCCCAGCGAGAGTATATAGGCGTAGGCTCTAACCATCACTGCGAAATTTCCATAGAAGCTGTGGATCATCCCGATACTCTTTGGCGCATCGAACTCGAGCGCGAATCTCTCCTTTTCCTTTTGGGTTTGCGCTTGCGCTTGCTTCTGCTCTTGCGTCTGCTTTTCCTGTGGCGTTCTCCCTTCTTCCCTTCTTATCCGAGGAACCGGAAGGAAAGCTCGCAGCTTTTCGGCCACACCGAGGGGCCCTGAGCCAGGTCCTCCCCCGCCGTGCGGAGTCGAAAAGGTTTTATGAAGGTTTAGATGCATCACATCAAAACCCATGTCTGCCGGCTTTGCCACGCCGAGGAGAGCGTTCATGTTAGCGCCATCGAGATACATGAGACCATCCACGAAGTGAACAATCTCAGCCAATCTCAGCACGTCGTCTTCAAAAAGGCCGAGCGTGTTTGGATTTGTGAGCATCAAGGCGGCGACGTTGTCACCCATGGCTTGCTTGAGGGTTTCGGCATTCAGACATCCGTTCGGCCCTGACTTCACTTCAACGACCTTGTATCCTGCCAGGTTGACGCTTGCCGGATTTGTGCCGTGGGCGGAATCAGGTATGAGAACCGTGTCCTTTTGGTTTCCCTTGTCGCGATGATAAGCAGCCACGACCATCATTCCGGTCAGTTCTCCGTGCGCTCCTGCGGCGGGATGCAGACAGAATTCGCTCATACCGGTTATCTTGCAAAGCGCATCGGCAAGCAAATACATGAGGCGCAGCGCCCCCTGTGCGGCGTCAGGAGGACAGAGAGGATGCAGGTCCTTGAAACCTGGCAGAGCAGCGACCTCCTCGTTCACTTTTGGATTGTACTTCATCGTGCACGAACCGAGCGGGTACATGCCTTTGTCCACGTGGTAGTTGAGCGATGACAGTCTAGTGAAATGCCTGACGACCTCGGGCTCGCTGACCTCTGGCAGTTCGGGAGCCTTGCTGCGCAGAAGACGAGCTGGGATCAAATCTGCAATCGGAGCATCGGGCACGTCAAGCCGCGGAGGCGAAAAGGAATTGTGCCCCTCACAATGAAGCTCGAAGATGAGGGGCTCGACAATATGAGGCTCCGCGCCCAAAGGCTGCTGGCTGCCAAGTTGCCCGACGACAGGCTTCGCGGAGAGACGCTCGGCACCAGATTCAGGACATTTCTCTTTATCCATAGTTGAACTTGCCCTCAAACTCCTCAGTGCAACTCACGATTCACTGCTGCAAAAGTGCCGCGTGCCTAACCGATCTCAACTTGCTCCACACAGCATGGGCACGGCCCAGCCAAGGAGGTCACGTCCGCCGGCTCAGGCTCACCCACGCGCTATGTCACAAGCTCAGATTCTACGTCATTACCTCACGCCCCACGTGACTTGAGACCTCTGGCGACTTCATTCAAAGCTTCGCAAAGGGCGTCTATCTCCTTCTTTGTTCTCTTCTCGGTTACTGCCACGAGAAGAAGCTTATTGTCACCTGAGAAGCGCGAAAACGGCACACCCGCTAGTATCCCCTTCGAAAAAGCTCCATCGACGAGAGCCTGGGCAGGAACCGGACACCTCAAGACAAATTCCTTGAAAAATGGCCCCTGAAATTCGAGAGAAAAATCCGCCAGACTAGCCAGCTTCTCCGCTGCGTAATGACTCTTTGCAAGACACTGAGACGCCAGTTCCTTGAGCCCCCTCTCGCCAACCAGAGCCAAGTAGATGGTAGCGGTGAGCGCGACGAGAGCTTCATTTGTACAGATGTTCGAGGTTGCCCTGGCCCGCCTTATGTGTTGCTCCCTCGTTTGAAGAGTGAGAACAAAACCACGCCTTCCAGAATTGTCAGTTGTCATGCCCACAATCCGTCCGGGAAGTTTCCTCAGATATTCGGCGCGAGAGGCGAAAAAGCCGAGCAGAGGCCCTCCAAAATTCATCGCATTTCCCAGCGCCTGACCCTCTCCTACGACAATATCCGAGCCATAGTTCGCTGGCGGCTCAAGAAGCGAAAGCGACAAAGGGTCCACGCAGGAAACAAGCAACGCAGGATTTCCGGAAAGCAGCTCCCCGAGCCTTGAGACATCCTCCACTATCCCGTAGAAATTCGGCTGCTGATGTATGAAACAGGCTGCCCCCTCTTTGAGTGCATTTCCTAGCTTTGCGACATCGGTCACACCACCACCAGAAGGGATTTCCTCAATCGTGATCCCTGTTGGAGTGCAATAGGTGTTCAGGACCTTTCTATAGCTTGGATGAACACACGCGGAAACAAGAACGCGCCTCTTTTGAGTTACGTTGACCGCAAGGAGTGCAGCTTCAGCTAAAGCAGTGGCGGCGTCGTACAAGGAAGCGTTGCACACGTCCATCCCCGTGAGCCTGCACATGAGCGACTGAAATTCAAATATTGCCTGAAGCGTGCCCTGGCTCACCTCGGCCTGATACGGCGTGTAGCAGGTGTAGAACTCGCTTCTCGAAACCAACTGTCTCACGGCGGCAGGGACAAAATGGTCGTATACGCCCGCCCCTGCGAAACAGACTGCACCACGGGAAGAGGCATTCTCAGAAGCAATCTCAGACATGGAGGTTACCATGTCAAACTCGGAAAGACCTTCCTGGAATGTGATCCGTGCTTTTTCTCTGAGGGTTGCGGGAACCGAGATCAGAAGATCTTCCATCGCTCGCACTCCGATGGTGCGAAGCATCTCCTGCCTCTCGTTTTCACTTCGACCTATGTAGGTAGCCATTAGGGCGACTCCCCTGTCCCTGGTTATTCAGCGCCGACCCGCTGCCTAATTCGCCGTCCGTTTTCCATCTGCTCCCTGTCTGCCTTCCATCTGCTCCTTCTGTGCTTACTGTCTATTCCTTGCCTATGAGCTTCTTGTACTCGGTGGGGTTCAAAAGAGAGTCGAGTTCGGAAGGATTGGACATTTTGATCTTTATCATCCAGCCTTCTTCATAGGGGCTTTTGTTTACTATGGCTGCGTCTGTTGAGAGAGCTTCGTTGATGGCCGTCACCTGACCCGAGACCGGAGCGAAGAGATCACTAACCGTCTTCACGGCCTCAACTACCCCAAAGGCCTTCTTGGCTACCGTAGTCGAACCCACAGAGGGGAGCTCCACGTACACGATGTCTCCGAGCTCGCCCTGGGCATAGTCGGTAATGCCAACCGCCGCGGTGTCACCCTGAATGCGCACCCATTCGTGTTGGTCAGTGTATTTTAGGTTTTCTGGTACCATTCTCCTCCCTCGCTTTTGCCCGTTGCTTAGGGTCTACTGTTGCTTCACTGGAAAGTGCTATCTGCGGCTCCAGTGTTATTCGCAACTCTCGCGTCACTTGCAGTTCCAGTGTTATTTGCGGCTCCAGTTCTAGCTGCCATTCTGCGTCTATTTGCGACTGCCACAATTATCGAAAGGCGATCTTGTTGCTCCTCGAAGCCTATTTGCGGCTGCCGCATTTGTAGAAAGGCAGTCTTGTTACGCGCGTCTTGAATTCTTTCCCGCGCACAACGATCGATAGCTCTGTTCCCGGCGCAGAGTTTTCCGGTGGCAAATATCCCATCGCAAGCCCCTTGCGTAGAGAAGGAGAGAATGTTCCGCTTGTCACGATCCCTATCTCCTTGCCTTCCAGAGCGACTAAGCAACCCTTGCGCGGAATCGCATGCTCGAGCGTCTCCAGTCCCACGAGCTTTCTCTTGAGGCCGCTTGCCTTCTGCTTGACAAGAGAATCCTTCCCAATGAAATCTCGCTTTTCGAGTTTGACCGTCCATCCCAACCCTGCTTCGAGGGGAGTGGTAGTCTCATCAATGTCATTGCCATAGAGACAGTAGCCCATCTCGAACCTGAGTGTGTCTCTCGCACCCAGCCCTATTGGCTTTAACCCAAGCGGGCTTCCGGCATCGAAAAGTGCGTTCCATATTTCGTCGGAGCCATTTCTCTCATAATAGAACTCGAATCCATCTTCACCTGTGTAACCAGTTCTCGAAGCAAGCACTTGTTTACCCTTAATAGTCACATTCGTGTGCTTGTTGCGTCCAACGGAAAGAAGACTGCTCAGGCCAGCTTTATCGAGAACCTCTTCTGTCTTGGGCCCCTGCAATGCCAGCTGAACAGTCTCGACGGAGAGGTTTTCTACACGGACGTCTTTGCCGCAGTGAGACCGTATCCATTCAAAATCCTTGTCGGTGTTCGAGGCATTGACCACAAAAAACGCGTCTGCTCCCACCCTGTAGACAAGAACATCGTCAACGATGCCCCCGTGCTCGTTACACATTGGAGAGTAAAGAGACGAACCTGGCTCAAGCGAAGAGACGTCATTCGTGACCAGTCTGTCTGCCGCCCCGATTCCACCTGGGCCCCGAAACCATATCTCTCCCATGTGGGAAACGTCAAAAAGTCCGGCGGCCTCCCTGACGGCCCTGTGCTCCTCTACAATGCCAGAATATTGGATTGGCATCAGCCAGCCAGCGAACTCAACAAGGCGTGCGCCAAGCTCGCGATGCTTTTCAACGAGTGGGGTCTCTCTCGGCATCTCAGGCATCCAGTCTCCTACGAACTCAGCTCCTAAACACTTACATGATTCTCAGGCGCATCAACCCCTACTCCATATCGCTTGCACTTCAGATGCATGCCTGGAAAAAGTAATCGGGTAATGATAGCACACTCGCCCCTGCTGTCAAGTGAGCCACCCATGTGGGAGCCGTCTTGAACTGAGTGAGAGACAGAGAGCCGCGCACCTTTTCTTCCACTAGGTTTTGAATGCTTCCCCCAACGTTACAGCATCCAGGAGTTCGTGATAAACAGAGGGGGTTCACCTCGCATTCTTCCGACGAACCAATCGTCATGAAGGTAAACCCCTTGGGAATGTTCCTATCACAAATCAGAGTGGCGAACGAGATAGCGGTCAGCGGCGGGGCAAAAAATCTAAAATCTTAGACGACCTCTTCCCATTTAAAACCACTTCTGCCGCCGTCCGGCGCAAGCGGAAGTGGACCTCTTGTTTCTTCGACCCATTTAGTCCCGACCTTCTGGCACAGGCCCCAGATAGGCATCAATTGCTCTATTTGCTCCTCTTGCCTCTAGCGATTTGCCAAAATGTTCTGGGACTTACAGCCTTGATATTCTTATACTGTCGTAAAGAGAGAAGATCCATATCTCCAGTTATGATGTATTCTGCACCCGATGCCACGGCGGTTCCAAGGACGATCAAATCTCTCTTGTCTCTGCATGTTTCTGGGGGCACTCTCGCAGGTCTCACGACCTCAACACTCACCCTAAGGTATGACTCGACGCCTGCGGCAAGCGTTGTCGGAACGCCTATCTTGTGAACGAGCTTGGCAGTGATCTCCTTGAGGATTCCTTCACAAACAAAGACTTCGTGGCTTTCCAGGCAGTACTCAAATAGAGCCTGACAGAATCCCCTGGCAGCGAAAGCAGCAATGATGACATTGGAATCCAGCACCACCCTCATCTCAGGCTCTTGAAGACGTCGTCATCTGTCAACAATCCCTGTGCCTCGGCAAAAGGAAGCACTTTGTTCCTGAGTTGCCGAAACTGATAGATTGACACGTATCTTTGAATGGACTCGCGAACCAGATCGCTCACTGGAATACGCTCCCCCCTGCTGATCTGATAGAGCGCTGTCCGGAGGTCGTCTGTTATCCTAATTGTCAACGGGCGTTTCATCTTTTCACCTCCCGTATGACATTGTATTACACTCTTCCGATTCTGTCAATACCCCGCATTGACTCATAACAAAAGTACTTGAAACGGATTCGTTGACTCAAAAGGATGTCGGGTCGGGCTCACCTGGGCCTCTGAGTGCGAAAGCGCGGTATGAACCTGGGCACCCGCGCTAGGTACTCGCGATACGCGGGCATTCGTTGGAGCAAGTCTACTTCTTCCAACCGCGCTTGGAGGAGGGCCCACAGTATGCCGAGCACGCAGGCCAGCGCCACCGTGCGGCCTGGCTTCACGAGGATCACGGCCCCAAACTCGAGTAGGAGGCCGGCATACATCGGATGGCGGATGTGACCGTAGACACCGTGTTCGACAAGGGCATCGGCCATCGAGGGCTTGGCGGCTCGCCCGCGTAACGACACAAGAGCCAACAGCTGGACGCCGCACCCGGCGGCGAGCAGCACCCAGCCAAACGCCTCCAGTAGTGCGGGAGCTGCGAAGAGCACGGGCGAAGGGGAGCGGACGGCCAGACCAAGGCCGATTACCCACAGAGGGATTCCCAGGAGGTTGCGGAGGACGAAGGTCACCCATTGGCCGTGTTTTGCGCCCCAGCGGCGAGAGAAGGCTGCTGTGAAGGCGCTCGCACAGTTGAAGGTGAATCCGAGGAGCAACGGAATCAGAACAGCACCCATGCGATTCCTTCTGGCTGCCTAACGGACTGGGAATAACCGGATGCAAACAAAGTGCGTATGAACTTGATTTGCTAAATCGCGCGAGCGGATTGATAGACGCAAAAAAAGGCGAGACGCGTTTGCATTCCGTGTTGATGCCCTGCTTAGGCAACTATTTCTGAAATATCGACTTATTGTGACTTATGAAACTGACTATATATCGAATATTACTCTATTCTATTAGTCGCTTGTCTTGTTATACTCCAAATTGATTGCAGATATAATTTCCATAGCGAGCACTTCGCCTCTTGCCCCATTAGTCATTACAATAGCAGCAGTGCCCCGTTCAGGCCAGCCGATCAGCCAGCAATTCAGCCCCGGAAGATTGCTCCCAGGATGCATAAACAATAGATCCTTACCTTCGCCCGTAAGAAAAACACCCAACCCTTCTGATAACGGTATACCAAACATTTTGGGGTCAAGACTAAATTCTTTGCTAAAGAGTTGTTTCGTCATTTCTTGCGATAGTATTGTTTCCGATTTCCCCCGATACCAAAGCATGATTTCATTAGTGAATTTTGCCAGGTCAGTTGGTGTGGTCGTTAATCCTCCATGAGCGAGGGCAGTCAAATGCATTCCGGGTTCGCGTGAAATTCCATCGGCATCGTGCGGCATTGCTTCACGTTTTTTCTTTTCAGAATCCAATGGATAAACAAACGTGCTGTTGTGCATCCCAAGCGGTCTGAAAACTATTTCCTCGGCAATTTGTTGAAAAGGTTTGCCCGAAACATCCTCAAGCAGAAGCTGGATGACGTCGTAAGCTACATTCGAATACTGCCACTTAGTGCCGGGCACAAGTTCCGGTACTGCCGGTTTATTCAATGCAGGGGATTCACCGTTTAAGACATTTAACAAGGTAGGATATCCGGCATTTTCATCCTGACCGAAATTTGTAGTAGGCATTCCGGCTTGATGAGTCAATAACCGGCGAAGTGTAACCTTCTCCTCTTTTGTAAATTCATTCTCCGGTACCTGCCACGATTTCAAATAGTCATTTACGTTTGTGTCTAATTCAATCAATCCCTCCTGCACAAAATGAAGGGCCATTACCGTCGTTATAAACTTGCTGGTAGATGCCGCTTCAAAAATGGTTTCTCTTGTAACCGGCGCACCTGTGTTTTTATCCATTGTGCCATACGCTTTGCTCCACTCTATTTGATTGGCATTAATAACCGAAATGCTCACACCCGGCACTTTGTAATATTCCATTCTACCGGTCAGCGTTTTTGGATTCGCAAGCTGTGCGCTGTCGGGTTGAAACATGCCGGCTAGCGACTTAAATTCAATTAGGCCTCTTTCGATTCGTTCTATTTTTCGCTCGATGTTTGGATCGTGTTTTTGTTGTGAGCAAGAAACTATGATTAATAGAACTGTTAAGGTTGTGAACAACTTACGCATGATTTTCTTCTTAAGAGATAAAAAGTTGTTGATCCTATTTGGCTAACGAGTCTGTAGGAAAAGCCCGATTCCCCAGCGTCCGGTTGATTGCAGGGTTGGGCGGCATGACAACTATAGCTCGACCCACTCAGGGAACTCTGCCGGGCCTCGATCACTAACGCTCCTCTGGAGGATGCCGGCATGCCGCAGTAGCTCGGGTGGAATCGGATTTGCGGCAAAACGGTTGTGGTACACGACAAGGTAGGGACCTTCTGGCCCATCAAACAACACCGCCACGGCACTGACAGTCGTGTTGTGCTCAGGCGTAAGTCTCCTGCTTCCACCGAGCCGACGTGAGATCGACAGTAACCGAGCTGCCAGACCGCGACTTGTGGTAAACACGACCTCGTACAGCCCATACATGGCAGACATCATGTGGTGAGGATCGGTGAAGCCACGAAGAACATCAACATTGTTGTAGATGATCACTAGTGCGGGCTGGCCTGGTCTCAGTCGTGCCCTCAGCTGCGATGCTGCCTCCGAAATTTTCCCACGTAGCCGTTTCCCAAGGATGTCTTCGAACTCGTACGCGCCCGTTTGCTGAAGTTCACGGAGCAGCATCTTATCTTCGTGGTTTGGATCGATCTGCTTAACCTCTGCAAGGATGGCTGGTAATTGCAGGCGCAGTTCGTAGTCCGGTGTGGGGTGACCTACCCGCGATTCGGGCGGTATACAGGTGAAAGGGATGCCCGCCTTATCGCAGAACCTTTCAAAAAGAATTTCAGATCTCGTACGCACGGTCATGTGATCAACCTGCCTAATCGGGATAGGGAGGTGCCTCACGGCACCTCTCCTCCCGCACCACCGTACATATGGATCACGTATACGGCGGTTCGGTAGAGTCAATCAACGTGGCGAACGAGCAGCCGTTCGCTGTTGACCGGAAGGGCCTTACCATGTGCACTAGCCCTCGTTTCATCCCTTACCCTCGCGGGCTGGTTTCTCTGCTTGACGGACGCACTACTAGGACCCTGCACCTCGAATGCCTTCCTCTCTCTTGCTCCCTCTTTGACGGAACCGTTCGGGTCTTCCAGACGGTGAGTTTTTTCCAGGATCTCCTGGCCTCGTTTCCTGTCTGTACAATATGCCCTCTGCTGACTTCTGCCCTGCGATCAACGTCGATCCCTCGACGCTCAGCCACTCTCAGCTATATCTCACCTCCTGTGCCACAGAGGAGACCTCCCGGGGTAAGACTCAGAACCTTCCATGCATAAACGCCAGATCTATAAAGCACACCCCTTGAGGATCAAGAACTTCGCTGTCACGTGCCAGCTCGTTCCGGGTGTACCACACCTCGTATCTCGTTCCTGTGCGTCGCCCTGCATGTTTGGATTGGGCTTCCTCCAGACCCCATCTCGCGATGACGCCCTTGCCCTTCTCCTTGCCTTCGGCTCCGCTAACACCTGGCGCGAGGACTCGCACCTCGCTAGCTCTGTGCCATGCCCGGCACACACGCTGGAGTTCAGCCGCCGAAGGCGGTCCGCTGCAACGAAGGGTTAGAACGCTCTCACGGCACATTCTTTATTGCCCAGTTGACCCCTTCAATGAGTTCAGCGACTTGAGCTGGCGTTGGGTCGATGGATTTGCTGTGGGAGCAGAGGTTGCGAATGTCTGCGAGATAGCCGATCTTTCGCCAAGTCGCGACGTCGTAGACTCGAGCCTGCTTTAGTCGTTCGTTGAGATCGCTGACGGTCGGGTTCTTCTTTGCGATCTTCACTCCATCTCGGTCGGCGACTCGCTGTAGGAAGGCCTCCAAAACCACACCGGCTAGAGCGCCAGCTGCACGGGGGCTTATCTTCAGAAGGGCAGCTGCAGTTGAGAGCTCTGCGTCTTTGAGGTCAGTGAAAAGGACACTCTCAAGGTCGGAGAGTAGTGAATCCAAACGGTCTGCAACTGCTGCCACGATGGTGACTTGGTTGAGCACGGCACCAATCATTTGGCTACGGCTGTCGAAATCGGGGTAGCGCAGCTCGGAAGGTACAACACCCTTGATGAAGTCCTGTATTACGTACGTTCCGTAGCCCAAAGACTTTCGCTTTGGATCGGGCTCGTAGTACCTCCGAAACTCTTCGTAGCGATCTGCTGCCAATGCCCGAACTAAGGGTAGTGCTTGCGAGTACCACTTTTGATACTCGAGGTGAGAGTCAGGCCGCTTCGGATCGGGCTTCGAATAGTTGCGGGCAATCTCAGCGCCACGCTGAATCAGGGCGGTGAGTTCCTTCTTGATCTCTTCTCTCGACGCCACATTGGCTCCTGCGTTCTAAGGCGAACGTTCACCTGCGGGACCCGAGGCGGACCGACAGGTGAAGCGCATAGTTAGCCTCATTCCAATCTTTTCTTGGCAGGCTTCGTTCTGTAAAGTTCTTGGTCCTCTCTAACAAGTCGCTCGGGCTCTATGATTGCCTTTTCAAAAACCAGCCTTGCGGACGAGAAAAGGTCTGTATTTTCTGCCTTCAGGTATCGCGCTGCCATGCGGCAATAATCAG
>Ga0315291_10004785_pt1 | contig 17118 bp, 17 predicted proteins | sample YL17G12_20_MG_FD_203070 | JGI IMG/M metagenome (GOLD analysis project Ga0315291, IMG submission 203070) | Sediment microbial communities from Yellowstone Lake, YNP, Wyoming, USA - YL17G12_20 | ecosystem: Environmental > Aquatic > Freshwater > Lake > Sediment | place: USA: Wyoming | collected...
CCTGAGTCACTGAGTTAGTCTCACCGGCATTGTAAACAACGCCTATCTTTTTGATAGGCATAATGTTCAGCGCCATCCGTATCTGGGTAGGAATTTCCAGCCAGTCACTGACGCCGGTAACGTTTCCACCGGGATTATCCCAACTAGTGATAAGCCCTGCTGCCACCGGGTCGGTCACAGAACCAAACACTACCGGTATATGTGTATCCTTAGTTGCGGCAACACAGGCTTGTGAGGTCGGCGTGGCGATGGAAAGTATCAGGTCAACTTTTTGAGAAACGAACTGCTGAGCAATCGTTGCTGCCAGGGACATATCACCCTCGGGGTTTTTGTCAAGGTACTTGACGTTTTTCCCTTCCACGAACCCCTGTTTAGCTAGCTCATCTTTGAAACCCTGTTTGTTAGCATCCAGGGCCGGATGGGTGACTATTTGGGTAATCCCAATGGTGTATTTTTTTTCGTTGATCACTTTGTATGCCGTATCTTTAACTGACTGTGGGATAGTGATCCCCATTCGTTGCGCAGCACTGGGATTAACGTATAGCTGGAGATCAGCCAGATTCATTTTCTCGGCCGGGATGTTAGCGGGATTCTCACCATTCAGAATTTTGGCTGCTATATCCCCGCATTTTACTCCAACCTGATAGTAGTCCAGGCCAAGAGCTGCTACTGCTCCTCTTTCAACGCTGGCCGTGTCGGAAGCAAACAAGGGAATGTGGTTGTCTTCACAGACCTTTACCAACGCTTCGAAGCCCGAGACTACCGTGTTGTCAGTCCCAACCCAGATGGCATCAACACGTCCTACCAACGACTGTGCTGAAGTCATAACGTCTGCCGAGGTTGCTACTGTCGCCTCAACAACAGAACTTATACCCAGGGCTGGTGCGGCTGCTTTGAGTTGATCTACCTGAGTCACTGAGTTAGTCTCACCAGCGTTGTAAACAACGCCTATCTTTTTGATGGGCATAATGTTTAGCGCCATTTGTATTTGGGTGGGAATTTCCAGCCAGTCACTGACGCCGGTAACGTTTCCACCGGGATGATCCCAACTAGTAATAAGCCCTGCTGCCACTGGGTCGGTCACAGAACCAAAAACCACTGGAATATGCGTGTCCTTAGTTGCGGCAACACAGGCTTGTGAGGTCGGCGTGGCGATCGAAAGTATCAGGTCAACTCCTTGAGAAACGAACTGCTGGGCAATCGTGGCTGCCAGGGACATATCACCCTCGGGGTTTTTGTCAAGGTACTTGACGTTTTTCCCTTCCACGAACCCCTGTTTAGCTAGCTCATCTTTGAAACCCTGTTTGTTAGCATCCAGGGCTGGATGGGTAACGATCTGAGTAATCCCGACGGTGTATTGTTTGGCTTGAGTGGGTTGAGTAGTAGGTTGAGCAGTTGGAATCGTTTCTTCTTCATCATTGCCACCACACCCAGTCAGCCCTAGCCCCAGCACCAAGCCTATCACTAAGACAATAAACATGGCAGTAGCTAACTTTTTCAATTTGCCTCCTTTAACATATGAATTACATGCCACAGGAGTTAAGTGCCGCCCCAGGCGGCCATTTGGGCAGAGAAACCTGTCACTTCATTGTTCCCCCTCCTCTCTTCGGACTGGCACACAAGAACAGAGCTAACTACAAACATCGTCTATGCCATTGCAGAGCCATGTTCAGGCCTCAATTCTAGTGATAGAATAGAACAGAAATCGGATTTTTGCAAGGGGTTAGTTATTGAGATTAGGCGCCAGTCGCTTTAGAGCTAAGCAACAGGAGGGCAAAATGAAACTAATTGACCTGCGTAGCGATACAGTTACCCAGCCAACTGAGGAGATGCGAAGAGCGATGAGCAGGGCTGAGGTTGGTGACGATGGCTGGGGTGAAGACCCCACCGTGATCAGGCTGGAGCATATGGCAGCCGAAAGGCTGGGTAAGGAAGCAGCCTTGTTCACTGTTAGTGGGACTATGAGCAATCTGCTGGCTGTGCTCACCCATTGTCAGCGGGGAGATGAGATAATCATTGGGGACGAGTCCCACATGTTCCATTATGAGGTTGGGGGAGCTGCAGCGCTTGCTGGTGTTCATATAAAGACCGTTCCCAACGATGTCAATGGCATGCTCTCCCCTGAGGATGTGGAGACTGCGATTAGAGTCCCGGACATCCATTTCCCGCCAACAACGTTGATTTGTTTGGAAAACACGCATAATCGTTGCGGCGGGCGGGTGCTTACGCCTGAAGACACAAAGAAGATAGCTGAGGTAGCCAGTCGGCAGCAGATTCCTCTCTACCTTGACGGCGCGCGCATTTTCAATGCCGCAGTGTATTTAGGCTTGAGTGTTCAGGAATTAGCCGTTGGGGCCACCTCCGTCAGCTTCAGCCTGTGTAAAGGGTTATCAGCTCCGGCAGGCTCTTTACTTTGTGGCAGTGCTGACTTCATCGCTAGAGCGCGCAAATATCGTCAGATGGTTGGAGGTGGGATGCGACAGGTGGGCATCCTGGCGGCTGCAGGAATAGTAGCGCTGGAAAAGATGGTGGCCCGCCTCCAGGAGGACCACGAAAATGCAAAGCTACTGGCCGAGGGGCTGAGCAATATGAAGGGAATGTTAATTAACCCCGCTATGGTGCAAACTAACATTGTTGTCTTCGAAGTGCAACTTATGTCGCCTCTTGAATTGGTAGAAAGGCTTGCTCAAAATGGGGTTAAGGTGACTCTCCTTGGCGGCAAGCGACTGCGCATGGTTACCCATTATGGCATTGAGCGTAAAGATATTGAAACAGTCTTCAATGTGTGCACCCGAATCTTGATAAATGTTTAGTCCGTTTTCCGTGCGGAGTAGATTCAAAATCACCGGAGATGGATAGTGATTTTGCGTCGTGCCTAGATATACCTGCCTACTGCTCGGGCCAAGGTCTTGAGTTCCGTCATAAGTCGGGCGAAGGCGATGGGGGTGAGGGATTGCAACCCATCCACCAGGGCCTCCTCCGGATTTGGATGTACCTCGATGATTAAACCATCGGCTCCTGCAGCGATGGCTGCCTTGGCCAGACTTGGGACCAATTTATGGTGGCCGGCGGCATGGCTGGGGTCTACTACTACGGGCAGGTGGCTAGCATCCTTGATCACCGGTATGGAGGAGATGTCCAGGGAGAAGCGGGCGCTGGTCTCGAAGGTTCTAATACCACGCTCGCAGAGAATGACCTTCTGGTTGCCTTCGGCTAGCAGATAATCGGCGGCGGTGAGCCATTCAGCCACCGTAGCCGAAAAACCTCTCTTGAGCAGCGCCGGGTGCTGGCTACGCCCGATTTCTTTCAGCAGAGCGAAGTTCTGCATATTGCGAGTGCCCACCTGGAGGATATCTGAATACTGGGCCACCATCTCCACATCTTTGGGGTCTACCACTTCGGTTATTATAGCCATCCCTGTCTCAGCCTTGACTTTAGCCAGCATTCTAAGACCTGGCAACCCCAGACCTTGAAAGGCAAAAGGCGAGGTGCGCGGCTTGAAGGCACCACCTCGGAGAATCAGAGCCCCAGCCTCTTTCACCGAGCGGGCAGCCTCCATAAGTTGCTCTTCACTTTCCACAGCGCAGGGGCCAGCCATGACCACCACCTGATGTCCACCGATTTTTATGCCACCGACATTCACTGTGGTATCCTGGGACTTAAACTCCCGGGACACCAGTTTATAGGGCTTCATAATACGAGTTACCGTTTCCACTCCAGGCAGCACAGCAAACACATCGGTTGATGCACGGCCGGTATCGGTGCCCAGGATGGCGACCACGATTTTCTCAGTGCCCAGGTTCAACTGAACATCAAATCCAAGGCTTTTGGCCCGCTCTATCACATGGTCAACCTGCTCTTTAGACGCCCCCTTCTTCATCTCGACGATCATGGAAGTCTCCTTTTCTGACGCAATAGAACGATTATCCTGTGCCTAGTCACTTCATAGCCCTTAGCCGGGCCTTTTGCCCCGTGACCTCAAATGCGGTGAGCTTGAGAGCCTCTTTAGGACAAACCCTTACACAATGGGGTTCCTTTTGGTCAATACATAAGTCGCAGATGAGGGCCGACTTAGTAGAGGGATCTATGGTTATGGCACCAAAGTCGCAAGCCTCCAAGCACCAGCCACAGCCAGTGCACCGCACCCTATTCAGCACGATAATGCCCTGCTCCTCATCCCAGCTCAAAGCCTCTCTGGGGCAGGCGGCTATGCAGGGAGCATCTTCGCAGAAACGACAGGCCAGACTCATCATCAGGTCCGATTTGACTCGAACCAGCTTGATGCGCGAAAGCTCAATATTGAGTTCGCCTTTCTTCGCAGCAGAGCAGGCAAACTCGCACAGTTGACAACCTGTGCATATCTCCGGATCACAATTGATATACCTACGCTGCATCAATCACGCTCCTGTCTCAACAGCCGCTTGCCACACGAGTGTCAATGTCAGCCCTTTCATCCCCCTGCTGAGGCCGTAATCAGAAGAATGTGGTCACCTTCATTGATTCTGGTGCTCAGATCAGAAGCAAACGCACGACCGTTGATATTCAAAAGATAAGAGGTGAGAAGCCTGTCTCCGTCAGGGGCGATCACCCGACCTCGCAATCGTGGCCAGGTCTTAGCCAGGTAGGCTAGAAGCTCGCCCAGGTCGGCATTATCTTTTAGCTCCAACTCACTTTGGGAGAGGGCAAGTAGTTGCCGTGGCACACCGTAGAACTCAACTACACACCTGACCATTTATCCTAAAACCTGCTCTGCCCGATTCAGATCGCTCGTTTTGACCACTACCATGGCCTTTCCAGGCACTGGTTCTATAAAAGCATAGAAATACTCCAGATTGATGCCGTTCTTAGCCAACGGCTCGGCGACATGATCTAGCAGACTGCCCGGCTGATCGGGAATCTCCACGGCCAAGACATTGGTGAGCCTTACCGTAAAACCAGCGTCGCGGAGAGCTTGAGCGGCCTGCTCCGGCTCGGCGACTATGAAACGTATGATACCAAAATCGGGATGGTCAGCCACAGAGAGGGCACGTATATTTATGTTCCTCGATTTAAGTACCTCTAGTAGGGACTGGAGCCGGCCCGGCTCATTTTCTACGAAGGCTGCAATCTGCTTCACTCTCATGCTTTACCTCCTACCACTATGTCTGGTTGTGTTCCTCACCCGCTTAGCCACATCTTCAGCGGCGGTGGCCTTAGCCTCTGGCTCGGTGGAATTAAAGACCTTGGCCTCCTGTCGGCCTAGGGCGAAGGCTTGCAAGTTGACCTCTCTGAATTTGGCGGGAACCCGCCCGGCAATATCCTGCTCCCATAATGCCACCTCTACAGGAAGGAAGGCTGAGAGAAACCCCAGCAGCACAACTCCGGCCACCCGAGCATTGCCCAGCTCCAGGGCTATCTTCAGGCCGGGGACAAAGGCCAGCCGCCTGGAATACTGAGAGATCAGATGCTCTACTTGCCTTTGATCCGGATACGGAGCAGCACCGCCAGCCACAGCTAATGGGGGCAACTCCTGGTCGTTTGTGATCGCCAGGCCATGGGGGCTTATATAGCTGGCACACCGGGCCGTCTCCAGACGCTCAAAACCCACCAGGAAATCGGCCTCACCCTTCTTGATTAAAGGGGCAAATACCTTAGACCCGATGCGGATATGGCTGACCACACTGCCTCCCCGCTGGGCCATCCCCAGGGCATCGGACTTCTTAACATCGAAACCGGCACGCATTGCTACCTCAGCCAGGGAATCGCTGGCCAGAATTACCCCCTGGCCACCCACACCGGCCATGAACACGTCTATCTTAGGCAATTTTGGATTCCGCCTTTACTATGGCTTCCCTGGGACATATCTGCAAACAGACGCCACAGGCCCCGCCCACACACTGGGTTTGGTCTATCCCGGCCTTGTCACCTTCCCGGATCAAAGCCGGGCAGCCCAACCTGAGACAGGTAGCACAACCATCACACTGTTCAGCATCAATGGTGAATGGGGTGCCGGCTACTCTTTCCTTGAGCGGGCAAGGGCCCCGGGCGATAATCACCGAAGGCTCCTCAATCTCCACACAGCGCCTCAGGGTGCGTTCTATCTCTGCCACCTCAAATGCATCCACTACATTGACATCCCGCACCCCTAGCCCCCGACACAGTAACTCCAGGTCTACCTTGGTTACCTTCTCCCCTCGAGCTGAAATGCCAGTGCCCGGGTGTCCCTGGTGTCCTGTCATAGCTGTAGTATCGTTGTCCAAGATAATGACGGTGCCGGAGCCTTGATTATATACCATATCCACCAGGCCGGTTATACCAGAGTGGACAAAGGTAGAGTCACCTATCACTGCCACTATCTTGTTTGGCACTCCTGCCTTCTCAAGTCCCAAAGCCTGCCCGATGCTGGCCCCCATGCAGGCACAGGTATCCAGTGCCAGCAGAGGCGGATAAACCGCTAAGGTATAGCAGCCAATATCGCTGGTGGCGATAATGCCACCCTGCCTCAGGCCTGCAGGCAGCTTCCCGCCCTCGTCCGCCTGTGGCGGGCTGAGATGGCGGTAAAAGCCTAGTCTTCTCAGAACAAAAGTGGTAGCTATATGCGGGCAGCCAGCACATAAGATGGGCGGCCTCACCGGCAATTCTACTTGAGTCTCTTTCTGGGGCAACGCCTTCCTGCCATTCTTGAGCAGACCGACTCTGCGGGCACCGTCCTCCAATATGTCCGTGGTTAGTTCACCGATCGGAGGCACAAATTCTTTGCCCCTTACCTTCAACCCCATAGCCTTTACCTGCTCCTCCACAAAGGGGTCCAGTTCCTCCACTACCACCAGAGTTTCCACCTGACGGCTGAAGTCAGTAATAAGCTGTGTCGGTAGAGGATAGGTAGTAAGCAGCTTGAGGAAGGAGGCATTTTTGAATACCTCTCTGGCATACTGATAGGCAGCCCCGAATGCGATAATGCCCAGCTTCTTGCTCTGGATTATCATCTCATTCTTGGGGAAGTTCTCCACCCAGAGAGCGAGCTTTGCTATCCGCTCCTCCATCAGCGGGCGACGCTTGCGAGCGTTGCTGGGCACCATCACAAACTTATCAAGCTCTCGGATAAAGTGTGCTCTCTTCGGTTGCCAAGAAGCAGCTTCGTCTATCTCCATAACCCCTTTGCAGTGGGATATGCGAGTGGTAGTGCGCACCATAACGGGCGTATCGAATTCCTCGCTGAGCTGAAAGGCAATAGGCATGAGGTCGTAGGCCTCCTGACTGTCAGAAGGCTCCAGCATGGGCACCTTAGCGAAGCGGGCAAAATGACGGTTGTCCTGCTCACCCTGGGAGCTATGCATTCCCGGATCATCGCAGGAGACCACCACCAGCCCACCTCTGACGCCAGTGACCGAGGCAGCGAAAAAGGGGTCAGCAGCCACATTGAGGCCCACGTGCTTCATGCTCACTAAGGTTCTTACCCCGCCGTAAGAGGCGCCCAACCCCACCTCCATAGCTACCTTCTCGTTTGTTGACCACTCCACATAAGGCCCTGGCAATTTGGCCAGGTTCTCCAATATTTCAGTGCTGGGGGTTCCCGGATAAGCCGCAGCTACACTGATACCAGCGTGATAGGCCCCTAAAGCAATGGCTTCATTTCCAGAGAGTAACCTTTTCAATTTGATACCTGCTATTCCTCTTTTGAGTAACAAACCTACATTAATTTTTGGACTGATGCGCCAGATAAAGCTTGATAAGAGTCAGCGTATATGATGCATGCCTTGTTATGTGGACATAATCACCAGGACACAAAGATCCAGTCATTGCATAGTGATTAAGAACATCCTCTATATCGGGCTTGCTCGAATGTCGATGTTTTCCAGTGGATTTTACGATATAGTGTAGACAATCATTTTTGACCAAGGATAATACAAACTGTGCTCCCTCCCCTACTGTAGGCAGTGTTTGCCCTTGTAGTCCCGTGCAAAAACTCATGAAGGAATTAAAATCTATTGTGCTCAACAGCAACCTCCTCTATTTAGGGACTCCTAGCCCTTTATACCCCCTATTAAAATTAGCAGCAAATTAATTATAGACTAAGGCCGGGCTTCGACCAAATTGACTGGCATCATATTATGCCCGGCAGCGCTCGGCAACTACCTCCTCGCCACCATATTCTTCATCTTGATAGCCACTTCCTCCATGCCCAGCTCTCGGAGCTTAGCTTCGGGAACAAATCCCTCTTTGGTCCAGCCCCTGGCCTGGTAATAGCCTTCTATCATTTCCCGGAGCTCCTTCTCTGTGAGCACCACACCCCTGGCAACACCTTCAGGCAGGGGGTCATGGAACACCCGCGGCGGCAGCCAATCATCTTCTGGCTTCCAGCCTTCACGAATGTTGAAGACCTTCTTCAGATTATTGGCCCTCTCACCTACCAACACTATATCGGACCGGCTGAACTCGACGCCGGTAACCAGGCTATATATCCTGGCCACATCTTCATAGAAAGCATCAAAGCAACGGCGCATAAACTTACAGATAATCAAAGAGTCTAGAACAGCGGCGAAGTTCTCTTTGACAACTGCCAGAGCGCCCCGGTCTCGCTCTCCTTTGAGGCGGTCGATATCTGGCATCATGTCCACTTCATAGGCAGCCGAGCGGTTATGACAGGCACCACGCAGGCCGGTGGCATAGCCCAGGGCCATGGTCTTCATACTCCTCGGGTCATATCCTGGAATCTCCAGCCCCTTGGAGTGCATGGCCCAGTATTCAGAACCCTGGCCTACCTCTGCACTAGCCTGTCTCACTCCCTGAGACAACAAACGCCCCAGCCCTTCATTCTTGCCAATTTGATGTATCATGGCGAGCATAGCCTCGCCATTGCCGAAGACAAGCTCTATGTCCCCGGTATCTTCTTTGGAGAAAAGCCCGCGCTCATAGCACTCCATAGCCCAAGCTATACAGCCTCCGGTTGATAGAGTATCCATGCCATAAGAATTGCACAGGTCGCAGGCCCGAATTATAGCCTGAGCATCGTCCACGCCACATAGGGGACCAAGAGCATAAAGGCTCTCATACTCCACACGAACTTTGGTCCCGGCATGAGGGCCCTCACAGAGCTGGAAGACGTGTTCACAAGCTATAGGGCAGGCGGCACAGGCCGCCACCCGAGGCCGATAGTGCGCCAGGAGATACTCGCCACTTATCTTGTCCGCACCCTCAAACACAGAACTCTGAAAGTTGCGAGTGGGCATGGCTGCCAGACGATTTAGAGTCAGGACATTGGAAAGAGTGCCCAGCTCCCGATACTTCTCAGTGGCAGCGGTCTGAGCCTTCTGGTAAAGGTCCTGGCTTATTGCCTCCAATCTGGCCAAATCAGCTACCTTCACAGTGCCGGTACCACGGAGGGCAATCGCCTTGAGGTTTTTGGAGCCCATTACCGCCCCCAGCCCGGTGCGCCCAGCATGGCGGTAGTTATCATTGGCGATGCTGGCATAGCGAACCAGTTTCTCACCTGCTGGGCCGATGGCTGCTACCCTTACCCGCTCATCGCCAATGCGGCGACGGATTGTATCCATGGTATCATAGGTACTCTTGCCGGCTAAGTGCTTCGCTGAGCGCAGATGTACTATATCATCATCGATAAACAGATAGGTAAGCTCAGGGGCAGCCCCAGTTATTACCAAGGCATCGTAGCCCGCCAGTTTCAAGGCCAGCGACCAGAAGCTGGTGGACAGGGAATCACCTACCAGGCCAGTTAGAGGCGACTTGGCGACGACGGCGTGTTTGGCTGAGGTGGGCACCATTGTGCCTGCCAGCCCACTGCTGGCGAAGATCAGTGGATTCTGAGGACTCAGAGGCTCAATGCCTGCCTCAGAGTACTCAAAAAGGAGCCTCACCCCCAAACCGACTCCACCCAAGTAACTTTTGAGCATTGACTGGGCAAGTTCTACTACCTCCGTCTTGCCCGAGGTCAAATCAACGTGTAGATACTTACCATTGTAGCCGTGCAAGGTCTCCTAACCTCCTACAAAAACCATCCTGAATAGGCTATCATATTTCTCTGCGGTCTACCACCCGCTTGGCCTTGCCCTCACTACGGGCAAGTGTCTTAGGTTCTACTAGCTTTATCTTTGCCGAGATGCCCAGCACGTTTTCCATCTCCCGAGCTACTTCAGCCCTTAAGGCGTCCATCTTCTTCATTTCATCGAAAAACACCCCCTCCGAGACCTCCACCCAGACCTCCAGGTCGTCCATGTGCTTCTGTCTATCCACTATTATCTGGTATTGGGGTTCTACCCCCTCCACTTCCAGGAGAACGCTCTCGATCTGGGAAGGGAAGACATTGACTCCGCGGATGATGAGCATGTCATCGGAGCGGCCCAAGATTTTGGCCATACGCACAAGAGTGCGCCCGCACTTGCAAGGTTCCGCATATAGGGTGGTGATATCCCGTGTGCGAAAACGGATGACCGGTACCGCCTCTTTGGTCAGGGTAGTGAATACCAACTCTCCCTGTTTTCCATAAGGAAGCGATTCTCCGGTGGCAGGGTTGATGACCTCAGGGAGGAAATGGTCCTCGAAGATATGCATACCACAGCGATGAGGGCACTCTACAGAGACACCAGGGCCAACTATCTCAGTGAGGCCATATATATCAAAGGCCTTTATCCCTAGCTCTTTCTCAATCTCCCCTCGCATCCGCTCCGACCAAGGCTCAGCGCCAAGCACTCCAACCCTAAGATTGGTGGCCCTTATATCCACGCCTATCTCCTTGGCAGTTTCAGCTATCACCAGAGAATAGGATGGGGTGCAGGTAATCGCAGTGGTGCCTAGGTCCTGAATGAGCATTATCTGTCTCTTGGTGTTGCCCACTGAGCTGGGAATAACAGCCGCCCCGATGCGCTCCGCACCATAATGAAAGCCCAGCCCTCCGGTGAATAGACCATAACCGTAAGCATTCTGGACGACATCGTTCTTGCCCAGGCCAGCAGAGGTAAGGACACGAGCCATCACCTCCGACCACATGTCTAAGTCGGCCTCTGAATAGGGTGCCACCGTGGGCTTTCCTGTCGTGCCGCTGGAGGCATGAATGCGCACTATCTTTTCCTTGGGGACAGCTAGCAAGCCAAAGGGATAAGTATCCCGGAAGTCATACTTGGAGGTAAAGGGCAATTTCTTAAGGTCAGCCAGAGAACGGATACTATCAGGGGTGATCCCAGCTTGCTGCAGCTTCTGTCGGTAAAAGGGCACCTTCTCATAGACATCCTTAACCTTGGTCTGCAGCCGCTCTAGCTGCAACTTTTCCAGCTTCGGCCGTGGCATAGTCTCATGTTCAGGGTCCCAGATCATATACTTGCCCTCCTTGTCATTTTTAATATCCCTCTCCATCCCCACCCTAATCTGTGGATTTTGATGGCATTAAAAATGCTAATTTGTCATTGCGAGCCCGCCCAAGGCGGGCGAAGCAATCTCCTCCAGCTTCCCTTCAGGTTGCTTCGTCATCCTTCCTACGAAAATAGCTCTTTCAGCTCCCTGTATCCCACCACTCTTGGGGGGAAACAGGGCGATTCACGAATCGCCCATACAGGGGCACCCCCAGGCCCCCGCCGAAGAGGCTTCGCCCCTTGTGGAATCCCCTTTTTCAGCCTTTCCGGTGCTGGCGGCAAGCCAGCATGGGGTTTGCACCGCAAATCAAGTTATAGCCCTACCTAAATAAGCTCTCATCAGTCGCTCGTTGCCCAGCAGTTCCCCGGTGGTGCCCTCAGCTACTATGCGCCCTCTTTCCATAACATAGCCCCGATTAGCTATCCTGAGGGCAGCCATAGCGTCCTGTTCGATGAGCAGGATGGTCACCCCCTCCTGCCGCAGCCGTACCAGGAGATGTAATATCTCCCGCGCCAGATTAGGGGCCAGTCCCAACGAAGGCTCATCCAAAAGCAAGATCTTCGGTGAGGACATCAGCGCCCGTCCAATGGCCAACATCTGTTGCTCGCCACCACTCAGGCTCCCCGCCCTCTGCTTACTCCTCTCCTTGAGTATTGGAAAAAGTCTATAGACATTCTGCAAACCGTTCTGAACTTGGCCACGGCGCACAAACCTGCCCAATGGACTCAGCAAGTCAAACCAGGAGCCGATGTTCCGAGAATAGCCTCCCAACATCAGATTGTCAAGCACCGAAAGGCTGCCAAAGACCTGTCTTCCTTCTGGCACATAGCCCACACCTACCCTCACTACCTTATGAGCGGGCAACCCGGAGAGAGGCTTGCCGTCCAAGCGGACCTGGCCGCTGGTCAGGGTCATAATGCCAGCTATGGCATTGAGCAGAGTGGTCTTACCAGCACCGTTAGCGCCGATAAGAGTCACAATCTCACCGTTGTTCACCGTAAGAGACACTTCTCTCAAAGCTCGCACTCGACCATAATAGACTGTGGCCCCTTCCACACTGAGCATCAGAGATCGTCCTCCCCCAGATAAGCGGCTATCACCTTCTCATCACGCTGGATTTGGGCACCTGTGCCCTCAGCCAGCTTTCGTCCCACATCCAGCACAATGACCCATTCAGCCACCCGCATCACCATATCCATATCGTGCTCCACCAGCACTATGGTGATACTCATTTCCTTGATGCGCTGCAGGAGGTCGGTTAAGTCCCTCTTTTCCATGGTATTGAGGCCAGCTCCAGGCTCATCAAGAAGCAGAAGCTTTGGCTCGCTAGCCAAAGCCCGGGCGATAGCTATCAGCTTCTGCTGCCCATAGGGCATAGAGATGGCTTCTTGACCGGCATATTGGCCAAGCCCCACTAAGTTCAGATAGCGTGTCGCCTCCAAAGTGATGCTCTCCTCTTCTCTATGAAAACGGGGAAGACGGAGAGCAGCCTCAATGAATCCAGCACGGCTCCTGGAATGCCGACCCGTCATTACATTCTCCAGGACGGTCATATGAGGGAAGAGAAGGATGTGCTGAAAGGTGCGGGCTATGCCCATCTCAACCCGCTTTGGAGCAGAGACACCGTTAAGCAATTTGTTCTGAAACCAGATCTCACCCCGAGTAGGTAGATAGTAGCCCGTGATGAGATTAAAGAGGGTAGTCTTGCCCGCCCCATTAGGCCCGATAATGGCTACGATTTTATTAGCCTCTATATCCAGGCTTACATCGGCCACAGCCACGATTCCACCAAACGCCTTACGCAGATTTCGCAGACTGAGAATATAGTCTTTCATGCCTTAGCCTTTGTGCGCCGGTTTTTCCACTTTTCCCACAGCCCGACTATTCCGGGGACCAGGCCACGGGGCATAAAAATCATCACCAATACCAGTATCAGTCCAAATAGTATGACATCAAGCTCACCGAATGTTCCCAGGTGCTGGTCCATCATGGTTACTGCGCCTGTACCAAAGACAGCTCCCCAAATATTGGCCAACCCTCCTATCACCGCCATAACTACCAGCCGGATGGAAAACATGAATTCGAAGGGATTAGGGGATACATAGGACAAATAGTGAACATAAAGACTGCCGGCTATAGAGGCAAAAATAGCGCTCAATACGAATACCTTTATCTTGAACTGAGGTACATCTATACCGACTGCTTCCGAGGCTGCCTCGCTGCCATGGATAGCCCGTAGAGCGCGGCCGGTGCGAGATCTAATGATGTTCCAGGAAACCAGCAGCATAACTGCGCACACACTCCACACCAGATAGTAGTATCTGAAGTCGGTATCAAAGGAAAATCCGCCTACGGAGAGACCGGGCACACCAGGCAGGCCAGATGGACCACCGGTATACTGATCTAGCTCGTTAAACAAAATAAAAAAGATTATGCCCATGCCAAGGGTGCCCATCGCCAGATAGTTGCCCCTCAGACGTAACAGGGGCAAACCGATCAGATAGGCTATTACCCCTGTAGATAGAGCTGCCAGCGGCATAGCCAGCCAGGGAGACCAATTGTAGGTGACAGTTAGTATGGCAGAGATAAAGGCTCCCATACCGTAGAAGGCAGCATGCCCCAGTGAGACTTGTCCGGTGTAACCCATCAACAAACAGAGCCCGATAACGAGCATACTATGGATGGCGATAATGATAAAAATAGCGGTATAGTAGGCATCGCCGCTGAAGGGCAATAACACCAATCCTGCGAATACCAGAGCTACCAGAGCGTATTGCCACCTGAATAGTCTTTTTGGCATCACTCGCTCCCTGCCGCAGTCTGCAGCCACCGTGCTCTGATTATCAGCACCAAGAGCAATGCACCTATGGCAATAGCATCTTTATAAGCTGAAAGTGTAGCTCCTCCCAATTGCTCCACAATGCCCAGCCCCAGTGCACCAGCTACAATTAAAGGCAAGTTGACAAAACCACCAATGGCAGCAGCCACAAATCCTTTAAGCCCCAAGGCAACTCCTATGGTTGCCTGAGTAAAAGCGAGCGGGGCTATCACAATGCCACCTATAGCACCTAGAGCAGCGCTGATCAAGAAACTCAACGTGGACATGTTGCGGGCGTCTATCCCCATCAAGCTGGCTGCTCTTTTATTGATGGAGCAGGCTCGTAGTGCCTTGCCTATCATGGTTCGCGATAAAAGAAGATAGAATCCAACCACTGACACCAGCGCGATGCCAATGACCCAAAGGCTTTGGTATGTGACAACTGCACCCAATACAGAGAAAGTGCCGTTTCCGGTGAAAGGGGGAATGGGGACGGCGTCCTTGCTAATGAACTGTTGCACCATGCCCCTGATAAAAATGGCAGCTCCTATAGTAATGATGATCAGGCTAACAGGAGGAGCATCTTTGGCAGGACGAATTGCCAGTCGCTCTAAAAGAATGCCCACCAGAGAGACGGCTATAACAGCGATGAGAAAAGCAACAGCGATAGGCAGGTGTAGGTCATCAAGGACTAAATAGGAAAGCATGCCACCAAGCATGACGAACTCGCCCTGGGCGAAGTTGATAATGCCTGTTACTGTATAAGTAATGGCGAAGCCCAGGGCGATGAGTGCGTACAGGCTGCCCTGGGTAAGGCCTGTAAATAGATATTGGGCCAGTTGGTCGGAAGACATTATACATTCCACCAGTCCACCGCCAGGCCGGTCGAGTGTAGCCTGGCGGTGACTGGGTCAGGACGGTTTTACTGAATAGCCGTCCACTTACCGTCTACGATTTTAACCATGAGGAAAGCGCCAGGGCCAAGACCATTATGATCTTGGGGGGACATATTGAATATCCCGCCGGTGCCGGCGAAGCTCTTTATGTCGTTCTCCAGATAGTCCCTGATTTTGGCTTTGTCATTCCCCACTGCTGTCATAGCCATTACTACCATCTGGATAGCATCCCAGGCATGTCCAGCAAAGGTATTGGGGACACTATTGTAAGTAGCTTGATAGTCAGTAAGGAACTTCTGAAGCACGGGCTTCTGTGGGTCAGTGTCAGGTACCGCATTCAGCGCTATGATCTTGCCCGCAGGGAAGATTACCCCATTTGCCGCATCGCCAGCCAGAGTGATGAACTCCTGATTGGCTATGCCATGGCTGTTGAAAAGAGGCAAGGTTATACCTAAGGTTTTCACATTCTTAGCAATGACGGCCGGTCCCGGATTGGTCCCCCAGCAGATTATGGCCTGAGCGTCCGTGCCCTTGATCTTGGTGAGCTGGGTGGTCATATCGGTATCTGAAGGCCCATAGCTTTCCTTGTCGACAATAGACATACTGTACTTAGGGGCCTCCATAGTCAATGCCTCTTCACCATTCTTGCCAAAGCCGGCGCTGTCGCAAATGGTGGCTACCTTGGTTATACCCTGCTTTTTGGCATATGAGAAAATCTGATCTGCTGCCAGCAGATCGCTCTGTGGAGTTTTAAATATCCAGTATCTGTCTTCGACAGGCTGTACTATCTTATAGCTGGCTGCGCAGGATACCAAGGGAATCTTTGCTTTGGTTACTGTGTCTAATAGGGCAACACTCTCACCAGTTGAAGTAGGGCCAACTATGGCGATTACATTGTCCTGGTCGATAAGTTTCTTAGTCAGAAGGACGCACTTGGTTTCGTCGCTTTCGGTATCATATATGACAATGTCCAGTTTGTGACCATTGATGCCACCAGCGTCATTTATCTGCTTCTCCAGCAGCTCGGCTGTTTTTTTCTCAGGATCGCCCAGGGGCGCATTGCGACCGCTTGCAGCAAAGACTGCGCCAATTTTATATGTTTCCAGGGTTGGTGTTGGGGTTGCTTGAGCAGTTGCCGTGGGTGTTGCTGTAGGTGCAACTGTTGGCGTTGGAGTTGCTTGAGCAGTTGCCGTGGGAGTTACCTGAGAGGTGGCCTCCGGGGTAGTCTCCTCACCCCCATCGCCACACCCTACTGCTGCCAAAAGAGGAAAAACCATGAGCAATACTATGAGACCGGGGAACAGGGCTTTCTTAAGGACTCGCTTCATACACCCTCCTTTCGTTTAGTGCCGTTACCAAGGTTCTAATTTGTGGGGGTTTGCCTTTGTCTAATGAAACAACATATAACCCCAGAACTCCGGCGAGCGGCTTTCCCAAACAGGCTTTTATTATAACGCCATCAAGTATAGATTGCAATCCTTCATGCCAACCGCCTTCGGCACCACGAAATATGAAAATGGGGGATTCCACAAGGGGCGAAACCCCTTTGGAGGGGGTCTGGGAGTGCCCCCCAGCCTTTGGCGGAGTCAGGCTTGGGCTAAATTCCCATAGTTTTGAGCCGCCATAGAGCGCGCCAGTATTTTTGATATAATAACCCTCAGGAGGTAAACGACATGTTATCAGCACTGCCCATTAATCTGGGGAAGGTGGCCAAAGAAGACCTGGACAAGGAGATCCTGCGAGCCGGGATGATAGCTGAACTGGATGCTATCAGCTTTTATGAGCAAATGGCAGCCATGACCGCAAACAAAAAGATCAAGCTAGTCCTGCTCGACATAGCCAAAGAGGAAAAGACTCACGTTGGTGAATTCCAGGCTCTGCTGCTGGAAGAAGACAAAGAGCAAGAAAAGGAACTAAAGGCAGGCAAAAAAGAAGTAGCAGAGATGGCATCGAAGTAACAATCATTTATACTGCTGTTGCCAGCAGCACCACGAAGTATGAAAAAGGGGATTCCACAAGGGGCGAAGCCCCTTTGGTGGGGGCATGGGGGGTGTACGCCCA